>Ga0137399_10000246_pt1 | contig 20328 bp, 27 predicted proteins | sample czorhiz316metaG_FD_104810 | JGI IMG/M metagenome (GOLD analysis project Ga0137399, IMG submission 104810) | Vadose zone soil microbial communities from Angelo Coast Range Reserve, California, USA - czorhiz3.16 metaG | ecosystem: Environmental > Terrestrial > Soil > Vadose zone | place: USA...
GGCCACGCGCGCCGTCGAGCTGCGCCAGCTGCGCCTGCGTCAGCATGCCCGGCATCAGCATGGGGTGATCCATGCCGGGCATCGTGTGGCGCCGCGCGTCGGCGTCCGGCACCGGCTGATGCCGCGCTAAGAGCCAGCGCTGCATGACGCCGATCTCGTCGCGCTGGCCTACGACGATGCGCTCGCACAGGGCGCGCAGGGCCGGACTCGCGTCGTGCGCCGGCGCCCAGCCGGCGATCAGCACGGCCTGCGCGTGGTGGGCGATCATGCCTGCCACGAACTGCACGTCCGCCGCGCTGTAGCGGGGCCGGGCGCCGTCGGCCTGGCCTTGCGCCGCCGTCGCGACGAGGGCCAGCGCCCCCGCCCCGACCACGCACGCTCGCGTCATGCGGCTCGACCCCCTGGTGCCCACGCGCGCTAAAGCTGCGGGCGACTCGCGCGCCGGGCAAGGTCTTCTTAGGCCGCGGCAGCTCCGCTGGTTTTCGACGCGGCCCAGTTCAGGAGCATGAGGCACGGCACGACGTACGGAAAAATCCCATACAGCGTGTCACTCACGGAGTGCGAGTGGCGATCGACCGCCCAAAACACCTGCACGCAGAACACGGCGGCGAGGAGCACCAGCACGCAGGCCTGCCAGGTCACCGGCCGGTACACCCAGCCCCACGCCACGAACCAGCGACGCTGCACCATGACTCACCTCCCGAGAGCGCGGATAATCCAGTCGAGCAACGCGAGGGGTATCGGCAGGAGCGTGAGCCCGACCGAGAACGCGAAGCCGTAGCGAAACATCGCCGGACCGACCACGGCGTACCCGTCGCCCCACCGGCGCCGGATGTACAGCTCGGCGGCCGCCCCTCCACTGTAGCACAGGTTCGCGAGCACGGCATACGCCACGATGCCCACGAGGCCCAACGGGACGCCCGGCGAGGCGCGAGGCGGGAGCAGGCCGAACAGGCTTTGGGCGGCGAGGGAAAGGACGCCGGCCACGGCGAGGACCGCGTTGTACACCGGGCGCCGACTCTCCCACCACCCGAGGATCGACCACGCGCTGCGGGGCGCGTACACCGGCGAGAAGAAGAAACGCACCAGCGCCGACACCGAGCCTCCCTGAGGGGGACGACAGGACAATGTACTTTGTGACACAAAGTGACGCAAGAGCGGCCGCCCTATCGGGCCTTCCAGCGACCTTGCATAATAGGCCGACGCTGCTGTGGTGCGACGCTCGTCCACCTCACGTGACACCTGGAGACGCCGTGAAGACGCACACCTATTCGCGCCGCGAATTCGTCGGCCTGGGCGCGGCCGCCGCCGGCGCATCGCTCGCCGGAAACACGCTCGGGCCGCTCCCACCCAATGTCCTGCCCGATCCCACAGCCGTTGCCGTCAGTGACCGGGTCCGCTTCGGCATGATCGGCGTCGGCATGCAGGGATCGGGACTCCTGTCGCAATCGATCAGGCTGCCGGGGGTCGAATGCGCCGCCGCTTGTGACCTATACGACGGGCGACACACGCTGGCCCGGGAGATCGTGCGACCCGATCTGCCGGTCACGCGCCGCTATCAGGCACTGCTCGACGACAAGACCATCGACTGCATCGTGGCGGCGGTGCCCGATCACTGGCACAAACAGGTGGTCGTGGACGCGGTCTCCGCGGGGAAGGACATCTACTGCGAGAAGCCGATGTCGCACAGCGCGGCCGACGGCCTGGCCATGGTCGCCGCGGGGAAGCAGACCGGACGCATTGTGCAGATCGGCTCGCAGCGCGTCAGCTCCCAGATCTGCGCCAAGGCCAAGGAGCTGATCGCGCAGGGGACCCTCGGCGAGCTGATGCTCGTCGAAGGATGGCTGGGTCGCAACGATCCCACCGGTGCGTGGGAGTACCCACCACCGCCCGACCTGTCGCCGCGTACGCTGGATTGGGATACCTGGCAGGGGACGGTTCCCAAACGCGCCTTCGATCCCAACATCTTTGCGCGCTGGCGCTGCTGGAAGGAATACGGCACCGGGCTCGCCGGCGACCTGCTGGTCCACCTGATCAGCGGCATGATGTTCATGTTGGGGATCAACGAGCCGCCCAAGCAGGCGGCGTCGGTGGGCGGGATCCGGCGCTGGAAAGACGGTCGCAACATGCCCGACGTGCACGCCGTGGTCTATTACTATGGCGAGCTCCCGGTGTACATGCGGCTCAACCTTGGCACCGAGATGCCCGAGACCTACCGCATCCAGGGTTCCAAGGGAATCCTCGAGGTGACCGGATCGAGTCTGAGCTACACGCCCCAAAGCGGCAAGGATTCAGGACCGAGCTACTACACAGGCAGCTATCCCCGGGCGTTGCGGGAGGCATATCTCGCACAATGGCACCAGGAGAACGATCCGAAGCTGGGCGAGGCAGCGCTGTCGGAGACCATCTCCATCAGCGGGCCAGACTTCGACGACATCAGGCCACACCTGTGGACGTTCTTTGAAGCGGTGCGCACGCGGAAACCGGTGGTAGAGGACGTCGTGTTCGGTCACCATGCGGCACTCGCGTGCCACATGGCGAATGAGTCGTACTTTCGTAAGAGCATCGTCTCCTGGGACGATGCCACGAAGACCATCAGGAGCTGACCGTCAGCTAGAGGCTCAATGGCCACGGCCGCGGGACGAGCAGCAGCATCCAGGCTGCGCCCAGCAGCGCCATGTTCTTCTTGAACATGACGGTATCCATTTGGCGAGCTGCAGGATCGGTGACCGCCCAGTAGTTGTGGATCATGAACGAGGTCGGCAGGAGGAAGACAGTCAGCAACAGGATTCCCCAGGTGGGCCGAATCCCCAACAGCACGCTCGCACCGCCGAGGATGAGCACGACACCGGAGCCGAGGACGCCCAGGCGCGGAGCCGGCACTCCTTTGGCGGCTGCATACGGCGTCAGCATGCCCACGTGACGGAAATGGTCGATCCCGGCGAGCAGGAAGAACCCACCGTACAGCACGCGACCGGCTAGGAACAAGTACTCCATGAGGGCCTCCGAGGCGGCTCGAGACAGATGTAGACCAACGCAGGTGCGGACGGCGCTTAAGGTGGGGGCCGACACTCGCCGGCGCAACCGAAACACGACGACGAGGTCGGTCGGCGCTTGTGGCCGGGCGACACAGGGTCTCCCGCCTAATGAGGGCCGATGCGGAGATTTGCCGTGGCAATGAAGATCTCGCGCAGGAACGACAGCAAGCCTCCGAAAAAGGCGACCATGGCTGCGACGAACAGGAGCGCGACGGGCACCGAGGCGTCAAAGCCCACGAAGGCGCCGACGAACAGCGTGGCGATGACCGCGCATACCAACAGTGCGGTAACCGTGCAGAGCGTGATGGCGCGACTGATGAGCCGGGCGCGGCGCGACAGCGCTCCAAGCTCGGCGTGAATGGACGCTGCCGCATCCGCGGGGGGACTGGTCGCCAGTTGGCTGTCGAGTGCCCGGCCGCGATCGATGATGCGCGAGAGGCGGTTGGTGAGGACCGCCAGCACGGCCCCGATTCCTGACAGCAGGAAAACGGGCGCGACGGCGAGCTGGATCGCGTGCGCGACGGCGTTGATCCCGGTGTCGTGTTGCACGCGTCACCGTGGATCCTGCTTCATCGAGTAGAGCCGATACTTCCCAAAAGGAAGGTTGCGAATCATCGAGGCTAAGCTGTAACCGTTTGGCGGCCGGCGCAACGCGACGGGGCCGCGCTAGCGCGATAAGGCGGCTATGCGTTCCCGCCAGACCCGGTCGAGTTGAGCCAGAGGAACGCGCAGCAACCGTGCAGCGGTGTCGAGGACGGCGCGCGGTTCACGTCCGGCGCTCGCCAAGCTACGAATGCCCGCGACACCCCCGACATCGTAGACCATCTTGCAGAGCACCGCGAGTCCGTCGTACCCGACGTCGAGGGACCCTTTTCGCGGAGGCGGATCGGCGAGAATGCGCTCGAGCGTCAGATCAACGTGAGTATCGAGATACTGCTTGAGCCCGGGCAGGAGGTCCTGGAAGTCGAGCCCGGCCGAGCCCCCGGTCCAGGTCATGAGCCCCTCTTGGACGAGGCCCGCGGTCTGGAGCGCGGCCAGAAAGGGCGCCAGGATGACGTGGGCGAGCTCGTGACGATAGCCCTCGCCGTTACTGGAGGAGCCGATGAACACCAGATGATCGAGCGCGTTGCTCCGCCCGCCGACCGTGTCGGCCCCGAGCGGGAAGAACTCGAGACCGGCTGCGCCCAGGGTTTCGATGAGGTCGTCGGTGAAGTAGTAGCCGATGGCTGGCGGAGGAGGCACCGCGAACGCGCGGGCGAGAGAGTCGACGTAGGCGGCGGTGGCCTGGGCGCGGGCCCGCACGAAACGGCGCGTGGGGGGATACACGAACGTGATGCGACCGATCGTTTCGTGATTCCAGCGGCGGGTCAAGCGTGGCAGCGCGTTAGCCAGCACCCACCGCCCTCCCTCACGCGTCGCGTACACCCGATAGAGGGCGAGTGGCCGCACGTCCTGACCAGACACGCTCCCGACGAGCGTGCGGATCAGATACGTGCTGTCCAGGCCGATCGCGGGGGCGAGGTGCACCACGGTGAACCCCGAGTACCCTTGGTACACATAGCTGCACAGGAGATCGACGGTGGGCCACCGCGCCTGCTCGGAAGGCGACCACAGCGGGGTCGGGTGCAGGCACGACGGGCGACTGGCGAGATAGGTACGCCACAGAGCGAAGATCTCCTGGTTCGGAATTCCAGTCGTGTCGACTCCGAACCCCACAGTCACGTGCACGGTCGTATCGGGGAGTTGAGCCTGGATCGCCGCACATGGAGTGAAGGCGGCAGCGACGCGTAAGGAGATGGGAAGGCGCAAGACCTACGTCTCCTCGGCCGCGGCGTGCCGCGCGAGCCGCGACTCGAGGTGCCGCCGCACGTCCGGCCATTCCGCGGCGAGGATGCTGTACATCACCACGTCACGCACCGTTCCGTCGCGCCGCAGGCCGTAATGCCGGATCACACCGTCTTGCTTTGCCCCTAGCGCTTCGATGGCCCGCTGGGAGCGAAAGTTGAAGTTGTCCGTGCGCAGGCCCACGACCTTGCAGCCGAGCGCGTCGAACGCGTGCCGGAGCAGGAGCAACTTGCAGGTCGTGTTGACGTGCGTCCGCTGACGGCTGTGCGCATACCAGGTGTGCCCGATCTCCACCCGCTCGATGCCGCGAACGATATCGTGATAGCGCGTCGAGCCGATGATGGTGCCGCTCGCCAGATCCCGCACGGCCCACGGGAGCATGTGACCGTCCCGCTGCCCCTGGAGCGCGTCGGCCAAGTAGGCCCGCATGCCCTCGGGCGGGGGGACGGCGATGAACCACAGCTCCCACAGGCGGCCATCGGCCGCCGCGGCCGCGAGCGCGTCGTGGTGGTCTTCGGTCAGCGGCTCGAGACGGATGCCGCCCCCCTCAAGCACGATGGGTCGCACGTCGATCATGGGTTCGCTTCGTGGATGAGCGGGCCGGGGCCCGGCAGGGATCAGCGAAGCACCGACGAGACCGAGCTGGCCACATTCGGGCACTCCCCTGCACCACGCGCCCGCACCTCGAGAATCTGTCGGACCTGGAGGTAGTGCCTCCCACCATAGATGCTTCCCGAATCCGCCCGGACACCCCGCAGACGAACCAGCAGCAGCTCATACGGCGTGGTCGCTTGGCGCCGGTAGCGCGTCGCGAGTCCCGAGTCGGCGACGGTCAACAGGGTCTTGGGCTGGTCACAAGGGACCAGCGCCCCCGCGCCGGTGCCATCGTCGATTACGTAGAGGCCGCGCACCTCGATCGGGCGCCCGCAGGCGACGAACAGGCCGGCGATCACTACGAGGCTGGGGAGGCGCATAGCGTTCAAGCTACGGGGCGTTCGCGAGAACGGAAGGTGGCGCGTAGGTTAGATCGGCCCACGAGCGCCGTCTCCTCCGACACGGACACCGCCATGATCTTCGGCATCACGACGTTCACGCTGATGCACGTGGTGTTGAGCCTGATCGGCATCCTCGCCGGTCTCGTCGTCGCGGGAGGGCTCGCCAGCGGGAAACTGCTCGGCCGCTGGGCCCTCGTCTTCCTGGTGACCACGGTGTTGACGAGCGTCACGGGCTTCGGGTTCCCCTTCGTGACCCTGCTGCCGTCACACATCGTGGGAATCGTGTCGCTCGTGGTCCTGGCGGCCGTGGTCGTCGCGCAGTACGTCAAACACTTCGCGGGGGCGTGGCGCCGCATCTACGCCGCCGGCGTCGTACTCGCCACGTACCTCAACACGTTCGTCCTGGTCGTGCAGCTGTTCCGCCGCCTGCCGGCCTTGATCGTCTCCGCGCCCACCCAGTCCGAGCCGCCGTTTGCCATCACGCAGCTCCTGGTGTTGGCGCTCTTCGTGTGGCTCGGGGTGGCCGCGCACCGCGGGTTCCGCGCCGCGCCGATCGGCCCGTCTTGAGATCGTAGCGCATGATCGGGCGCGCCGGCGCGCGGCGGACCACGATCTTAAATCCGGCGCGCGCGAACGTGGACACGTACCCCGTACTCGACGCGCTCGGGGACACCGCCGCATCGAATGGGTAGGCCTCGAGCGCAGGAGCATTCGCGCGCTTGGCCACCCGCAACGCCACAGCGATCAGCGCCGACGTGATGCCCTGCATGCGATATCCCTTGCGCACATAGAGGCAGGAGAGCGACCAGACCGGCACGTCGTCCACGCGCTTGAGTCGCCAGGTGCGATCAAGCCACGGCACGGCCTCGCGCGGCGTAACCTGACACCAGCCCACGGGCACATCGCCGCGGAACGCGAGCAGGCCCGGCGGCGGGCCTCGCCTGACGATCGTCCGCAACGCCGCCCTGTTTTCCTCACGCGGCCGCTTGCGATAGGCGCTGCCGATCCGGCCATACATGCACCAGCAGCCATTGCAGGCGCCGTGCTCGCCGAACAGGTCTTCGAGCGCGGGCCAGAGATCGGGCGTGAGCGGACGCACGGTAAGCTTCACGCGGGTTGACGGGTCAGGCCGCCGCTCTTCGGACGAGACGCCACGCCCACACGCTGAGCCCGACGCAAACGGCGAGAATGAGGGCGTCACTGGCGAAGATCCGTCGCCGGTCGACCACCTCCCAGACATGGGCGACGGTGATGACGGCGAACAGGATGCCGGTGGTAACGAGGTAGGCTTTCATGGCGTATGCCTCAGGTCCGGGAGAGGGTTGAGGTAAGCGCCTAAGCTGTGGGCCGGGGCGGCAACAGACAAGGCGGACTGCGGCGCGGTCGAGCGGGGTCAGTCAGGCCGCGACGCGCCATGCCTCGAACGGCCAGGTCCGTCCTTTCCACGACCACGCTCCGAAACACAGCACACCCAACAGCAGCGCGCCCAATCCAAACGCGACCACGGCGGCGGGCGTCGTCGCGAAGATGAAGATCCATCCCAGCAGAGCCACCAGACTCGGCACGGGATAGAGCCACATCCGATACGGCCGTGGCAAGTCCGGCGCCCGCCGGCGCAGCAACGTCACAGCGCCGATCTGCCCGATGAACTGCACGAGAATCCGCGTCGTGATCAACGCGTCTATGACCATCCCCAGCGACGCGAAACCGGCGAGGATCGAAAGGACGCCAAGCACGACGAGCGAGACGTACGGGAATCCCCCGGACGGATGGAGGCGCGCGAACACCTTGAAGAAGTAGCCGTCCTTCGCCGCCGCATAGGGCACGCGCGAGTACCCCAGCAAGAGCGCGAAGACCGAGCCGAACGCGGTCCAGAGGATCATCGCCGTGAAGATCGTCGCGACGCCCGGACCGTAGATCCGCTCCATGAAGATCGAAACGACAAAGTTCGACTGCGGGTGCGCCGCCGCGGGGACGAAGTCGCGCCACGGGACGACGCCGATGATCGAGAGATTGATCGCGAGGTAGATCGCTGCGACCAGGGCGGTGCTGATGAGAATCGACCGCGGGATCACTCGGCCGGGATTCTCGACTTCGTCGCCGATATAGCAGACGTCGTAGTAGCCGAGGTAGTCGTAGACGCCGATCCGCGACGCGGCGCCGACACCCATGAGAAAGCCCAAGGAGAACGTGAACGCACCCGGCGGAAAGTCGAAGGCGACCCTGGGGTCGAAGTGCCGGGCACCGGTGACGATCACCACGATGACCGTGACGATCGTGCCAATCCAGAGCGTGACGGTGATCGTCGCGATCGACGTGATTCGCCGGTAGAGGAGCGCCAAGTTCGCGAGCCCGATGACGGTCACGACCAGCATCGTCTGGCGCGCCGTGATCCCCTTCCAGAGGTAGCCCAAGTACTGAGAGAAGCCGATGTACCCGGAGGCGATCTCGAGGGGGCCACTGAGCACGAACTGCCACACGAAGAGAAAGCCCATCAGCCGGCCGACCTTCTCGGCGCCATAGCCCTGGCGCAGGTACCCGAACGACCCGCCGGATCCCGGCAGCGCCGCCCCGAGCTCGCTCCAGACCATGCCGTCGCACAAGACGACCACCAGTGCGACGAGCCAACCGAGCATGGCTTGCGGACCGCCGAGCGCGGACATGAGGAGCGGGATCGTGATGAACGGTCCGATCCCGATCATGTTCGTCATGTTGAGCGCCGTGGCGTGAATCAGCCCGAAGCGGCGCTCCATCAGTGCGCGGCAACCGTCATGCCTTCATGGCCAGCGGCGTGATGCGCCGTGCGTTGGAAGGCCAGGAACGCGTGGATGGCCGCGACGGCGCCCGAGTCCGTGCTCCGGACGCGAACCTCGGCGCCCCGCGGACGGCCCATGGCCGGTCCAGGACGATGCGGCCACCATCCGGCAAGTCCTCGAAGACGTGCGCCGAGGTGTATTGGTCCACGCCCATGACGGCTTGGCCGCGTGCCTGCAATACCACGAAGGCATCATCCGAGCGCGCGCCCCGACACGCGCCCAGTGGCGCTGCGATGGCCAGAGCCACAGTCAAGACGCGGCAAGTGTTCATGTTGATGCCGGCCCCCCGCGCATGGTTCGCTGACGTGATTCGACGGCCTCCTTCGGTGTTCACTCGCCTTCGTACTTGAAGGACACCTTGACCTTCGCGCGATAGCTCTCGACCTTGCCGTCCTTCAGCTGCATATCGAGCAGCGAGATCTCGGCCACCCGCAGGTCGCGCAGCGTCTTCGCCGCCCGCTTGATCGCCGCCGCAGCGGCTTTCTCCCAGGATTCCGGGCTGGTCCCGATCAACTCGATGACTTTGTAGACGCTCTCGGCCATGTGACACTCCTTATGTGACGGCGTACGCGAGCGAGACGATGCCCGTCTTCTTATACCACTTAGTGTTCGCGAGCTTCAACTTGACCTGCTGCGCCGACGGCGCGACGAGCGGAACGCCCGTGCCGAGCACCACCGGAATGACAGCGACCTCCACCGTGTCCACCATGCCAACGGCAACCAGGCTGCTGAACAACGAGCCGCCCCCCATCAGCCAGATGTCCTTGCCTGCCTTCTTCTTCAACTCTGTGAGCATCGTCGTCTGAGTCTCGGCGACGATCGTCACGCCCGGATGGTCCTGCTGCCGCAAAGTCCGTGAGAAGACGTACGTCTGCATCCCGGGCATTTCTCCGGCACCGCCCTGTTTCAGCGCGGCCTCGAACGTCTTGCGCCCGAGCAGCATGGTGTCGAACTGATTGAACAGGGCTATGAAGTCGATCTCCGGATCCATGATGATCCAATCGGCTTCCCCCTTTGGACCCGCGATGTATCCGTCCAGGCTCATGGCGACCGAATAGCGGATCCGTCTCACGCGAGCCTCGGGAGTTCCCTCATTCTACCCTACCTGGGCGCGCCCGCCATCACCACGTCCTAAGTGGCGCAGGATGGCGGTGGCCACCGCGGCGGGCGCCTCGCGATGAGGAAAATGCCCGACGGCATCGAGCAACAGGCGCTCATATACCCCTCGAAAGTATCGCTCAAGACCTTCGGACAGACTCGGTGAATCACAGTAGTCGCATGCCCCTTGGATCATGAGGGTCGGCGTGGCAAGCGCCTCCACTTCGTGCAGCTTGCGCTGCAAGGGATCGTACCGTGAATCCCACGCCTCCCCCTCGCGCCAACGAGCACGATATGCATTCCGCGTAATGAGGGTCCAATCCGGGTTGGCAAAGCTCTCTGCCGCCTTCGCAAACTCCGTCGCCGTGAACCAGCCGGGCGGACTCCATGTCTCCCACTGGATGCGGGCGAACTCGACCGGATTCGCCTCCACCTTTGCCGCTCCACCCTCGATGCACAGGAACCATTGGTACCAGAACCGTCTGGCTTGATCGAACGAGGGAATCGTAAACAGGCCCCTCGGTTGATACGCGAGGGCCAGAGCGGTGACGGACGTGACCCGTTCTGGGAACAGCGCTGCCACGGTGTAGGCGGCTCTGGCTCCCCAATCATGACCGACGATCGCGAAGCGGTCGAGCTCGAGGCGGTCGGCAAGGTCGACGGCGTCCTGCGCGATCGCCAGTCCCGCACCGATGCGCGGCGTCTTGTCGGACAGAAACCTCGTGGGGCCTGAGCCCCGGAGATACGGTGCGACGGTGCGCCAACCTGCCGCATGGAGCTGCCGGGCTACTCCACTCCACCCGCACGGTGCATCCGGCCAACCGTGCAGCAGGAGTACCGGCTGGCCATGGTCCGGACCGCCTTCCTCGAAGGCAATCTCCAAGACATCGGTGCGAATCGTCTTGATCGGCGTCTCCGTGCACCAAGGCCGCTTGACCGACTACAGCGTCTTTTCAAACCAGTAATGCGCGTATGGCTAGGCCACGCCGCACTTCAACGCGCCGCACCCGACCGGCTCTTCGTTCAGGGTGGCCAGAACGAAGTAGCCCGGCTGCTGGGCGCCATTCGCATTAGTCGGTCCGCCGCGCTCGCGCGAGGCCGGCCGCCGCGGCCAGTGCGACACCGAACGCCGGCAGCGCCGTGAGAACGGGCCATGCCACGAGCGCGACGGCGTGGGAGGGTTGGTAGCTCGAGACGGCCTGCGCATGGATATTTGCCGCGACCGCGAGTGCGAAGGCCCCCAGGGCGACGGCCAACGATGTATGTAATGCCGTGGTCCCGGTCGAACTACGCAGGCGCACGTGTTCGTACCCGATATGCGCCGCGAACGCGGCGGCGCTGATCACCCAGGCGGCGAGCCGCCACGTCACTCGCAGTTGAGGGGACGCAACCCGATTGGCGAGCGCCGCGAAGCTGATGCCGGCGACCAGGTACACGACGCCCACGAACAGCACAGCCCGGAGCCAGCGGAGGCGACCCGACGCGTCCATGTGTGTGGCCTAGTGCCACGCGCTCACGATGATCGGTATCACCAACATCTTCACGAGCCAGTCACCGGCATGGATCGCGGCCACTTTCCATGGGATGTTCTCCCACAGGACCGATCCCGTGAGCAGGATTACCGGAAACCCGATCCACAACGAGAGGCCGAAGTGCACCGCGCCCAGCCAGCTGCCGACGCCGAGGAGTGCCACGAAGCGCGCGATCACGTAGGCGAGGACGAGGCACCGCGCCAACTCGATGAGCAGCTTCCCCGCGGGCATCTTCGCGCCCGCCATCGCCGCGACGGGGTCCATGCCGCGCAGCCGCATCCACGGCTTGTAGAACAGCAGCGGACTGTACCAGAGCCAGCCCAGCACGAACACGGCGACGGCCGCCACCAGGACGGCCAAAGAGTTCACGTGCACCATCGTTCACCCGCTCCCTTCCCTGTGGTCATCGTGGGCCAGCATCGCTCTAGAATGTCCCTTCGGCGGCCCGACGGATAGGTCCAGATCAAGGTGGTCCCCGGGTACTCGCGAGGTAGTCCGCGAGGCCTCCCAGCCGAAATCCGAAATCCTCGGCAAAGCGCGTCCCGTCGGAAAGCGGTCCCCCCTGGGCTGCACCCAGGCGAACGGGCACCTTCCTCACTCGCTCGACCAGGGCTGCGAGCTGTTGTGTCTCCCACACCTCTGCCGGACCGTTGTAGATGCGGTGGGAAAGTTCAGCGGCGTCCGCCAGAATGGCCAACATGCGGGCCACCTCATCGACGTGTGCGAGCGATAACCGGGCCGTCGGAGCGAAGGGGATGGAGATCGGAAGTTGGCCAGACGACGTTACGGTTTCAAAGATCTGCGAGCGCCAACCCGATGCGGTATGCTTCGCACCGGGGCCGACGACGCGCGCCATCCGCAGGGCCACGAAGCCGAACCCCGTGGTGACGGCGAGGCTCTCACCCGCCAGCTCCGCGGCGCGCTTCGCCGCACCGTAGGGGTCGTCCGGCGCCGGGACATCGTGCTCGTTCAACACGCGGGACGCAGTCGCAGAGCCGTACACGCTCAGGGAGCTCCCGAAGACGAAACGCTCTACCTGATGCGCTCGAGCCTCGCGGAGCAGGCGCAGCGTGCCGGTCAGGTTTACTTCGGTTGCCATACCGGGATCTGCGCGGAACGCCGTTGGCAGGACCGCGGCCAGGTGGACAACGGTGCGAATCGAGGCGGAGTCAAACAGGCGCGCCGTGTGATCGTCTCTCCGGATGTCGCAGGGTTCAACGTTCCCGAGGGCGTTGGCGTGAATGTCCACGGCCAAGACGCGGTGCCCGGCGGCGCGGAGCAGTGACGAGAGTCTCGACCCGATCTGGCCGCCCGCTCCGGTCACGAGGACAACGTGGGGCTCTGTGATGAGCGCAGCAGTCGTCAGCGCTTGTTCGGCGCCGTGCGGTCGCTCCGCCGTACCGGGCGCGTCAGGATCACGAGACCCCGGACCCGCTCGGAGCGCGATGGGGCATCCGCTCGCGCTACATGAACCGTGTTGAGCAGAACCCCTTGGTCCGTGGCGAACGAGACGCCCAGCAGTATCGCGTGCCGTTCGCGGCCACGCTCCCAGATGTTGCCCTCGAGGGGCTCCGGGTCGGTCGCTCGAGATCGGGTCCCAAAGCGGCGGGGCACGCCGGTAAAGTGGAACCCGAGAATGCGTTGCTGCGGCTCCGGCTTGATGTCGGAGCGGCGACGTTGGCAAATGGGGAACGCCGAGCTGTAAATGGACTTGCCGTCGAGCGTGACGTCCAGAACGAGGGAGTCGCTGCCCGCGCAATCGCCGAACCAGTGCCACACGACTTCATTGCGCGCGGCAGTCGTCGCCTGACCAGATAATGAGACCGGGACGAGTGCCAGCACGAGCGCGGTAACTGCCATGCGCCGTGCGCCACCGGCCCCGGCCCTCACGCTACAAGTCCTTGCGGAAGCACCGAACGAGCCCGGCCTCGACGAAGCCGAGCGCGCGGTGGGCGGCGGCGCTGATCTCGTTGTCTGGCTGCGCGTCCGAGGCAAACTCACGGCAACCCTGTGAACGTCCCCACTCCTCCGCCGCCGCGATCAGCGCGCGACCGACACCGCTGCCACGGGCCTTAGGCACAACGAACCATCCCTCGAGGTACGCGATACGGTCGCTCCGGCAGCCCTCGGCGTACGCGCGAATCGATAGCTCGGCGAGGCCGATGGGACAACCTGCCCTGTCCTCGGCGAGGAGGACAGTCAGTGGTTCGCGTGCGTCGCCGGCAAAGAACCGGTCAATCTCCCCCCCGTGCTCGGCTTTGGAACGATCGGGCCAGAGCGCGTGGCGCAGCTCAAGCCACGCATCCGCGTCGGTCGGCTTCGCTGGTCGCACTGTAGTCATGGTGACCAGCGAGCCACGCCAACCTCGCGTTCCCAATCGTCGAGCGCTGCGCTCAGCTTGCGGACCAGGTCCGGATGTGCCGCGGTCAGATCGTGGCGCTCGCCCGGGTCTCGGGCCACGTCGAAGAGATAGAAATTGACCCCGTCCTGCAGCAGCTTCCAGCGTCCCGATCGCACGGCCCTCTGCGCCGTCGGACGTGGCCTCCTCCAGAACAACTGCCGTTCGACGGTGGACGACCGTCCGCGCAGGATCGGCAGGAGGTCGATTCCATCGAGCGGATGATTCGCCGGGTGGGCCGTGCCAGTGGCTGCGAGAATCGTGGCCGTCAGATCCATCGTGATCGCGACCTGCGCGGACGTTCTGCTGGCCGGCAACACGCCCGGCCACCGCAGCAATAATGGGACGCGAATGCCGCCTTCCCACAACGTACTCTTGCGGTTGCTGAGTGGCGCGTTGCGCGAAAGCCACTCGCCCCCGTTGTCGTTGGTGAAGATCACCAGGGTGTTGGTCGCGAGACCATGCCGCTCGAGCGCCCCAAGAATTTGTCCCACCCCCTGATCAGCGCGTTCGAGCATGCGAACGTAATCGGCGCGCGTCGCCGGAACGCTGTCATCGGGTCCCTGGTACAACCGCAGATCTCCCGCTGCGCCGCGCCCTGGCATGTCGTGGTGCTCGCCTGCTGGCATATCCGGAGGCTGAAACGGCCAGTGGACGGCGTTGTAGGCGACCTCGAGAAAGAACGGTGCGCTCGCACGACGATCCACGAAGCTCACCGCGCGCCGTGTGATCTCGTCCGTCAGATAGGCCGGGAGCTGCACGGCGGTCGTGTTCTCGTACAGATCCGGCGTGCCGTCGCCGCGCCGATGCGTGTAGTAGTCCACCGCACCGCCCACGAACCCGAAGAACTCGTCGAACCCGTGCGCGTTGGGACCGAACTCCGGCCTGAATCCGAGATGCCATTTCCCGATCAGTCCCGTCGCGTAGCCGTTGGTCTTGAGCAATGCCGGCAACGATGCTCCGGTCGCGGGCAAGCCGCGCGCGGAGTCCCCGGCCACGGAGCCCAGCGGCCACTCGATGCCATAACGCTGCTGGTACTGGCCGGTAATCAATCCGGCCCTGGTGGGCGAGCAGTTGGACGCGTTGGCGTAGGCGTCCGTGAGACGGAGTCCCTCGCGTGCCAGGCGGTCGACGTTTGGCGTTTTCGCGTCGGGGGCCCCGTAACTGCCGAGGTCTCCGTAACCCAGATCGTCCATGAGAATGAGCACGACGTTTGGTCGGCTCATCGCCCCCACATCGCGTTGCGCGCTGGCAACTGGGGAGGCTGAGGCAACCGCAATGCCGACCAGGAGCAGGATGGCTCGCGCTGAAGAAAGACGCATTCCATAATCTACGCGCGCGCTTTCAGATGCGAGTCGACCGTATTCCACCAAACGGGTCCCCATGAAAGAACAAGACCTCACACGTCGTGGCTTTGTGAAACAGTCATTGGTCGCCGTCGGTCCGGCCGTGGTAGCGCCGAACGCGCTGCCGTTGGGGTCAGCGCGAGCCGAGTCCGCCATGGCACGCATGACAGTCGTGTGTGTCGGCGCGCATCCGGACGATCCAGAGTCGGGGTGCGCCGGGACGCTGACGCGGTACGCGGCACTCGGGCATGCGGTGACGGTCGTCTATCTTACGCGTGGAGAACGCGGCATCTCCGGCAAATCACTGGACGAAGCGGCGACGATTCGTTCCGCCGAGTGTGAGGCCGCCTGCCGGATCATCGGTGCGAAACCCGTGTTCTTCGGCCAAATCGACGGCGCGACCGAGGTGACCCAGGCGCAGGCGGACGCGATGAAGCGACTCCTCACCGCCGAACGTCCCGACGTGGTGTTCACGCACTGGCCAGTGGACACGCACATCGATCATCAGGTCGCGAGCGTCCTCACGATCCACGCGTGGATGAGCCTGCCGACGTCGAGCCTCTACTTCTTTGAAGTCAACAGCGGCAGTCAAACGGAGGGCTTCCTGCCGAACACCCACGTGGACATCTCGTCGGTCGTCGAGCAGAAAAAGGCCGCCCTCTTCGCGCACATCAGCCAGGACGGCCAGGGCATCTGGCGGCAGCACCACGAGATCATGGCGCTGTGGCGGGGACGTGAGTTCGGTGTGCCCGCCGCAGAAGCGTTCGTGCATCTCAGCCGCGATAATCACGCCAGACACCTGCCGGGCTTGTGATCATCCTTTGACATAGGACAGCTTTTCCGCGACCAGCCCGTCGCGCACGCGAAAGATATCGACGCCCCGGACATGGCCGCGTTGCCCCTCTTTCGCCCAGGAATACACCCAGCGCACGACGCAACGATCGCCGGCGGCGAATATCTCCTCGGTATCGAAATGGGCTTCCGGTGAGCGGGCAAAGAAATGCTCCCAGAACGCTCTCACGCGATGCTGCCCCGCGAAGCGTTCACCGTCTGGCTGAGGCCGGGTATTCTCAAAGGCGCAGTCGTCACTCATGAGTCTCATGACGGCGTCGACGTCATGGCGGTTGAAGGCGTCGTTGAAGCGTTGCACGACTGCGACGGCGCTGCTGGGTGGCGCGCTCTTGCTCGGCCCCTTCGCCATATGCCAGTCTCCCTATGTCGCAGGGTGATGTTCTGAAGAGGGTGGCGCGGGCCTTTGAACGCAGGGCCCATCGCGTTCGAACGCTTGCCGACTCAACGCGGGACGCTCAAGTTGCTGATCGGCGTCAGCGCGAGCTTCCGGAACTCGACCTCCGACCCTTCCGACTGCAAGGCGATCCGCCCGCGATCGGCGGTCGCGTCCGAGCCGTCATTCACCAGGTCGCCGTTGACCCAGACTCTGATCGAGCGGCCGACCGCCTCGACGACCATGGTGTTCCACTCGCCGACCGGCTTCTCGGAGTTGTCGGTCAGGTTGAGGATGCGCCGTGCCTTGCCCTCCGTGGTCCCCCACCGCGCCGGTGGTCCGCGCCGACGCTCCATGTCGGGAACGTGGATGTCTTCCACGATGCACCAGAAATCGCCGGCGTTCCCGTGCTCCATCTGCACTTCGATGGAGCGCGGGAACATCCCGTACAGGGCGCGCGGGGTCGACGCGTGCACCAACACGCCGGCGTTCCCGGGTGCGGCGGCGAAGCGGTATTCGACTTCCAGCCGGTAGTCGCGGTAGCTGGAATCGGTGATGAGATGCCCGCGAGGCTCGCCCAGGCTCACGAGCAGCCCGTTGCGCACGAGGAACGGACTGCGGAGCCGCGCGTTCGAGTCGGCGGCGGGGACGTCGGCGTGCCAGCCGGTGAGGTCCTTGCCGTTGAAGAGGCTGTGTGGCGGGCGCTGCGACGCACAGCGAGACGTCCAACCGAGCCCCGTGGCCACGCAGACGGCGAAGATCGGGAATGACTTCATGAGATGAGTCCCTCTCCAAGATGTCCTCGTTCAATGTCCTACGCGCGCCGCGGACGGCCGCCGAGTCGAGTCCTCGAAGCCGAAGAAGCGGTCCATTCGCCAGCTGCCATCCGCTTGCCGGAGCAGGAAGGCGACGTACCGGCCGAACTCCGTCATGCGCACGCCACGTGAGTCGCGCCAGGATTGCTCGAAGGCGCCAAACTCCGTCGCGTGGTCGGGCGCGACGCGCCGAGTCGCGACCGTCAGACGGAGGTCCATGTCGTTCAGGGAGGCCCAGTTGCCGCGCGCCATCGCCGCCAGCTCCGTCGGGCCCCGAACCGTGTTGAACGCCGGCCACTCGAAGACCGCCGTGTCGGTGTACAGCGCGGCATACGCCACAGGGTCGTGACTCCGGTACGCGTGGACTAACGCCGCGTTCAATGAGTCGATACCAGCCGTCGCCTGGCGGGCGGACGGCCGCGACGGCTGCGGACAGCCAACGCATACGATGCCAAGCGATACGATGGCTACCCTGATGGATGCGCTCATGACCGGAGTCATTCTTTCTTCTTTATTGGGGAGCCGTGAGGCGGGCCGTGTGGCCCTTTCGGCCCGTGGTGTTGAAGGCGGCGACGCGGACGGTCCCCCGGAAGGGGATCGGATCACGGACGAGGGAGCTGCGCACGGTGGGCTCACTGCCGTCGGTCGTGTAGCGCAGCATGAACCCGGGCAGCTCCACGCTACAGTGCACCACCCCGCCCTCGGCCTTCAGACCCGGGGTGGGGATCCGGTAGTTGACGCTCGAGACCTCCCGATCGAGCCGGGGCAGCTCGCGCTGGCCGAGCACGTTGACGAAGCGGGACCAGGCCTCGCGGTAGAGGGAGTCGGACCTTGCGGGGTCGCGCTCCCTGGCCCAGTCCGGGTCGGGCGCCCACGCCCGCTCGGCGAGGGCGAACAGCCTCGGGAGCAGCATGTACTCGAGCCGCCCCTCGGCACCAAGCGTCTCGGACCATAGGTTGCCCTGAATCCCCACGACGTGGGTCCGACCGTAGTCGGTGAGCCGGTCCTTACCCACGAACACGGAGGGGTCGACACGGACATTCCGATAGTAGTCGAATGGGATGAACTCAAACGGCTTGCGGAGGTCGACGTAGCCTCCCCAGTCGAGCCCACTCTCCTCCGGATTCTGATTCCACGCGAGATCGAAGTAGAGATTGCTCACGGGACTCAAGACCACGTCGTAGCCACCATTCGCCAGGCGGTAAGCGAGGTCCTCGGCGCCCCCGCCGGGGACGTTGTTCCAGACGTAGGCGCGCCAGCCGCGCACGGCGAAGTCGGGGTTGGGGACGTTCGTCGGCCGCCCGTCGCGATTGGTCTTGCGTACCGCGATCTCCTCCCAGCCCGAGGGGAGGAGGCCCTCCCCCTCCGCCTTGAGGATCTGCTCCACCCGGCCGTAGAAGACGAACCACAGATCATCGACGCTCGCGAGACCATGCGCCTTCAGGTACGCCTGGACGGCCGGCGAACCTTGCCACACGCCGGCCGGGACCTCGTCTCCTCCCATGTGGATGTGACGCAGGGGAACCCCTGCCTCGCGGTGGAGCGCCACGAGATCGCCGACCACACGCTCGATGAAGCGGTACGTCGACTCGAGTGCCGGGTTCATTACGTTGTCGTGGTAACCCTGGGCCGAGGTGTACACCGAGCGATCGTCCGGGTCGTTGAGCTTGTACTGCTGGTTGGCCTGCATGGCCTTGATCGCGGCGCGCGCGTGGCCCGGCATCTCGAGCTCGGGGATAACCTCGATGTGCCGCGCCGCCGCGTAGCGCAGGATCTCGACATAGTCCGCGCGGGAATAGAAGCCGCTGCCCCAGGGACGGTCCACGTCGGGGCCCGAGCCAAACGCGGGCGGAAGATGTTGGCCCGACTCGAGCGGGTGGCCGCGGCGCGCGCCCACCGCGGTGAGCTCGGGGAGACTCGGCATCTCGATCCGCCAGCCCTCGTCCTCCGTGAGATGGAGGTGGAAGACATTGAGCTTGTAGCGGGCGAGGAGATCGAGCACCCGCAGCACCACGGGCTTCGGCTGGAAGTTGCGGGCGACGTCGAGCATGAGCCCGCGATAACCGAAGCGGGGAGCGTCTACCACCCGGATCGCCGGCAGGACAAGGCCGGCGCGGGGAGTAGGCGCCGGCAGCAGGCCGCGCAGGGACTGGAGACCGTAGAAGACGCCGGCGGGCGAGGCGCCTACGATACGTACGCCCTGGACGGGATCCACGACGAGCGAGTACGCCTCGGACGAGGTCCGACCTGCGATGGGGCCCACGTCGAGTCGCAGGGGCGGGACGCCTCCCTTCCGGATGGTGCCGAAGTAGGGGCGCAGATACTCCGCAGCGAACGCCGCCTCGTTCCTGAGCGCCTCGGGCGCTTCGACCGGGGGCCGCGCCGTGAGGTGCAGCGCTCCCGCTCCCAGCGTCACCTCCACCGGGGTCGGAAACACCGGTGGCAGCTCACTCGTGGGGGTTACGCGGATTACGGAGTCGAGCGTGAACTGGTTCTCGGGGCTCACCACGCGGGAATCGCGCCCCTCGCCCTGCGGAGGCCGCTCGAAGGGGACAGCCACGTAATCGTTCAGGGGCATGCCCACGTCCTTCGCGTCGTCGAAGACGATGTAGGGACCGCGCGGAACGAAGCTGCGGTTGAGGAGCAGGTGCGTGAGGTACGCGATCCGAATGCTGGCACCTGGGGCCAGTCCGGCGAAGCCCGCTGCCGGCATGAGGCGATGCAGGTCGCCCGTCAGGTCCTCGCTGGTGAACCCGCCCTCCACGCTGCCCGGCTGCGGCGCGTGCAGCGCGCTGAAGTAGATCGCCCATCCGCTCGGGGGGAGCGGCTTCACGTCGCGGTTTGTGAGCGTGAAGGCCGCGCGCGAGAGACCCGAAGCGCCTTGGAAGACGTCGCGTTCGAGCTCCCACCGGAGCTGTAGGACGGACTGGGCGGCGCCGGTTCTGGCCGTGAGGGCCAGTAAGAGTGCGGTCAGTACGGGTAGGAGTCGGTCGCGCATGAGAGAGATTAGACCGCTGCGGGCCGTGGTGTCCAGGGCGGCACCCCGCCTAGACTGAGCCTCCTCGCGGCACTCGCATCTGGACGTGCTCTGTCGCCTGCGTCCACCGCTCGAGTCCCGCCTCGAGTTCGCGCTTCAGCGTCTCGAGCTGTGCGCCGAGCTCGTGGGCCCTCGCTGCGCCGTCGGGACGCGTGTAGAGGGCCGGGTCCTCGAGCGCGGCCA
>Ga0137399_10000247_pt1 | contig 20314 bp, 18 predicted proteins | sample czorhiz316metaG_FD_104810 | JGI IMG/M metagenome (GOLD analysis project Ga0137399, IMG submission 104810) | Vadose zone soil microbial communities from Angelo Coast Range Reserve, California, USA - czorhiz3.16 metaG | ecosystem: Environmental > Terrestrial > Soil > Vadose zone | place: USA...
CGTGTCTGCACGTCTACGCTGCCGGCAAGGCTCAAGAGGTCGTCCGATTGTTCAACGTCTACACTCATCTGCCAGTAATCGTTAACCCGAGGCTTGACGGAGTCAACGAGACGTATCACAAGAGTGGTGTGCATCTAGACTGGTTCTCTTCTGATTCTAGAGATGGAAAGACGATTCTCGACAAGGATCCCTGCATCTATCTTACCACACCCAGCGATCGAGCCCACATCGGACGCAGGTTCTCTAGGGGCTACGCGACTGGCTGGGCGCTATCACTCAACGGTAGAGTCACTGCCTTTCCGTTGAGTAGTCATGCAGATTTTGACCAACTGATCTCCTTTGTCAAAGCATGCGACCCAGACGAAGTCTATATTTTCACGGGCTTTGCAGAGGATTTGCGTCGGGCACTAAGCTCGAAGCTTGGGCTTGATGCTAGAACTGTTCCTTCTTATCTCCAGAGGACACTCGCTGAGGACTATTGATCTATCTGACGGGGAGGAGGAAGAAGAATAGTAGTGCGAACGCAACCAGTCCGATTCCAGAGACTATTACCAGCTGTGGGCTCAGCTTCACACCTGGGGTGTCTTCCTCGAAAAACCGCAAAAGTCCGGCGCTGGCCGCGGGCATAGGCGCCTCATCGCGTCTTCTCTTTTCCCGCTTAGTGCTCAACCCTAGGTCGTCCTATCGGAGTGTTTTAGCATCGCCGGTAATAAGTTTGGTGAGCGGGCTTCTGCACAGTGACATTCCCGTCGGGTGAGTATTTGAGAAACTATCGGATGTGGATGTAGCTGTAGGCGTCCTTGCTGGTTTCGAAGGCATAGTGGACCCGCTGGTAGTTTCTTCGAAACTCGGATACGTCACTCGCGACTTTGCGAGGTTCCTCGCCTTTGACGACTATTCTTGTCATGAGATCCGCTATGTGTTCCATCTCCGATTCTTTCATTCCTAGCCTTGTTACTTCTGAGACTCCGCATCTTATTCCTCCTGGGGCTTCGAAGTGTCTTCCTGCCTTGATATCGTAGGGTAGCAGGTTGCGATTCAGTATGATGTTTGCGTCTTCAAGTTTTTTCTCGATTGTCTTTCCGTCTCCGAACCTCGTAATGTCCGCGACTAGGAGGTGTGATCTGGTGAATCCTTTCTTCTCGCCTAGTACCTGGAATCCTCTCTCGTGGAGGGCTGCGGCGAGGGCTTGGCTGTTCTTGACGATCTGGGACGCGTATTCTTTTCCGAACGCGAGCATCTCCGCGAACATCACTGCTTTTCCTGCTAGATGATGGAGGTGGTGGTTGCTGACGTTGCCGGGAAAGGTCGACTTTTTGATCTTCTCTCCATGTTCTGGCTTGGACAGGATGAGACCGCCTTGAGGTCCCGGAAGAGTCTTGTGAGAACTCGCCGTCATCGCGTCGGCGCCTTCATGCATTGGATCCTGGAACTGTCCGCCGGCTACTATTCCGGCGACATGGGCTGCGTCAAAGCAGATCCTGGTTTCATGTTCCTTGAAAGCCTCGGCAAGCTGCTTGACGGGGTGGGGGAAGGGGAGCACTGAGCCTCCAAGCATTGCGAGAGTTGGTTTTTTTCCCTCTTCGGCTAGTTTCTGGATTTTTTTCTCTGTGGCGTCGATGTCTATGTTCATCTCTTCCGTGTCAAACGGGAAGTATTCCACGTTTAGGCCTCTGACGGCGCCCGCTGTGCCTCCGAATTCCTTCTTTCCCATGCTGATGTGGCCGCCTGCTGGGATTGCGAGTGCGAGTATTGTGTCTCCGGGTGTGGTGAATGTGGTGTAGGCTACGAGGTTGGCGCAGACTCCTGAGATGGGTCTGACGTCTGCGAATTCTACTCTGAAGAGTTGTTTTGCGAGGTCGATGCAGATCTGTTCGACCTGGTCGATGTACTTGCAGCCTGCGTAGACGCGTTCTCCGGGCCATCCTTCCGCGTACCTGTTGCCGAAGTCGGAGAGGATGGCCTCACGTACGGCTGGGCTGGGGATATTCTCGCTCGCGATTAGTGGGAGGGAGTTTGCAAACCACTTCTGATGAGTCTCTAACAGTTCGAAAACTTTGTTGTAGGATTGTCGTGGTTCCAAGTTAGCTGCCTGGTTTAGAGGTGGATGGGTACGCCTAGTGAGTCTCGGAGTTTTCTGAGGATGGGTTCAAGGGGTCCGGTTTCTAGGCTTATGGCGATGATCTGGTTGTTGTGGGGTAGGAATATGAGGTCTATCTTCTCATACTGTACTGATATGTGACTTAGTGGTCCGCACTGGGTTTCTAGCTGGGATAGTGTGTCGAGTATTAGCGGTGGGACGCTTCCCATGAATTTCCGGTCGTAGCTTTCGGGTGTGAAGCTTGCGACGCTTGTCCGCATTCTTGATTCTACGAGTTTGTGGTTCCGGTCGAGCAGTGCGACGTACCGGATTCTAGGGTCTAGGGCGAATAGGTCGTCTGCTAGACGTGCTTGGGGTCTGCTCAAGCTTGACCTCCTTCCGTTTTGTTCTTGGTATCTAAAGGAATGCCTAGGCGTTTCCCGAGATTCCCGGAGGAGCACTCTCGTGTCGCGAGAAGAACATTGTTGGCCGCCTTTTTTCCTGGAGGCTCTCGCCAGCCGGAACATTTCTCGGGCAAGGACTCTGTTTTAGCGCGTAGAGTGGGCTTTGACCGTGATCTTCGAAACGGGACTCTTCCCCTGGACAGAAGCGTGAAACAAAGGGGGTAACAGGACCGCCTGCCATGATCTGTGATCAGGGCTTATTCTGGGCGAGTTCCAAGGCGGGCGAGAAAAGTGTGAAGGAGTTTTTTTGTGTTGACATACCCCCCTAGGGGTCGAGAAAAAGATAACAGAAAACAATAGTTAACAGGAAAAGAAAAGATAAGAAAACGGATCCGTTTTCAAGAAGAGAGAATTTTTTCCGCATGGCGGTTTTGTATGGAGGAGCTGCGTGTTTCTGAATTCCTAGTTAGGGATCAGGGCTTGAACGAAGGATTCTGAGTGTCTCTTCAGGATAGGATTTTTTGGTTCCTACATGTGGGGCATTTTATACCTGTCTAGTTTCAGGACCCGTATACGCGAGTAATCTGGGCGGTTTGTTGTTGGAGTACAAGTGGGTAGTTCTCACCGTCACGACCGTCGGCATTTTCATGGCGACTCTGGACTCGAGCATTCTTGTCGTGGGTCTGCCGCAGGTGGTTGTTGCGCTGAACACGAACCTGGTTGTTGGTGTCTGGTTCATCACGATCTACCGGCTCATGATAACCATCCTCTTAGTTGGGATTGGGAGAATTGCGGACTTGTATGGTCGGGTCCGGATGTACAATCTCGGCTTCGCCATCTTTACGGTCGGCTCTCTCCTCTCCGGCCTCTCCCTGACTGCGGAGGAGCTTCTGGCTTTCCGACTTGTTCAGGGGGTCGGTGCTGCTCTTCTCTTCGTTAACAGTGTCGCGATTGTAACGGATGCTTTTGCTGGCGAAGGATTGGGAAAAGGGATTGGGATAAACCAGGTCGCAATCAACGCGGGAACGATTACCGGCTATACTCTGAGCGGTATTCTCATCCAGCTCTTCACCTGGCGGTCAATTTTTCTCGTCAACGTTCCGATTGGAATCTTCGGAACATACTGGTCGCATCGAAGGTTGAAGGAAATCTCTCAACCGACCCGGGGGGAAAAGTTCGATCTGCCCGGCGCGGTAACTTTCTCAAGCTCTATCACTCTGCTTCTACTAGGCCTGACTATTGGTAGCTTTACCGATGCTCTGAACCTGGTTCTCATTGGCTCAAGTGGAATTCTCATGGTCTTCTTCTTTCTCGTCGAGCGTCGGACCAAGTTTCCAGTTCTCGATCTCTCCCTCTTCAAGATCAGGCTCTTCACCGCGGGAAACGTTGCCAATCTGCTCAGCGGCCTCGCATTCGCTGGGCTTGCTTTTGTGATGACTCTCTACTTCCAACTCGTTAGAGGGTACGATCCGCTTCATGCGGGAATATTTCTCGTCCCACTCGACGCAACGTTGATCGTCATTGGACCGATAAGCGGTACTCTATCAGACAAATGGGGGGCAAGAGGACTAAGCACTCTCGGTCTCATAGTAGCCTCCGCAGGATTTTTCGCCTTGTCACGATTCGACCAATTTACTCCCTATTCTCAGATCGTAGTAGGCCTGGTCCTGGTCGGATTTGGAATCGGTCTATTCCGTAGCCCGAACGCGAGTTCTGTCATGGGCTCGGTTCCAGCCTCAAAGAGAGGAATCTCCTCCGCCGTAAGAGTTACCATCATCAACACGAGCATCGTCGCCAGCATACCACTGGTCCTCGCACTGATGACCGTTGATGTTCCATACAACAAGCTGATCAGCATTATCGGAAACACGAACCTAATCATGAGCGTTCAAGCGCCGAACGGGTCTCTAGGCGGCTTTCTTCCGGGATTGCAGCATGCTCTCCTTGTGTTTTCAGGGATCATTCTTGTTTCAGCAATCTTCTCTTTACTCCGAGGCTCAACTAACCCGGAATTGTCTAGCGCCGGCTCCTAGACGAATTCGTAGCAAACAAGAGTCCCCGCAAGTTGCGAATGGAAATTTCCTCAGGGTCTTGAGGATTCTGAATCCTAACTCGCTGGTGTGTAGTCTACTGTAATCATCTGTGAATTGGTGTTGACAGCGACCACGTCCCAGTTGCCCTGGCTTGTGGGAGTGAATCTCAGCGTGGTCTGAGCTGTCTGTACATTGAGAATACAGCTGTCAAATGAAAATGGGATTCCTCCGGGGGTGCTGTTGTTGAAAGTCCAAGTAATGAAATTGGTTTCTGGCATCACACAGAATGATGCCATTCCGTTCGTTACGCTTACTCCTATCGCAAAGTTGTCGCTGCTCGAGACTCCGCGCAGCGTCAGAGAGTAGATTCCTGGGTTCTTCTGGGTTCCTCCTCTAATGTCGCGGGTTACGGGGGTCTGGATCGTTCGCGGAGGAGGATGTGGGAGGTAGGGAATGCTTGCAAAGACTATTCCAACGGAGAGTGCTACGATGCCTGCGCCGATGATGATGGTTCGGAGTCTCGGGAATTTGCGCGCCATGATTTCGAGGTCTCTCCCAACTGGTTTCTAGGAACTGGAGTCTAATAAACGACGTGAGGGAAAAATCGAACCAGCATCACGTCTCTCCTTTTTACATGATGTAGCGGGGAATCTCGAATTGAGAAGAGGTCCGATGTACCCTTGCTTTTTGGAGCCCCGGCCGGGGATTGAACCCGGGACCTACAGCTTTCTCGCTCGAGGTACAAGGCTGTCGCTCCACCACTGAGCTACCGGGGCTATCGCGTGGGGGTGGAGTTGAGGCTAAGATAAGTTCTACTGATTGCTGATGTTCAGTCGGGTTTCTCATCCCGCATTCTTTCCGCCGCTCTGACGAGCGCCTCAACCCCCGGAAGGCTCTGGCCTGAGAGCAGCGAGAGCATCGCACCTCCTGCCGTGCTGACATGTTTGAATCTCTCATCTATGCCAAGAATCGAGGCCAGACCCACCAGGTGTCCACCTCCTATGACCGTGTAGCCGTTGCTCTTGGCCATGGCTTCGAGCACCTGCTTGGTGCCGAGGTCGAATCCGTCTCTCTCGAACACGCCGAGCGGCCCGTTAGCGACAGTAGTGGCAGCTCCCTCCACCACTTTCGAATATTTTTCGACGGTTTTGGCTCCGATGTCTAGGGCTGATTCTTTCAAGGGGATGTCTATTCCCCGGTCAGTTCTCTTTCCTCTTGTATCTCCGTATGCTAGGTCGACGGGGACTTCGATCTTGTCCTTGTACTTCATCCATAGTGATTTTGCGTTTTTGATATGAGTTTGAAGTCCAGCCATTTCTTTCTCGTCATCTGCCGGGATTTTCTTGTCCATCGCTTTGAGGAAGAGCTTTGCAGGCACTCCCCCAAGCAGTATCTTGTCGGCTTTGTCACGCGTTAGAATGTGTTCTATGACCGGGATTTTATCTTCGACCTTCGAGCCTCCGAGAACGTAGACGCATGGTCGTCTGGGTTCTACGAGTAGTGCAGAGACTGCTTTGAGTTCTCTCTCCATTAGTCGCCCCGCAGCGCTCGGCAGTGCTTCTGTCAAACCAACAATGCTCGGTTGCGATCGGTGGGCAGCTGCAAAGGCATCGTTGATGTTGAGGTCGAAGAGCGGCCGAAGCTGTCTGACGAAGTGTGTCTTGAGCAATTTCTCAGGTTTGTCGTCAACATTCTCCTCGGCGCAGAATCTAAGATTGTCAAGGACGAGCACATGGCCCGGCTCGACCTTTGCTATCTTCTGACGAGCGTGGGGACCGAGGACATCTTCTACGAACTCAACGTTTTGGCTGCAGTATTGCGCGAGCGCCGCCGCGTGCGGTTCTAGGTTCGTGAAGTCGTCTTTTCCCGGTCTGCTCTGGTGTGATCCGAGTATGACCCGCGCGTCCTGTAGTCCGGCTAGGGTTTCTGAGATTGCTCTAATTCTGGTCTCGTCAAGAATCTGGTGGGTTGACGGATCTAAGGGGACGTTAATGTCCACCCTTAGGAAGACCCTTTTGTTGCTTGTCTCCACGTCGTCGAGTGTGAGGAAGTTGTGGCCGGACAAGCTTGCTTCCTTTTGGTTAGGCTCCTCTTGGTTTTGTTTCTGTTTAATGTTTCTCGGGCCAATGCTTTTTAGCAATAGGCTCTGCGCGGGCTTCTTGCCGGGGTGGCTCAGCTTGGTCAGACCCCGAAAGGGGAGCCATAGCGCCGGACTCATAATCTGTCTTGAGAGATCCGGAGGTCGCGGGTTCGATAAAGGACCTCTTTCGAGAGCCCCGCCCCCGGCACTTTGCGTAGGAGGCGCAACCACTATCGCGCTCTGGAAGGGCTAGCTCCTGCGGAGAATGTCGACGTGACCATCTTTTCTGCCGACATATGCGACATCGCACATCCCGAGGAATAGTCCTGTTTCCACCACTCCTGGGATCTTCTTGAGTTTCTCGTGAACTATCTCTGGTCGGCGTAAGCTTCTGAAGTATACGTCGGCGATGAGGTTCCCATTGTCAGTTATGACGGGTCCGACCTTGCCTGTGCCCTCTCTCAGAACTATCTTCTCGGAGATCTTTCTGATTTTCTCAAGTGTGGATGCGTAGCCGAACGGGACGATCTCGACGGGTATTGGCTGGGGTCCACCTAAGGTCTTCGAGAGTTTCTTCTCGTCGACCACGATGACAAGCTTCTTTGCAGTCGAATCGACAATCTTCTCTCGCAATAGCGCGGCCCCTCCGCCTTTGACGAGGTCAAGGGTTCGCCATTGTATCTGGTCAGCGCCATCCAACGCTAGGTCCGGTTCCGTGTCCTCTTCTAGGGTTGCTGTTTTGAGGCCCAGTTTCTTTGCGGCGATTTCTGTCTGGTAGGATGTTGGGATGAAGACGATCTTGAGATTCTCTTTCTTGATTCGCTCGGCGGCTAGTTCGAGGGCTCGCAGGATGGTGTTGCCGCTCCCGAGGCCGATCGTGGTGTTGTCTCTGATCTCTCTTACTGCCTGAGCGGCGGCACTTACTCGGGCCTTGTCGGTCCAGGACACGTTCTTGCCTAGCCTTCGGTTTCTATCTGTTCCAGGCGTTCCATTGCTTTGAGTACTTCTTCTCTGATCGTTTCTAGTCGTTCTTCAGCTTTGTTCTTAGGTTTCTCCTTTGGCGGTCGTTCTTTCGGAGGGTTTGTGGTTGGCGGGGTTGGGCTTGATTCCGTCTTTGGGGGCTCGGGGGGCTGGCTTGTTGTTTCGGGTGTTGTCGGTACGGCTGGTCTGATCTGGCTGATCTTCAGGTCTATCTCGAGCATTTTTTCGTGGAAGCTCTTGAGGAGGTCTTCTTTGGCGGATTCGAGGTCGTAGAGGTCTACTGTCTTCTTGTGAGTATCTATTTCCCCGTCTACTCGTTTGAGGTCTGTTTTGTATCGTTGTAAGAGCTGGTTTTTTTCGTTGTCGTTGATCTGTCCCTTTGTTTCTGCTTCGTAGATCTTTGTGAGGGCGTCTCCGATGATGTCTCTTTCTAGGCTTGCAAGTCGGAGTTTGTCGCGGGACCTTGAGACGTCGTTGCTGGTGATCGTTTTCTTGAGAATGTCTGGAACAGGGAAAGGTTCTGTTTTGGTGGGCTCTTCTATGTTCTTGTTTTCTTCGGGTTCGGTCTTCTTTCTTCCGAATAGGAGTATGAGTGTGATTAGTGTGAAAGGTGCCGTTTGGCCCTTTCTACGCATTAGAAGCATTCCTCTAGCGTTCTTCGTTGGTTGACGGGCGCCGGATTATTAATGGTTTAGCAGAGATGACTGTGGTCTTGTTACCGCGCTGGGGGGTTGGTGCGTCCAAGTATGGTTATCTAGTGTTTCTGTGATTGTTGTTTTTGGGTTAGTCCATGTCCCTTGCGATGCAGTGTGAGAGTTGTGGTCGGCCGTTGGCTTCGCGCGAGGAGCATGGGGCTCAGGATCTCGACAATCCTTACTGCATTCACTGCACTGATATGAAAGGAAAGCTTTTGCCTTTTGAGAAATTGTATGATGACTTGGTCGCTTCGGCTATGCAGACTCGCTGGATGAACAAGGAGCAGGCGGAGAAGTTTGCATTGGAGGAGATGGGTAAGTGGCCGGCTTGGAAGGATCGGGTCGACAAGATGCTGAAGCGCTAGAGGCGCAAATTTCTAGCCCGTGTCACATGGACTTGGGTTGGTAGATTCGTTGTTCTTGGTCAACTAGATCCGCCTAAGGTTAATTAGCAATGTCGCGCGGCGAAACGCGCAAGCCCCGGTGGCTCAGCCTGGTAGATGTCTACCCAGCCTAGAGCATTGCCTTGGTAACCCTTTCAAACAGGCAAGGGTCACGAGTTCAAATCTCGTCCGGGGCTCCAGGCTACTCAAAGCTGGCTCTACTTCTGGCCCGGTCGAGCTTGGAGTTGAAAGCTTCGGCCTCGCCTCTCGAGGAAACATGCAGTCAAAGATTCTCAGATGCGGGCATGATTAGTCGAAAGAGGGCATACGGATTGGGCTGTCTTGCGAGGTATGAATCCTGGGGATGGCTTGAATAGGCGCTTCAAAGAAATATTATCGGATTTCATGAGCCGGGAGTCGGAGAGCATAGTTGGAGAGATCCCTGTCGTTGCTCGCTTGTCTCTTGGTATCGAGCGGCTGATTCTATTCGTGACTGATACAAGAGTAATCGTTGCGCACGCAGGAAAGAGAGGCGCAGGGGCGTATGCTACATCTGCGCTTTTTGGGAGGCTGAGTGGGGGGGTCGAAGATGTCGTGAAGAGTGGAGGCGAGTCGCTTGGAAAGCGCGCACTACACAGTATTACTCCCGCAAAGATTCTGGCCGCAGACAAGGACAATTTTCATTTGAGATTCGAGGAGATTATCAGTGTCAGGCTGGTCGAGACGCCGTTTACGAGAGAGATGACAGTACTGACGACAGACGACAAATTCGAGTTTCAGACGCATCAATCCGTGGATAGCATCATAGAACTACTGCAGGTACATCTAGAGTCGAAGTTGACTGTTGAAAGGCTACCCGAAGCCATACGCAAGAATCGGAAGCATTAGCCCCGACCTTCAACTCGACCGCGGTATGGCCCGTCTAGGGATAAACCAATATTCCACGGCTTCGTTTATCTGGGTGAATGCCTAGTAATACGAGGGGAGCATCGAGTTCTTGAAGCCGCGTTGGGTTCTCGCTACTTTTCTCCTCCTTCTGGTCTTCTCAGTGCCACATCTCTCTCCTGTTAGAGCAGCCTCTAGCCAGCCTTTCTCGATCGTATACCTTAGTCCGGTCTCGCATAATGCAACGAGTGGATCGTCTTTCACCATCAACGTAATGTTGAATCTCACTGCCGGTCAGAGCATCTCGGGCTTTAATGTAAAGCTGAACTACGGCAATCCTCAGCCGAACCCGGTTGTTAGAGCGGAGAGCGTGTCCTACGCAGGCAATATCTTCGGCGATGCCTCTTCCAACTTCGTTTCAGCGGAGTGTGTGCCTCCCATCATCAACTGTCAGACCTCGGACCCTACAGACGCCGAATTTGGCTGGGTGCATTTCTCTGCACTGCCCGAAAGTGGCAACCCAGTTAATGGCCCGCTGTCCAAGATGCTCTTCTCGGTCGCGTTCTATGTTGAAAACGTCAGAAATTCAAGCCTGATTCACATAGACACTGCCGATGTTGCAAATGCCGGGTCAGGCCCTTTCGCGACGACCCAGTTCATACCAATAGTCAAGGAAGACGCGATCTTCAGCAATTCAGGAGTCACAGCGTTTTTCAACTATCTCCCAACCGACACACCCGCAGTTGTAGCAGGGCATCCGAATACATTTGATGCTTCAGGGAGCTTCGCAAATGATTCATCCGCCGCCATAACGTCTTACAGTTGGAATTTTGGTGATATGAAAACTGGTAGCGGTCGGACATTTCTCCACACGTTCGGCTCTCCAGGCACTTATAGCGTTACGCTGAACGTCACTGACGTCAACGGCGCTAACGGATCGATTCATAGAATGCTGACTGTCGGAATTCCGCTGGGTGCGTTACTCTTGGCCGTATTTAGTCTCCAGAAAATACTCCAGTCAGGGGTGCTTGTTCGGATCTTCAACTCGTCTAACGTTTTTCCCTTCGAGAATGCGACGACTGATTCCAGCGGACAAGTGGCATTCAATAATCTCGTGCCAGGAATCTACACTCTGGCCTTCTCTGGCCCGACTGTTAAGCACAGTAGTAATGTGACCGAAACCATTCTTGCTGGCTGGACGACGCAGGGTAGTGTGGGGCTCGAGGTTTATGATCCCCCGCCTTCCTCTCCGACGCCCTGGTATGGCGACATTGTATTCTTGGTGGGCCTTGGAGGGGCTGTCGTGATCTTTGGGTTCGGTCTCTTCTTGAGACGCAGGGGCATACGGAAGAAGCAGCGTGCTAATAGAGCCAGTTTGAAGAAGCGATAGGGTTCAGACTGAACCGGACTTGGCTCGATCTTTTGCTTCGGTTTTCTAGGCGGATTCTGGGCGCCCGGTCGGGGGTCGGCGTCTGAATAGAAGCAAGCCCAGTACAACTGCTATTGCAGCGGCCAGTCCGGTTGTTATCCATGGAATTACGCTGAGGTCAGCCGGGGGAGGGGGCGACGGCGGGGAACTTAGAGCTACGGTGCCTGCGCTTGTAGCTTGGTTGACCGCGGAGGTTTGAGATCCTATGACCCTGGCATAGACGTGATAGGTTCCTCCAGCCCATTGTGTGGTGTTCCATGATATTTTGATCGTCTGCGCTGATACTCCTAGGTTTAGCGTGATGGTCGTCTGGGCCACTGTTACGTTGGCTCCACTACCGCTGTTTACGTCCATCGTGATAGTTATGTTGACTGGTATGGTTCCAGTGTTGCTGACCGTGATTGTCATGTCAACCGTCTTGCCTGCCGTTACGGAGACTGTGGATAGGGTTGCAGAACCGAGCTGGACCGATGGCAACGGCGAGATTACTATCAACGTGATGTTGACAAGGTGGTAGAGGATCAAGGTTGTTGCGTTGACTGTGACGGTGTAGGTTCCTGCTGGTGTATTCGTTGTTGTGGATATTGTTAGGGTGGACGCGACTGGTCCGCTAGTGCTGGTTATGGTCACGCTGGTACTGGAGAATACGGAGGTGATGCTAACACCTGTGGGGTTCTTTGCTTGGAGGTTGATGGTGCCTGTGAAGCCGTTGAGACCTATCAGGGAAATGACCGATGTCCCATTCGTGCCGGTTTTGACGGACACCGATGTTGGAGTAGCGCTGGCTCCAAAGTCTGGAACTGGGACATCGACCGTGACTGTCAAACTGTGAGTCAAGAGACCGACGCTTCCGGTCACAAGGATACTGTAGGGGCCGGGTCGAGTGACTGTCTGCACGATAACGTACAGGGTTGATGAGTTAGACATTCCTGCAACCGTGACTCTTACGCTTGTCCGGTTGAGGAACGCGATAATGTTGCCCGAACCCGACGTTGCTGTCAGGTTGACCTCGCTGTTGAGACCGGATTGGCCAGTAAGGGCGATGACGGAGTTTCCGTTTCCGCCCTGTGAGATTGAAACCAATTGTGGGTTGGCCGAAATCTGAAAGTCCGAAACTAACAATGTGATAGTCGTGTTAAGAGTATGGGGACCCAGAGGGTCGCCGGTCACCTTGACAACGTAACTATTCGCTGAAGAAGAAAGGGTGGTAGTGATTCTCAGTACGCTAGTACTGCCTGCCAGTGAAGGAGTAATTGTTGCAGGGGCGAATGAGCATGATACGCCGGGTGGAAGTGTTGGAGCAAAGCATGACAGAGTGACGGGTTGTCCTGTTCCGGTAGTTAGTGTGGCGGTTATCGTATTAGTACCAGACATGCCTTTGATCGCAGTTATGGGTCCAGAGTTGGACAGAGAGTAATCCCCTGACACGACGGCTACACTGATGAGGACTGAGTGCTTGAGTATCCCGTTGACTCCGGTGACATTGATGATATACCTCCCTAGCGGAGTAACTACACCTGTAGCGATAGTCAGTTTTGCAGAGGTGTCTGGCGTCCCCGATGCCGGGGGGGTCACGCTTGTCTTGTTTAGGGTCGATGTGATCCCAAGAACGACCGAGCTGTTGGCAGAGAGGCTTACGGTCCCGCTGAAGCCATTCAAGCTGGCGAGACTGATTGTTACATTTCTGTTTGCTCCCTGAAGGATTGAGAGGCTGGTTGTGTTGCCTCTTATGACGAAGTCTGGCTGCCCGACGAATTGGACATTGATCGTCGCGTTTCTGATTGAACTCTTGCCAAGGCCACTATCTACTGTCTCAAGATTAGGATAGTAGGTGCCCGGCGTATTGTAAGTGTGAAAAGTCGTCGCGCTTGTGAGATTCGCTGTTTGCGAGTTCTCGAACTCCCAGTTGTACAACGCGATAATATGTCCTGCAGTCGCGTTGCTTAGCGTGGCGTCGAAGGAGACCGTTAATGGCGCGAACCCGCTCGTGGGTGTTGCTGCGAAGTTTGCGGTAGGAGTCAGGTCAGTGAAGTCCCCAGCTCGTGTGGTCTCTTGGAGAGGAGTTCCACCCGCGTCAGCTACGAGAACACATACGTTTGGCGGCGAAGCCACACTGCTGTTCGAACAGCCGGCGTTTGTCGGATAGAATAGAGAAGTTGACGCGGTCGCGCCCACAACCTGATAGGTTATGGTGAAAGCCATACCGGAGCATGGTGAGATACCACCGCACTCGTTGCTTCCCGAACTCTCTATCGTAGTAACCTCGACAACGCCTGGACCGTTAGCGCTGTTCGTTGTACACGAGCCAGTCGTGGCTAAACCGTTGATACAGATAGATGTCAGCGATGGATTAGCGATCAGAGGACCGAGAGCGGCGCTTACGGGATTCAGAAATGATTGGTCATCTTGAACGTATATGTCAAAGCCACCCATCGCGTCTGAATTGTTGACAAAGACTCCAATAGTGAAGGTCTTCCCCACGCCAGTCGCGTTAAATGTGAGGGGAACCTGAGGACAACCATTACTTGTCCATCGCGCCAGACAGACAAGGCCCGTACCCGAGGCGTGAGCGGGGTGTGTCGAAACGGGCAGTGCGAACAGAAACCCGAGCAGCAATAATATGACTGTAAAGATTCTCTTCATTCAAACGTCACTATGGGCTTGGAAAGGGGAGTTTATGGGTTTATCGAAGAAAAAACGAGTGACAATGCGATATTCGCTTCGAAGTTTGAGGCTCAACAGTGATTCCTTTCAGGTTCGAAGAACGGGTTGGGGATTGAGTGGATATATGGATTCGGTCTAGCAGAAGAGTATCAGCAATTAGCCGACGTCTCCTGAATTCGCGAAGACACTGGTCATTTGAAAGCTGTAACGACTTGTGTTGCCCTTAAGGGGGATGCTGATATTTCGGCAACACTAATAGGCCGGAAGGCCGTATAGCTAGCGGCTCGTGTTGCGTCGTCGTAGTGAGGCAAGGAAGCGTAGAAGGAAGCTCGTGCTCTATTCGGCCCCGTTGCTGGCCCTCGCGTTGCTTTTCACCGTTTACTACGTAGCGACCGCCTCTCCTACGGCAAGAGTGGATTTCACCGTTCCCGTCGTTATTCAGCTAGTTCGGCTGGACGGTAATTACCAACCCGTTTTGCCTAAGCTCGTTGGAGTTAGGGGTGGCATTTGGAATTATCACCAGTACGATAGCGAGGGATTGAACGGGCACTATCCAGTATTTGCTCAAGGCGCGCCAAATGGAAACACCTCATACTTCCTCCTTCACGTCAAGTCGACCGTTGATAGGACTTACACGCTACTCGACTTTTTCAACGTCTGGGGATATCCGCTAGAACGAACAAATACGCTCAATTTCACGGTACCTCCACCAACCTCGCAGAACAGTATCTATGGAAGCGATTGGTATTGGGACATGTGCGTTCAGATGAACAATGGACATATCCGTGAAGGGAATTGGACCAGTCAACCCTTGGTCCCAGGTGGGCACATCCAACTCAGATATTCAGGCGATGGATGCCTCCCAGTAGCGTAGAACCCGTTCTCCAGTCAGTTCCCTGATTGGTCACGTCTTGCCTACCGACCCAAAGCTGATCTTAGCCTGCAAAGCAGAGCGTCGTGCTAGGAACAACGAAAGACCTGTGCACTGCATCCAAAGCAGGGATGACGATCACTACCAGGATAGAGGATACTCTAGGTCACTATGTGGGGTGAGGAACAGGGTCCGGAGCACAAACCGCCTCTCCACTAGGATCTGCGAGTGTCGATCCTGGAGGGCTCCCAGCGGAACAGGCAACAGCCTATCCTACGTCTGATTTCGAATATCCTGAAACACTTGAAAGCATTCGGATAAACTTTTAAAACGGAAAATGTAACGGCAGTCCCAAAGATGCGTACCAGCGAATGATCGGGACAAGTTAGGGTTGGGAGGCGTTTTGAAATTTTCTCTAAGTCTTCGAAGAAGACTCTTCTCCTAGTCATTCTGGCCGTCTGTTCCATGGTATTCTCTGGTGCCATACTGAATCCCATTGCGACGGTTCACGCGGCGGGCGGATTTGACTACACTCTCTTCACCTCTCAGGGGATAACAACCGCTCCAGGAAAGTCCGGCTCCACTACAATCCTCGCAACTCTCACCAGTGGGATCGCTAGTAATGTTACCCTGTCATGTGATCTTACTAACCTTCCCACAGGAACTACCTGCGCCTTCACTCCTACAAGCGTTATTCCAACCGTGAGGGGCAACACGACGACGTTGACAATGTTCGTCCCTGTCACGGCAGCCTACAGCGCGTTTAACGTGACGGTTTCAGGAATCAATCCCGCGCCGATAGCCCCGACCACTTTCGTCCTTACTGTGGCCGCAAAAATCGCGGTGAACCCGACAGCGAGCGGAGCTGCTAGTGATAGTCGAGGGACTTCAGTAACCGTCCAGTTGAACATTACCTACTCGCCACCGTTTGGAGGTTTTATCGGAGCTATTCTTTACGATTCTTCGGTTCTTCAAAATCCTCAAGTCGACTACTCGAACAACGTCTTGGACGCACCAGGGAACCCAGCAACACTCTTATCAGAGTGTATCAATGGACTTGGTGATCAGTGTACATTCCAAAAAGAGTACGACGGGCCGAACGTCGTAAGCCTTCAACTCGAAACGGCTTCCGGTCTTAACACAACTACGCCGAATGGGAAGCTCTTCAGTGTCACTTTCACCGTAGCCAAAAAAGGATTTTCCGCAATTCACTTCGTCTTCGAACTCGTTGGAACCGCACCCGATGGGAATCCGCTACATCTATCTGCCTACGACGGATACTACACGAACCAGGAATGTAGTCCTGGAGTTCTCTGCAAGCCACCGATTGTATCCTTCATTTCTCCTCCGAGGCCAGTTCAGTATCGGCCGGCGTCCTTCAACTCCACAGCGAGATCGCAGAACCCCAATGGAATAATTACAGAGTATAATTGGACTTGGGCTCTAGGTCAAGCCAAGCAGTACTACAATAGTCCTCTTCCTGGCAAGACTGAGCCATCAACGAATGTTACGATCACCTTTCCTCAGTTTGGAGGCCAGTACGGCGAGTGGCTAGTGATACTTAGCGTGCAGGACAACTACGGAGCAAGAGCCTACTACGTACAAGTCATCAGCGTGTTCAGGGTCTGGGTCGATCTCGGGTTCGCCGCGCTCAACATTGATCACACAACAGGAGTAATCCCCGGTACTATCGTCCACATAGTGGCCACGGCAGTTAACAACGGGGTCAATCCTGAAAATTCGACCATCAGCCTTTCAATCAATAACAAGAACATGACTATGAAATCTGTCCAGAACCTTGGGCCTGGTCTTGAGTCGAGCATGATCTACGACTGGAACACCGCCGGTTATACTCCGAGAGTCTACGAGATTGTGACAAATCTCGACGCGGTCAAGGACCCTACTACGGGACGGATTCTTGAGAATGATACCTTCACAAACCCGCGGGGCCAGATCGTTGATCCTAACAATGTGAGAATAGCATTCATTCAGCTAATAGTTTCGTTGCCATCCGGTTTCGGAGCTTTTCTCGGACTCAACCTGCCTGAGTCGCTGGGTCTAGGGATCGTTCTGGTCGCCGTCATCGTCTTCGCAGCGGGTCTAGTGAAGAAGGCTAGAGCTCAACCTCTGGAGCCGCTATGAGCCTCGGGTGTATATTCGACGGGCGTCTTAGTAAGCTAGGAATATCCCGGTCATTCTCGGGATGTAATTTGCCGTTGCGAAAGGGATAATCTTTTAAAGCCAAAACGTCCAGCTTGCTTCCGAGAAAATTGAAAGGAACTTCTACTGCTAAACTACTCGTAATCTTCGTAGTGACATTCTCTCTTGTGGGTCTTACAGGCCCACTAGCATCGCTTTTTCAACTACCTTCCATAGCCACCCCAACCGCTCATGCAGTCTCCGAGACTGGAGTCGGTAACTGGTACCCAGCCGGCGCTCAAGAACAGACCCTGTCTATAAGCCAGGGCGACGGCGCTAGCATTACCCAGGTCAACTGGGTCTTGACTAACCAGGTCGACAGCGAAGACTGGCCCTTAACCGCAACCCAGCAAGGAGCAAGCACAGTAAACTGTTCAGGCAACACAAGCGTTCAATGTAGTCTTCCGATGCCAGATCACGGATACTTCGAAGTCCAGTTCAACCTCGCGACCATCCTTTGGGGCATCCCTCAAGGATACGGCACGAGTTCGGCTGGTGTCGAGCTCCGCCAAGGAATAGCTCACCTCTTCAACAAGCAGAGCTTCACAGCGAACAACGCTGCATGCCTCAACATCGCATGTGTCCCTGACGATCAAGCGATCCCCGTCTGTACAACCTCAGCAGGCTGTACGAACGGTGGATTGCCTGCGGCTAACCCGTGCGGCTGGGATACGAAGTATGCTCAGACCAGCTCTACGAACTGTGTCGTAGGTGCTCCTGGTGGTACTAGCTACAACTGTAGCTTCAGCACTGCATGTCCCACAGGAACCCTGACAGGCACAACTAACTTCCCATGGCAAGCAGCGATCGGAAGCCCTGACTTCTGCGCAGCGGCACAGCACTTCATCCAAGCGTTCTCAAATGCTGGCATTAGCGGCGTGACAACGAACGCCAACTGCGAACTAGTCGCACCAACCGGCGGCTGGCCCGCAGTCGTAACAGCCATCAACACAGCAGGCTGTGCAGGCGTAGCTCCAGTTGCCACGGCGAACACTTGCATGTTCGTCCGCACCACTGAACCCCGGAAGAGTCTGGGTGAAGGAATCGCCCAGGACATTTGCGCACTCTTCTCACCCGCATGGGGCGCGTGGACAACCCTCCTCGGCCAACCATTCTCATGCGACAACGCCAACACCGGCACAGGCAATGCTGCTTGTGGCGGTAGCTCATGCCCATTCCTCCAAGAGGTAGAGGGAACGATCGGCCAATTCTGCGGCTTCAACACGAGCGCTACCGGCATCCCGATCAACTGCTGGGGATTCGGAACGTTCGGCTTTGGACAAGTCTTCCCATTCGACAGCACCACATACTTCGAATACAACAGTCTCTTCGCCACTCAGACAACCGTGACCTGCACAAGTGCAGACTGCTCTACTCATGTAGCAGGCTCACCGTGCGCCAGCGTCACACCGTCTACAGGTGCATCCGACTACATGTACAACTGCAGCCCCACTTACGACAGCCTAAGCCAGGCGATGGAGTTTTCGCTATGCCTCGGCTCTCCTGGACCCTCAACGGATCCAAGCTTTAGCCAGGCCTCTCCAACATTCGCCAACTGTTCTGGTACGGCAGTCTCGGGCGGAGCAGGTGCTACAACATGCATCGGCGCATCCCCAGTCTGCAGCGCAGTCAGCGCTGGCTATCAGGCTGAGGACTACTACGGCAGCCACGTCATCACCATCCCAGTATGGGACGGAAACGATGTCCAGGCTCGCCTCAACACCTGGGCCCTAGGCACCTCGTCGAATCCAGGCTGGATCACCGCCTTCGGTGGCGGCTTCTCGGCCTCGGCGAACGCCTTCGAATGGCTCAACGCTTACAGCGCCAGTCCAGCTGTAGCTGGAACATTCCGCCAAAGCTTCTTGACAACCGTTGACAGTCTGAACCCATTCCAGTTCAGCACTCTCTGGGACGCATACCTGCTCAGCAACATCTACGACAGCCTGTTTGTGCAGAACCCGCAGTGTACCAACTCTGCGACCTTAGCTGCCACAGCTGGAGTACCCCAATGCTCGTCAATATTGCAGAACATCGACTGGATGACTACCACTCACAGCTTCCTCTGCTTCCCAGGCGGTCCTGCGTGCACTTCTACAACGTTGGGCTATGGTAACTCGACATACTTTGCAAACACAGCTGCTGATCTTCGTCTCACATTGAACCGTGCTAACCACTGGCAAGATGCCGGTCCTGTCACGGCGTGGGACGTAAAGTACAGCTACATCAACCTGAATGCTACAGGCGCCTTCCAGGCTACTTCGCTGGCCAATGTTGCTCACATTAACGTCTTGGACGAGTTCACTCTGGACCTTAACCTCAAGGCTAAGGGTCCGTTCACTGAGCTCTTCCTCGGCGGTATCACCATAATCCCAGGCCACATTTGGTCTGCTTGTGGTGCGAGCACATGGAACGGCGGCGTCACTGGAAAGGAAATTTCTGGAACTAACATCGTTAGCGCTCCAGAGACCGCTTGCATCGGAGCATTCGGCGCACCCAACATCGTCACCGTCGGTGGTACACGTGCTGACAGTCCAACCTTCGACCCTGTCACCAACAACTTCCTGATCGGATCAAGCGCATTCACATGCCAGAGCATCGGTGGCACAGGTCATCCTGCTGTTGGTACACTTGGTGGAGGCTGCAGTATAGACAATACTCAGGCTCCAGCCTTCGGTCTAGGTGGCTTCACCTTGACGAGGACAGGCTGTACTCTAACAGCAACTGGCACCACCTGTGGTATCGCCGGTGCGAGCAGTGACTACTTCCGCAGCAGCGGCGCACTAGCAAAGTACATCTGGTCCGGCGTTATCGGTTCGGGCAGTGCTGACTTTTCGAAGGTGTTGACGGTTAACAGCTGTCACTCTTCGAGCCCCTCAGCCAACTGTCCTCACTGGGCGCAGGGTATAGGCAATGCTGGTGGAACAGGAACCAATGCTGTAGGTCTAAGCCAACGGCTAGCGGTCAACTCGCTCAAGGGCATTAGCTGGATAGGCTTCTCGACAGAGAAGACAACCGGCACATCGCTCATTCTAGCCTGCAAAGCAGGGTACACCCTACCAGGAACAACACTCACACCATGCACAGCAACTAATGCAGGATGGGTAGGCACGGTCTTACCAGGCATTGGAGGATACGCTGTGACACTCTACGAAGTAGGCAGCACTGTACTAAGCACAAGCACCTCAACACTGGCGCCAGCCAGCGTCGTCGGATGCGCAGCTCCAGTAGGAACTGGAACAGCATATCCAAACGGCGGATACGACTGCTAACAGATACCAGAAAAGGCCAAATCCCCCTCTTTTTCTTTTTATTTTTCCGACGCCTAGAAATGGGTCTGCAAACCGCAATGGGCTAAAGACCTGGCTCTTATCCGGCTCTCTTTGTCCGGCCTAGGGATCTCGCCGAGCAGAGGGGCAAGCCTCAAATAAATGATTGCGACCGATCCTTTCGTCCTCGAATGACTCTTCGATCTTTTCTGCTCAGACGAATTGCATACACTGTGATATTGGTATTCTTGGTCATCATTGTGAACTGGCTGATATTCGAGGGTATCCCGGGACAGAGCGGGGCAGCATCCTTTCTTACGAATAATCCACGGATTGCTCAGAAC
>Ga0137399_10000249_pt1 | contig 20202 bp, 20 predicted proteins | sample czorhiz316metaG_FD_104810 | JGI IMG/M metagenome (GOLD analysis project Ga0137399, IMG submission 104810) | Vadose zone soil microbial communities from Angelo Coast Range Reserve, California, USA - czorhiz3.16 metaG | ecosystem: Environmental > Terrestrial > Soil > Vadose zone | place: USA...
CCAGGATATGACACAGCTCTAGCGTCCCCGGTCTGGGGACACGGTTCGGTCGCGGCGCGGCGACCCTGTATCCGCGCAATCTCGAGCACACCGACTGCTTCGTGATCATGGGCTCGAACATGGCGGAGTGTCACCCGGTGGCGTTCCGCTGGCCCATGAAAGCGAAGCTGAACGGGGCGAAGCTGGTCCACGTCGACCCCCGCTTCACCCGCACCAGCGCCGTCGCGGACCTGCACGTGCCGATCCGCGCCGGCTCCGACATCGCGTTCCTCGGCGGGCTGATCAATTACGTCATCAACAGCAAGCGGTGGAACTCGGACCCGTTCTTCAAGGAGTTTGCGGTCAACTACACCAATGCGGCGACGATCATCGTCGACGAATTCAAGGACACCGAGGATCTGGAAGGCGTCTTCTCGGGAATGGTGAAGTTCACCGAGCCGGCGTTCTGGCCGTACAACGGGCTCGAGGGTCGCTACGACAACGCCACCTGGGCGTACAAGCGCGGCCCCAAGCCCCCACCGGGTCCGATCGGCGCGGTAACACCCGGCGAGCTTGCCCGCGTCGCGCCAGGGGCGGCCACGAAGGATCTGATCGCCAAGCGCGCCGGCCCGCCGTTCGACGACCTGGTGCGGTCGCTCAAGCCCGGGCCCGCCGAAAAAGACCCGACGCTCCAGAACCCGCACTGCGTGTTCCAAATCCTGAAGCGGCACTTCGCCCGCTATACACCGGAGATGGTGGAGCAGGTGTGCGGCTCGCCCAAGGAGAAGTTCATCAAGGTCGCGGAGATGTTGCTCGAGAATTCCGGGCGCGACCGCACCAGCGCGTTCGCCTACGCGGTGGCCTGGACGCAGCACACCTACGGCGTGCAGATGATCAGCTGCTGCGCGCTGCTCCAGCTGTTGCTCGGTAACATCGGCCGGCCGGGCGCCGGCGTGATGGCGCTGCGGGGCCATGCGGCGATCCAGGGCTCGACCGATGTGCCGACCTTGTACCACAGCATCCACGGATACCTGAACGCCCCCTCGGCGCTGCGGCCGCACGAGACGCTGCGGGACTACATAGCGGCCGAGACGAGCCCCACGAGCTATTACGGCAACCTGCCCAAGTTCCTCGTGTCGTACTTGAAATCGATGTACGGCGCCGCCGCGACGGCGGAGAACGATTTCGGCTACGACTGGCATCCGAAGATCCTGGGCGACCACTCCCACATGGCCAGCTTTGCCGCCATGGCCGACGGGAAGGTCAAGGGGATGTGCTGTGTCGGCCAGAACCCCGCGACGACGCTCAACGGCGGGGCGACGCGGCGGGCGATGCGCGAGCTCGAGTGGCTGGTGGTGAAGGACAACTGGCTCACCGAGACCGCCACGCACTGGTATCTCGGCCCCGAGGTCAAGAACGGCGAGGTGAAGATCGAGGACATCAAGACCGAGATCTTCTTCTTCCCCTCGACCCAGATCGCGGAGTACGACGGCAGCTTCACGAACACACAGCGGATGCTGCAGTGGCATTCCTTCGCCGCCAAGGCGCCGGGGGACTGCCGCACCGACAGCTGGTTCTACCACAACCTAGCCAAGCGGCTCAAGAAGGCGTACGCGGATTCGAAGCTGCCGCGCGACCTGGGCTGGAACAACCTGAGCTGGGACTTCGACCCCGATGCGGGTGAGCAGCCGCTGTACCCCGGAGAGATCAGCGCACGCAAGGTGCTGCGGGAGATCAACGGGTATCAGACGGCCAACGCGAAGCAGCACCTCAAGGGGTTCGGCGAGCTGAAGGACGACGGCTCGACGACGTGCGCGTCGTGGATCTACTGCGGCTGCTTCCCGGCCTGGGATCAGAACCTCACGGCGCGGCGCGAGCCCGATCCGCCGGGCGTGCCGGGGGCGCACTTGAAGTGGGGTTGGGCGTGGCCCGCCAACCGCCGCGTCATGTACAACCGCGCCTCCGCCGACCTGAAGGGCAATCCGTGGAGCGAGCGCAAGCGCTGGATCTGGTGGGACCCGACGTTCGTAAACCCGCCCGATCCCAAGACCGGTAAGCCCGTCCCGCGCGGCAAGTGGGTCGGCTACGACGTGCCCGACTTCGCGGCGACCAAGGCCCCGGACGCGCAGCCCAAGCCCGACGGCATCGGCCTCGACGCCCTCTCCGGCACTCAGCCGTTCATTATGAGAGCGGACGGCAAGGGCTGGCTGTTCGTGCCGGCGGGCCTCGTGGACGGGCCGCTGCCGACGCATTACGAGCCACACGAGTCGCCGATCCACAACCCGCTGTACAAGCAGCAGACCAGCCCGGTGCATAAGGTCTGGGCGTCGGGCAAACCGTACAACCAGCTCGCGGCGGTGGGCGACCCGAAGTTCCCGTACGTCATCAGCACGTACCGGCTCACGGAGCATTACCTGGCCGGCGCGATGAGCCGGTGGCTGCCGTGGCTCGCGGAGCTCCAGCCCGAGCTCTTCATCGAGCTCGGCAAGGATCTGGCCAAGGAGAAGGGGATCAAGAATCTCGATTGGGTCGTGGTGTCGAGCCCACGCGGCCGCATCCGCGCGAAAGCACTGGTCACCGATCGCATCGGCGTGATGCAAATCGCCGGCAAGCGTATCCATCACGTCGGCATGCCGTGGCACTGGGGCTGGATGGGGCTCTCCACCGGGGACGTGGTCAACGATCTGACCTCCTGGGTCGGAGATCCCAACGTGTCGATCCACGAAGGCAAGGCGTTCGTCTGCAACGTGGAGAAGGCGTGATATGCCCGAGCCCATGGGATTCTTCACCGACACCACGGTCTGCATCGGGTGCAAGGCGTGCGAGGTCGCGTGCAAGGAATGGAACCAGCTCCCGGCCGAGAACGGCGGGATCCGGGAGCTCTCGGGGGACAGCTACGACAACACCCGCCGGTTGGACGGCATTCACTGGCGGCATGTCCGCTTCATCGAGCAGTTCAAAGGACCGTACGACGGCCGCTGGTTGATGATGAGCGACGTGTGCAAGCACTGCGTCCAGGCAGGATGCCTCGAGGTGTGTCCGACCGGCGCCATCATCCGCACCGAGTTCGACACGGTCGTGATCCAGTCCGACGTGTGTAACGGGTGCCGCGCCTGCATCGCCGCCTGCCCGTTCGGCGTCATCGACGTCAACCCCGTGTCGGGCACGGCGCAGAAATGCACGCTGTGCTACGACCGGCTCACGGTGGGGCTCGAGCCCGCCTGCTCGAAGGCCTGCCCCACCGACTCGATCCAGTTCGGAACGATCACCGAGCTGCGGACGCGGGCGCAGAAGCGCGCCGACCAGCTCAAGGCGCAGGGCGTCAAGGCGGCGCTATACGGCGCTGATTCCAACGGGCCGCTCGGCGGGCTCAACTCGTTCTATCTCCTCGTCGACGAACCCGAGGTATACGGACTTCCCCGCAAGCCGCAACTGCCCTCGCGCAACCTGGCGAAGAGCGCCGGCTTCTCCGTCTTGAGTGCCGGCGTGCTGGGCGTGCTCGCGCTCGTGGGCCTGCGCAAGCGCCGCATGGACGAGGTCGGCGCCGGCGGCACGGGAGGATCGAACTGATGTCCGACACCTTCTTCAGCGGGGCGCCGCACTGGACCTGGTTCATCATCGTGTACTTCTTCGTGGGGGGCATCGCCGGGGGCGCCTGCTTCCTCGCGGCCGTGCTGGACTGGTTCGGCGGGCCGGAGGACCGGCCTGTCGTCCGTACCGGGTACAACGTCGCCGCCGTCGGCGCGATCCTCTCCGGCGCGCTGCTGACGATCGATCTCGGAAAGCCGCTGCGGTTCTGGCACATGGTGTTCCAGTCGGCGAACTTTCCGGTCATCATGTTCAAGGGATGGTCGCCCATCTCCTTCGGGGCTTGGGCGCTTCTGGTGTTCGGGTTCTTCGCGGTCCTGTCGGCACTCGGGGGGATGGCAGAGGAGGGGCGGCTGCAGAATCCGGCGCTCCGCGCCGTGGGCGGCGCCGTACGGGGCGGGGGCGGGCTCGCGAAAGTCGTCGGGGGCATGGCGGGCCTGTTCGGCATGTTCATCGCCGGCTACACAGGGGTGCTCCTCTCCGTGACGAACCGTCCCATCTGGGCGGACAGCCCGTGGCTAGGCGCGCTGTTCATCGCGTCGGGCGCGTCGACGGGGGCCGCCGCGCTCATCCTGCTGGGCCTGCGCCGCGGGGCGAGCGAGCAGTCCCTGGCCCGATTGTCGGCGTTCGACACCAAGGCACTCGTCGTCGAGCTGCTGGTGCTCGTCCTGTTTCTCGCATCGCTCGGCTCGGTGAACCGGGTCTGGATCGGGCTCTGGGGCCTGGTGCTGCTGGTGGGCGTCGTCGGCCTGGGGATCCTCGCCCCGCTGCGGCTGCACATCCAGCGGCGCCCCGTGGCCAGTGCAGCCAGGCTCGTCTTGCTCGGCGGCTTCCTGTTACGACTCGCTACGATATTCGCGTCCGAGGGAGTCGACCGCTACCGTGTCGCGGCGGGGCTGTAGCCATGCGCGCGGCACATCACGGGACCCTGCTCTGGCTGCTGCTCGGCGTCGCCGCGTGCGCCAGTCCCGAGGCCACGCGCGCTCGGGGTGGCGGCCCCGGGGCCGACGTGGGCAACCACGACCGCATCGCCCGGCTGCACGCGGGCGCGATGATGTATTACCGGACTCCCTGCCGCACCGTGAAAGTGCGATGCTCTGGCCCTCTGCCCATCTCCGGCGCTCGCGGAACGTAGAGATCGACGAGCGGCTGGCCCAGGCCCGCCGCGAAAACCCCGAAGCCGAGGCATGGCTCGGGCTGTTGGAAGCAGCGCTCGACGAGAGCGAGGATGGCGCCCGGTGGGAGGCCGCCGTGCCGCAGGCCGCGGCGGACCGCCCGGTCAAGGCGCCGTTGTTGTCTCGCGCTCACCTCACGGTGGACGGACGGATGGTCCGCAAATGGGTGCGTCGCCTCCTGGACATGAACGGCAAGGGACGGGACGTGGACGGCGTCGCCCTACTCGAGGCAGCGGTATGCCAGGACGACGCGCGCTCTGACGCGCTCGCCGCGAGCGCGGGCGCCGACCCTCACGCGGTGCGTGTCGTGGGACAGATGGCGGCCGTGCCGCTGCTGCGGGCGTGTGCCCGCTCCCTCGCGGACCAGGTCCCGACCAGCTGGTGGGAAGGGTACTGTCCGGTGTGCGGCGCCTGGCCGGTCATCGCCGAGTACACGGGGCTCGAGCGCAAGCGGTTGCTGCGCTGCGGGCGGTGCGCTACCGGATGGGCGATCCCGTTGCTGCGGTGCGTGTTCTGTGACGAGATCCAGCATGACAACCTCGCCTATCTGACGCCCGAGGAGGGCGAGCAGACGCGGAGGGTGGAGGTCTGCAGAACGTGCAACGGATACCTGAAAGGGGTCGCTACCGTGCGCCCGACCGCCGCGTGGTCGATCCTGATCGATGACCTGATGACGGTCCATCTGGACGTCGCGGCCCTGGAGCGTGGATATCGGCGACCCGAGCGGCCAGGGTACGCGCTCGAGGCGCGCATCGCGGGGCGGCCTGCATGACCGACCGCACCCCGGCCCGCCCCGCCGATGTGTGCCGCGAGCTGCTCGCGGCGCTCGACGCGTCGGAGGGCAGGCGCCAGCGCCGCAAGCGCGACACGACTCCCGACGCGATCGGGCTGGCGATCAAGCTCGACCTGCTGCAACGGGCGATCGCGGCCGACCCCGAGCCGGATCAGTTCGAAGGGTGGCTGCAACAGCAGTGTTTCGCAGCTGGCCCCGGCGAGGGGGGCGTGCGAGCGATGGCGCTGTCGATCTTCGAGGAATGGCAGCTGGCCGGAGAGGCAGACTACTTTCGCGATTGGCTCGCACGTGGGGCGCCGTCGGACGACGCCCCACGCGATCGGGCCGCGCGGTAGCGAGGGGGGACTATGAACGTGCGTGTGTGTGGCGTCTGCCTTGTGCTGGCGGCGTGCGGCGGCGGGAGCGCCGCGCGGGGGCGGGGGGCAGCCGCGGCGGCCCCGCCAGCAGACGTGCTGCGGCCGCTCCAAGTGCCCGAGACCCCGTACCGCATCATTTATTCCCCACCCGTGAGCCTCGCCAAGCCGGCCGACACGACGGCGCACGGCCGGAAGCCTCGGAGCTAGCGCTCCGACGGTGGCTGGCATCGAGATCCGGAACTTAAGAAAACAATTCGGCGACCTTCCCGCGGTCGATGGCGTGGACCTTTCGATCCGCGACGGAGAGTTCCTGGTGCTGCTTGGCTCTTCGGGCTCGGGGAAGACGACGCTGCTGCGCATGATCGCGGGACTCGAGCGCCCCACGGCGGGAGAGATTCACATCGGCGGAGAGCGCGTGGACGGCGACGTCCCGCCCAGGGCCCGCGGGATCGCGATGGTGTTTCAGAGCTACGCACTCTATCCCCACCGTACCGTCTTCCAGAACATCGCGTTCCCGCTCGAAGCCAGCCGAACGCCCCGGAACCGGATCGAGGAGAAGGTGCGCTGGGCGGCCGACATGTTCGGTATCACTCGCTATCTCGACCGCTATCCGCGCCAGCTCTCGGGCGGGGAGCGCCAGCGCGTCGCGCTGTGTCGCGCCCTCGTGCGGGATCCCAAGGTCTTTCTGCTCGACGAGCCCCTGGCCAACCTCGACGCAAAGCTGCGCAATACGGCGCGGGACGACCTGAAGCAGTTCCAGCGGCAGATCCAGACGACGACCGTGTACGTGACGCACGACCAGGTGGAGGCGATGGGGCTGGGCGACCGGATCGTCGTGATGGAGCACGGGAAGGTGCGGCAGGTGGGCACGCCGCAAGAGGTGTACGAGGATCCCGTCGACACGTTCGTGGCGACCTTCGTGGGCCAGCCGCCCATGAACCTGCTCGCCCCGCGCGACGCGTCGCTGCCCCCCGGCACGCTCGTCGGGTTCCGACCCGAGCACCTGCTGCCGCGCAGCGTGTTCGGCGCGGGCGAGGAGCTCGCCACGTTCCGCTTCGCCGTGCGGCGCGTGGAGTATCTCGGCTCCGATCGCTACGTGTACGGCGCGGTGGCGGAGAGCGCCGCCCCCGAGGCAACGGTCATCGCCAAGCTGCCGGGCACCATCCCGCTCACCATCCCGGAAGGCGAGACACACGAGTTTGCGGTGCCGCGGCGCCTACTGCGGTACTTCGACGCCGACACCGGATTGAGGCGGCGGCCATGACCTCGCGGCGCACGCTGGCCGACCGCGAGGACGTGCTGGGCGGTGTGATGCTCGCCCCCGCCCTCGCCTACGTGGTCCTGCTCGTCGGCGTGCCTTTCTTTCTCGCGATCGCGCTGAGCTTCAGCAACGCGACCGCCGGCAGCTTGAGCTTTCAATGGACCGGCCTGGGCAACTATGCGGCGATCCTGGGCGATCCGATTTTCCTCCGGGCCCTCCAGAACAGCGTGGTCGTGACGGTTGCCACCCAGGTGCTCGTGATCATCCTGGCGACTGCCGCGGCGCAAGTGTTCCGCGCCACGTTCCGGGGCAAGCGGTTCGCCCGGTTCGTGCTGCTGCTGCCGTGGGCCGTGCCGGTCTCACTCGCGGCCATCGCGTGGACCTGGATCTTCGATTCGACCTTCAGCGTGATCAACTGGTCGCTCAAGGCCACGGGGCTGCTGCACGGCTGGCTGTACTGGCTCGGGGACCCCGCACTCGCACTGCTGGCGATCATCATCGTGCAGGCGTGGCGGATCTTTCCGTTCGCCACGGTGATCGTGTTGGCTGGTCTGTCCTCGATCCCGCAGGAGATCATCGAGGCGGCGATCGTGGACGGCGCCGGGTTCTGGCGGCGGCTGTTCCAGATCGAGTTGCCGCTGTTGCTCCCGGTCGTCGCGGTCGCCGTCCTGTTCGGCGTCGTGTACACGGCGACCGACCTGGGCGTCGTCTACATCCTGACGGGCGGCGGGCCGGCCAACACCACACACGTGCTTCCGACCCTCGCGTTTCAACGCGGCATCCTCGGCGCCGATCTCGGACAAGGCGCCGCGATCGCGGTGTTTCTGTTGCCGTTCCTGATCGTGGTCGCGGTCGCGATGCTGCGGCTCGCCCGGCGCGCCGAAGTCGGGGGCGCAGCCCGATGAAGCGCGTGGCGCTGTATGCGGCGGCGCTCGGCTTCACGCTCTTCGCGGGGTTCCCGTTCTATTGGATGCTCATCACGACGTTCAAGCAGAATCGGGACCTGTACGTCGGCGCGTCGGACCTGAGCCACATCCCGTGGATTTTTAACGACCCACCGACCCTCGAGCACGTGAAGCTGCTGTTCGGCCAGACGGACTTCCCCCGCTGGGTCCTGAACACGCTGCTCGTGGTCGCGGCGGTCGTGGTCATCACGGTGGCGGTGGCGGTGCCGGCGGGCTACAGTCTGGCGCGGCTCGCCGGCCGGTGGGGCGAGCGCCTGGGAATGGGAATCTTCTTCACGTACCTCATCCCTCCCACGCTGCTGTTCGTCCCGTTCGCGCGGCTCGTCTCGGTGCTCGGGCTCCAGAACTCGCTCGGCTCGCTGATCCTCATCTATCCCACCATGACGATCCCGTTCTGCACCTGGCTCGTCATGGGGTTTCTCCGCTCGGTCCCGTGGGAGATCGAGGAGCAAGCGATGATCGACGGGTACAGCCGGCTCGCCGTGATCGTAAAAGTGGCGCCCCGCCTCATCGTTCCGGGGATCTTGACGGTGATCGTGTTCAGCTTCACGCTGGTGATGCAGGAATTCGTCTACGCCCTGACGTTCATCAGCTCGGTGGACAAGATGACGGTGAGCCTCGGAGTGCCGATCGCGCTGGTGCGCGGCGACGTGTACCACTGGGGGGCGCTCATGGCGGCGGCCCTGTTCACCAGCATTCCGCTCGCCATCGTCTACAACGTGTTCATCGACCGCTTCATCCAGGGGTTTACGATGGGGGCGGTGAAGGGATAAATCAGGATGAGCGTGCGGCTCTGGCGCACCCGGTTGGACCGGCTCAAGATAGAGCCTCCGGGTGACGCGTACCCACCTTCTCACACGAGGGGGATGTCATGAGAAAGGGAGTGGCATCGTTCTCTGGGCTCGCCGTAGTCGTGATCTCCGTCTTGGGAGGGGCACGCTCCGCTCCCGCCCAGCAGCCGACCGGGCAGGTGGTCAAGCTGGGAGAGGGAGAGACGCTCACTATCACCGGCTTCGCGAACGTCACGCTGTTCACAAACATCGGACTGTTCAGCGCACCCTTCGGACAGGGCCAGAACGCCGAGTTGTCGGCCCAGGTGGCGGACACGACCGACAAGACCTTCACCGACGGGGATTTCCGGAACACGCGCCTGAACTTCACCTTCGCCAGCCAGCCGGTGCTCGGTAAGTGGGCGCCCAAGGCGACGGTCGAGCTCGATTTCTTCGGGGCCTACACTGGTGCTCCCCCGTTTGGGGACGAGCAGCCGCAGATCCGCGGCCGCTTGATCTTTGCCGACCTGACCAACGGCCGCACGACGCTGCGGATCGGGCAGGATTGGTCGCCCAGTTTTGCCGAAACGCCCGTGTCGTTGACGCACATCGCGTTTCCCATCGGATACGGCGCGACGGGCAAGATCGGCTGGCGGTTCCCCGGCATCTTTCTGTTTCACGACCTGACCGTCGGGAAGCCGGTCAACGTGCAGCTCCAGCTCGCGGCGATGAAGGGCGCGGGCCCCGCCCACGCGGGACAGGACGCCACGAATAACATCGGCAACGGTGAAGCCTCCGGACTGCCGCAGCTCGAGGGACGGTTGAACTTCGGAAAGCGATCCAAGGATCTGAACTGGACGTTCTACGCCGTCGGCCATCTCGACTGGAAGGACACCAGTGGGACGAACGCCCCGGGCAGCAACATCACGTCTTGGGGACTCGAAGGTGGAGGCAGCATCGCGCCGGGCCGCTTCACGCTGCATGGCAACGTCTACTATGGGAAAGATCTCGGCCAGCTGTTCGCCCACATCACGCAGCAAGGCAACATCCGCGGCTGGGGCGCCTGGGCCCAGGCGGGGTACGACTTCGACCCGCACTGGAGCCTGTGGGCCTTCTACGGCCTGGACCAGCCGGACGCGCAGCGGTTCGCGCAGGACAACGGGGCGGCCGTCCTGCCCCGCCAGGGGAGCCACGTGAGTGACGGCCTGCTGCGGTTCCGGGCAGGGCGGTACGCGCTCGGGGCGGAATGGTTCCGGACGGTGACCCGCTGGAACACCGGGCCGACGAAGGCAGACCAGGTCGCCCTCAGCGTGCTGTACACGCTTTGAGAGGTGTCAGGTGTCGCCGACCCCGGGGCACCGCCCCGGGGTTCCTAGACCTGACCACGTCTTGTGAGCCAATGGAGGTAGGTCTATGACGAAGCAGAAGCGAATCGATCGGCGCGAGTTCGTCACCACGACGACCGGGGCGGCCGCCGCCGTCGCTCTTGGCCCCACCATCTGGCTCAAGCGCCCCCAGAAGACCCTCAAGATCCTCCAGTGGAGCCACTTCGTTCCTTCGTACGACGTGTGGTTCGACAAGTACGCCAAGGACTGGGGCACGGCGAAGGGGATCGACGTCACCGTCGACCACATCTCCCTTGCCGATCTGAGCACGCGCGCCAACGCCGAGGTCGCCGCGCAGCAGGGGCACGACCTGTTCCAGTTCCTCTCGCCTCCCGGCGCGTTCGAGCCCCAGGTGCTCGACATGGCGGACGTGGTGCAGCAGGCGGAGCGCCAGCACGGGCCGATCCTCGACCTGTGCAAGCGCAGCACCTACAACCCGGTGACGCGCAAGTGGTTCGGCTTCAGCGATAACTACGTGCCCGACCCCGGCGACTATCTCAAGACGCTCTGGACCGAAATCGGCATGCCGGACGGCCCCGTGACGTGGGAAGATCTGGTCAAGGCCGCGCCCCTGATCAAAGGAAAGCATCCCGAAATCCAGATTCCCATCGGGATCGGGATGTCGCAGGAGCTCGACTCCAACATGGCGGCCCGTGCTATGGTGTGGTCGTTCGACGGATCGATCCAGGATGCGAATGAGAACGTGGTCTTGAAGTCGGATCACACGCTCGAGGCGCTGGAGTTCGGGGTGCGCCTCTTCCAGGCCGGGATGAACCCATCGGTCATGAGCTGGAACGCGGCGTCGAACAACCAGGCGCTCAATGCCCGTCAGACGGGCTACATCCTCAACTCGATCTCCGCATATCGCACGGCGCAGGACAACAAGCTGCCGGTAGCGGATGACATCTTTTTCGTGCCGGCGCTCAAGGGGCCGCGCGGGACGGGCTGGGCGAGCGAGCACGTGATGGGCATCTATGTGATTTGGAAGTTCGCCCAGAGCCCCGACGTCGCGAAGCAGTTCCTGATCGACTTGATCGGCCACTACCGCGACGCCGTCCTGGGGAGCAAGCTGTACAACTTCCCGTCGTTCACGGGCTCTGTCGCGGACCCGGGTGTGCCCATGGCACAGAAGGCCGCCTCGGGCAACAAGTGGCTGGAGCAGGTGACGGCGAACGATCCGTTCGGCTCGAATCCACCCTCCAAGCTCAAGCCGATCAGCACCGCCTTGCAGTGGGCCACAAACATCGGGCACCCCGGACCGGCCAACCCGGCGGAGAGCGAGGTGTTCGACACCTTCGTCCTCCCCACCATGTTCGCCAACGCGGCGACGGGCCGGATGACCGCCAAGCAGGCGCTGGACGACGCACACCAGCAGGTGAAGAAGATCTTCGAGAAGTGGCGCGGCAAAGGACTGGTGGCCGGCGGCTCGGGGGACCGCTCCTAGCTCGGGGGGGGGCAACCCATTAGCGCAGGCTGAGGAGAACCGGATGGCGCACGGAGCCGTCGGGTGCCTTCGCCGCCACGTCGATCGAATCCATGTCCCACATGACGACGGTGATGAGATCGCGCGCTGCCGCGAAGGTCGCGAGGTCCAGCGCCGACAGACCGCGCTCTTTCAAGGCACCCCCGTCCGGGCCGGCCCGGTACGGGTGCGTGTGCCACGTCCCCACCAAGTGGTCGACCTGGTCGCAATTGCCCGCCACCGCGAACTGCAGCTGCTTCAGCTCGGCGGCCGCCAGGAGCTCGCGCACCCAGAGCGTGTCGTTCGCGACCTCGCCGGCGAGGCATCCCAAGTACTCGCGCTGGGTGGGCTTCCCGGTCCCCAGCAGCTGCGTGAGGGTGTTCTGGCCCGCGAGCTCGTCCCAGTGACGGTTGTTTTGGATCCAGACGGCGCTCATCATGCCGCGGAGCCCCGCGGGGAGAACGATGACCTCGAACGGAGGGGCGCTGGGTACCTCTCCCGTCTCCCGGCTCCCGAAGGCAGCACCGCACGCTAGCAGCACCACGACGAGGGTTCTCACCGCTTCTGCCTCGCGTACGTGCCCATCAGCTGGGCCGTTCCTAGGACGTGTCCCTGCATCGCGGTCTCCACATCCCGCTTCGTCGCGCCGGCCTTCAATTTCAGCGGCGCGTCGAGCGCGTACAGCTTGAAGAAGTAGCGGTGTGCCGGCCCGGGGGGCGGGCACGGCCCGGCGTACCCTACGCGCCGGGAGTCGTTGCGCCCTTGTCGCGCTCCACCCAGGCCCGCCGGGGCGTCGCTCTTGTCGACGTTCTCGGGCAGCTGCGTCAGGGTTCCCGGAAGATCGTACAGCACCCAATGCACCCAGGTCCCAGCCGGCGCGTCGGGATCGTCGGCGATCAGCGCGAAGGCGGCGGCGCCCGGCGACGCGCCGCTCCAGCCGAGCGAGGGCGATACGTCCGCGCCGTCGCACGTGTGTTTGCCGGGGATGGCCGCGCCTTCCTTGAAGGCCGGGCTCGAGAGCGAGAACGGCATGACGAGAACATAAAAGCCAAACCCGGGGCCGTGTACTGCACCCCGGGTTGACTGGTCGGGACGAAGTGGCCGTCACCCTTCGGCCGCGACCCACATGCATTCTATCGAGCGCCACTGCCTTTCAGGTGGAGACGCGGTGCGGAGATTGTCAGCAAACCGTCAGACCGTCTTGAAACTCGGTCGAATCGCGTGCATTTCTCGGGAACGCTCGATGGACCTGACCAACCAGATGCGGCATGTCCCCCGCCGCCCGCGCGGCGTCCTCATCGCGGTGATGTTGCTCGCCAGCCTGCTGCTGGCGAGCCTGCTCGCACTGCAGGCTCATCGGACGTTCCTCCATCATCGAGCCACCGCCGAGCGGGTGTTGCGCGACTATGCGCGGCTCGCGGCGTCACGCTTCGCGCTCCGCACGGGCGCGAACCTCTACTACATGGCGGCGTGGCAGCCGATGGAGGCGCTGCTGCACGCGCAGGCCGCCGCACCAGGGGCGGGGGCGCCGCTCCCGCGCCCGGAGCGGCTCGCGCCAGGGCTCAAGCCCCACGCCGCCGCCTTCCTCAAGCAGGCGCGTTACACGTTTCGCCTGGACCTTGCGACCGGCCGCCTCGAAACCTCGGGCGCCGCGCCGTCGGCGGCGGAGCGCGCCTGGCTGCTGGACACGCTGCCCGTGCACGCCCGCACCGTATATCAACCGATGGAGCATCTCGCCGTGATCGTGGCGCGGGTCGCCGGCGTGCCCCATGCGGTCATCTACGCCGGCAAGGAGGAGACTGGCGCGCCGCGCCTGGTCGTCGGCGTCGACGTCGATCCCGCAGCGTTCGAGCCGTTCTATACCATGGGGGCCGAGAAGCAGCCGCTGTTGCCGCGCCCTCTCACCGGCGGCGTCGTGTTCGACTCCCTCATGTCGGTCGTCGTGACGACCGCGGACGGGGCCGAGCTGTATCACTCTCCGGTACAGTACGCGACGACGTTCTCCGCGCGGGACACGGTCGAAGCGATGATGGGAGCGATGCAGGTGGCGGTCGCGCTCCGCCCCGAGCTGGCGTCGCAGCTCGTGATCGGCGGCCTGCCGCGCTCTCGCCTCCCGCTCCTGCTCGGCGCGCTCGGGCTCACGGCCGGGCTCATCGTGACCGCCCTGGTCCAGCTGCGGCGCGAATACGAGCTCGCCCGGCTGCGCACCGACTTCGTCTCGGGCGTGTCCCACGAGCTGCGGACGCCGCTGGCGCAGATCCGGATGTTCTCGGAGACGCTGCTGCTGGGGCGCGTGCGATCCGAAGAAGAAGGCCGTCGCTCGCTTGAGATCATCGATCAGGAAGCGCGCCGGCTCACCCATCTCGTAGAGAACCTGCTGCACTTCTCCCGTTCGGAGCGTCAAGCCACGCGCCTGTCGCCGGCGCGCGCGCCGCTCGCGCCGCTGGTGCAAGAAGCCCTCGAAGGGTTCGCGCCGCTCGCGGGAGCGCGCGGCGTCAGCCTCCGGTCCCAGCTCGCGGAGGGCGTCGTCGCCCCGGTGGACGCCGAGGCGTTCCGCCAGATGCTCCTCAACCTGCTCGACAACGCCGTCAAGTACGGACCCCCGGGCCAGGTCGTGACCGTGGGCCTCGCCGCCGGCGACCAGCGCGCGCGGATCTGGGTCGACGACCAGGGGCCCGGCATCCCCGCCGCGGACCGCGAGCGGGTGTGGGACCGCTTCTGGCGCCTCGAGCGAGACCGGGGCTCGGCCGTCGCCGGTACCGGCATCGGGCTCGCGGTGGTGCGCGAGCTGGTGGCGCTGCACGGCGGGCGCGCCTGGGCGGAGGACGGACAGAACGGCACGCTCCCCACGGGCGGACGCGGGGTGCGGTTCGTCATCGAGCTACCGCTCGAGCCATCCCCCCGCGTCGCGGGACAGCCCGACGGCTCCGCGAGCGTGCCGGCATGACGCGAATCCTCGTGGTGGAGGACAACCCCGACCTCGCCTACGGTTTGCGCAACAACCTGGAGATCGAGGGCTATCAGGTCGAGGTGGCGGACGACGGCACGAAGGGACTGGCGCGCGCGCGGGACAGCCGGCCTGACCTGATCATCCTCGATCTCATGCTCCCCGGGATGGACGGTTTCCGAGTGCTGCGCGCATTGCGCGAGGCCGGCCGCACCATGCCCGTTCTGATCCTCACGGCGCGGGGTGAGGAGGCGGACAAAGTGCGCGGCCTCCGGCTGGGCGCGGACGACTACGTGACCAAGCCGTTCGGCGTGCTCGAGCTGCTCGCCCGCGTGGAGGCCCTGCTGCGCCGCGCGGCGCCACCCCTCCCCGGGGGAAACGGCGGCCCCCCGCCCGAGCGCTTCGGTAACGTCGAGGTGATCCCCGCCTCCCGCACGGTGCTCCGGAGCGGCGAAACGGTGCCGCTCACGCCCAAGGAGTTCGACCTACTGGTGGCGCTGCTGCGGCGTCGCGGTGCCGTGGTGACGCGGCTCGACCTGCTGCGCGAGGTGTGGGGGTACAGCGCCGAGGTGCTGAGCCGCACGGTGGACACGCACGTCGCCGAGCTGCGCCGCAAGCTCGAGAACGACCCGGCGGCGCCGCGCCATATTCTCACGGTTCGCAAATCCGGGTATCGGCTCGAACGCTAGGGGGATCGGTGCTGCAACAGCTACTGCTGCTGTCCGCGCTCGTACCGTCGCCGCCCAGTGGGCGCGACGTCATCAAGGCGATGCACGACCGCTACGCGGGGAAGTGGTACCGCACGCTCAGCTTCGTGCAGCACAACACCGCGACGCGGCCCGACGGCTCGCAGCAGCACTCCGTGTGGCGCGAGTACGCCGCGCTTCCGGGAAAGCTGCGCATCGAGTTCGTCCCCCCCGATTCCGGGAGCGGCATCCTGTTCGTGCACGATTCCCAGTTCGTCTTCGCCGCCGACACGATCGGGAACGCGTCGGCGTTCATTCATCCGCTCATGGTGCTGGGCTTCGACGTCTATTTCGACCCGGTGGAGCAGACCGCGGCGCGGCTCGAGCGGCTCAAGTTCGACCTCGCGACCGTGCACGAGGACTCGTGGGAGGGCCGTCCCGTCTACGTCGTCGGCGCCAAACCGGGCGATCTGCGTACGCGGCAGTTCTGGGTGGACCGCGAGCGTCTCGTCTTCGTACGACTGCTCGAGCCCGGTCAGCGCGACACCACCCGCACCAGCGATATCCGCTTCAACAAGTATCAGGCGACCGGGAGTGCCTGGCTTTCGGCGGAGGTGGCGTTCCTAGTGGATGGGCAGGAGCGCTGGCTCGAGCAGTACACCGAGATCAAGACCGACACACCACTCGCCGACGCCCTGTTCGATCCCCGCCAGTGGAAGAAGGCGAGGAGCTGACGGCCTTCAGCGGTCGAACAGCGCCCTGATCCCCTGTCCCGGCTCGAGCGGCGCGTCCGACAGATTCGACGTGATCGCGACGACGATCCGCGAGTCCCGGTCCACACCGAACGCCGTGCTCCCCCCGACCGAGCTGCCGCCGTGGAACACCCAGCGGTGGCCCAGGCTGTCGGTGCTCACGAACCAGCCGATGCCATACCCGGTCGGCTCCCCCGCGGTCGTCCGCTGTGACGTGAACAGCAGCTCGAGCGTCTCGGGCTTCAAGAACCCCGGGCGGAGCATCGCCGTGCCGAACTTCACGAGGTCCTCGGCGGTTGAGACGAAGCCGCCCCCCGCCCACTTGTAACTGTTGTCCACCGGCGGCGCGAGGACGTATCCGCCGTCGGCCCGCCGCTCGTAGAAGCGGGTGCGGTTCGGGATCAGGCTGTCGACACGATCGGCCGCGGTGTGCGTCATGCCCAGTGGCCGGAACACGTTCCGGCCCATGTAGCTCAGGAAGTCCTGCCCTGCCGCGGCTTCGACCACCGCCGAGATCAGGTTCCAGCCGTAGGTTGAGTAGGAGAACTTCGTGCCCGGGGGGAACAGCAGCGGATCGCCCTGGAAAATGGTGAGCCCCTCAAGCACGGTGTTGAAGTGACGGTTGAGCAGGAACTCGTCACCCCGATAGTGCCGAATGCCGGTCAGGTGCCCGGCGAGCTGCCGCGTCGTAATCGGGAGACCCTTATCGGGAAACGACGGGACGTAGCGCTGCACCGGCGCGTCGAGGTCCAGCTTCCCCTGTTCGTACAACAGCGCCACGGCCGCCGCGGTGATGGGCTTGGACACGCTCCCGATCCGGAATTGCGTCTCCGCCGTGACCGGGATTTTGCGCGCGACATCCGCGTAGCCGAAGCCCTCCGACCACACGAGCTTGCCGTCCACCCCCACCGCCACCTGCAGTCCGCTGATCCGACCCGCGAGCCTGTCGCACACCAGGGCGCGCGCGCGCGCGACCGTCGGCGCATAGACCGGCAGCACGGGCACGGCCGGGTGGGAGACGCACGTCGCCTGCCCCGGGACGCGCTGAGCCAGCGGGGGCGCGAGGAGCGCCGCCGCAGCCAGGACGGGAAATAGTGCGTGCTTCATGACCCTGCCTCCGACCATCGCATGATGTGGACAAGGACGCGCGGTAAACATTGACCGCCGCGCCACGGGTTGGCAACACTAGCCCCACGCACCGCGCCGATGAAGATTCCAGCCATGCGCGTGACCTGGGGTCTCATCGGATTGGCAGCTTGCGGCGTCGCGACGGCCCGGGCTCAGGCGACGCCCGACAGCGGCGTCATCGTCCACGGCTTCCTGCAGCGCGATCCCGACGATGGCTGGACCATCGTCGTGCCGCAGCCGTTCGAGGCGGGCGGCGTCCGCACCTTCGTGCTCCAGATACAAGGCAAGCCGAGCCGGTGGAGCCGGTTCCTGGATCGTTATGTCGAGGCGACGGGGCGCGTGCCGCTCACTCCTCCAGGCGCCGCGCGAGAGCTCTTGAGTATCGTCGTGGAGGAGATGAAGGAGGTCGAGCCTCCAGGCACGGCCCACAAGATGCTCGACCGCGATCTCACCCTGCACGCCGACATCACGCTCGCGGTGATTCCCAACCGCATTGCGTGGACCGACCGCAACGGCCGGCCGACGGGTGTGAATCCGGTGCTCCTCTACAGCGTCCGGAACCAGCGCCAGGCGCCCATCGCGTTCCGTCTGCCGACCAACGATCTGCTGTGCGCGACCGTCCTGACCGACGAAGGCGTGACACGCTGGGAGCACACCACCCAGGCTCGGCCGCCCGACCCACGCCGCTTCGTGGTAACGCGCGGCGGGGCCTACCGAGATGCCGTGCAACTGCCTCAGGACGCCGCTCCGAAACCCGGTCGCTACGTCGCCCGAGTGGGCGTGTGCCAGGTAGACGGGTACGATGTCACCGTCGAGTTCGAGGTATACTAGGCGTGGACACGGCGCCCCCCCCGGGGAGATACACGATCGGGCTCATCCAGATGGCGATGTCGGCCGATCCCGACGTGAACTTGCGCAACGCCGTCGCGAAGGTCGCGGAGGCAGCCGCCGCCGGAGCGCGACTCGTGTGTTTCCCGGAGCTGTTTCGCTCGCGCTACTTCGCGCAACGCGAGGATGCCGCGTCGTTCGACCGCGCCGAGCCCGTGCCCGGGCCGACCACCGAGGTCCTGGGGAGGGCGGCCCAGCGATCGGGGGTCGTCGTCCTCGCGCCGGTGTTCGAGCGGCGCGCGCCGGGGCTGTACCACAACAGCGTGGTGGCGATCGATGCCGACGGCCGTATCGTAGGGACGTACCGTAAGATGCACATCCCTGACGACCCCGCCTACTACGAGAAGTTCTACTTTACCCCCGGCGATCTGGGCTTCCGAGCGTTCGACACGCGGGTCGGACGCATTGGAGCGCTGGTGTGTTGGGATCAGTGGTTTCCCGAGGGGGCGCGCCTCACGGCGCTGCAGGGCGCCACCACGCTCTTCTATCCTACGGCGATCGGCTGGCATCCCAAGGAGAAGGCCGCGCACGGCGCCGCGCAGCTCGACGCCTGGCGGACGATCCAGCGGAGCCACGCGATCGCCAACGGATGCTACGTCGCGGCCGTGAACCGGGTGGGCCTCGAGCGATCGCGTGAGGGAGACGGGATCGACTTCTGGGGCTCGTCCTTTCTCGCCGATCCGTTCGGCGCGATCCTCACCGAGGCGCCGCAGGATCGAGAGGCGATCCTGATCGGGGAGATCGACCTCGGGCGCATCGAGGAGGTGCGCCGGGGGTGGCCGTTCCTGCGGGATCGGCGCATAGATGCGTACGAAGGGCTCAGCAGCAGGTTCCTCGATAATGCGCCGTCAGCCGTCGGCCGTCAGCAAGATCCCGGTAGACGCTGACTGCTGACAGCCGATGGCTGATAGCGCCTCACCAGCCGCCCTAGGCTTCCGCATGCCCGCCGAGTGGGAGCCGCACCACGCCACCTGGATCGGGTGGCCGCACAACGCGAGCGATTGGCCGGGCAAGTCTGCACCGATCCCGTGGGTATACGGCGAGATCGTTCGCAAGCTCGTGCCCGGCGAGGTCGTACGTATTCTCGTGAATTCGGCCGCGCACGAGCGCCAGGCCCGGCGCGTACTCGAACGGGTCGGTATCGACTCCGCGCGCATCGAATTCTTCCGCCTCCCGACCAACCGCGGGTGGACGCGCGATTATGGCCCGCTGTTCGTGCGGCGTGAGCGCCCGCGCCCCGAGGTCGCCATCGCCCGCTTCCGCTTCAACGCCTGGGCGAAATACCCCGACTGGAAACGGGACGACCAGGTGCCGGAACGGGTTGCGAAACGGCTCGGCCTGCGGCTGTTGCGTGCTCGGGCCGGGGACCGCGATGTCGTGCTGGAGGGTGGGAGCATCGACGTCAACGGCCGGGGCACGCTCCTCACCACCGAACAGTGTCTGCTCGACCCCGCGGTCCAGGTGCGGAACCCCGGCCTGCCGCGCGCGGAGCTGGAGCGCGCGCTGCGCGACCACCTCGGCGTGACGAACGTGCTGTGGCTCGGGCGGGGGATCGCCGGCGACGATACCCACGGCCATGTGGACGACCTGTGCCGCTTCGTCGATGCGCGAACCGTGGTGCTGTGCAGCGAGCCGGATACCCGCGACGCGAACTACCGGGCGCTGCGGGAGAATCGCGAGCGGCTCGAGGGGATGCGGCTCGAGGACGGCTCGAAAATCGAAGTCGTCGCCCTGCCGATGCCTGCGGCGCTTTCCTTCGAGGGCCAGCGGCTCCCCGCGAGTTATGCCAATTTCTACATCGCCAACGGCGTGGTTCTCGTGCCTACGTTCAATGATCCGAACGACCGTACTGCGCTCGGGCTGCTCGCCGAACTGATCAACGATCGCCCAGTCGTTGGGGTCCATGCTGTCGATCTGGTGTGGGGGCTGGGGACGCTGCACTGCTTGACTCAGCAGGAGCCGGCTGTAGGCCGTAAGCCGTAAGCCGCAAGTCAGTCGAACAGCGCACTCACCGATTGATTGCTGTGCTCGTAGCCGATCGCCTTGGCCATCAGCCCCGCGATCGAC
>Ga0137399_10000250_pt1 | contig 20196 bp, 15 predicted proteins | sample czorhiz316metaG_FD_104810 | JGI IMG/M metagenome (GOLD analysis project Ga0137399, IMG submission 104810) | Vadose zone soil microbial communities from Angelo Coast Range Reserve, California, USA - czorhiz3.16 metaG | ecosystem: Environmental > Terrestrial > Soil > Vadose zone | place: USA...
ACGGTCTCGCCTCCGTGGAAACACACGTTCGCACCTCCGCCCAGGCGAATCGAGATGTGCGCCGCCGTCCGCCACTGCGCCGCCGACGCGTCGATCCCCGTCTTGTCCGCCAGACTGGTGTTCTCGAACGCCGCCGTCTGCACCCCGCTCACCGTCTGCACCGTCCCCGCCTGCGCCAGGCATGACCCGGCCGCGGCGACCTGGGAATGGATGACGGGCCGCAGCTCTCGCTCGCTTTCACACGCCGAGACGAGGACGAGAAGCCCGAGGAAACGGACAGCACACGGATGCGAACGGAGCCGAGTCATCGATAGCACGTGATCGGAGTTGGCTGACGCATGCCGGCTAGCGGCGCAGACGGGTCGAGGATATTGCATGGATCGCGCCATTTGACCCCCGGAAGGGGGGCGGCCGACCGCGTGGAGATATGGTCGGGCCTGAAGGGGAGACCCGGCGGACCTCGCGCGTGGGCGCCGATTCCTCGCCACACTGTGGCGCAGCCGCAGCACGCGGCGGCTGCAGCCGCCTGACCCGGTCCGTCGCTCGCGACAATGGACCGATTCAGTCAGTTGCTGATCGTCACCTGAATCCCTGCCGACTCCGTCGTGTTGCCAGCAGCGTCGCGCGCGATCGCCGTGAGGGTGTACCGGCCGTTGGCCACGCCGCGCGAATTCCACGACAGGACGAACCTGGTCACCGGGGGCTCAGTCGTCACCTCGCCAAGCGTGCGCCCATTCAGGCGGAACTGTACTCCAGCCACCTCCTCGTCGTCGACGGCGCTCGCGGTCAACTGCACGACGCCGCGGAGGGTCGTGGCTGCCGCGGGCGACCACAGTGAGACTATCGGCGGCGCCACGTCCCGCGTCGGCGGCGGATGATCCGCCTTCCACTGCGCCACGGCCCTGTTCCAGTACTGCAGTCCTGCGGCGCCGATCAGCAGTGTGAAACACCCCGGCCGGGTCGGCAGCGGCTCCGGAAATGCTCCCCCGCCAAGCCAGATCATCACGTTGCCCACGCAGTTCCGCAGCTTGTCCGGGGGCGGCATGATGACGTCATTCTCGATCGTGGGGCCGTCCATCAGAAACACCGTGTCGTACAGGTCGATCTGGGGCGAGTTCGGCCCCCACTTCCAAAACCCACCGTGCCCCGACCGGCGGTAGCCCTGGTCCATCGCCTGCATCCGGAACAACGAGTGCCGCACCGTCACTACGTTGGCGCTGCCGTCTCGCACGCCGGTGTAGGAGCGCGCGCTGAACCCGCTGTAGCACCCGTCGAACAGTGAGTTCTCGATGGCGCCGCTGTTCAAGAAGTCGTTCTCGACGCAGTCGTCCCGCATGTACTTGAAGTACACATCTCGCCAATGCCAGTCGACGTCGCCCTGCAGGTCCATGGTCACGCCGTCCCCGGTGTCGAAGATGCGGACATTCTCGAGTTGGAAGAACGCGCCGTGCGCGTCCATGCCGTAGCTCTCGTGCATCGTGACCCAGGGCGTCGCCGGCGGTAGCTGCCCGATGATCTGGCCGCCATGCCAGCAGATGTGCGAGCCGCCCTCGACGTACACCAGGATCTTGGGAGCCAGGCTCAACCACTGGGCGTCGGTCGCGTCGAACTTGGTGTTATCGACCACGCCGTAGGCGCTCCACGGCATCGTGTGCAGCCCACGGAGCGTCTTACTCGGGCCCTGCTGGGTCAGGCACGAACCAGCCTCGGTCGGCGAGGCCGGCGCTATCTGAACGGCGTCGACCCTCCCCAACACCGCCGGAATCATCGCAGCGATGAGCGAGGTGGACCTAAGTGTTGCGTGTACGAGCACCCCATGGAGGTCATGGTGGGGCACGGGGGGCGAGAGCGCCGGCATGCCTACCGTGATCGCGGCGACTGCACGGTCAGTTGCTGATCGTCACCGTGACGCCGGCCGAGGTCGTCGCCTGCCCCACAGCGTCCCGAACCCGCGCCGTGAGCGCGTACGTGCCGTTCGCTACCGCGTGGGAATCCCACTGCAGCGTGAACTTCGTCGCCGGTGACTCCGTCGTGACTTCCGCGCCGATGTTCTGGCCGGTCAGGGCGAACTGGACTCCGGCTACCGCCTGGTCGTCCACCGCCGTCGCCGTTAGAGTGACCACCCCGGTGAGTGTCGTGCTGTCCCCCGGCGAGTAGAGCGAGACGATCGGCGGTCCGAGGTCCGCGCTCATCGCCGGATGCTCGGCCTTCCAACGAGCCACGGCGTCGTTCCAGTATTGCAGGCCCTCGGCCCCCGTGAGCAACGTGAAGCAGCCCGCGCGAGCCGGGAGCGGCTCGGGGAACGGTCCCGACCCTAACCAGATCATCACGTTGCCGACGCAGTCTTGCAGCTGATCCGGAAGCGGAACGAGCACGCTGTTCTCGATGTTCGGGCTGTCGACGCGGAACACGGTGTGGTACAGCGAGACCTTGGGCGCCGCCGCGTACCACTTGAAGAACCCCCCATGGCCGGGTCGCAGGTAGCCCTGGTCCATGTCCTGCAGCCGGACCAGAGAGTTCCGCACGACCACGAGATTGTTGCTCCCGTTCGGAGGTGGGGTCGTGTACGGTCGCGAGCTGAAGGCTTCGTAGCAGCCGTCGAACAGCGAATTCTCGATGGTGCCGCTGTTGAGAAACGTATTCTCGACGCAGTCGTCGCGAATGTACGTGAAGTACACGTCACGCAGCGTCCAGGAGGCGTCTCCTGCCGCATCCATGCTGACGCCCATCCCGTAGTCGAAGACGCGGAGCCGCTCCAGCCTGAACGAGCGCGCGTACGGCACGAGACCATAGGTCTTGTGCATCCGTACCCACGGCGTCGCGGGCGGCAGCGTGCCCATGACCCCTCCCGCACTGAAACAGAGACCGGCATTACCGCCGACCCTGATCGGGATGTTCTCGGAGGTGAGAAACTGCGCGGTGCTTGCGGCGATCTTGGCGTTGAGCGCCAGACTGGTATCCACGAGTGCCGATGTCTGTACTCCGCTCACGGTCAGGACCGCACCCGGCTGCGTCAGACACGAGACACCCGGTGGGGGCAGCGGGGCGATGACCGCGATCTCGGCCTGGCCGCGGACGTCGTCACTCGTCGCCGTGACCGTTGCCGTGCCGCCCGTGAGGGCCGTCACAATCCCGGCGGGCGTCACGGTCGCGATCTGTGTGTCGTCACTTATCCAGGTTACCGGCAGCCCCGGCAGAGCATGCCCGCCCCCGTCCTTCGGCGTGGCGTTGAGCGAGAGAGTTTGACCGGAATCCAAGGTCGCCGACGTCGGCGTCACCTCCACCGATGCGACGGGAGGTGGGGGCGGGGGCGGGGGCGGGGGCGGCGGCACTTGCGTGAGGTCATTGCGCTCGCAGCCACCGACCGCGAGGGCCAGCACGACGCCCCAGAGCACCTGTCGGCTGCGCGCACTGGCTTGGAACGTGGTAGAATCACTTACGCGCACGTCGCACCCGAGTCGCCGCGCCCTGCTCATTTGTGGTTGTTATTGTCGTTTGCTCGCCACATCCGCTGCGGAGACTACGACACGTACTCCGTTACACGGTGTGACGGCGGCGCCTGACAGCGTGTACCGTAGCCCCCGCCGTGGGCTTCACCACAAGCCCCCTCCATGCAAGTCCCACACCAGCCCTGACCGCGGCAGAACGGCAACACCCCTCCCCCCGAGAGGGGAGGGGTTGGCGTCCTCAGTCGTCGCCGAGATCAGTTGCTGATCGTGACCGTGACGCCGGCCGAGGTGGTGGTGTTGCCCGCGGCATCGCGCGCCGTGGCCGTGAGCGTGTACGTCCCGTTCGCCACGGCATGCGAATCCCACCCCAGCGTGTACTTCGCCGGCGGCCCGTCCGTCGACACCTCCGCCCCGATCGGCTGTCCGTTCAGCTGGAACTGCACCCCGACGAGCGCCTGATCATCGGCCGCCGTCGCCACGAGATTCACCGTCCCCGTCAAGGTGCTCGACCCGGAGAGCCCGGGCGACCACAGCGACACGATCGGCGGCGCCAGGTCGATCAGCGCGGGATGCGCCGCCTTCCACTGCGCTACCGCCCGGTCCCAGTAATCCCGCCCTGCCTGGCCCGTCAGCACGGTGAAGCAGCTCGGCAACGGCTCCGGGAAACTCCCCGGGCCGAGCCACACCATCACGTTGTTCGCGCAGCTCGTCAGCTTGCCCGGCACGGGCGCCATGTAGAGGCCCGCCGAGTTGTGCTCCGCGGGGAGCTGGTCGGCCCGGAACACGTTGTTGTTCAACACGAGGCTCGGGCCGATATCGGTGTTGGGGCTCCCGCTGCCGCTCCACTTCCAGAAGCCGCCGTAGCCCGGGGTCGGGATCCCCGGATAGAGCTTGTCCATCGCCTGCACGCGCACGAGCGAGTTCTGCACGGTCACCGTGTTGGCCCGCCCGTCCGGCGCGCCCGCGCCGTACGCGCGCGCCGAGATGAAGTCGTAGCAGCCGTCGAAGAATGAATCGTCCACGAGCCCCGAGTTCAGGTAGTCGTTCTCGATACAGTCGTCGCGGATGTACGTCATGTGCGTGCCGCGCACTGTCCAATTCGCATCACTCGGGTCGTCGAAGGTGATCCCGTCCCCGCCGGTGAAGATGGTCAGGCCCTCGACTACGGGGCTCGCCCCATGGACGTCCACGCCGTACATGAGGTGGTAGCCGTTGAGGGCGTCCTCATACGGCGTCGAAGGGGGGACAGTCCCGAGGATCTGCCCGCCGTGCCAGCAGAGGTTCGCGCTCGAGCCGATGAAGCCCCACACGTCGGGCGTGTTCAAGAGCCACTGCGCCGCCGTGGCGTCGAACTTCGTGCCGCTCGGGGCGCTCGTGTTCTGGTACGCGGTCGTCCGCAAGCCGGAGAGGGTGATGAGCGACCCGCTCTGCAGCAGGCACGAGCCGGTCGTGGGCGGGGGGGGCGGGGGCGGGGTCGTGACCGTCACGCTCGCCGTGCCACTCTTCCCCTCGCTCGTCGCCGTGATCGTCGCAATGCCGGCCGCGACGCCGGTCACGAGCCCGCTCGCCGAAACGGTCGCCATACCGGAAGCGCTCGACGCCCAGGTGACGGTCCGGCCCGCCAGCGTCTTCCCAGCCGAGTCCTGTGGCGTAGCCGCTAACTGGACCGTTCCGGCGACTGGCAGGCTCGCCGTCGCCGGGCTCACCGCGACGGAAACCACCGGGACGGCCACTGCCGTCACCGTCACCGTCGCCGTGCCGCTCTTCCCCTCACTCGTCGCCGTGACCGTCGCGCTACCCACCGCCACGCCCGTGACCAGACCGGTCGCCGACACCGTGGCGACGCCGCCGTTGCTCGTCGCCCACGTCACCGTGCGTCCGCTGAGCGGATTCCCATTGGCGTCCCGGAGCGCAGCCGCAAGCTGCGCCGCGCCGCCGATGACCACGCTTGGTGCCCCCGGGCTCACGCCTACCGTGGCTACGGGAGCGACCGTGACGGTGACGGCCGCCGTGCCGCTCTTCCCCTCACTCGTCGCCGTGATCGTCGCCGTGCCTGAGACCACGCCGGTCAACAGCCCGGTGCCGCTAACGGTGGCGACCACGGTGTTGCTGCTCGCCCACGTGACGGCGCGGCCGCTCAGCACGTTACCAGCGGAGTCCGCCGTGGTGGCGGAGAGTTGCAGCAGCTGGCCCACCAGCACGCTCGCCGGCGCCGGGGCTACGGTCACGATCGACACGGGTATCGGCGTAACGCGCACGAGAGCCGTGTCGGCGACGCCGGCCTGGCTCCCCTTGGCGACGACCTTCACCGTGCCTGTGTCCGCGGTGGCCGTGTAGCGCCCGTAGTGCCTGCCGCCGGTGGTACTCGTGTCGGTCATGCTGCCGCTGGTGACGCTCCAGTTCACGGCCACACTGGCCGTGTCACCGGTGTTCGTGAGACCGACCGCCATGAAGGCGGCGGTCTGGTTTGGTCGAAGCGTGAGGACTTTGGGAGAAACAACGAGCCGCGAAAGGGTGCTGGTTACTTCGGTGAGGCCGACAGGCTTCTCGCACGCGGCGAGCGCCGCGGTGGCGAGCAGCAGGGCGACCCATCGTATCCGCGCCAAACGCTGGGACAGCTTGAACGTGAACGGCATAGCTCGCTCTCTCCGGCCAGATGCCTAAGCACGAAAAGGCCGCCAGCGTCGACCATTGGTCGATTCGCTGGCGGCCCGGCGGGCATGGCCGTTACGCCGAAGCCCCGTAGCTCTGCGTCGCCGTCTTTAGACGGGTTTGCTCTGAGCAGCGTCCAAACTGGCTGTGCCTTCGGGGGACCCTCCCCCGCACCAGCGACCCGTTAAGTGTGTCACAACAACACGCTGGGGTAGCACCCGCGCTGCATCTGCAGCGATGATGCGACGGACACCATTGTAAAACAGGTGCAGCGGCTGCGCAAGTTTGGTGTTTTTTCGGTTTTATGGGTTTGTGGGACCAGCCCCGGGATCCTCGGTGCCACCTTGAAACGGATCAGTCGCCGCAGATTTCGTCCAGGTCGTCGAGCCCGAGGAGCACGTCGCGCGGCTTGCTGCCGTTCGCGGGCCCGAGGATCCCGGCCAGCTCCAGCTGATCGATGATGCGTGCGGCCCGGCCGTATCCGATGCTCATGCGCCGTTGCAGCAGCGACGTCGAGCCGATCTGGTTCTGGACGCACACTTCGGCGGCCTGGCGAAACAGCGGATCGCGCTGACCTTCGCCCTCCCCCTGTCCGGCGCCCCCTTCTCCGGCTTTCTCCGCGTCTGCGAGCTGCTCCATCTGCTCGATGATGTCCACTTCGACCCGCCGCTCCAGTTGGGCGCGGCGCTCGGTGTACCACCCCATCAAACGCTCGGTCTCGTCCGTCGAGATGAAGCAGCCCTGGATGCGGACCGGCTCGCTCTTCCCGGGGGGGAGGAACAGCATGTCGCCGTTTCCCAGCAACGTCTCCGCGCCGTTTTGGTCGAGGATGGTGCGGCTGTCCACTTTCGATGCGACGCGGAATGCGATGCGGCAGGAAAAGTTCGCCTTGATGAGGCCGGTGATGACGTTCACGGATGGCCGCTGCGTCGCGAGGATCAGGTGGATCCCCACGGCCCGCGCCTTCTGCGCCAGCGTCGCGAGCGGCGTCTCGACTTCGTGCTGCACGGTCATCATGAGGTCCGCCAGCTCGTCGAGGATCACCACGACGTAGGGGAGCACCCCCTCGGTATACTCCGCATCGAACGGCAGCTCCTGCTGAACCCCTCCTCCCGCTTGGGTGACGAGTGTCTCGCGCTGACCTTTGAGCGGCTTCCCGTCGCGCACCTTGCGGTTGAAGTCGGTGATGTTGCGGGCGTGATTGGCATGGAACAGCTGGTAGCGACGCTCCATCTCGCGCACCGCCCACTTGAGCGCCGTCGCGGCCTTCTGGTTGTTCGTGACCACGGGATGCCGCAGATGGGGAAGCGCATTGTACATCGAGAGCTCCACCATCTTCGGGTCGATCAGCAGCATCCGCAGCTCCTGCGGCGGATAGCGGTATAACAGGCTCGTGATGATCGTGTTGATGCACACCGATTTTCCCGAGCCGGTGGCGCCGGCGATCAGCAGGTGCGGCATCTTCGCCAGATCGGCCACGACCGGCTCGCCCTCGAGGTTTTTGCCGAGCGAGATCGGGAGCACGCGAGTGCCGCTGTGGAACTCCTCGCCTTCGATGAGCTCGCGCACATGAACCATGCGCGGCATCGGGTTCGGCACCTCGATGCCGACGGCCGCCTTCCCCGGGATCGGAGCGACGATCCGGAGCGACTGGGCCCGCATCGCCAGCGCCAGATCGTCCGCGAGCGCCGCGATACGGCCTACCTTCACCCCGGGTCCGGGGGCTACCTCGTACTGGGTCACGACCGGGCCCACCGTGCGTCCGGCGATCGAGCCCTCGACGCGAAACGTCTGGAGCGTCTCGATCAGCTTCCGTCCCATCTGCTCGATCTGGGCGAGGCCGGCGTCGCCGTCCTCGGCGGGAGCCGGATTGAGGAGATCGATGGGCGGGATCAGAACCCCTTTGGGGACGACGGTCGGTCGGACGGACGGAGGTGTCTTGAACTTCCGGGATTTCGGGGAAGGGGGAAGAGTGAAGAGTGCGTCGCTGTCGTCGGGTCGTGCCGCAGCGACAGGCTTCTTGACGTCTCGCTTCTCCCCCTTCCCTCTTCCCCCTTCCCCGGCCTTTTCCCGGCCTCTCAGCACGACCAGGGGGTGCCACCCCACGGTGAGCAGGCCGAGGGCGGACAGTGCGAACACCCCGACCAACACGCCGCCTGCGGTGCCGACCGCCTGGTGCACGCCGTGGGCGAGGGCCGCCGGAAGCATGCCGACGAGTTTGGCGGTGGGGCCCCAGGTCCGGTAGTCGGAAACGAAGCCCGCTCCGGTGACGGTGCCGATCCCGTATGGCAGCAGCACGACGAGCCCGCCGCCCAGAGCCGCCGCGCGCGGCGCCGACAGGGTCCCGAGGCGCTCGAACGCCGCCAGCGCCCACCCGATGCCGAGCACGGGCAGGAGGACCGAGCCCGCCCCGAACACCCGCCACAAGAGCGAGCCGATGCGCTCGCCCCAGCTCCCGGTGATGGGCAGGCGGAGCAGGGTCAACCCGAGGAACAGGCCCACGACCAAGGCGCCGATCCCAACGAGCTCCTGGCGCGCCTTCGGCGTCATGTGATGCGGCGATTCGCGTACGTCGGGACCACGCCGAAGCGATCCGCCTTCGCGGCGAACGCGACGTCCTCTGCGAGGTCCGCCTCGGCGAGCTGGAGGGCGGCTTCGGAGTCCGCGAGCGCCTCCTGCCAGCTCGCGAACTGCTCGGTCAGCACGAGCGCCGCCCGGGCCGCATCGTTCAGCTCGACTTTGCGGGTCCCCTTTTTCGCAACCTTCACGAGCCGGCCGGCGGTGTAGGCGTCCTCGATCGCGAACTGCTTCTCTCGGCCGGCGCAGATGATCACCAGGTCGCCCCGTGTCGCCAGCAGCTGGCGGGCGCGCTCGCCCAGCACCCGGAAGTTGGCCGGCGCGCCCACCAACACGGGCTCGCCCCCTTGTGCCGCCACCAGCGCTGGCGTCCCGTTGGTCGTGGCGAGCACGATCGTCTTCCCGGCGACCGCAGCGGGTGTCATCTCCCGGGGCGAGTTCCCGAGCGCGAAGCCGTCGATCTTGACGCTGCGCCGCTCCCCTGCGAGCAGCACGCCGTCCTTCTCGAGGTGCGAGGCCAGCCGGACTGCTTCCTCGGACGTGGCAGCGGGGATCACGGCCTTCGCCCCGTTCGCCAGCGCCGTCACGATCGTTGTGGTCGCGCGCAGCACGTCGATCACGACGATGCCCCGGCCGCCGAGATCGCCCGCGCCGAGGCCGAGGGGGGTGAAGTAGACGTCGATCTTCATGACGGCTGGAGCAGCTGCGGCTCACGCTCGAGGAATTTGGTATCGACCCGGCCCGCCACGAAGTCGGGGTGGCGCATGACCCGACTGAGGAAGGGAATGGTCGTGGTCACGCCCTCAATGATAAACGAGTCCAATGCCTGCCGCATGCGCGCCAGCGCTTCGACGCGCGTATTGCCGTGCACGATCACCTTCGCCAACAGCGAGTCGTAATACGGCGGCACCGTGTAGCCGTCGTAGATGTGCGTGTCCACCCGCACGCCGGGACCGCCCGGCGGATGGTAGGCGGTGATCGTGCCGGGGCTCGGCTGGAAGTTGCGCGCCGGGTCTTCGGCATTCACGCGGCATTCGATGGCATGCCCCCGCAGCCGGTGGCCGTTCATCACGAACGACAGCGGCTCTCCCGCCGCAACCCGGATCTGTTCCTTCACGAGATCGAAGTTCGTGCACATCTCCGTCACCGGGTGCTCGACCTGAATGCGCGTGTTCATCTCCATGAAGTAGAATGCACCGTCCTCGTCGAGCAGGAACTCGATCGTCCCCGCCCCCGCGTAACTGATCTCTTGCGCCAGCCGGACGGCCGCATCACCGATGTCCTGGCGCAGCGTCTGGTCCACGGCAGGACTCGGCGCCTCCTCGATCAGCTTTTGGTGGCGTCGCTGCACCGAGCAGTCCCGCTCGCACAGGTGCATGATGCGGCCGTGGGTATCGCCCATGATCTGAATCTCCACGTGCCGCGGCCGCGCGAGGTACTTTTCGAGGTACACGTCGTCCGACCCGAACGCCGCGAGCGCCTCCTGGCGGGCGAGACTGAACGCTTGGCCAAACGACTCCCCGTCGGCGGCGACGCGCATCCCCTTGCCCCCCCCGCCCGCCGCCGCCTTGATGATCACCGGGAAGCCGATCTTCTCGGCGATCTTCAAGCCCGCGTCGGCGTCCTCGACCGGCCCCGGCGAGCCCGGCACCGTGGGTACCTTGAGCTTCTGCGCCAGCTTGCGGGCCGCCGCTTTGTCGCCCATCTGGCGAATCTGGTCGCCGCTCGGGCCGATGAACGTGATGTTCGATGCCTTGACGATGTCGGCGAATTCGGCGTTTTCGGCGAGAAACCCGTACCCGGGGTGAATCGCGTCGGCGCCGGTGATCTCGGCCGCCGCGATGATGCGCGGAATGTTGAGATAGCTGTCCCGCGACGGCGCCCGCCCGATGCACACGTCGTCGTCGGCGAACCGCGTGTGCAGGCACTCGCGGTCGGCCTCGGAGTAGACCGCCACGGCTTCGATCCCCAGCTCCTTGCACGCACGGATCACCCGCAGGGCGATCTCCCCGCGGTTCGCGACCAGCACCTTCTTGAACATCAGGGCGCGAGGTCGCCGCGCTGACCGACTGCGGCCGTGGAGCCGCCGAACGCCCGGCTCTGCCCGGACTCGACGCCCGACACCTTGAGCGCGAACTCGCTCGGGTTGGTGGCGTAAAAGATCGCGCTCTCGTAGCTGATCACGCCCTGCTGGTACCAGTGGAACAGGGACTGGTCGAAGCTCTGCATCCCGTACTGCACCGAGCCCTGGGCGATCAGGTCCGGGATGTTGAGCTGCTTCGAGATGTCGCGGATGTTGTCTTGCACCGCCGCCGTGTTGATCAGCACCTCCGACGCCGGCACCCGCCCCTGGCCGTCCTTCTTCGGGACCAGGCGGAGCGACACCACCGCCGCGAGCGCGGTCGACAGGAGGTGACGGATTTCGTCGTGCTGGTGCGGCGGGAAGAACGAGATCACGCGGTTGATCGTCTGCGTGCAGTCCGTCGTGTGGAGGGTCGAGAACACCAGATGCCCGGTGTCCGCCGCCTTGAGCGCCGTGTCGAGCGTCTCCATGTCGCGGATCTCGCCGATGAGGATGACGTCCGGCGCCTGGCGCAGCACGTGACGCAGCGCCGCGTTAAACGACAGCGTGTCGTTGCCCACCTCGCGCTGCGAAATGTTCGCCAGGTTGTCGCGGTGCAGAAATTCGATCGGGTCCTCGATCGTGATGATATTGACGCGCCGGCTCAGGTTGATGTGGTTGACCATCGCCGCCAGCGCCGTCGACTTCCCTGACCCGGTCACGCCGGTCACGAGCACCAGGCCCCGCGGCTTGATCGCGATCTCCTCGATCACGGGGGGCAGGTTCAGATCGCGGATCGTCTTGACTTCGTAGGGAATCGACCGGAAGGCGAACGCCACGGTGCCGCGCTGCTGGTACACGTTCGTCCGGAACCGACCCACGCCCGGCACGCCGATCGCGAAGTCCGCCTCCTTGTGCTCGGCGAACTCCTTCACCTGCCGCGGCGTCATGATCTGCTCGGCCAGCGATTTCAGCTCCTCCGGCTTGAGCGGAGCCGTCTCCAGCGACTGCAGCTCGCCGTTCACGCGGATGGTCGCCGGACGGCCCACCTTGAGCAGCAGGTCGGACGCGTTGCGCTGGACCATCTGCGTGATGGCCTGCTTGAAGTTGAAGGTCGCGCCGGCGGTGGCAGGGGCGTCAGGCATGAGGGTCCACTCGGAAAAGAGGCTGGCCGAACTCGACCGGCTGGGCGTTCTCGACACACACTTCGCGCACCAGCCCCGCGACTTCGGCCTCGATCTCGTTCATGATCTTCATCGCTTCGATGATGCATACCACTTGCCCGGCAGCGACGCGGCTGCCGGCTTTCACATACGGCTCCGCACCCGGCTCGGGCGCGGAGTAGAACGTGCCGACCATAGGGGACTTGATGTCGACCAGGTGCGTTTTCGGCGGCGCGGCCGCGCCCGGCGCGGTCGGGGCGACCGGAACGAGCATCCCGCCGGGCGTCTGCGCAACGACCATGTGCGGCCCCCCCCCTCCCCCGCCGCCGCCCGCGTTGGTCCCGTGGCCCACTTTCGTGACCCGGACCGACGACCACCGCCCGAACAGACCCCGGCGCACCTCGATCGCCCCGAGCTCCGGGGCCTCCTTCAAGATCTGCACGAGCTGCGTGATGATGGCGAGGTTCATAGACCCCAAAATCTACACGAGTTCGAGAAGTTCCGTGCGACCGTCCGACAAGAGGACCGGTCCCGTGGCCGACAAGTGGACGTCGTCTTCGATCCGCACACCCCCCTGCCCGGCGAGATACACGCCCGGCTCGATCGTCACCACCGCGCCGACGGGAAGCGGATCGGGGTTCGTCTTGGACAGCCGTGGCGCCTCGTGCACTTCCAGTCCCAGCCCGTGCCCGAGCGAGTGACCGAACGCGTCGCCGAACCCGCGCGCTGCAATCACGTCCCGCGCGAGCGCGTCGGCGTCGCGCCCGGTCATCCCGGCGCGGACGCATTCGCGCGCCCGCCGCTGCGCCTCCGCCACCAGCTCGTACAACGCTCGCTGCCGCTCCGTCGCCCGCGCGCCGACGACGAGCGTGCGCGTGATGTCGGCGCAGTAGCCGTCCACTTGCGCACCGAAGTCCAGCAGCAGCCACTCGCCCTTCGCGACCACCCGCCGGCTCGAGCGCGCGTGCGGCAGCGCCGCCCGCGGGCCCGATGCCACGATCGTGGAAAACGGGTGTCCCTCGCTCCCCAGCCGCCGCAGCGCCCCCTCGAGCACGCCGGCGATCTCGAGCTCCGTCATCCCCACCCGCACCTGCGGCAGTGTGTCCCGCAGCGCCGCACCCGCCAGCTCAGCCGCGCCGCGGATCGCAGCCACCTCACCCGGTCCCTTGGCGGCGCGCAGCCGTTCCACCAGATCCTTGGTCGCCATCCAGCGCCACGCCTGACCGGCCTGGGTGAAGCGCTCGGCGTCCTGCACGGTGAGCGCGTGCGCCTCGTACCCCACCGCGGCGAGGGGCCCGAGCGTGGCCAACTCCTTGAAGAACCGGTCCCACACGCTCGTGCTCTCGACCTCGACCCGGGCCACGGCGCCCGCTTCGGCCCGCGCTTGCTCGTCGTAGCGAAAGTCGGTCACCAGCAGCACGTCGCCGCGGGTCACCGCCACGAGGGCCGCGGAGCCGCTGAAGCCGGTCAGGTAGCGAATGTTGGCGCGCGACGTCACGAGCAGCCCATCCAGCGCCGCGGCGGCGAGCGTGCCGACGAGCGCCTCCTGTCGCTGGCGCCGTGGATCAGCGTGCATGGCGGGACGCGAGATAGCCGACCAGGCCCTCGAGTCCCAGCCGGTAGCTCTCGGCCCCGAACCCCGTCACCACGCCGACGGCGACGTCCGCGAGCACCGAGCGGCGTCGCTCGGGTTCGCGGGCGAAGATGTTCGACAGGTGAACCTCGACGAACGGCACGCGCACGGCGAGGAGCGCGTCCCGGACGGCCAGGCTGGTGTGGGTGAAGGCGGCCGCGTTGATCACGGCGCCGTCCGCCCGCCCCTTGAGCCCCTGGATCGCATCCACCAGCTCGCCCTCGTGGTTGGTCTGCGTCCAGGTCACATTGACGCCGAGCGCCTGCGCGCGCTCCCGCGTCCGTGTCTCGATCTCGGCCAGCGTCGCCCGGCCGTACAGCTCCGGCTCCCGCTCACCCAGCAGATTGAGGTTGGGGCCGTTCAGCACGGCGATGTCCACTAAGACTTGAGCCCTTTCAGCCAGGCCTGAAACTGATCGAGGTCACCCTCGTCTTCGAGCGGTGGACGCGGCTTCGGGCCCGACGGCCGCGCCGCTCCTCTCGCCCCGCCGCCCGCCGGCGTCGCACCATCGTCCGGCCGCGCTCCCGATGCGCCGAAAAACTGGTCGAACGAGAACCCACCCGTCGCGCTCGGCCCCGGCGCCGGTGGCGCGCTTGCAGGCGGATTCGGCGCCGGGGGCTCCGCCACGGGCGCCAGCGCCCGCGACCCCTCGTCGCCGAACACCTGGTCGAGGGAAATCGTGTCCTCGGCGGGGCGGCTCGCCTCGCCCAGAGTGGGCTCGTCCGGCTGGCGCGGGGCTTCCGGGGGCGCGACGGCAAACGCACGCTCCAGCGGCGAGGCCGCCACCGCCGCCGCCTGCGGCCGCCCGGCCAGGATCCGCTTCAAGAACATCGGCACAGATTCACCCGTCTCCCGCCCGCCACCCCACTTCTTCCCCGGTGACAGTGCGTCAACGCGCGCGTGGAGCCGCGTGTCATCCGGCCGCTGCGTCAGCAGCGCTTGATACACGCGCAGCGCCTCCTCCGGGTGCCCCTGCTTCAGATACAGGTCCGCCATCGTTTCCGTGACGACCGGCTCGGCGCGCGAGAGCGCCGCCGTATCCGCCGCGCCGTCATCGTCCGATAAGACGACCGCCGCGGGTGGCGCCTCTTCGACGAAAGGCGGCGCTTGCGGTGGCGCGGGGAGGGACGGAGGCGGGGGTGCGAGCGGCGTGGGCCACGCCGGCTGAGACGGGGCCACGGCGGAAGGGGGCGACGCGACCGCCGGCGGCCGAGGCGGTGTCACGTCCTCCGGCATGATCAGGGGCAGGTCCACCGTCGGCAGGTCCGGCTCAGGTTCGGGGGTCGCATCCGCCGGTGCGCCGAACGTGCCGCTCTCGTACTGCGTGGCGGCCAGCCCCTCGACGTCGAGCTGCTGCGGCTTGAGCGCCACTTCCTCCTGAATCTCGAGACCCTCGGCCTTGGCCGCGTCGTGTGCCACGGCGTTGAAATCCAACGTCCCGTCGAATGTCTCGATGTCTCCGGCCTGCGGCTTCACCTCGAGCTGCGGCGTCACCGGTTCCTCGACCGTGTGCTCCAGAACGAATTCGGGGCGCGGCATCGGAGCGGCGATCGTCCCGCCCGCCGCGGGCCGCTCCGGGACGAGCACGGCCGGCGGGGGCATCGGAACGGGGGCGGCGGGTGGGATGGGCTTCGGCGCAGCCTGGGCCGCCTTCCCCTTGTTACGGGCCAGCCCCTCGGCGGCATCGCCGTTCATCGGATCGGCGTTAAGCAGCCGCGACAACCATTGCGCCGCCTCGTCGTATCGTCCCCCCCGCTCCGCGATGTCGGCGAGCAGTTTGAGCGCGAGGACGTTTTCGGGGTCCAAGTCCAGGACCTTGCGGAACACCTGCGACGCGGTGGTGTCGTTTTTCAAGTCGAGGAAGCAGCGCCCGTAGACAATGTGGGCGCTGACGTAATCGGGGTGCCGCTCCAGCCCCGACTTGCACAGTTCGATGGCTCTATCTAGTTCCCCCGCTTTGCGATAGGCGTCCGCCAAGGGCGCGAAGTTGCGGCCCTTGGGGTTCTCGGCCCAGCGCTTTTCGAGTTTTTCTATTTCGCTGGTATAGGCCACGGCCTAAGTTCTTGGGGGAATTGGTCGAAGATACTGTTCGGCCGGCGCCGCTGTCAATCGGAATTGGGTCCCCGTCGCTTGAGTTTCCTTGTTGTCGTTCTTAGACTTATGCCCCCTCCCGTCCCCTCTGGCCCGGAGCTGCACGTCCTATGATGCGCGCCATGCGCGTGATTTATAAGCCCGTGTTCGTCGTCGTGGCAGTCTCGTTCATCGGCTGGCTGGCCTACGGCCAGGTGACGGACATTCTGGGAGGCGGGCGCGACGTGGACCTCAAGGTCAATGGCCAGATCGTGCGCGCCACGCAGTTCCAGGCGGCGCTCCAGAACGCGATCGAAGAATCGCGCCGCCGGGGCGGCGGGCGGCTGAGTCGCGAGGACCAGCAGCAGCTCCAGGACCAAGTCACCGACCAGTTCATCCAGCGGATTCTGCTCGAGCGCGAATACCACCGGCTCGGCATCCAGGTCTCCGACGACGAGATCCGCCAGATCGCACGCAGCACGCCGCCGCCGCAGATCCTGCGACAGATCATGGAGGACCCGACCTTCCAGACGAACGGTCAGTTCGACATCACGAAATGGCAGCGTTACCTGGGGAGCGCGAGCGAGGAGTTTCGAGCGCAAATCGAGCAGCTGTACCGCGAATACCTCCCGGAGCGCAAGCTGGAGGAGTACCTCACGGCTGACGTGTACGTCTCCGACGCGAAGCTGTGGCGCATCTGGCGCGATCAGCACGAGTCGGTGACCGTCGCCGTACTCGCCTTCCGCCCGGAACAGATCCCTGACTCCCTCGCCCGGGTAACGGACGCCGAGCTCGAGCGCTACTACACGACTCACAGGGACGAATTCAAGCGTCCGGCGACGGCCTGGCTGAGCTACGTGGCGCAGCCGAAGGTCCCTGACGCCGCCGACACGGCCGCGGCGCTCACCAGAGCGCGGCGGCTGCGGGCGGAGATCGCGGGCGGCGCGGCGAAGTTCGAGGATGTGGCGAAGAAGGAGTCCGCCGATTCGGTCTCCGGCGCGCGCGGCGGCGATCTCGGCTGGGTGAAGCGCAACGAAGGTGGCTTCGATCCGCAATTCCTCGCGGCGCTGCGGCGACTCACGCCGGGGGAGCTCAGCCAGCCGGCGCTATCGAGCTTCGGCTATCATTTGATCCGCGTCGACGCGGCGAAAGGCGACTCACTGCACGTACGGCACATCCTGATCCCGATCGTGCCGCAGGGCAAGCACCTCGACCAAATCGACGCGCGGACCGACTCGCTGGATCACCTCGCCGCCGCGCAAACGGACGGCGCGCGGCTGGACAGCGCGGCGCAGCGGCTGCACCTCCCCGTGGCCCAGGCGTCAAGACTGATCCAGGGTGACCGGCTGACGCTGGGTCGGTACGTGGTCTCCGACGTGAGCGTGTGGGCGTTCGAGGCGCGGCCGGGCGAAACGAGCCCGCTGATCGAAGGGGAGCGCGCGAACTACGTGTTCCGACTGGATTCGCTGTATGCCGCAGGCACGCCGCCCCTGGCACAGATCCGCGACCGGGTGCTCGCGGCGGCCCGTTACGAGAAGAAGAAGGCGATCGCGCGGCAGCGCGCCGCCCTAGCCCTGGCCGAGCTCGCCTCCGCACCGGATCTGCTGCAGGCCGGCCGAGCGCGCGGCCTGCCGGTGGAGAGGGTCGGGCCCTTCACGCGCCTCAATCCTCCATCGGCGATCGCGCGTGAGCCCGTGGTGGAGGGCACGGCGTTCGGCCTCCGGCCGGGCCAGCGCACCGGCGTGCTCGTCGGCACGACGGGCTGCTTCATCCTGCAGGGGGTCGCGCACCAAGCCGCCGACTCCGCCGCGTGGCTGAAACAGCGGGACCAGCAGCGGGAAGCGCTCCTGCGGTCGGCGCAACAGGCCCGGGTACAGCAGTACCTCGCCGCCCTCCGGGCGCAGGCGCGGATCGTGGACCGTCGGAAGGAAGTTTTTCGGCCGACGACGTCCGAAGGCGGAGCCTAGTCGCTCAGCCGCTTGGGATCGCCGCCGGTCGGAGCGGAGGCGGACGTCCCCGGGGGCTGGAGGTTACGCGGCGGGGCGGCCGGCTGGTCGCTGGTGGCGTCCTTCAAGCTGCGGTTGAACTCCTTTATCCCCTGGCCGATCGACTTTCCGATCTCGGGGATCCGCTTGGCGCCGAACACCAGCACCAGCACCAGCAGCAGGATCAGGATGTGGCTGAACGACAGGTCTCCGAACATACGCGCCTCGTTTTCAGAATATCGATCGGGCTACGAAGTAGGCGATCGCCACACCCACGACGGCCAGCAACGACACGTCGAACCCGATCGGGCCGAGCGTGATCGATACGACGAGCAGGTCGAGATGCACGGGCCCGAAAGTCGGCGTCACGGCCGTGGTAAAGAACTCTTTCGCCGCGCCCTGCGGCAGGAAACGTCGCAGCAGCGCGTGGAGCAACCCGCCGAGCACGAACCCGCCGGCGAGGAACCCCACGTAAAATAGCGGCCCGCGGTGTCCGCGCGCCACGGGCCTAGCTGCGCCGCTCCACTGCATACGCAATGCTGTCTCGTAGGGCGTCGCGCGCGGGCGACGGCGGCAGGATCTCGAGCTCCGCCTCGGCGCGCTGCGCCAGCTCGAGCGCGCGGCGCCGGGCATAGTCGAGCCCGCCGGCGGTCTCCACCAGCTGCATGACCTCCCCGACCAGCGGATCTCCCGGATCCGGCGTGGTCATCAACTCGGCGACCAGGCGCCGCTGCGCCGGCCCCATCGCGGCGAGTGCGGCGATCAGCGGCAAGGTCACCTTGTGCTCCTTCAGATCGAGGCCGGACGGCTTGCCGGTCACCGCTTCGCGCTCCGTGTAATCGAGCAGATCATCGGTGATCTGGAACGCCATCCCGAGCCGCAGGCCGAAGCGCGCCAGCGCCTCCCGATACGGCGCCGGTGCCCGGAGCGCGCCCACCTCGCACGCACCCGACAGGAGCGAGGCCGTCTTCGAGCGGATCAACTGGTCGTACTGCGCCTCGTCGTAGGCGAGCTTGTCGTGCGCTTCGAGCTGCCGCATCTCGCCGATCGTCATCTCGTTGGTGACCCGGGCGAACACGCGCAGCGGCGCCAGGTCATCCAGTCGAACGAGCTCGATGATGGCCCGGGAGTAGAGGTAATCGCCCATGATCACCGCCACCTGGTGCGAAAACAGGGCGTTGATCGTTGGCATCCCGCGCCGCAGCACCGAGTGGTCCACCGAGTCGTCGTGCACCAGCGTGGCCAGATGGATCAGCTCCACGACCGCGGCGAGCGTCACCGTCCGCGCATCCTCCGCCCCGGACGCCCGCTGGCTGAGGAGCAGCAGGGTCGGGCGGAACAACTTCCCCTTCATCCGCAGTAAGTGCTCGTTGACGAGGGCGATGATGGGGAAGTCCGCGGTGATGATGCGGCGGAGCTCCTCGGCCACGCGCTCCAGCTCGCCCGCCACGGGCCGCTGGATGTCCCCCAGGGACACGGGGGCGAGCTGCTGGCTCACGTCACTTCGCCTTGGCGAGCGCCCTGGCCCGCTCGCCGACGTCCTTGAACCGGATGTCCACGGCGAAGACGCGCCCGTAAATCTCCCGCGCCTCCGCTTTTTTCCCCTGCTCTTCGAGCGCCCGGCCCAGCGAGTAGAGCACGCCGAGCCGCTCTTGATCGCCCGACGCCGGCAGCTCCAGCCCGCGTCGCAGGATCGACTCCGCCACGATGTAGGCGCCCTTGTCGAGGAAGCACACGCCCAGCATTTCCGAAGTCCGGAGCTTCCCCTCGGGCGCGCGCAGCGCCTTCTGAAGCTCGGCGATCGCTTCGTCCAGCAACCCCATCTCTTTGAACGCGACTCCAAGATCGTAGTGCGATTGGAAGTCTGCCTCGTCGATGTTCTCGTCGATGCCCTGCTTGAACCGCGCCAGCATCTCCTGGAAGTCCTTCTCTTCGTCCCCGGTCGGCTCCTCGTCCGCGATCTTCATGCGGGTGTCGCGGGGCGGGGATTCCTCCTCGAGAATCATGGCGCTCAGATCGACGAAATCGCCTGCCGCCGCCGCTTCGTCGCGAACCTTCAGCTTCGCATCCTTGGGCGCCGTCCGCTTCTCGCGGGCGGCGGGCGGCGGCTCGGGCGGCGGCGCCGCGGCCGGCGCGAGCATCGCGAGTGCCGCCTTCGCCCGCTCGTTTGTCGTATCGTGCTCTGCTACCCGCTGGTACACGGCACGCGCCTTGTCCGGCAGGTCCTGGCGCAGCAAGGTGTCCGCCAGCTCCAGGTAGGCGTCGACCAGCTTCGCCTTGTCGCCCGACTTGAACGCGTATTCGACCTGTTTCTGGCGGTGCCGCACGCTGTTCGGATCGAGCCGGAGGATCTCTTCGCCGAGATGCTGCGCGTGCGGCAGGTTGCCGAGATTCTCGAAGCCCGCGGTCGCATGGTCGAGCTCCTCGATCCCGCGGTCCCGCTCCCCTGCCTCGATGAGGGCTTCGCCGAGCGCGCGATGCGCCTCCGGATTATCTGGATCGTCGGCGACGCTGGCCTCGAGCGCTTCGATGGTGGGCGGCGCCGGCGTGGCTTCGATGTCCGTGAACACCAGCGACGACGGCGCGTCTCCCGAGCTGACCACGC
>Ga0137399_10000253_pt1 | contig 20135 bp, 20 predicted proteins | sample czorhiz316metaG_FD_104810 | JGI IMG/M metagenome (GOLD analysis project Ga0137399, IMG submission 104810) | Vadose zone soil microbial communities from Angelo Coast Range Reserve, California, USA - czorhiz3.16 metaG | ecosystem: Environmental > Terrestrial > Soil > Vadose zone | place: USA...
GTTTCTGCCCTATGATGCCGAGGAGGTGATCTTTTGCAGTCTGTCCTATGACGGAACGAACTATGTCCGGCTGACCTATCGGGAACGTGACTGGATCGAGCGCTTCGCGGCACCGGTGTTCACATTACCGGGCAACACGCCTTGGTTTTACCGGGCGGAAAACTTGGCCTGGCCTTATTTCAGCCCTGGCCGGTTCACGTTTACCTCGAGTGAACAGAGTCCTTTTAACATGTATATCGCCGGCCGGGACGCTAACGATTTCCCGATCAGTGAATCTTTTATCCTCCAGGGAACGATTAACCCGGATCAATCGGTTAACCCGGCGAGTATTTCGAGCGTCAACTCGTACAAACTGGTGACTGTGCTTTCCAAGGATGTCACCGCGACATCCTTGTCGATTAGTGCCGAACATCCAATCTCCGCGGTTGCGATGCAGATGCCGCCGGCGCTAACCGAGCTGGTGTTTACCCAGATTATTCTTTATCCGCCACCAACCTTTCCGGCTGGATCGCCTGTCTATGTGCGGATCCAGGTCAAGGTCAAGCCCGATAATCTCAACAACGATATGAGCGTGCCGCGGATCAGTCATATCTGGGATGCGTTGATCAGTTTCACGACATCAGCGCTCTACCGGCGGCTGCAGCAGGTGCAGAAGGCCCAAGCCAGTGAGCAGGAAGCAATGGGGCATATCGCGGCAGCGGTAAACGTCGAAAAGCACCAGTCCGAGATGCGTCAGCAGGCCGTGCCGACCGTGTACGAATCAGGCAATTATTTAGATGGTGGTTATGCTGGGGCAGTCAGTTACAATCCTTTTGGAGGTCCGTGAACCAATGCCGCTCTACAACCCCCAGCTCGATGACGAGGTCCTTTTTGATGCGAGTGTACCGATTCAGGGGGTCAACAACAGTCTGCCACCCAGTGCCATTGACCGGACAGCTAGCGAAGATGCCGAGAACCGCCTGACTCAACGGGACGGGCTCAACCGGCCGCGGCCCGGTATCATCCGGTTAAAAAAGAGCAGCCCGACCGGCAGCCTGGATTCGATTCATCACGTTGGGACCGGAGTGTTTTTGGCCAATGACGCTACTGCCTGGTATAAGTTCGATAATCGGGCCAATACGCTTTCCAGTGCCGCTGGCGGCCCGGCCTACGCGCCTGGAGCGCAAGTCTATTCAGCGCTGGCCAATGATGTTTTGTATTTCAGTAGCGGCACGACCTTAAACAAGTATTCGGTTGCGGCCGGCTTTGGCAGTGTGGCGTTGCCAGCCAACGGGCCAACGGCCAAATACCCAATCTGGGCGGTTGAACGCCTCATCTACGCGTACCAGAACACGTTAATTGTCAGTGACGCGCTCAACCCCGAAGTGTTCGATGTCGCGACGGGTTCAGTAACCATTGACCCGATAGCGAGCGATGTAATTACCGGTCAATGTCTCTGGCAGACGCAGCGCCTTGCAGTGTTTAGAAACGGAGCGACCTATGTGATCGAGACCGGGCCTGGGTTGAATGTGCCTGATTGGGCGATTAATCGGGTCAGCGGCACAATTGGCTGCCGGTGTCACGGTACAATCGTACAGACTGAGACCGATGTGATCTTTCTCTCGGAGACCGGACGCGGGGTTTACCGCTGCAGCCAGGCGCCGGCCAGCGATCAGCAGGGGATCTGGCGGCCGGCCAGTGCGGACGTGCAAGGTTATATCGATCGGATCAACTGGAGTGCCTGTGATAACGCGCGCGCGACATTCTGGAACGATCTTTATATGCTCTCCGTGCCGCTGGACAATTTTACGTATAACAATTTCTGCCTAATTTACTCAGTCTCTCTCGACAAATGGCAGGGTACCTGGTGTTTCGATATCGGGGGAACAGACGTAGCGGTACGCGATTTCGCCCGTGACCGGACCGATCTCAATTATACGGTGCTCCTGGCAGCGACTCGAGACGGGATTATTTCGCGGTTCACTTATCCGGTCGAGCGCCGGTATTACGATCAGAATATCGATAACTCCCAACAGGTTTATAAATCCTTTCTGCGCAGCCGGTCATTTACGTTTGGCGAGAACATTAACCAGATCAGGCCGCACTCGGCCCGGTTCCAGTTTCTAGAATCTGATGATGCTGTTGATATCACGGTGATTGCCGATCGGGCGACTGAACTGATTAAACGCAATACGCCAACCAGTAACTCCCTGCTTTCGCTGCCAATTCCCCGGTTCTCGTTTGATCTGGATCGGGAAGGATTCATGAACGTGCCGATCGGACTTCTTGGGGTAGGGATCTGCACGGAGCTCCAGTTTTTGTTGGAAGGAACGGGTAATTGGTCCCTGTTCCAAATTAAGGTAGCGGCGTTTGAATCGATGCCACTTTTAAGCACGTGAACCACGCCAAAGAGTACATCAAAGTAATGCGAACGCTTGAGCCCCTGTTCCGGCAAGCGAAGCGCCACGAGCATTGGCGGTTCGAAGAGATTTGTGATTGGACTGCCTACTTTTGGAATAGGGGCACAATCGCTTGGGTGATTGACGATTGGGGCGTGGCCAAGGGTGTATGCGTTATTAAATTCTTTCGGCGACTCGAACAATTTCTGAAACCGTTCGTTCATGAACCTAATGGGCCTTTTTGCATGATTGAGCTTTTGATTGCTGATGGGCCCGAGATGCATGGGTGGTTGCTTGAGGATTTAATCAGGCGTTGGGGTTGGCCGGAAATAATGATGTGGGATAGAGGGGATAGAACAGAGGGTGGGGCACCTCGGATGTATACTCGTGCACAATTTATGAAATTGTCTCGCAGATTTACTAAAGGAGTGACACTAAATGTGTGAAGCCATCGATCATAAGAAACCCACGTTCTGTGCGCGGCTTGATCAAGCGGGAACGCTCAAGAGTGATATCCCTTGGGCGTCTCCTTGTAAAGGAGGGTACTAAGATGGGCGGTCAAGGCAGCAGTCAACAGCCTGAGGTAATTCATCCGGGGGAAGCGGCTCAAGCAGCTGTTGGTACAGCTGGGGCTGGCGAAATGATGTCCATCGCTAACCAACCTATAGAACAGTACGCGAATCTGGCGACTACCAGCGCCCTTGGGCCGGCCGAGATGCAGACGCAGCAAGCGCTGGCTGCCCGGGGTGCGCTTCAGGGCGCGCAGGCTCAACAGGATATTCAATCTCGGGTCGATCCGATGGCGTATGCGCAGCGTCAGATGCGGCTTAAAGCTGCTACGGATCGCTTGGGCCAGCTTTACGGACAAGACCCGACTGCGTTTACCTATAACGCGCCTGGCGTTTACGCTGTTCCCGGAACATCTAGTCTGCCCGGGTTAACTGATTTGCGGAATCAAGGCTCAGCGATCGCGTCTCAGTTATCGACTGGCGCGGTGGACCGGTCCGGGAGTAATCCGCGTCTGGTCGGACCGGCTAAACCGACGCTACCGGCACTGACCCAGCAAGGGACTTACCTTGTCTAAAGGCTAACATGGCAATAGCAGCAACTCAGATATCACCTAGCGCATCTTTGCCGCAATGGCAGGCTTGGTACGGTCAGAACATCGGCAAAACGATGATGGTCGGCGGTCAGCCGGTTGTAATCGGGCAGGATATCGGGGCAGACGATCTGTTATCGGCGTTCCGCAGTAACACGATTGGCTGGGGTGGCGGTGCACAGCAACCCTCTGGTGCAATCGGCGGAGGCCAGCAGCCTGAGAGTGCCGCGCTGCAGCAGATGCAGCAGATTGATCCTACGGGTGAAGCGTTGCGCCAGGGGCTCGGGCAAAGTTATCTCTCGCAACTGGCCAAAACAACGAACCCGCAAGCTAGCGATTTTCAGTCGTACCTGGACATGTACAAACAGGTTGACCCGCAAGGCTACGCCCAGCGGGTTTCGCTGGCTGGCGGCGTGGATCAGTTCGTCAAGCAAATGCAAGATCAGGCTGCGCTCGGCAGCCAGCTCGATCCCGGCACGGTGCGCGAGGTTGAGCAAGGCACTAGGGCTGGCCAGATCGCGCGCGGCAACGTGTACGGCACGCCGCAACTGGTAGCTGAGACTATGGCCCGAGGGTCTGCTGGCGAACAACGTCGGCTCCAGCGTCAGCAACAGTTGCAGGGCGCTTTAGGTCTGCAGCAGGGTTATCTGGGAGCTGGGCTCGGACTTGGCGATGTCGCGATGAGTCTCTATAACCAGCAGGCAAACCAACTTCGCGCCAGTCAAGGTGCGGGTCTGGGCTATTTAGGGAGCGGCCAGACGCCGTATCAAGCGGGCGCGTCTTATTTGAATATGGCTGAACAACGGGCAGCGGCCGCGGGGCAGGGCGGCCCGCAATATAACCCGTCGAGTTTGGGCCAACAGTACACCGGAGCCGGCGCGCCATCATTCCCGCAGTACGGGCTAGATATGAGCCAGCTAGCTGGGAATTGGTATAATAACATCAACCAAGCCAACCTCCAGGCCTACGGGCTGGGACAAGCCTATGGCCAGAAGAGCGGCGGCAGTGGAATGGGCGCGGCGACTGGGGCCTTAGGCGGAGCGGCTTCTGGAGCCCTAGCAGGAAGCGCACTTGGCCCATGGGGAACGGTTATAGGCGGGGTCGGAGGAGCAGTTGCGGGCGGGTTGTCCGGCTATTCTAAATGAGCCGGAGCATTAACAGGAACATATATGCCATTAAAAAAAGGAACGAGCAGGCAAACGATCAGTTCCAATATTTCGGAAATGGTTAAAGCTGGTCATCCCAGGAATCAAAGCGTCGCTGCGGCTCTTGATACGGCCCGCCGGAGCGGGGCAAGGATCCCCAAGAAGAAAAAAGGAGGTTCGTACTACTAGTTATGCCAGCCAGAATTCAGGCTACTCATCCTTGGTATCCACGGCTTCGGTTTCCCTATCAACGCCAACCGGCGCAAGCAAGAGGGGGCGGTGGTGGTCGCGGTGGTGGAAAAGGCGCATTGGGTGGTGCGATTGATACTTCGCCTACTGGCAACGTTGGCGGCGATCTGGCCAAGGCTATCATGAACACGATTGCGCAGAATCGGCAGAACGCGGCTGCTAACGCGATCTTGAACACGCAGACACCGCCACGGGCTGGGCTGGTTGCGCCGGGGGTAAGCCCGGCTACGGGTGCGCCAAACGTGATTGCGCCGGGGACACCGACTTTTGGCTCAGCCCCGCAGACCGGCGGCGCGGGCGAGCTTGCGATGCGCACTCAGCAGAACCAGCAAGATTTAGCCGATCAGTTGCAGAAGGCCAAGATCGCAGCGGAGCTTGCCCTGGTTGGGCAGCGCACGCGGCGAGGTGGCGGTGGCGGCGGCGGCGGAGGAGGCGGTGGCGGCGGCGGAGGAGGCAATGCGAGCCGGTGGCAGCAATATCTGGGTGGCGACCAGGGGAAAACGGCAAAAGCCGGGAAAGCGGCAGCGTACGAGCCTGGGTCGATCGATCCCTTGACGGATCCGAATGCGGACAAGTTTCAGTATGTCCAAGCTGACTTTGACGCGAAATACGGCAAAGGCGCGTATGCCAGGATTGCGCCGAATTTGGCGAATGCGAGCGTAGACGACAAAGGTAATTACACCATTACTGAGCCTGGGACTGCTGATAAACCGGGTAAACAGATTATGACGTTGCCAAAGGATCAGGCTAATTATTGGCTTTCCCGGTATAACGCGGCGAGCGTCAGGTCAGGGCAACAACCTCTTTTCACCGACAAATTTCCGAGTGCCAACCCCACCAGCGGGCAACCGGGTGGCACGGAAGTCAATCCCTATAAGCCGACTAATCAGCTGGAAGCTAGGTCGTTACCGTACAAGTCTTTTTTTATCGATCCGAATACCGGCCAGGTCGGGCAAAAGCTGCCCGAAGAGAAACAGGCGCCACCAGCGGGCCAGAAAACCAGCCAGATCAATACTGGTGACCAGGGGCTGGCTGATGTCACTGGAGCACAACAGCCGATTCAGCCGCAACCGGCTCAAGCGGATTCGCAAGACAGGAGTTTAGCTGATGCGATTGCTCAAAGCAGAGCAGCCGATCAATTAAAGGGAACAACAATTCCGGCACAACCGCCCCCGCAACTGGCAGCTTTAACGCCTCCGAGCACACCTGGAAGTTTTGATCTGGGGCAGCCGCCAACCGGCGGGTTACCGCAAGATACGGCACTGGCTGACGCGATTGCTCGGGCGCGGACTCAGGATCAATTAACGGCTGCGGCATGATATGGCTGACACAGCGGTAGCTGATGAGATTCGTAAACGCAAAGCGGCTGCGGCGTTAAACGGGCAAGACGACGAGGACACGACTGATACAGAGGCCCTCGACTCGAGCTCGGGCCGAGAGTCTGCCGATACGTCCGATGAACAGCCGACGGATGAAGGATCGGCTGTACTGGCCGAGGAGGAGACAGTTGACCAAGCGGTTGTTCCCGCCGAAAAAGCTCCATCGCTAGGGTACAGATTTGTGCCGGTTGCGCCGCAGAATGTTTCGCGTGGAACATTTCGCGGTATGGGCGAGGAAGGGCTCGATGTGCCGCCTGAAACGAGACCGGTTCGACCGCCCGCGGTACCGTCGCCCTTACCTGGGTTAGAGCCTGAATATGCCGGTATTGCGGAAGGACCGGCACCGGAGAAGTTGACTCAGGTTGAGCGCGGCGAGCTGGTCAAGCCATCGGTTGAACCGGCACCTGATAAGCTGGAACAAGTTGAACGGGCGGAGTTAGTCAAGTTGCCACCGGAAGCTCCAAGTCAACTGCCTCAGGTTGAGCGTGGCGAACTGGTAAAAGTTCCTCCGGGTACGGCGCCGCGTGCTCAAGCGATTCCTACTGCGCCAGCTGTTGGTCCTGCCGGGGCTGTAACACCTTTCATGGGCGAGGAAGGCTTGGATGTCACGCCTACCCCGCCAAAGGTTCAGCGGGCTTTAGGCTACAAGTTTGTGCCGGTAGCGCCGCCAGCTCAGCCGCTCGGCCCTGGGACAGAGGCTGATGTTACCAAGCCGCAAGTGCCGCAGCCAGGGACACAAGCTGATGTTGGCGGGGTAAGAACGCCAGCAACCGGGCAGGCTTCTGATTTCGCTAATCGAGCCCAGCAATGGCAGACGGCCATGCAGGCATACGGATTTAATGCGCGAATAAACCCAGACGGGTCGTGGGTGGGAACCGGGCCTGAGGGCAAAGAGGTGACGCCGGAGCAAAACAAGGGACTCTATCAGTTCGGGGCGCTCCTTTCGAAGCAGTACGGATTCAGTGGGCAGGAAACGAAAATTGACCAATTAGGGGATGTTAGAGCGCCAGCCAAGCCAGTTACCCAAGCCAAGGCAGAGCAGGTAGTTACCGAAGAGCCAGCGATCACTAACCAGGCGCAGCCAGGATCTTATAGGCCGTATCAGGGTGCAGGCCAGCGAGTAATAAAGAACATCATCATTCATTCTAGTGACGGGTCTGAGAAGGGCGATATCAACACCCTGACTGGCGGAGACCCCGATCACAAGGTGTCCGCCCATTACTACACGACCAAAGATGGACGCAGTCTCCATTTCGTTGCTGACAATGACATTGCTTATCATGCTGGGGATAACATCAATCCATCGCAGTATAGTAACGGGGTCACAATCGGGATTGAGCAGGAACACATTGATGGCCAGCCGTGGGCAGAGGCGGAAGTCAAGCGCACGGCTCAGACTGTTGCGGAACTCCTGCGGCGGAATCCAAATCTGACGATAGACAATGTTTTAGGCCACTCGGATATTGCACCCGAACGTAAACAGGACCCGCTTAATTTCCCTTGGGACCGGCTTCGCGCGTATGTTGCGGCGGACTTAAAGCAAGGCGCACAACCCGGTCAGGCGACTGAAGCGCTGGGTGCTGCGCCACAAGCCCAGCCGGCAACCAAGCAGGCCAATGGGCTGTACGAGAACGAAAAGCCGCAAGATTTCCTCACCGGAAAAGCGACCACGTTTGCTACGCCCGAAGATTTGAAGAGCGGAGCCGACAACGGGGTAGGTGCATCGCGACTGGGTGGGCTCGATACAACCCAGGTGGCTGGGGTAGCGGTCCCCGAAGAAGCTTTACGGGCCAAGTACGGCAACAATTACGCGGCTTGGCGCACGGCGCGGGTTGATGTGATCGATTTAGCGACCGGCAAACGGTTGCGAGTGCCGATAGTCGATCTGGGGCCGCGAGGCGACCTGGATGCCATAGTCGACATGACGCCCTCTATTAGCAGTTACTTCGGCGGTGACAAAAACTTGTCGGTCAAGCTGGTCGATAAAGCCGGGCCGGATGTGAACAAGAATCCGCAATTGTTCGCGGATGAACAGGCAGCAATTAAGCAGGGGTTTGATTCCAGCACGTTGCAGCCCGGGGTGCAAAAGATTGTGCCCAAACTTGGGTACAAGTTTCAGCCGCAAAGCCCGGAAGGCGCTGCTCAGGCGCAGAAGGATCTGCAAACGGGAATCCAGCAGCAACAGGACACCATCTCGAAGCTACCAGAGTCAAGCAGCGGCAACGTCATCGGGTTATACAAGCGATTGGATCAACCGGTGGAGGGTACCACATCGCAGAGCCGGGAAGCAGCTCAGGCTAGTCTCAAGACGCAGATTATCGCGGCAATGCGGGAGAAGTATCCGGAGATCAAGACCGACGATGAGGCTTGGACTAAAGCCCAGGGTACCACCGGTCCGCTGGAACTCGGGGCTGAATTTGGTTCCAAAATAATGGGATACATCCAGCAGATTGAGTCTGTAACTAGGAAAGCTAGCGCCGGTACCGATCAGTTTGCAGTTAACCGGTTTCTTGAGACCGTGCTGCCCAAGGGCAGTGATGCCGATAAACAGGATCTCTTAACCAAGCTCTATGCGATGCCGCCTGATCAACGGGCTGCTGAGATCGAGAATCGTTTAGGCCCCGGATTCGTCGAGCCGGGTAATCCGAATAAAGATCCCTTATACCTTTCTCAAGCTTTGACCCGGTTGCATGATCCAGCTTTCCAGCAGCGTAAAGCCGATGAGCTAACCAAATTGCAGGCTGAGATGCGTCACAATCTCAGTGATGATCCCCGGCTCAAAGGCACGCTGGCTGAAAAGGTGGTAAATAACGCGGCTCAATTAGTGACGAGCCTCCCGCAGTTTGCTACCCCGGCTATGTGGCCATTGGCTTTGGCTCAGATCAACGCTCAGATGCGTGAGGCGGTTAAAGCTGAACATCCGGAGTGGGATGAAAAAACACTGGCGGAGAATGCTTCCAGAGCAACGCTCACGATGTTTTTCGGGCAATTGGGCGCTAATAAACTCATTGCGATGGGGATCGGTCCGTTGCTCGGTGGGGCTATGTCGTCCGCTAAACGCATTATTGCTCAGGCATTAGCTGCGGTTGGAGGTGGGCCGGCGATTGCTGGCGGGACGCAGGCTGCAACTAACATCGCCACTGGTCAGCCAGTCGGCAAAGGTGTGGGCGAAGCAGCCGAAAGCGGTCTGATTCAAGGTGTTTTAGGCGGATTGCCGCATGTTGGGGGAGAGATTATCGCCGCGCGTCGGGGTGCACCGGTTACCGGGCGGCCGCCTGTCACCGAGCAAGCAGCGCCGGTTACCGAGCCTCTTTCGGTCACTGAGCAAGCAGCGCCCGCGCCCGCGATGCCACCGACCCGGCCGCTGACTGCGGCTGATGTGTTAGTTGAACATCCCGATGACATCAAAGCGGCGCAAGGGGATGTGCTCAACGTGGTTGCGCACAATGTTTTTCCGGATTTAACGACTAGCGAAGCCAGGGCGGTAGCGGATCGGGTTGCACTATTATCGACCAGGAATCTCGAGACTGAACGGTTCCGGTATGAACTGGAAAAATCCTTGCCGCAAGGGGTGCCGTATAATTTCGGGGTGACTACACGCCTAATGCAGGCGTATCGCGCTTTCCAGGAAGGTCCGAGCGGATATACCGCCAAGGAAATAGCGAGCGCTGAACGGGCGTTTAACGCGCTGCGCAACCCGCAGGCCGGGATGCCTGGAGCGTTACATTTGCCAATCATGTGGCGCGAGTTACAAGCCCGCATCCCGGAGCCAGAGCAAACTCAGCCGCCTAATCCAAAGGTCACCCAGGAAGATGTAGCGCGGCGAACGAGTGAACTATATGACGAACGCACCAAAAATGGGCAACCCGGCACCGCTCTCTCTGATTGGACGCAAGCCCAGAAAGAACTTAGTCAGGCTACAGAACCGCCTCCGGTGACCCAGGGAGAAGCTGAACCGTGGGTGTCGGCAATCGCCAACCGGTTTACGGCTGAGCGCACGGCCAGCGGCGTACTTGGGGATGTGATCCCTGGGGAAGGATATTCTAAGGAAGAATTGTTGGCCCGAGGATTACAGATGGGCCCTGAACAAATTGCCCAGCATGTCAGCGACTTGATGAATAACCGGGGGGGCGATCCGAAGGCCCAAGCAGGAGCAGTAAGGGCCGAAGAAGCCCGGCTTAGCCAGCGATCCAATGCTGCCTCCCGCGCCTCGGAGGCTAATCCAGCCAATGGGCAGTTGCGTACTGATGCCGATAACGCGTTCAAAGATTTAACCGATTTCCACAACGGGCCGGTCGCGAAACTTAAAAACAATTGGCACGCTCAAGGCATGACGCTTCAGGGCGAAGTTCCAATCGACTTGTCCACTTTCAATGGTATGCGGGAAAAATTCCTGCGCGATGTTGGTAAACCGCCGGAGCCAAAAATGGAGCCTATCTTGCGCAAGACGGCGCAAAGAGTGCGCGATTCTGTACTTAATGACGATCAGGCTATGCGTAATTTGGGAGCTGAGATTGAAAGACAGACTGCCAGAAGAAGGTTGCCGACAGCTGATGAAGTCCGTGCTCGTATTATGGAACGAATGGGAGTGGATCCTTGTCCCTAGTTAATTTATGGCATGCTACTCGGGCCCAAATCCAGTTAAAGACGAAGATCGCATGGCCATTTGGAAATGGGCCAAGGCTAATGGTATCGATCAGGGGCTGCCGTTCGAAAAAGTTCATGCTGCGATCAATAATCACTTTTTCGCCGGCGCCGCTAAGCCCGAATGGATCACCGATATCCTAAGTGGACGCAAGACGCCTCTTCGGTCTGTGGCTAATGAGGCCTGGCGTACCCAATACAATCGCCGAGCGATTGTGGAACATGCCAATAAATTGACTCAAGGGGCGGCCATGAGCCCGGCGGGAAAAGCGTTTCACGCACTTTGGAGTCTTCCCCGAAGTGCGGCAGTTTTCATGCACGGCTGGGTTTTCCCGGTCACCCATGCGGGTGATCTGCTTCTTCGTCCTATAAGCTGGGGCACATTTTTTCGCGGTCTCTTAAACACTTACACCAAATCATTTTCCAAGGAAGGCACCGAAAGACTGCTTGAATCCATGCGGCGCAGTGACCGCTATGATCTCGCTTTACGCAGCGGTCTGGATGTCGGCGCCAAATCGCACGCGGGCAATCTGGTTAATCGTGCGCCTAAAGGTTCTCAGTCAACCCGTGCCTGGGATATCCTGACTACGTTGCGTTTTCAATTGTGGGACCGCGCGATGGACAAACACATCGATCCAGCGATGGGTCAGGCAGAGCAACTAGATATTGGCAAAAATCTAGCCGAATGGTCAAATCATGCCACGGGGAGTGCCAAAGGGAAGATTGCCAGTTTAGGTAGCAATGTGTTGTTCGGCCCCAAGCTTACTCAATCCAAGCTTAACCGGATATTCGCGGATCCGGTTAAAACAGTTCAGACGTTTGCTAATTGGAGGAATGCTACGACCGGGGAAAGAATTGTCGCACGAACCCGGCTGAGCGGGATGGTGCAATACGGGGTTACCGGCCTTGGATTTCTAGTGGCTAATCAGGGATTGTTGCAGGCGCTAAATTCAAACCAGAAGATCAACTTTACCGATCCAACCAAAAGTGATTGGCTGAAGTTTAAAGGGCTTGGGGCGGACGTGGGTTTGCCCGGGTTGCGTTCCGAATTAAAAACAATCGCTCAGATCCTGGCCATCCCGTTTATGCCTGGCAAGGAGGTGAAGGCGGCATCTTATGGCGCGGCCAGAAGCAAAACAGAATACCTAGAGAAGGTGGTAAAGGACTATGTATTTGGCAAAGTGACGCCGACGATAGGCTTGGGCAAAGAACTATTTACTGGAGAAGCCTTTCCGCACCGGCCAGTGCCCTGGAGTGCTGAAAAAGGTACGCCAAGCCAGCCTAAAATGTGGGGATCCGAATTTGCTACGGAGCACGTTCTTCCGATTCTTGCCCAGACCCCAACAAAAATGTTTTTCGAGGCACTACGCAAAGGTGGCACAAATCCCCAGCGATACATTTTTGATCAATTACTCAAAGGCGGTATGAGCGCAATTGATGCTACCGCTTTAATGAGAGGACTTATTGTTTCAGTGGTGGGCGCCACCGGATTGCATGCAACAGCAGAGAAGGAACCGAAGCCAGCCGAGGTGATTAAGCGGCAACGGGTGGCTGCGCAGTTACGTGCGCATTAGTCCATGTCGTATCCCTGAAAGCCATCGTCGTTATTTTCTTCTGCTTCGTCCCATGCATCTAACTGCTGAATCTGTTCAGCTGGGCTTAGGTGATTTAAAAATCCAGTGCGATTTTCAGCGCGATTTTCCTTATCCCAATTGAGATAGAAATAAGCACAGATAGCTATAGCTGGATATAGCAAAATCGTACCCTTATTCATCTTTGGTTTGGCTATTTCAAAAGATGTTGCGTTGCGGCCTGATAGCCAAAGCCAAGCCAAACTATTATCAATACAATTCGGGGAAATTCCCAGTATCGTGTATCGAATCTAGTGCTTCCGGTAAACACGTACAATCCAGCAAAAACCCATACTGTTAGCCCTATCCAAAAATCGCTCATTTGGCTTCTGATGCGTTTCGTCTGTCGCAGGCTGCGCAAGCTACGGTGAAGCTGCGGAAGCTTTCCATTATCTCGTCCTTGTACAGAACTACATAGAGCGGCTGGTTAAGATCCGGTCTGGAGATATGGAACTGGCCGCAGGTTGCGATGATCCCGTTTAGTATTCGTCGGTCTGCTTGCATCCTAGTAACCGTTCTCCCGTAGGTACTCTTCAATGCTTTCCAGGCGCTGCTCTATTTGCGCCTCGTAGATCGCATCCATCTGGGCTTCGTACATATCCCGTGAATATTGTAAGGAGTCGTCTTGATACCGAAGACCGGCGAACGCCATAGCCGGAGCCAGGGTGAGGATAAGAAACAAGTATTTGATCATGAACGATACAATACGGCAACGGGTGAGGTATCTTTAGCGATTAATCGCTTAAGCTTTACAATATTTCTGCCGTTGGGCTATGGTGCGTCATGAGTAAATCAAAACCAATTCTGTGTCTGGATTTCGATGGGGTTATTCACAAATACATAACACCGTGGATCAATGCCGAGACAATATCCGACGACATCACAGAGGGGTTTTTTGAGTGGGCCGACGAAGCCTCTCAATATTTCACGCTCGTCATCTATTCGAGCCGTTCAAAAAGCGAGCGTGCCATAGAGTCTATGCAATTCTGGTTATACGAACAGCGTAAGAAATGGCGAGAATCGGGCGGGACCAGTGTCGCAACGTGGCCGGTCAGTTTCGAGTTTAAGAACGAAAAACCAGCAGCGTTTCTAACAATCGATGACCGCGCTATTACCTTTGATGGTGACTGGTTAAAGCTTAATCCGGCGAGGCTTGTGCAATTTAAGCCGTGGAATAAACGATGAGATGCCCCAACTGCGATATCGAGATAGCCGATGAGCTGGTGATAAAGAGTGCCGCCTCAATTATCGGGGCCCGGGGGCGCGGCGCATCTAAGGCGCGGGACCCAAAAAAGATGTCGCGAGCCGGGAAAAAGGGTGGCTGGAAAAAGGGGCGGCCGCGAAAATGATAAAGACCTCACTTGAGGTTCCGCGCTAGCCGAAACCGCCGCCGGGTGGTTCTTTTGGCGGTTCCATCCACTCGCTGTGCAGCGGACCATCCCCACGCGTGTGGGGAGAACGGTTGTCCCGCCCGATAGGCCATCGCCGCATCCGGACCATCCCCACGCGTGTGGGGAGAACCATGCGCTCGTCAATTGTCTCGTTAGCTAATTCGGACCATCCCCACGCGTGTGGGGAGAACATTCCGAGGCATGGCGCGTCTGCGGGCGTGTTCTTTGGCCTCTACGCGCTTCGCGTAAGCGGCGAGCCACTTGTTCTGCCGGCGCTTCATGTCCGCTTCTATGGCGTCTAGGCGTTTAAGGGCTTGGAGGCACTTGGTATCCAGCAGTAATGGTTCGTTCACGGTTTCCAGTGCTGGAGGAAAAAGGTCAGTTGGGTGAATTTGTCATTCACGTAGAACATCAGGACGGAAACCACGGCGGACCCGACCAAGAGATTGGTCCCGATAATCCAGAGAATCATCTCAACGCGCAGCCTTTGGAGCTCCTCCTTGGTAGCAAGATGCTTTACAAGCTCTTCGAAGGTCGTGAGCTGCCGGCTGATTCTCTCTTCGGTTTCAGGTGTCATGTTTTGTTTGGTTTGCCCGCCCCCTAAAAAAAATGTTCCGGTTTGCCGTTAAGCGTGACGCCATCCTGCCAGGTGCCGCAGCCGATCAGGTATTGCCCCTCGAAAAAGGGTGGCTGGCCAAAGGGGCGCTCAGGGGAAACGCTAAAGAGAGAGAGAGAATCTCTCGCGGGTTAATCACCTCTTTTCCCGGTCAATAAACTGGTCAAGCGCATCCCGGAAAAGATCGGCTCTGGTGCGGTTGTTGTGATACTTGTGTACGATCAACCAATCGAGGTCATCGAGCTGATCATCAAAAATCCGGACGCCCATTTGTCGGGTTTTTCGGTTGGAATCAAGAATTTTCGTATCCATAAAACGGTTGTTATACATTGTGCCACCCAGGATATATCGACGCAAGAAAAACAAAATTAAGCGATCTTATGGTTTATTTTGTTTGACACCAATGGGACACATGTTCTATTGTTTGGGACGCGAAGTAAATAATAATCAGTAGAAAATCAGCGCAAGATCGGCAAATATTGAAAATGCCGGTAATTAGATAATCGCAACAATATCCTATTTTATATGACATCTATTGTATTTAGTTATCGGTTACACATTGAATACATGTTGTGACTCGTTAGTGATGAACTGCGCAAAAGCGGCTTAGCCATCAGCAATTTTAATTAAAAGTTACAAAAGTTCCCGCCATGCCTAACTTAATAAGAAAACGTAGCGAATACATATACGAGCTTTCATCCGGGCAACTCGAAGCATTTTTAGAGATTGCCGTGAAACAAGATCGCCCAGTCGAAGAAGTGGTTCTCGAGGCGCTAGACGAGTATCTTAAACGCGAAAAAGAATCATGCCTAGGGAAGGGTTAGAATCGGTTCAATGGGCCAGGGCCAAGCGGATTTTAGCTGAATTCGGAATCGGTCGAAGCACACTGCGCCGATTAGTTCTAGAGGGTCGAATTGAGTCCAAAGTGATCAAGAGTAAAAGTGCGACGAAGGGTATCCGGCTTTTCAACATTGAATCAATCCGCCGGCTGCTTGCGGCGAGCACTCTTTAAGGGTTTATGGGCTTTTTCATCATTTCGTGGCTGTTGCTTAGCGCGCCGGATCCGCGGCGGGGCCTGGCGCCCGGTATTGCGCGGATCATAGAGCCCGGCAGCCATCAGATCGCGTTCAAACAGGCGGCGCAAGTAATCGCTCCGGCTATCGAGGCCGAGCTCCACGCAACGCCGGTTGATTGCGGTCTCCATTTGGGGCGGGCAACTGAAGGAAAGAGACACGTAGGTGCGGCCGGCATTCTTCTTGATGGTCATTTACTCGGTCTCCTTTACCGGCATCGGTGGCTGTTCGATCAGTACGCTGCGGATATCTCTGAAAGCGATGAAGGAAGCCGCCGCACCTTCAAAGACTACCAGGTGCCCAGTATCCGGCGGGAAATAAATCCATTCCGGTCTGCTGACCCGCACGAGGGTGCCACCGCTGGTCTCGATCAAAAACGGCCGGAATGGCCGGTAAGCCGTCTGTTTGTGAATGAGTTCAATCATACCCGGTAATAAAATACGACTGAATCGCAATATGCAAAAGCAGAAAGTTCCGGTGGCCAAATTATCGATCAGTGTTCCAACCGAGCTCAAACCGCTGATCCGGCAACGGGCCGAAAGTTTGGATCTGACTGTCTCCCAATATATCCGTCGCCTAGTTAACACTGACGAGAAAAGCCCTTTACTTGGTTATGATTCAGTCGTATTTAGTAATAACCATGAAACTACACTCTCGCATCCATCAAATCAATAACCGCTGGCGGGCCCGGCGCGTGCTCAAAGCGCTATGGCTATCTTACCCGGAGCATTCGGAAAGCCGCCGCTACTATGAATGTATCTACGATGCAACTTTTTTCCTTGCCTAATGAATAACGATAATCAAACAACTACGCTCGAACCGGGGCAGGCAACCGAAGTAAATCCATTTGCCGAGCAAGCTGCCCAAGAAGCGGCTAAGCCCAAGAAGCTCGGCATCCTATCCCAGGTTACCACTCGGAAACGGCGCCGTCCGGTGTTTGGCGTGGTCTACGGGCCCCCTGGAATCGGTAAATCGACTTTCGGGACAACTGCTCCTAACCCGATCTTTCTTCAAGTTGAGCGGGGGCTCGATCAGATCACGATTCCGAAATTGCCGATCCCCAAGGATTTTAACCAACTCTACGTCCAGGTTGATGCACTTGACCGGGAAGAACACGGTTACCAGAGTATTATTCTGGATACCTTGGATGCGACCGAGGTCTTGATCTGGCAACGGGTATGTTCTGAGGGCAAGGTTAAATCAATCGAGGATTATGGCGGCGGGTATGGCAAAGGTTATGTCAGAGCCAGGGAAATCTGGACCGGATTACTAACTAAGTTCAGCGAAATGAGCGAGCGTTTTAATGTGATCCTGCTCGCCCATAGCCATCTCAAAACTGTCAATGATCCGATGCAGTCTGCAGCCTATGACTTGCACAAGATCAAGATCCATGACAAAAGCGCCGAGATAATCCGGCAGATGGTGGATCTGATTTGTTTCGCTAATCTGGATGTATCGATCATCAAGGAGAGCCAGAAAGCCCGGAAAGGGCGCGGGATAATCAGCGAGGACCGGCTGATGTGGACAGCGCCGACGACTGGGATTGAGGCGAAAAACCGATATGACCTTGACAACCCAATTCCTTTTAGCTGGGCGGCTCTAGAGAAAGGGGTGAACGATTTTTATGACCGATAAAACTTACAAATACCGAGGCGCGCCCGAATCTCGGGCTTTTGGCGTACTCCAACCAGGTGATTATAATTTTGTTATCAGTAGTGCGGACGCGCCATACTACAAGAATAACAAATGGATTTTGGAGGTTAGACTAACTATCCAGCCGCAGAGTGTGTTAGTGTACGCTCATCCGTGGTCCGGTATCGATAAGAATGGCGAAGACCGCGATGGGATTGCCGAATTTCTCCTGGCGGTCAATCGGGCACCGGCACCGGGCGATGAACCGGAGTGGGGCGCTTTGATTGGGGCCAAGGGCAAATGCCGGCTAAAAATCGAGCCTGACCAGAATAATATCGACCAAAACAAGGTAGCATTTTTCCATCGGCCGAAACAGGCTGGTCCACAAATGACCGGTCAACCGCCACGCGACTATAGCCCGGGAGACGTCGCTCGAGGACATTCGGCTGAGGACATTCGACCGAGCTCAGTCGAGGGCCTCAGTCGAAGCCCGCAGGCCTCACAGGAAAAGCGATCGGCTGGACTTGGGGGAGGGGAAATCGAACCTAATGATATTCCGTTCGCTTGTGATCGTGGATGAAACTTACCATGACCCACGAGACAATCGACGAGCGCATGGGCCTGCCTTCAGCATCTTCATGGAGAAGGTTCGAACTCTGCGCAGGTTCCTGGCAACTGGAACAGGAAGCCAAACGGTTTAATCAGGAAGCCCACGTGGGGAGCGCTGCAGCCAAACGCGGTGCACTAATTCACGCATGGCTGGCCGGTGAAGTCGACGAGAGCGGCAACGAAATCAAGCTCGATGACTCGGAAGTAGCCACGGCCGATTTTCTCCAGGAACGCGCGACCGATCAAGTTAAGCGGATTTTTGGCGATGAACCAACGCAACAACTTTCCGAGAAACGGTTATGGTTCACCCTCAATGGCCAGTTGCGGGCCAGCGGGCAATTTGACCGGTGCATTTATACGGCGAGCGTCGCCCTGGTCCAGGATTTTAAGACCGGCTGGAGCGAGCCGGACCCGGCGGAGCAGAATGCTCAAATGAAATTCCTTGCCGTGGTCGTAGCGCTCCATTTGCCGCGAACCTTGCGCAAAGTAATCGTCCAGGTCATTTCCGGGCCGCACGGAGTAAGCGAGGCTACCTATGATTACCCGGCGCTGGCCACGGCTTACAGTGACATCCTGGGCACGCTGCGGGCCATCCAGGACGAGCGGGCACCGCTGAATCCATCGGTGGAAGCCTGCCGGTATTGCCCGGCAATTAATGTGTGCCCCGCGGTTAAGAAGCTTGTGCCGACAATGAGCGAAGCCGAGGCGTTGCCCGATGGTACAGGCGCCGCCGATTTGCTTGGTTCACTCGAAATACTGCAGAAACGCATAGACGCAATCCGGGAATATTACGCCGGCCGGTTAACCGAAGATCCGAGCTACGAGATCCCGGGATGGGCAATGGTTCCCGGGGTGGTCCGGCGCGAGGTAACCGATTGGGAGGCCGCCCGCCAGCGCTTAGGCGAATGGCTTGAGATAGAAGATATCCAGGGCGCGGCCAATTACCGGTTGGGCGATCTGGAAAAGGCACTGGGCAGGAAATTGCAGCTTCGCGGCAAAGAGCTCAAGGCGCGCATGAACGAAATTTTGCAAGGGCTCTTGGAAGAGAAGTCCAACGCGGCTAGCCTGAAGCGGATCTCGGGAAAGCCGAAGTTAACTTCACTGGAAAACGTGTAACCTGAGCTATTTTATGGACCAGAAGAAGAAATCGGAAGTATCGCGCGAGACCCGTTCGATTCTGTTAGACAAATTGTTGCAAGATTACGAGTTAACAAAAGGGGATATTGCTGACGCAGTCGAACTCTATTATGACGCCCAAAAACTTAGAATTATCCATGCCAATAAGGAGCGGAGCGAAGGCGTCTCGCCGATGAAAGACTGGTTCGATTACTGGCTAAACATCGGCGAGAAGGTGTTGATATCCAAGCTTAAGAAATGGGTCGAAAGCCCGGAATCGCCTCTAGAGGCTAAGTGGGCTTACGACCAGTGGGGGATCGGGCCGATTATCGCTTCCGGGTTAGCTGCGCATATTGATATAGAGAAAGCGGCCACGATTTCGGCTCTCTGGAAGTTTGCCGGACAGGCGCCGGGATTCGATCGTAAAACCAAGGGGAGCAAGCTGCCGTACAATGGGCGATTGAAGACCTTGTGTTGGAAGCTGGGAGAATCGTTTGTCAAGGTCAGCGGGAAGGAAGGGGCAATCTATGGCGGCTTATACGTGCAATTCAAAACTGATGAGGTTTCTCGTAATGAAAATGGCCAGTATGTCAAGACGGCAGCCCTAGAGTTAACTAATAAAAAATTCAAGCCGGACACCGTGACCAGGAAACGGTTAGAACAAGGCAAATTGAGTGATGGGCATCTGCATGCCAGAGCTAAGCGGCGAACGATCAAATTGTTTCTAGCGCACTATTGGCTGAAAGGGCGTGAGGCGAAAGGGTTGCCGGTGACAGACCCATATGTGTTCACGGTAGGCGGACATAGCAAGGAGCATCAAATTTAAGCCATGCTTCAGGAGAAACCCACGACGAGCGAGCGAGCCACCCTGACGGAGAAACCCAGGGAAGATGAGCGAGCCAAGACACAGGAGAAACCCAGCGAGTTAGAGCGAGCCATATCAACAGAGAAACCCAGGTTTTGAGAGCGAGCCACAGTTTGCGAGAAACCCACTGTAAGGGAGCGAGCCATGATCCATGAGAAACCCAGTGGTTAAGAGCGAGCCAGAGGGATCGAGTAATCCACATCAAGAAGAACGAGTCACAAGCAAAGAGAAAACCACAAAGAGTGAGCGAGCCAAGCTTGACGAGAAAACCACAGTAAGTGAGCGAGCCACCCGGACGGAGAAACCCA
>Ga0137399_10000254_pt1 | contig 20129 bp, 15 predicted proteins | sample czorhiz316metaG_FD_104810 | JGI IMG/M metagenome (GOLD analysis project Ga0137399, IMG submission 104810) | Vadose zone soil microbial communities from Angelo Coast Range Reserve, California, USA - czorhiz3.16 metaG | ecosystem: Environmental > Terrestrial > Soil > Vadose zone | place: USA...
ACCTATGCCGCCATTCCTCGCAGAACTGCTCGGCACCATGCTGCTCGTCATCCTGGGCGATGGTGTGGTCGCCAACGTGGTGCTCAATAAGACCAAAGGCCAGAACGCCGGTTGGATTGTGATTACCGCGGGCTGGGCGTTCGGCGTGACCGTCGCGGTGTATGCCGTCGGCAGCTTCAGCGGTGCACATCTCAATCCCGCGGTGACCATCGGCCTTGCCTCCATCGGCAAGTTTGCGTGGGCCTCCGTGCCCGTCTATATCGCGGCCCAAATGCTCGGCGCGTTTCTCGGCGCCGCGATCGTTTGGCTCGCCTATCTACCGCACTGGCCCGTGACCGAGGGCCCGGCAGCGAAGCTGGCCGTCTTCTGCACCGCGCCCGCCATCCGCCACTCGATCGCGAATCTCGTGACCGAGGTCATCGGCACCTTCGTGCTGGTGCTGGGTGTGCTGGCCATCCTGACACCCAAGAACTTGAACCCGGTGCACGGCTGGGACGTGGGTTTCGGCCCATTTCTGGTTGGTATCCTCGTGTGGGCCATCGGCCTCTCGTTGGGCGGGCCAACCGGCTACGCGATCAATCCTGCCCGTGACTTGGGTCCTCGACTCGCGCACGCGCTCCTGCCGATCGCGGGTAAAGGGAATTCGGACTGGGGGTACGCGTGCGTCCCGGTGGCCGGGCCGATCCTCGGCGGCCTGATCGCGGCCTTCCTTTACAAGGCGGTGTGGCCGGCATGAAACACATCTTGGCCCTGGACCAAGGGACAACGAGCTCGCGCACCATCGTGTTCGACCACAGCGGCAGCGTGGTTGCTTCGGCCCAGAAGGAGTTCCGCCAGATTTTTCCCCAGCCCGGCTGGGTGGAACACGATGCGACCGAGATTTGGGCCACGCAGTTGTACACGGCGACGGAAGCGCTCGGCAAGGCCGGACTGACCGCGGCCGACATCGCGGCCGTCGGGATAACGAATCAGCGGGAGACCACCGTCGTCTGGGACCGCGAGACGGGGGAGCCGGTGCATCACGCCATCGTGTGGCAAGATCGCCGCACGGCGGCGGCGTGCGACCGGCTCAAAGCCCGCGGGCTCGCGCCGTTGATCAAGCGCAAGACGGGGCTCGTGGTGGACGCGTATTTCTCCGGCACAAAGCTGGAATGGATGCTGCGCAACGTCCCGGGCGCTCGCGCCAAAGCGAAGGCGGGCAAGCTGGCCTTCGGCACGGTTGATTCGTGGCTGGTGTGGAATCTGACGGGCGGCCGCGTGCACGTGACCGATCCGAGCAACGCGTCGCGCACCATGCTGTTCAATCTGCGGACCGGCGATTGGGACGACGAGCTGCTCGATTTGTTCGGCGTGCCGCGCTCGGTGCTGCCTGCCGTGTCGTCGTCGAGCGAAGTGTACGGCGAAACGACGCTGTTCGCGGGGGGCCGCGCGGTTCCGATTGCCGGCATTGCGGGCGATCAGCAGGCGGCGCTGTTCGGCCAGGCCTGCACCCAGCCCGGTATGGTGAAGAACACGTACGGGACCGGTTGTTTCATGCTCATGAACACCGGCACGAAACCGATCGCCTCCAAGAACAATCTCCTGACGACGGTGGCGTGGCGCATCGGCGACCGGACCGAGTACGCGCTGGAGGGCAGCATCTTCATCGCCGGTGCGGTGGTGCAATGGCTGCGCGACGGACTGGGCATCATCAAGTCGTCGTCCCAAGTCGAAGCCCTGGCCGCGCAGGTGGATGATACGGGTGGCGTGTACCTGGTCCCCGCCTTCGCCGGGCTGGGCGCACCGCACTGGGATCAATACGCACGCGGCGTGCTCGCGGGCGTTACGCGCGGCACGACGGCGGCGCACGTCGCGCGGGCAGCGCTCGAGGGGATCGCGTTTCAGGTGGCGGACGTGCTGCGGGCGATGGAGGCCGATGCGAAGATCACGCTGAAGGAGCTGCGCGTGGACGGCGGCGCGTCCGCCAACAACCTGCTGATGCAATTCCAATCGCACCTGCTCGGCGTTCCCGTGGTGCGGCCTAAGATCACCGAAACCACGGCGCTGGGTGCCGCTTATCTCGCGGGATTGGCCGTCGGCTACTGGAAGGACCAAAAACAGATCGCGGCGCAGTGGCAGGTCGACCGGCGTTTCACGCCTGCGATGAAACCGGCTCAGCGCAAGCGGCTCGAGACCGGCTGGCGGAAAGCGCTCGAGCGGGCGAAGCGATGGGAAGAGACGGAGTGAGGCTCGGGGAGGCTCCATGGAAGTCGTCATCAAGCGAGACTACGACCAGATGAGCAAGGCGGCGGCGCAGCTCGTCGTCGACGTGCTCAACACCAAACCGAATGCCGTGCTCGGCATGGCCACCGGGTCCACGCCGCTCGGCCTGTACCAGGAGCTGGTGCGGCTGCACAAGGTCGGGCAGGTGGACTTCTCTCGCGTCACGACGTTCAACCTCGACGAATACGTCGGCCTGCCCGCCAATCATCCGCAGAGCTACCACTACTTCATGCACGAGCACTTCTTCCAGCACGTGAACATCCCGCGGCACAACATCAACATTCCCTCGGGCACGACCAGCAACTACCCCGCCTTCTGCCAATGGTACGAGGGGCGCATCGCGGAATGCGGCGGCATCGACCTGCAGATCCTGGGGATCGGCACCGACGGACACATCGCGTTCAACGAGCCGGGGAGCTCCCTGAGCTCGCGGACGCGGCTCAAGACGCTGTCGCAACAGACGATCGACGACAACGCCCGGTTCTTCGAGCGCCGAGAGAGTGTACCGGTCTACGCGATCACGATGGGCGTCGGGACCATCCTCGATGCGCGACGGCTGGTCCTGGTGGCGAGCGGGAAGACCAAGGCCAAGGCGATCGCCCAGGCCGTCGAGGGACCGATCACCAGCATGGTGACGGCGAGCGCCATGCAGCTGCACCGTGATGCGACCGTCATCGTCGACGACGCGGCGGCGGCCGGCCTGACGATGCGCGAGTACTACGAGTTCATCTACGCGGCCAAACCGGCGGCGCCGAGGGCGTAGGTGAGCGATCGTCCGATCATTCGCGTCCAGCACGTCGTCAAGTCGTTCGGCAGCGTCATGGCGGTCAACGACGTTTCCTTCGACGTCCGCCCCGGCGAGATTTTCGCGTTCCTGGGGCCGAACGGCGCCGGCAAGACCACCACCATCAAGATGCTCACCACCCTGTTACATCCGACGGCGGGCGCGCTCGAGCTCGACGGACTCGACGTCACCACGCATCGGACGGAAGTCCGCAAGCGGTTCGGCGTCGTGTTCCAGGATCCGAGTCTCGACAGCGAGCTCACGGCGTGGGAGAACATGGACATCCATGGGGTGCTGTACCACGTGCCGCGGCACGCCCGGCGGGAGCGGTGTGAAGTCCTGTTGCGGATGTTCGAGCTGTGGGAGCGGCGCGATGACCTGGTGAAGACGTTCTCCGGTGGCATGAAACGCCGGCTCGAGATCGCGCGCGGGCTGCTGCACACGCCGAAGGTATTGTTTCTCGACGAGCCGACGCTCGGCCTCGATCCGCAGAGTCGCAATCAGATGTGGACCCACGTGCAGAGCCTCAGGGCCGCCGAGGGCGTGACCGTGTTCCTCACCACCCACTACATGGACGAAGCGGATCGCGTGGCCGACCGCATCGCCGTGATCGACCACGGGCGCCTCGTCGCCACGGGATCGTCCGCGGAGCTGAAAAACCAGACCGGCGCCGATTCGCTCGAAGCGGCCTTCCTCGCGCTCACCGGTACGACGATCCGGGACGAGAGCGCGACGGCGGCAGATCAGATGCGTCAGGTCGCCCGCGTGTGGCGGAGATAAGCGCATGGCCGTCATCTTCGCTCTCTGGCTGCGGGAAGTGAAGAAATACCTGCGCTCGCGCGTCCAGATCGTGGCGTCGCTCGGCGGCCCGCTCATGTACCTGGGCGTGCTCGGGTTCGGCCTCGGTCCGGTGTTTCAGCGCGCCGGCGAAGGCAGCTACCTCCAGTTCATGGCGCCGGGCGTGATCGGCATGACCGTGCTGTTCACCGCCATGTTCTCAGGAATCGCCATGCTGTGGGACCGCCAGTTCGGGTTCTTGAAGGAGACCCTGGTCGCGCCGGTGCCGCGCCTGGCGATCATGGTCGGGCGCACGCTCGGTGGCGCCACGGTCGCGGTGTTGCAGGGCACCCTGATCTTCGTCGTCACCCTCGTCGCGGGATTCCGCCCGGTGAGCGTCCTCGCCGTGCCGCTCGCGTTTCTCCTGATCTCGCTGATCGCCGTGGTGTTCGCGGCGCTCGCGACCGCGATCGGATCGACCATCAAGGAGATGCAGGGCTTCCAGATGGTGATGAACTTCCTCGTGATGCCGATCTTCTTTCTCTCCGGTGCGCTCTATCCGCTGGTGGGGCTGCCGCGGGTCCTCGCGGCGCTCACGCGGGTCGATCCACTCACTTATGGCGTCGACGGAATGCGCGGCCTGCTGATCGGGAGGGGGAGCGCGCACTTCGGGGTCGCGTTCGACGTAGCGGTGCTGCTCTCGGTCGGGGTCGTGTTCGTAGCCGCCGGGGCGTGGCGGTTCTCCAAACTCGAGGCGTAAATGGCGCGCTATCTGTTGTTGCTGCTGCTGTTCGCGAGGAGTGCTCCATCCCAGACTCGCGCGATCGTCTATACCACGGCCGAGAGCACCAGCTTGCGGCTGACGCCGACCGATACCCTGACGTTCAAGCCGCCCGAGCCGACGTCGGAAGGGAAAGTGTACGTCTTCGTCGATCCGCGGAAAACCTTCCAGCCGTTCATTGGGATCGGCGGGGCGCTGACCGATGCCGCGGCCGAGACCTTCGCGAAACTGCCCGCGGCCCGACAGGACGAATTGATCACGGCGTATTACAGCACCGAGCGAGGGATCGGGTATACGCTGGGCAGGACCAACATCCACAGCTGTGACTTCTCGAGCGAGAGCTACACGTATGTCGACGAGGGCGACCAGGACCTGAACTCCTTCTCCATCGCGCATGACCTGCGGTACAGGATCCCGCTCATCCGCAGAGCGCTGGCCGCCAGCGGGAACCGTCTCAAGCTGTTCGCCAGTCCCTGGAGCCCGCCGGCCTTCATGAAGGACAACCATGACATGCTGCATGGCGGTCACCTGCGCCCCGAGTACGCTCATGCCTGGGCACTCTACTTTGCGAAGTTCGTTCAGAGCTATCGGAAGGCAGGCGTGCCGGTCTGGGGGATCACCATCCAGAACGAGCCGATGGCCACCCAGAAATGGGAGTCCTGTGTCTATCAGGCCGGAGACGAGCGGGACTTTCTCAAGAACCACCTGGGTCCGGTCATGACGCAGCAGGGGCTCCGCGACGTTCACATCATCGTCTGGGATCATAACCGTGACCTGATCATCCAGCGGGCGCAGACGATCTTCGACGATCCGGAGGCCGCGAAGTATGTCTGGGGGATCGGATTTCACTGGTACGAGGATTGGTCGGGTGGCCAGCAAATGTACGGCAATGTGGCGTTGGTGAACCGGCTCTACCCTGATAAACACATCCTCTTTACGGAGGGCACACCCGCGAGCTTCGATTCGACGGGGTATGGACGCTGGAGCCTCGGAGAGGCGTACGGCCAGTCGATGATCAACGATTTCAATTCAGGCACCGAGGGATGGACCGACTGGAACATTCTGCTCGATGAACGGGGCGGCCCCAACCATGTGGGGAATTTCTGCTTTGCACCGATCCATGCCGACACGCGGACCGGCAAGCTCATCTATACCAATTCGTACTACTACATCGGCCATTTCTCGAAGTTCATCCGTCCCGGTGCGAGACGGATCCTCGCGTCACCGAGCCGCAGCATGCTGCTCACCACGGCCTTCGTCAACGAAGATGGTAGCGTGGCGGTCGTGGTCATGAACCCGACACCGCGTGGCGGGCAATACTCCCTGGTGGTCGGCGCCGCGTCAGTGGAGATCAGCTCGCCGCCACACTCGATCCAGACGGTGGTCTTCAAGGCTCGGTGAACTGTGTCATCGCCGGCGGTGGTCCGGCCGGCATGATGCTCGGGCTGCTCCTGGCTCGCGCGGGCGTCGACGTCACGGTACTCGAAAAGCACGCGGACTTTTTCCGCGACTTTCGGGGGGACACGGTGCACCCGTCCACGCTGGAGATTCTCTACGAGCTCGGGCTGCTCGACGAGTTCCTGCGGCTCCCGCACTCGAAGGTGCGCACACTCACCGGTCAGATCGGAGAGACCACGCTCACGCTGGCGGACTTCGGGCACCTGCCGGTGCGCTGTAAGTTCCTGGTGTTCATGCCGCAATGGGATTTCCTGAACTTCCTGGCCCAGCGAGCGCGGGTGTATCCGTCGTTCCATCTGGAGATGGAGGCGGAGGTGACGGGACTCCGGTTCGACGGTGATGGCGTCGCGGGCGTGCGCGCGCAGACGCCGCAGGGAGAACGGGAACTGCGCGCGGATCTGGTCGTTGCCGCCGACGGGCGGGACTCCCGCGTGCGAGCGGCGGCGGGTCTCCAGGCGATCGACTTCGGCTCGCCTATGGACGTCCTCTGGATGCGGCTATCCAAGAAGGCCGGCGATCCAGACCAGCTCTTCGGTCGCATCGATTTCGGACGGATTTTCGTGATGCTGGATCGCGGCGATTACTGGCAGTGTGGGCTGGTGATCCGGAAAGGCGGATTCCAAGAGATCGAGCGTCGCGGTATCGATGCCCTCCGCGCCGATATCGTGCAGATGAACCCGTTCTTGAGAGATCGGGCGACCGAGCTGCGGGATTGGGACGACATCAAGTTGCTCACGGTTCAGGTGAATCGCTTGCGGGAATGGTATCGGCCCGGGCTGCTCTGCATTGGCGACGCCGCGCACGCGATGTCGCCGATCGGCGGCGTCGGGATCAATCTCGCCATCCAGGATGCGGTCGCCGCCGCGAACATCCTGATTCCCGAGTTCCAGCATGGTTCGGCCATCCCGATCAAAGCGCTGCGACGAGTCCAGCAGCGGCGCGAGCTGCCGACCCGCATCACCCAGCGCGTGCAGCTCATGATCCAGAACAACGTCATCAAACGGGTGCTGGGCCGACCCGGACGGATGAAGCCGCCGCTGGTCGTGCGGGCGCTGGGAGCGATTCCCGTGCTGCAGAGAATACCGGCGAGGCTCGTGGGGTTGGGGTTCAGGCGGGAGTCTGTCGGGCACTCGGGCTTACCCGGGTCCTTGGTCGATGAGCCCCAGCCGAGCGACGACCGTATGCGGCGCGAGAACGGTGCCCGGTGAGAGGACCGCATTGGCACCGACCAGGCTATGATCGCCGATCAGGGCACCAAACTTGACAACGCCAGTCCGAATACCCTGCCCTCCACTTCCCGAATCGCCGACCGCCTCCACGTCGCCGGGGGCACGGCGGCGGACATACGCGGACATGTCCGTGCCCCGGTGAGCCTGCACCGTGTCGTGGCCTCGTCGCCCGTGCACATTGGCGCCTCGCTGGCTCACCTCAGCCCGACCTCCAGACTCGCGCGTCGGACCCGATCATAGATCTGAGTGCGGGCCCGCTGGAGCCACGCCTTGAAGCGCGGATCGTTCCGGACCCTGTCGTAGAGGCCCGACTCGATCACGCGGGGATTCTCGCCTTCCGGCGAAAGGGCGTACGCCCGCTCGAGCCACGCGAGCGACACTTCGGCGTTTCCGGTCCACGCGTAAAACTCTGCCAGCCCCCGCGCGGCGATGACGGGGCTGAAGATCGAGTCGCCCACAGTTCCCGCCGTGAACGCGGCGCGCAGCGACTCGGCGATCTGGGCCGCCTCCTGTTGCCTCCCCAGGGAGTGCAGGCACATGGCCCGCACGCCGATGTAGGGGCCGAGACTGAGCCCGGCGCAGCGCTCGGCGTTGCCCGACAGGAGGTCGCCCAACGCGCGATGCTCGCGCGCCATCACCAGGCTGGGTTCGAGCGCCGTCGCTCGTTCCCCCTCCCGCACAGCCACGTCATAGCGGCGTGCGGCCAGGGCTACAAAGGAATAGCCGAGATGGACGCCCGGAGCCAGCGGGTCGAGCGCGACGGCCTGCTCCACCTCGGCGAGTGCTTCGTCGTGACGACCTTGCCGCGATAGGAAGGCGGCGTACCACTGGTGCACGTCAGGGGAGTTGGGCTGGAGCTCGAGCGCCCGCCTGAAGTCGGCGGCTATCTCATCAGCCGGCGCCCATGCGGACGTCATGGCGCGGCCGCGGGCCGCGTAGGCCACTGCCGCCAGGTCCGAATCGATCGCGATGGCTCGGCCGGCCATCGCTACCGCGCGACCATACGCCTCGAACAAGTCGATGCCACGATAGGAGAACGTGACCCAGAGGTGATACGCAGAGGCGAGGCCCGCGTAGGCAGGGGCATAGGCGGAGTCCAGCGCGATGGCCCGCTGGAACTGCTCCAGCGCCCCGCGCAGTCCCTCCCGCGTGCGGCGGTACATCAGGTAGCGCCCCGCCAAATACGCCGCGTAGGCTTCAGGGTGCTCGGTGCGCGCAACGTGTCCGACGGTCGGCCGCACCCCGACCGTGCTCACGAGCGAGTCGGCCACGTGACGCGCGATCTCTTCCTGCACCGCGAACACATCCGTGAGGTCACGCTCGTAGCTGGACGTCCAAACGTGAGCGTCGGTGGTGGCATCGATCAGATCGACCGCCACCCGGATGCGGTTGCCCGCGTGGCGGACCGAGCCCTCAACGACATGTCGGACGCCCAACGTGTCCGCGATCTGACGTAGGGTGAGGTGGGCGCCCCTCAGCGCTTCGGTCGAGGTCCGCGAGATGACCTTGAGGCCGGGAACCCGCGCCAGCTGCCCGATGACCTCCTCGGTCATGCCATCGCTCAGATACCGATCGCTGGGATTGCCCGTCAGATTGTCGAAGGGGAGCACCGCGACGGACGCGACATCGGCCCTTGGTGGAGTTGCCTTGGACGGACGGCGCCACGGATGCCACACCGCGGCTACGCTCGCGAGTGCGACCACACCCGCGATGCTGGCCGCGACCGCCACGCGGCGGCGCCGCCGGCCCGCGGTGGACCTTGCCCCCGGCTCGGCCAGCGCGGCCGCGAATTCCGCCGCGCTCGCGAACCGATCCGCTGGCACCTTCGCCAACGCCTTCGCCACCGCGCTGTCGATGCCCTCGGGGACGGTGTCCCGCACCGTGCGAATCCGCGTCGGCCGCTCGGTCAAGAGCTTGGCGATCACCGCCTGCACCGTCGGGCCGGTGTGCGGCGGCTCTCCGGCGAGCATCTCGTAGACCACCGCCGCCAGCGAGTACACATCGGAGCGAGCATCGAGCTCCTGGCCCCCCGTCGCCTGCTCCGGGCTCATGTACTGCGGCGTGCCGAGCGAGAGACCAGTCTCGGTGAGGCGCGGACCTCCGGCCTCGCGCACCGCCAGCGCGATTCCGAAGTCCGCCACCACCGCCTCGCCTTCCTGCATGAGGATGTTCTCCGGCTTGATGTCGCGGTGCACGATGCCGTGCCGGTGCGCGTAGTCGAGCGCGCTCGCCACCTGCTTCGTGATGGCCAGCGCCTCCGCAATGTCGAGCTGCTGCTCGCGGTTCAGCTTATCGCGCAGCGACTCGCCGCGCACGAACGGCAGCACGTAATAGAGGAATCCGTCTATCGCGCCGGAATCGATGAGCGTGAGGATGTGCGGATGGTCGAGCTTGGCACTGATCCGGATCTCTTGGAGAAATCGCTCGCCGCCGAGCACGGCGGCGAGCTCGGGGCGCAACACCTTGAGCGCAATTTCGCGATCGTGCTTCAGGTCCCGGGCGAGATAGACCGTGGCCATCCCGCCGGCGCCGAGCTCGCGCTCGATCGCGTAACGGCCCGCGAGGGCGGTGGTGAGACGAGGCAGCGGAGCGGTCATGGGTGCGCCCCAAGATGACGCGCGGGACGGAGGGGCGCGAGAATGGTCGACCCTAGTCCTTCCGCACCGCCCTGCCGACGATGATGGTGATGTTGTCGCTGCCCCCGCCGTCGAGGGCCTCCTGGAGTAGATCCTCGCACGCCTGTTTGGCGGACGTGAGCGTCGCGAGCCGCTGTTGGATCCGCTCATCAGACACATGCTTGGTGAGGCCATCCGTGCACAGCAGGTGGACGTTGCGCCAATCCGATTGCAGGCGCGTCACCACGGGAGCGGTTTGCGTTCCGCCGATCGCGCTCGACAGCACGTTGGCCAGCCGCGAGTTGAACGCATCCGTTCGAGTCAGCACGCCGAGATCAACCAGCTCCTGCGCCATCGTCTGATCGCGCGTGATCCGGAGCAGCTCGCCCGCACGGTACACGTAGTAGCGCGAGTCGCCGACCTGGAGCACGTACACCCAGGGCCACACTCCAATCCACACCGTCAGTGTCGTCGCCATGCCCTGGAGGTCGGGATCCAGAGCGGCGTGCCGTAGCACCTCCGCGTGGGTCTGCATCGCCGCCCGCTCCAATACGTCGATGAACGACGCCTCCCGCGCGTCGGCGCCGTGGTAGCACTGGACGCTTTGGGTCACGTACTGGGTGACGTGCTCGAGTGCCAGCCGGCTCGCCACTGCCCCATTCGCGCTGCCGCCGACGCCGTCGGCAATCATTGCGAGGAACGCCAGGCGGTCGTCCCTGAGCTGCAGTTGGTTCACCTCGGGCAAACTCGTGAGCTGGACCTCCATCCGCCTGCGCAACGACGCGAGCAGGAAATGGTCCTGATTCACCTTTCGGACCTTGCCCGGGTGCGTGAGGCCGTAGACGTCGATCTCTTCATCCAGCGGCTTGCGGGCGAGCGACGGGGTCGCGGTGGGCGCCTGGGGCGCGGTCATGGCGGGCCTCCTCGGTTGGCTCCTTGAATTCAAGGCCCGCGCCGGATCGCCCGTCCTGGATTGGCGCCGACCGACGAGCCGTTCCGTACCACGAACACGCCGTTCACGAGCACGTGGACGATTCCATCTGAGAACTGCGCCGGGCGCTCGTAGGTCGCCCGGTCCACGACGCGGGCAGCGTCAAATACGGCGAGGTCGGCGTCCGCGCCGACCTGAATTCGGCCCTTTGCGCGCATCGCTGGTGCCACCCGCTCCAGCCGCTGAGCCGGCAGGAGCGTCATCTTGCGCACCGCATCCTGGAGACTGAGCGCGCCGGAGTCGCGGGCGTAGCGCCCGAGCACGCGTGCATGCGTCCCCGCGAGCCGCGGATGGCCATGCGGAGAGATGCCATCGCTCGCGACCATCACGAGCGGGTCGGCCAGTGTTTGCCGGACCGTGCTGTCCGCAATGATGAAGAGCACCACGGTGGCCCCCTGGCGGCGGAGGCGCACGAAGCTCGCCGCGGTCAGCCGTTCACCGGTGAGCGGGTACAGGATGTCGTGATAGGTGATCCCCAGACGCTGTCGCCAGCCGGGATCGAACACCGCTGACTGAATGGCGGTGGATGCTGCGGTGTACGGGTACGCCTCCGTGGTGACGTCGAGGCCATGCTCGCGCGCGCCGTGGATGAGCTGGAGGAGGATCGGTGTGTCGCGCTGGCCCATGCTCGTGACGTGGACCACGTGGAGGGAAGCGCCCGTGGCCGCGGCGTCGGCGATCACTTCCTGCAGCGCCGCGACGCTGCCGCCGGTGGCGAGGTCCCGACCGCCGTGGCGCAGGTGTACGAAGCACGATACGCCGTGGCGCGCCGCGACCCGGAACAGGTGCAGGATCTCCTCGCGGCTCGCACCGGGCGTGTACTCGATGCCGAATCCCACGGCGAGAGCGCCGTCGGCGAGCCCGCGTTCCACCAGGGAATCGAGTCGAGGTAGTGCTGCTTCGGGGAGCGCGCTGTGGGTCCAGCTGCGGCTCGTGTCGCGCGCGATCGCGGCAACGCCTGGGAGCGACGCGTCGTGCGCGATGAGCGCTCGCCGCGCGCCTACGTGGCCTACGCTGACGCCGTAGTTGATGCGGGCATGGCCCTCCCGCTCGGCGTACCAGGGCGCGACGGGATACGTCCCGATCTCGAGCTCGAGCGCGGTCGTCACACCATCGTGCGCATAGTAGCGGTAGCTCTCCGAGTCCTGCCCGTGTACGTGGAGATCGATGAATCCGGGCGCAACGATCAGGCCGTGGACGTCGAGGGTCTCGCGCGCCGTGACCGGCCCCGCCGCGACGGTGGCGATGCGGCCGCCCTGGATGCCGATGTTCCGCGTCGCATCCAGGGCTGTCTCCGGGTCGAGCACGCGCCCGCCCACGAGGACCAGATCGTACGGCTCGCCCCGCGCTCCCGTCCCGCCAGGAGCGAGCGCGACCGCGCCGAAGACAACCACCAGGAGGGGTGAAACCACACGTCGCTGCCAGGTCATGCCGCACCGTTTTGGGTCGGGCCTTGCACCTGAACATGAGCGGAAGCGCGAAAGCATGCCAGGGACCGACGTCCCTGGCTCGATCAAGGGCGTGGCTCGTCAGGACCTTGCGGCGGCCGTCCCGCGCCACCCAATTAGCGGCTTGGCCGCGCGACTCGACGGTGCCACGGCGGAGCTCGGGGAACCCGTTTTGAGGGAGGCGCCTCGCTCGTTATGACGACGACAGTCAACCGCCGCCAATTCCTTCAGGCATCTGCGGGGGTCATGGCGGCTCAAATCACGCCGACCTTCTTCACCCCGGCGAAGCAGCCGCTGCGTCTTGGTTTGATCATCGGGATTGGGGGAGATCCCGAGACAGCCATTGCCAAGGTGCATGATCTCGGCCTGCCAACCTGTCAGGTGTACGTGGAGGATTTCCAGCGAGGAGTGAGCACACGACTGCTGCAGGCGCTGGACCGACACCACGTCGAAGCGACCTCGGTGGTGGTCGGGGGACCAGGTCGCGAGGCGTGGGACTTTTACGATGGGCCGCTGACGATCGGCGTGGTGCCGCGCGACACGCGCGCCGCGCGCATCGCCCGGATCAAGCAGGCCTCGGACTTTGCCAAAGCATGCGGCGTTCCCGCGGTGCAGAGTCACGCCGGGTTCATTCCGGAAAATCCCAACGACCCGGTATACAAAGAGACGGTCGCGGCCGTACGCGAAGTCGTGCAGCACTGCCGGCGCAACGGTCAAGCCTTCCGCTATGAAACCGGGCAGGAAACCCCCATTACGCTCGTGCGTGCGATGCAGGACGTCGGTCTCGACAATCAGGGCGTCAACTTCGATCTTGCCAACTTGATCCTCTACGGCAAGGCCAATCCGGTCGACGCCATCGAGGTCCTCGCGCCCTATGTCCAGGGGATTCATGCCAAAGACGGTCTCTGGCCGACGAACCCCAGAGAGTTGGGCAGGGAGGTCCCCATCGGCCAGGGCAAGGTGGATTTTCCGAGAATTATCGCGCGCTTGAAGCAGCTGAACTATCAGGGTGCGGTCACCATTGAGCGTGAGGTTTCCGGCCCTCAGCAGATCGAGGACGTTCGCGCCGCGATAGTCTACCTGGAAGGGCTCATCGGATAATTCGGAGGCCGTATGTCACGCGATGCTGACGCACTCGACCGGCGGACGTTCGTGGGCGCGACGGCTGCCGCCGCAGCGGCCATGTTCATCAAGCCCGCACTGGTGCATGGGACCCACGCGAATTCCGCCATCCGCGTCGGCCTGCTCGGCTGCGGTGGGCGCGGCACGGAAGACGCGTCGAATCTGGTGGACACCGGCGGCGCTCGTGTCGTTGCGCTGGCCGACTTGTTTCAAGACCAGCTCGACGCTGCCCATGCACACTTCGACCAGATTCAGCAGGCGAAAGGGTACTCGGGCGTGGATGCGAGGCAGCTGTTTGTCGGTCCGCGCGCCTCCGAGCAAATCGCCACCTCAAAGGAAGTGGACGCGATCGTCATCGCGACGCCACCCTACTTCCATCCGCAGCACCTCGAAACCGCCGTGGCCGCGGGCAAGCACGTGTACCTGGAAAAACCCGTGGCCGTTGATGTCCCTGGCGCGAAACGCGTCATCGAGATGGGAAAGCGCGCCCAAGGCAAGCTCAGTCTGGACGTGGGATTTCAGATCCGCGACTGCCCCCCCTTCGTGGAGCTCGTGCGCCGCATCCACGCGGGTGCGCTGGGCGATATTATCTGCGGTGAAGCCTACTATCTGACCGGTTACATCGATCGCCCGGCTTGGCCTGACGCCTCACCCGCCGAGCGCCGGCTGCGGAATTGGGTGCGCGACCGTGTGCTCTCCGGTGACATCATCGTCGAGCAGAACATTCATGTCATCGACATCTGCAATTGGATCCTCAAGGCGCATCCCGTGCAGGCCACCGCCACGGGAGGACGCCAGGGCCGCCCCGCCGATGACGGCGATTGCTACGGCAATTACGACGTCCTGTTCCGCTATCCCGGCGGCGTGGACGTCACGTTCAGCTCCACGCAATTCGCCAAAGGCTGGTGGGACGTCAGCGAGCGGTTCTTCGGGACGAAAGGAACGTCGCTCTCGCCGTACACCGGTGCGCTCGGCATCTGGGGGGATCAGCCGTGGCAAGCTCCTCTCGCGCTCCAGCCGCAGGGTCAACCCGCGGCGTTTTCCGTGACGGGCAACTTTACATCGAACTTGGAGTCCGCTGATCGCGAAAAGAAAACGGCGTTCATCGAGAGCATCAACAGCGGCAAATTTCACAACCAGGCCGACAAAGGCGCCGAGTCCGCGCTTTCCTGTATGATGGCTCGCACCGCGGCGCATACCGGACGCGAGGTAACCTGGGACGAGCTGATGAAGTCAGAGGAAGTGTGGGATGCACGACTCAATCTGGACAGGTTGCGCTAGGTGTTCCTTTGCACACAACGCGTCGGGACTTTCTCAAAACCTCGGTGACGGCGTGCGTTTCAGGATTCGCCGCCGGCCCGCGTCCGCACCCCCGCCCGGCGGTGATCAACAAAGGGCTGGTCTTCGACATGGTGCCCAACAACCTGAGTTATGCCGACCGGTTCAAATTGGTCCGTGACACCGGCTTTCAGGTCGTGCAAGCGCTTACGGAGCCCGACGAGCGCAACGCCGCAGCAATGCAGCAGGCCGCGGACGCGGCGAACATCCGCATTGATTCCGTCATGAATGTGGATCATTGGAGATATCCGCTCTCCTCCAGCGATCCGGCGGTCGTCGAGAAGAGCCTCAGCGGCATGCGCACATCGCTTCAGAACGCCAAGCTCTGGGGCTCCGATGTGGTACTGCTCGTCCCTGCCGTTGTGAATCCGCAAACCTCCTATCGCGATGCGTGGACGCGCTCGCAACTTCAAATTAGAAAACTCATTCCGCTGGCCGAACAGCTCAAAGTCGTCATCGCCATCGAGGAAGTCTGGAACAAGTTCCTGCTGAGCCCGCTCGAAATGGTCCAATACATCGACGAGTTTCACAGCCCCTGGGTGCACGCCTGGTTTGATGTCGGCAATGTCGTGCTCTACGGGTATCCCCAGGATTGGATTCGCACGCTGGGCAAACGCATCGCCAGAGTCCACCTCAAAGATTTCAAGCGCACAGCGGACGGCTACGCCTGGGTGAACCTCGGCGACGGCGACGTTGACTGGCCTGCGGTGCGAGCGGCCTTCGCGGACATCGGCTATGCCGGAAGCGCCATCGCCGAGCTGGAGCGCGGAGACGAGGCGTATCTGCGCGACGTCAGCCGCAGGATCGACCGTCTGCTCCTGGGCTAGAACTACTGCGGCGTCTCGAGCGGGTGCTTGCTCCGCTCGTAAAACTCATTTTGCAAACGCAGGCTCTGCTGGTCGGCTTTGACCGCGCGTATCGCTTGGACGAGACCATTGATCCACGTCCTCGCCTCGAACTCGCCGAGCTCGCGGGTTGCCGCGGCGCCTTCGCCCGCATAGTGATTCGGGAACCGCGCATACCACCAGATCCCGGTATATAGGCCTTCCGGCAGCTTCAAGCGCGCCTGATCGGCACCGGATTCCTGTGGCGCGCGGTCCAGGTGCACGAGGTCGGGCCGGGCAATCATGCTCAGGGACGTTTCGCTCTCGCCCGCATGCATATCCGTCGCCGGGTCCGATTTGTGCTTCGGCTCGCCCTGCGCGCTGCGCATGATGCCCATCACGTATACGACGTAATCGTGCGGCGTCTCGAGCTGCGCCTGCGCGAAGTATGGGAGCAGGCTGTTGTTGCCGCCGTGACCGTTCACGATGATGATCTTCTTGCAGCCATTCCGGGCCATCTCGTCGCTCGTCTCCTGCAGCAATTCGAGCTGGAGTCGCGCGCTGTACGCCACCGTGCCGGGTTGATGTTTCGCTTCAAAGATTTGCCCGAAATAGTACTCGGGAAAGACGACGGCGTATTCCTGCTGGGCGGCATTGAGCGCCACGTATCGCACGTTGAGCAGATCGTTTCCCAATGGCAGATGCAGCCCATGCTTCTCCAGGATGCCGAATGGGAGCAGGCACGTGCCTTGCCCACGGGCGATGGCGTCGCGGAAGTCGGCCGCCGTCAGTTCCTCCCAGTGCACCGAAGGCTTGCTTTGTGCCGACGGGGGCGACGGGGGCGACGGTGCCGGCGAGGATGCAGGTGACTGCGCCCACACGATCGAGGCGCAGAGTGCGTGGATGGAAAGCAGCAGTGATTTGTACAAGTGTCCTCCTGCGATGGTATGGAACTGACGCGGCCTTCATCCAGGTGCCTGGACTTTGGAGGGTAGCGTGAAATAAAAACTCGCGCCGCGGGGGGAGTTGCCACTGGCCCACAAGCGGCCGCCATGCGATTCCACGATGGAGCGGCTGATGGACAGCCCCATACCGGTGCCGTGAGGCTTGGTGGTAAAAAAGGCATTGAAGATCTGGTCCGCCTGCTGCAAGGGCAGCCCTACCCCGGTATCGCTGACGGTCACCACGAATGCTTCGTTGTCCGCCGGCTGCGACGTGATGGCCAGCTCGCGCGTGCCGTCCACATCCTTCATCGCGTCAGTACTGTTCACCAGGAGGTTCATCATGACCTGCTGTAATTGCACGCGATCTCCCATGACCTGGGGAAGATCTGGCGCCAGCTCCGTCCGGATTGATATGGAGTATCGCGTTGCCTCGCCGCGCAGGAGAACGATCATCTCTCGAATGACTTCGTTGACGTCAACCAATTCCCGTTGCGGGATACTCTTCTTGAAGAGCAAGCGGATCCGGCTGATGATGTCGGCCGCACGCGCCGCGTCTTTGACGATTCTCAACGCGGATTGGCGCGCCTCCTCCATATCGGGGTCATCGCGCGTAAGCCATCGCAGGCAAGCACTGGCGTCGGCGACGACGGCCGTAATCGGTTGATTCACTTCGTGCGCCAGGGAGGCGGTCAGCTCTCCCATGGTAGTCACCCGGCTGACGTGTGCGAGGTCCGCCTGCGCCTGGCGCAGCGCCTCTTCCGCCTGCTTGCGGTCGGTGATGTCCGTGACCGCCCCAATAAACTCGATGCCCCCGGATTCATCCCTTACGGCACGAGCCACGACATGGACATGCTTGATGGAACCGTCGGGCATCGCCAAGCGACATTCGTAATCAAAATCCTTCCCATCGTGCGACGCGCGCTCAATGATCTGTTTCACCAGGCCTGCGTCTTCCGGATGAATCCGTTGGAGGATGAGTTCGACGGTCCGTATCGTCGTTCGGTCGTATTGGAAGATTCGAAAGGTTTCGTCTGACCAGAGGATCTCGCCCGTGGAGGGCCTCCAGCCGAAGCTCCCCGTATGACTGAGCCTTTGGGCTTCCGCCAAGTACGCCTCGCTTCGCTGCAGCTTCTCTTCCTGCATTTCGAGGGTCTGGGCGGCGAATTGCCGGTCCACCCAGGCCGTCAGCAGAGCCAGCCCGAGGACGATAAAGGTGACGGCGGCAATCCCGGCGGTGCCAAGTGTGGAGATGCTGACGGCGTTAGACAGGTCCGCTGGCAGGCCGGAGGACGTGAAGCTGGCGGCGGCCATGCCCGTGTAATGCATGACGGGGATCGCAGCACCCATCACGACGGCTCCGGCTGACTTTTCCCAGCCGATCCCCGTTTTCTCATCTCGGAAGTGAAAGGTAATCCATAGCGCGGCGAGAGAAATCAGCACCGCGAACACGACGGACAGGATGACGAGAAAGGGATTAAACCGGGATATCGCCGCTAGACGCATGGCGGCCATGCCGATGTAATGCATGCTCGCGATACCCGCACCCATCAGGACACTTCCGGCGACTGCTCGGGACGCACCCATTTTCCGTCGGCTCACCACGTACAGCGCAATAACCGACGCGAGAATGGCGGCAAACAGTGACAGCAGAACGGTCGGCCAATGGTAGGCCACCGGAATCGGTAGGATGAACGCCAGCATCCCGATGTAGTGCATCGACCAAATGCCCGTCCCCATCGCACCGGCCCCGCCCAGCAGCCAAACCGCGCGTGTCCAACCAGCCGCGGCCGTTACGCGACCGGCGAGGTCCAGGGCAGCGTACGCCGCAAAAATGGCGATCAACACCGACAGGGCCACGAGCGCGTAGTTGTACGAGCCAATCACGTTCACGGCAGCCATTGACGTGCTCCCCCGTTCTTGATCAAGCCAGGCGGCGACTCGGAGGTGCGGGAAGTCCGAACGAGACCTAGCGCGGCTCTCCGCTCAGGCGGGTGATGCGACGTCGCGCATCGGCCACTCGGGGCTGGAGCTCGGGGTCGGCGTGCTTCCACAGGGCGGCGAAGCGGCTGTAGTAGTCGATGGCCTTGTCCCGGCGGCCACGCTCCTCATACAGCTCGCCGAGGCGCTGGTAGGTCCCCGCGAGGTAGTATGTATCGGTCTCAATGAGCGGCCCCGGACCGATCACTCGGTACGTATTTGGGGTCGTAACGTAGCGCTCGTAGACCGTTATGGCGGAGTCCGCCTCCCCCGCGAGCTCGTAAGCCCGACCCAACAGGGGCAGCGGACACAGGGTGCACACACCCTCGGCGGCCTGTCGGAGCGCGGGGATCGCCTCCCGATAGTTCCCGCGCGCCAGAGCCACCCGGCCCAATGCGCCCTGGCGGAACGGTTCATAGAAACGGCGCAGGTCCGGAGCGACCGCCTGCTCGAGCTCGGCGAGCACTGCGCCGGCACGGTCGGGGCGGCCCGCGAGGGCAAACACATCGGCGAGCTGGAGGTACGGTCGTTCGAGGGGATCGATCGCGGCCAGCGGATGGCGGCTGAGGGCGTCCTCGACGATCCGCAACGCCCTCGTCGGGGCGCCTCGCAGCACCACCTCCAGGGTCGCGAGCTGGAGCGCCCGCGTGAGGTAATCCGTCGCGCTCGGGTTCGATTCGGCCGTCATAGCATCGCGTAGATGTTGCCCGGCCTCGCCGAGCCTCCCGCGGACCGCCGCGAGGGCGGCGAGCTGCCCGCTCGTGGTGGCCTGCAAGAATCCACTGCCCCTCCGTGCGTTCCTCAACGCCCGGATTGTGCCCTCGGCGGAATCGTAATCTCCACGGGCGCTCGCCAGCCGGGCAGCCTGGACTTGCACGCCGGGATTCCCAGGGAACCTGGCTGCCGCGTGCTCGAGCGTCGCGCGAGCCGAGTCGAGCTTGCCGAGCGCGAACTGCGCGTCGACTAGGTTCGTGAGGGCCAACGTATTGAAGGAGTCCACGGCAGCGGACCGGAGGTAATATTGCTCGGCCCGCGCATAGTCGTGCAGCCAATCATACACCACGCCGAGGTTGTTCAGTGCCCACCCGTCGTTGGGATAGACGTCCAGAAGGCTCTGGTAGGCCGTAATCGCCTTGTCCGGCTGGTAGTTTGCCTGCAAGTAGTAGGCGCCGATCGTGAGGTACCGCTCCCGGTCGGTCAGCCGGTCGCGGTGCTCGAACGCTCGTGTGAGTGCCGCTACCGCCCGGGTTCGCTGCTGGAGCTCGTTGCTCAACTCCACTCCGAGCTTGCGGTGCGCCATGGCGAAACCGGTGTCGAGCGCGATCGCTTCCTCGAGCAGTGCGGTGACTTTTGTGAAATCCCCTTCGATGTCGCTGGCGCGGACGGCCTGGGAGTACTTCTTCAACGCCGCGAGCGAGGCTGTGGTGACTCGATCGAGCGGCTGGTTGGCGCGGATCGTCTTGAGCGATTCGCCGATCCGCTCGCGCAGCCGCTTGGACAGCCGGTCGATGGCCCTGAGGATCAGGGTCGAGTCCGCCGCCGTCTCGCGGAACGCCACGAGCACGTCCCCCGTCTCAGC
>Ga0137399_10000257_pt1 | contig 19970 bp, 27 predicted proteins | sample czorhiz316metaG_FD_104810 | JGI IMG/M metagenome (GOLD analysis project Ga0137399, IMG submission 104810) | Vadose zone soil microbial communities from Angelo Coast Range Reserve, California, USA - czorhiz3.16 metaG | ecosystem: Environmental > Terrestrial > Soil > Vadose zone | place: USA...
AAATGGATTCCGGTCGATATCAGCGAAGCGTGGAAAAATCCTGCGCTGGCCGATTACTATTTCGGCCACAATCCGGCCAACCGCGTCGAGCTCAGCAAAGGACGCGACCTGATTGTCAATCCTGTGCCTGCGAGTGGGCCAATTAATTTTCTCGTTTATCCGCTGCTGGAGATCAACGGGAACGCGGTTAAACCTGAGACCACTTTCAGTTTTCGCCGCACGCGTGCTTGAAGAAGCAACGCTTCGCTTTCCAAGTTGTTGAATACGGGGACCCAAACTAATCTTCCGATTCAAAGATTAAGTTTAACGGAGTGCGCCCTATGACCACGCGGATCATTATTGTAATCGTCGCAGCATCGTTCGTTGCTTCGACCGCGTTCAGCCAAATGAGATACAGTCGATCCAAATCGTCGACGCATTCGCCGACACCGACGCCAACCCCGCTGCCGCTAATTCCGCCGAAGGAGGCCTCGCTCCGGTCCCAACCGCCGCCGCAGCGAACTGCACCGACGCCTACTCCGACGCCATCGAAGCAGGTGTATCCCCAACGACAAAGTTCTCCGCAGAAAATAACGCCGACACCAACTCCGGCGCGGCAGGCCGCTTACCAATCGCAAACTCAGCCGCAAAGGCCAGCACCGATGCCGACGCCGTCGAGACAAACGTCTGTTCCAACGAAGATTCCGGCGCAACAGCCCGCGCAGATGAGACAAGCGACACTACAACCACAGGGACCCCTGCAAAGACCAACGCCGTCGCCGCCTCCACCGAAACCGACGCCGACGCCTGTGCCTCCTCCCGACGTGAAAGCCTATCTCGATCGCCAACTGGCCAAGTCTAAAGACCAAAAATTCCACATGACAGTAAACGGCGGCGATCTCGCCCTAACGCCGTTCCATGTTTGGTCGCAGAAAAGTACCGGACCGAACACGACCTCAACGTCTGTCTCGATGAGAAGCGATGAAGGCGGAGTTTACGATATCGATTTTTTGACAACAGGCGCACAGGTGACCGGCATCCAGATTCATCGCATCAACGGCGAGGCCGTGAGATAGCGAAGCGCTTGCTCTCGAAGGTTTCGTCCGGCATTGTTAAAGTTAGAATCACAAGGAAAATATGAAGACACGAATTATAATCGCAGCACTCGCCGCATCGTTTATTACGCCGATCGCGTTCGGCCAAATGTCCGGCGCTTACTCCCAACCTCAGGCGCAGCAGCCGGCGCAATCTTCAAGTGGCGATCAGCAAAAAAGTACTACCACAACAACCAAGACCACCTATCCGCAGGGCGTGAAAGGTTATCTCGACCAACAACTGGCGACGTCGAAAGACAAGAAGTTTCACGTCGCATTGAATGGGAAAGATCTGGCGTTGAGTCCGGTAAAATTCCACGAAGAGAAGAAACTCGGCGGCAACAAATCCTCGACCGCAGTCGATATGAAAGGCGCTGACGGCAAAGTTTATGAAATTGATTTTGTCTCGTCCGGTGGCCAGGTCACCGGCGCGTCGGTCGGCAAGGTGAACGGCAAGTCGCCTTCGAGCCAATAGCGGGAAGGCGATCATAATATTGTAGCCGCGTGCACGCGTCGCATAGCGACGCGGCTACAGTTGCGGTTGCGAAGTGATCACGCGTCCGCCAGTGTCTCGCCGGAATGGCGAAGACGTTTTTCATCACCACGGCGATTGATTACACCAATTCGCCGCCGCACATCGGCCACGCTTACGAAAAAGTGCTGGCCGACGTCATCGCGCGCTATCATCGGCTCAAAGGCGAAAAAGTTTTTTATCTGACCGGGGTCGATCAACACGGCCAGAAGGTGCAGCAATCAGCGGCCAAGGCGGGCGTTCCGCCGGCCGAATTTGTCAAAAGCATCACTCAAAAGTTTGTCGATCTTTGGAAAAAGCTCGATGTGAAATACGACGCCTGGGCCGAGACGATCGCGCCGCATCACAAAAAAGTCGTGCAGGGCATGCTGCAGCGATTATTCGACGACAAGCAAATCTACAAAGACAAGCAATCGGGCTATTACTCAATTCGCCAGGAACAATTTCTGACGGACAAGGAGCGCGGTCCGGATGGCGAGTTTGGTCCGGAATGGGGGCAGGTCGAGTTTCGCGAGGAAGAAAACTATTATTTCAAACTGAGTCAGCACAAAGACTGGCTGCTGCGTTACATCGACAATCGAAAAGACGCGGTCATTCCCGATTTTCGACAGACCGAATTGCGGAACGCGATCGAGCGAATCAGTGGCGACTTGTGCATCTCGCGCCCGAAATCGCGGCTTGATTGGGGAATCGAGCTGCCGTTCGACAAAGATTTCGTCACTTACGTCTGGTTCGATGCGCTCACGAACTACATCAGCTTCGCCGGCTACGATCCGAAGATCGACAACTACCAAAAGCAGCCACAAGAATTTCGCGATCGCTGGACAAAAGACACGCTGCAAATCATCGGCAAAGATATTCTCGTTCCGGCGCACGGAATTTACTGGCTGATCATGCTCCACGCGGTCGGATTTACCGACGAGGCGATGCCACAACTCCTCGTCCACGGCTGGTTGAATATTTCCGGAACGAAAATGAGCAAGTCGCTTGGCAACATTATCGATCCAAACACACTTGCCGATAAATACAGTCCCGAAGCGGTCCGTTATTACTTGATGAGCGACATCGCGACTGGCAAGGACGCTGATTTTTCCGAGGAACGCTTGATCGAACGCTACGATAGCGACTTAGCAAACAAACTTGGCAATTTGGTTAATCGCTCGCTCACGATGACAGAAAAATATCGGCACTGCGTGATTAAGAAGCCAGTAGGCAAGGAGGGTGTCGATTCAATTGAAAAGGCGGGTGAAGGCTGGAAGAAATACCCAGATTCGTACAGGCGAGGGTTCGATAACTTCTTGGTGAACGTAGCCATCGATCTGCCCTTTCTTTACGCGTCGGGTTGCAACGAATTTGTCGAGGTTAACAAACCTTGGATTTTGGCAAAAGATTCAGCATCGGCTGATACGCTTGATAGTTTTCTCTACACCCTCGTTGAATCGCTGCGTATCATCGCGATCTTGATTTCGCCGGTGTTGCCAAAAGCGGCGCACGGGATTTTCGATCAGCTGAATTGGAAAACGCAGCTGAGCGGGAAAGAAGAACGGTTCGCGCTCAAAGACGCGGAGTGGGGGAAACTTCCGGACGGACATGTCGTTGGGAAACCGGTGCCGTTGTTTCCGCGGATCGAGACGTAATTTACTGCGCGCATTCTTCGAAGGCCGCGGGGCGGCCTTGAAGATGCGCGAGGGCTTCACCGGCGAAATGTAGTGAGCCGGTGATGAGAATCGGCGCGGCGCGTTGGCGAGCTTTGGCGAAAGCTTCGCCAAAGCTCGCCAACGTTTCGGATTCTCGCCCAAGATCGACAAAGACTTTTTGCAAATCGACGGGCTCAACCGCGCGTTCAGTCCGGATTTTGGGGAGCAGGATCGAATCGCTGATTGGCGAGAAAATTTCGCCAATTGCTTTCAAATCTTTGTCGGAGAGCACCGCGAGAATCACCGTCGCGCGTTCGTCGCCAAAAATTTCTCCCCAGCTTTGGGCGAGAGTTCTCGCCGCGGCCGGATTATGCGCGCCGTCGATGACGGTGCGTTTATCCCAGCATTGGAAACGTCCCGGCCACTCGACGGTGGCGAGTCCGCGAGTGATCGCGGCATCGCCGATGTCGATCTTAGCGGCGCGAATCGCCGCGATGGCAAGCGCGGCGTTGAGTTTTTGATGTTGGCCGCGCAACGCGATTGGCGATTTGTCGTAGGCTTCATCGACAAACTGCAAAGGCGCTTCACATTCGGCGGCGCGCGCGCGAATGACTTTCCCGACCTCGGCGACTTGGGGCGCAGAGACAACCGGCGTTTGCGGTTTAATGATCCCGGCTTTTTCGGCTGCAATTTTCTCCACCGAATCGCCCAGCCACTGCTCGTGGTCGAGCGCGATCGGCGTGATGACGGCGACGTCGGACTGAATCGCGTTGGTCGCGTCGAGCCGTCCGCCCAATCCCGTTTCCAGAATGACGATGTCGACCCCTCGATCTTGCTCGGGACAGGCCTTCGCTTCAGCAAAATGTTTTAGCGCGAGCGCGGTCGCGATCTCGAAAAAAGTTGGATGCGGCTCCCAATCTGCGACGAGCTTGCGAATATTCGTCAGGCCGGCCGCGACTTCGTTTTCGGAAATCATTTCGCCGTTTACGCGGATTCGTTCTCGAAAAGTGACTAGGTGAGGGGAGGTGAAAAGCCCGGTCCGATATTTTTGGGCGTGACAGACGGCGTCGATCATTGCGCAAACGGAGCCTTTGCCATTGGTGCCGGCGACGTGAATGACGCGTGCATTGCCAAGATCGACATGGAGCTCGGCAATCAGTCGCTGGATGTTTTCCAGTCCGAGTTTGATCCCGAAGCGCTGAAGGCTGTAGAGCCAGGCGAGCGCCTCTTTATAATTCACGACGCGGAAGAGAAATAGCTGAGCAAATGGCTGATTGTCTCGCGCATTTTTTTGCGATGCACGATCATGTCGATCAAACCGTGTTCCTCGAGAAATTCCGCAGTCTGAAATCCTTTCGGCAAATCCTGGTGCGTTGTTTCCTTGATCACGCGTGGTCCGGCAAAGCCGATCATGCTTTTTGGTTCGGCAATAATGACGTCGCCTAACGACGCGAAACTGGCCATGACTCCGGCAGTGGTTGGGTTCGTGAGCACGGAAATGTAAGGGAGCCGTTCCTGGGCGTGACGCGCGAGTGCGCCGCTAGTTTTCGCCATCTGCATTAGACTGAGCATTCCTTCGTACATCCGCGCGCCGCCGGAGGCCGACACGATGATGACCGCGGCGTGTTCGTCGGTGCCGTATTCGATCACGCGGGTGATTCGTTCGCCAACAACCGAGCCCATGGTCGCGGCGAGAAATCCAAAATCCATTACCGCGAGCGCGACCTTATAACCGTCGACCATTCCGTGACCGCTGATGACCGCGTCGGTCAGCCCGGTGCGTTCCTGATAACTTTTCAGCCGATCTTTGTAGCTGGCCATGCCTTGAAAACGCAGCGTGTCGACCGATTTCAGATCGGCGTCCATCTCAAAGAAAGTTTGGGGATCGAGCAGATTGTTGATCCTGTCCTTGGCCGAAAGGGCAAAGTGATATTCGCACCGCGGGCAAACGCGCAGATTTTCATTCAGCTCGATTTCATGGATCACTTCGTTGCAGCCGGGACATTTCTGAAAAAGCCCCTGCGGAATGTCGCGTTTCTTGCGAGGCTGGGTCTTGATCGTCGGTTTTTTGAAGATAGCCATGGCGATCAGGCGCGGGCAGCGGTTGCGGCGTAGACCGAGCGCGCGCCGCCCTCTTTCAAAACCCGCGCACATTCGCTCAAGGTCGAGCCGGTCGTTAAGACATCATCAATCAAAAGCACGCGTAAGTTTCGCACGTCTGCCTTTTTTCGTAAACGGAATGCACCGCGCAAGTTTTGCATACGCTCGGAGCGGTCAAATGCCGTTTGCGTAGTCGTATAATGGATGCGCTTCAGCGCCGGGCGCAACGGGAGAGACAGGTGAGAGCCCAGCCATTCGGCCAACAGTGCAGCTTGATTGAAACCGCGCTCGCGCTGTTTTGCGGGATGGAGCGGCACCGGAACAATCGCGTCGAAACGGCGTTCGCGAAGTCGCTCGTCGTCGAACGCGGCGACCAGCCAGCGCGCGACCAGATGGCGAAGATGGATCTGGCGGCCGTATTTAAAATTGAGGATGACGTGGCGAACAATGCCACGGCTGCGGTAGGCCGAAACTGCGGCATCGAAATGAAGAGCCCGATGCGCGCAATTGGCGCATGCAAATGTGGTCGTGATGGCGCCGTCAAACGGCTCGGAACATTTCGCGCAAAACGGCGGCACAATCCGGGAAACTTTTCCTTCGCACTCGTCGCAGAGATATTCGCCCAGGTCGACCGGCGCAGCGCAGATCGTGCAGGACGGCGGATAAAGCAAGGACGCGATTCCGCGGAAAAAGCTAGGTGCTGCCACGGTCGACATATTTCAACCAGCCGCGCATTACCAGCCACGTCAAGCACGCGACTGCGAGCGGCACAATTCCAACGAGAAGATTTTTTCCAAGCCACGGCAGGACGATCAACTGGCGCAGCGCGATTTTATTGAACGCGCCGCTGGTGAAAATCCAGCCGGCGTGCAAACCGATTGGCAGCCAAAGCGAACGCGTTTGTAATCGTGCGTCGGCCAGGATCCAACCGATTAGAAATAAAGTGGTAAATCCAGCTGCGACCAGAAGTGGATCGGCGAATTGGACAAACGCGTGCGCAATTGAATTAAATCCCGACATCCAGGTCACGTTTAGCGACGTTCGATCCGGCGCTTTCAGAAAATGAACGATGGAATACAGGACCGACGTTACTAAGATCGACATATGCCTGCGTCCGGTTTTGAGAAGAAGACCGAGAACGAGTCCGCGGAAAAATGTTTCTTCGATAAGCGGAACCACGGCTGAGGCGGCCGCCACTCTTGCAACTCCGGGCCAGTTGATTGCGCCACGCACAGAAAAAATTGGCGTGGCGAGCAGAATCGCACCACAGCAGAGCAGGGGAATGGCTGAGAAGATGAACCCCGCGAACAAATCGCGTCGCCAACGTGGATTTGGCGCAAGCTGCAAATCACTCAGGCTCCGGACCTGGAGCGATCGAATGAGCGGCCAAAGTAAAATGACGGCAGCGACGAGGAGCGCACGATGGAAAAAAGTCTCGAAATCGTATCGTCCGAGAAAAGTCAGCAAACCGTGAGCGACAACGGACTGAGCCACCCAAAAAAGACATGGCGCCAGCAACGCGCCCACGAGAACCGTTGCGAGCAAATAAACCAGCAGTCTGGCCGCATCCTTCAAGGCTGCTAATGTAAGGTTTTCCAGCGATGCCGAGTCAACACATATGGACCGAGAAAGACGAAGACGGCCGAAAACGAGAGGTCCGCGCGACCAAGTTTGGAGGCGCTTGGCGACTCCAGGCCAAATTGAAAGAGGAACCCGAGTGGACCTACTACGATGTTCCGCAGCTGGAGGATCTGCTGGCGCTCAGGGACGTCGTTTTTCGCAAGTACCAACGACGTCGGGCTTCGGCCGAAGACGTGGCGTCAGTCGACAAACTGATTGCGGAGCGAAGTGACGAGGGCTGATGGGATATATTGTCATTCCGAGCGGAGTTGAGGAATCTCTTACTATTTCAGAAACATCTAGAGATGTCTCGACTTCGCTCGACATGACACCAATGAAGAAAAAGAAGGCACGACTGGATCAGGCGTTGGTCGAGCGTGGATTTTTTGAAAGCCGCGAGCGGGCCCAACGCGCGATCATGGCGGGCCAAGTCAGGGTGGGGGACCACGTCTTCGCAAAAGCGGCCGAGCTGATAGAAGCAGATGCACCGATTTCGGTGGTGCAGCCGTCACAGTTCGCAAGTCGCGGCGCGTTGAAACTTGGCGGCGCGCTCGATTTTTTTGGCGTCGAAGTTAAAGGAAAGACTGCGCTCGACATTGGCGCATCGACCGGCGGATTCACCGATTGCTTGTTGCAACGCGGCGCGACCAAAGTATTCGCGGTGGACGTTGGGCATGGTCAATTGAGTTGGAAATTAAGAAACGATCCGCGCGTTCTGGTAATGGAAAAAGTGAATGCGCGATTCCTCTCCCGCGAACACATCCCCCAACTTGTCGATCTGTGCGTGATCGATGTGTCATTCATCTCGCTGACTTTGATCTTGCCTCGGGCTTTCGAGTTGATAACCCAAGACGGTATGATTCTGGCGCTGATCAAACCGCAATTTGAATTGCAGCGCAAAGATGTCGGCCGGGGCGGAATTGTGGGCGAGCCGGCGCTGCACGAAAAGGCGCAGCAAAAAATTGCGAAGTTCGTCGAAGAAGCGAACTATCATGTGGCCGGTCTCGTTCCATCAACAATCACTGGAACCGACGGGAACCAGGAATTTTTCATATGCATCCGAAAACGGTCGGATTAATCGCGCACCCCGGGAAACCCGGAGTGGGGGATCTCGTGAACTCACTCGCGGCGGAGTTTGCCCGCTTCTCGATGTCGGTCCTGCTCGAGAAAGAAACGGCGGCGGTAAGTGGTCAACGTTCCGACATGACAATTGCTCATTTGGGAGGCAAGGCCGATTTGCTGGTGGTCGTTGGTGGCGATGGAACGATTTTGAATGTGACCGGCCAGCTCGGCGAAGCGAGTCCACCGATTTTTGGGATCAATGTGGGATCGCTTGGTTTTTTGACCTGCGCGAGCTCACCGGCGTTTCGCGAAGCGGTCGAATGCATTGCCAAGGGAAAAATGACATTTAGCAATCGCGCGCTGCTTGAGGTCGTGCTGCAGGATTCAAAGGAAAAGCACAAACCGATGATTGCGCTGAACGACGCCGTGTTTAGCCGCGGCGAATTGTCGCGCCTGATTCGATTGCGGACACGCGTGAACGGCGAAGCGCTGACCGAGTTCAACGCCGACGGTTTGATTATCGCGACACCGACGGGTTCGACGGCCTACTCGCTTTCGGCAGGCGGACCGATCCTGGAACCGGAGTCCGGAGTATTCGTGATCACGCCAATTTGCCCGCACGTGCTGACGAATCGCTCCATCATCGTTTCGGAAAAGTCGGTGATCGAAGTGGAAGCGAGCGAGCCGGATTACCCGGTCTACCTGACCGTGGACGGACGCGAGCCGCTCCGGATCGCGAAGGACGCGACCGTTCAGATCCGAAAAGCGAAAAGGACACTCCAGTTGGCGGCGATGCCGGACATGTCGTTCTTCAGCGTGGTCCGCCAAAAACTAAAATGGAGCGGCAGCAACGTCTGAACGGCACACGATCTGTAAACTAAGCGCTCGTTGAAACGGGCGTCTGGAAGCGCCAATCAGAGCAGTCCCAACCAAGAAGCGCTTCGATCTTGCCAATATCTTCGTCGAAAATGCCGTTCGCGTAGGCGCGTTCCTCAGAAGTTAATTTTCGCGAATAGGAACCGACGTTGCGTTGTTTGTTCTTCAAACCGGATTTTCTGCGCACACCAAGAAAATCAAACATGCGATCGAGGAGGGGAAAGGGATCAGAACGGAAGTGCTCGTACTTAATAATGAACACCTGATCGCGCGGGAAGAGTTTGAAAACTTTCTCGACCTGAGGCGCGTAAAGGCTGCGAGCCAGGTAGGCGTTGCCGCGCGGTCCCTGCCAGATCCCGAGCTGCTGGTCGCGCTTGAGCGCATCGAGAAATTCAAGCGGTTCCTGTTCTTTGTCGCGCCGCATGTTCCATTGAGAAAACGCGCGCTCGGTCGGGTTGCGCAGTGAAACGATCAATTTCATCTTCGGGTTGTAACGGGCGATCCGCTCGAGCGCGCGCGGATAATAAAGATAATCAGCCGTGACTTCCCCCGCGACGCGCCATCGCCAGCCGGGGTCGAAGTTGCCGAGCAAAATCCGATAGTCCGGCTCGGTGAAAGGGCTAGTTCGGCTCGAACTGAAATGTTCTTCCTTGTCGAAAAAATGGAGAGCCTGGTCGCGCAGCAGAGCGATGTGCAGATGCTGAGCCAGAAAATCGTGGATCGCGGTGGTGCCGGCCTTTTGCACACCGGCGACAACGAAATCGACGCGTTCAACCTTGCGCCGCCGAAAACGAGGCGGCGTCGCGGAAGCTTGGCTATTTGGCTCGATCGATTCCACGCTCGAAAGAGTACCACTTTTCGGGCAACGCGAAACTGGATCGACAATGTTGCGCTCCGTCATGAGTCAGGCTTTTATCGGCTCGGTGGAAGAACCAACGGAGAGCGCAGGGGAAGGCTTTGAAGATCTGGCCTGGATCTTCACCTGCGACAGCCGAAATCGCGGTCTGATCCGACAGGGTTTTGACGAAGCGGCGCTATTGTGGAAAGCGGTGAAGGCCACGTCCGGAAATATTCTGGAGATCGGGCGCAACCTCGCTGGTTCCACGGTTCTGCTCGCGGCGGCCGCTGGCCGTGATCGCGAGATTTATTCGATCGACAACCGGTCGAACGAAGACCGCGCCTGCAAAATTTATCTAGCGCGTCCCGAACATAAGGCGCGCGTGCATTTGCTGGTGGCCGACTCGCACGTGCCGCTGCCAAACTTGAAGTTCGGATTGTTGCTTATCGATGGCGATCACGCTTTTGAAGGAGTACTCGCGGACGTCGTCGCGCACTGGAACTCCGCTAAGATGGAAGCGCTGGTCGCGTTTCACGACGCCGTGCCGAATGACAATTTCAAGTGGCGCGACGCCGATCGGACACTGAAGCGTTTTGCAATTCGGGCGAAAAATAAGTTTCGGAAAGAGAAGAAGCCGGAGATCGGGCCGGCCTACGAGGTCGGCGTGTTGAAAGTCTGTGACGAACTCATTCGCCAGGGCCTGGCAACGAAATGGAATTCGGTCGCGTCGATGCTGGTATTGCGAAAATTAGCCGACCTGCCGCCTGATTTTCCCGCGATCGTTCACCGGGCCAATTTGTCGGCTGGCTAAGATCGACATCCGGCCAAATAGGTCGATGTTCCCGCAACCGGAGTTCAATGGCTAATTTACGAACGATCTTGTTCGTTCTGTTCGCGGCGGGCGCGCTGATCACTTTCAGCTTTTCGCAGACGCCGGCGCCGGAACCGGAAGGCCACGTCACGGCCATTTTTCACGACGTCCAACTTTTGCCAGAACAAGCCGACGCACGGCCCGCCGCGATTAATGACAAAGTCGATGATGGCACCGCACTTCGCACCGGAGGCGATTCGCGCTCGGAACTGACCTTCGCCGATCTGACAATCACGCGTTTGGGCGAGAACACGATCTTTAGCTTCAATCGTGCGGGCCGCAGTATCCGGTTAGACAGCGGCTCGATTCTTCTCTACGCGCGAAAGAATTCCGGCACGGCCGAGATCTTGACCAAAGCGGTGTCGGTGGGAATCACCGGCACGACCGTCATCTTCGAATCGAAACCGGCCGGTTACGATCGGCTCATCGTTCTGGAAGGTGATGCGCGTTTCTCGTTGAACGATTATCCGGATCAATCGACCGAGGTTCGTGCCGGTCAACTGCTCAACGTTAAGGCCGGCGCGAAGAAACTTCCGAAGCTGGGGCGAGTCGATCTGCGGCGGATCATGAGGACGCACCCGTTAATCAAAAATTTTCCGCCGCTGCCCAGTTTGGATCTGATTCTCGCGCCCATACCGAACCAGAATCGGAATGTTCGTGCGTCGCAGCCGCCGGTGGGTGGGAAAGGACCGTCAGGCGGGCGGACTCCAATTTACGTGCCCAATCCGACCGGCCCCCCGCCACCACCACCACCTCGGCCCTGTTGGTGCTGCATCAATGGACAGGTTGTCCAGACGACAGAAGCGGATTGCCGGCAGAGGGATGGTGAATGCTACGGCTCGAGAAAAGAAGCGCTCAAGAATTGTCGCGGAGTAAGGCCAACACCGACCCCAACGCCGTATCATCCACCGACGCCGACACCACATCCGACCGCGACAGCAACGCCACAGCCGACACCGAAACCAACGCCACGACCAACAGTCAGTCGTCCTGGTTACCCAATCAAGCCGCCGAAGCCGACTCCGACCCCAAAGAAGAAATATCCGCCCAAACGGCCGCCGGTTCGCCCGACTCCAACACCGAAGCCAACTCCGCCGACGATTTATTGACGGATTAATCGCCTCAAATCCTTCTTCGCGCCGTGACCGAGATGCCACGGCAACTGACAACTAAATGGCCTGTTTCATTCTGCCGGATCCAACTAATCTTCGTTTATGTCGGCTATTGGTTTCCGCAACATGATCAAGATCTTGGTGCGTTCCCGCTCGTTGCGCTTCGCTGCTGACATGGTGCGCCAATCTCCGATCTCATCGCTCGCCCACTTGCGTTGGGGCGGCCGAGATATTTTTTATCGATCAGGCAGCGCCGATCCGTTCGTTCTGTATCAAGTTCTCCTCAAGAGCGGGAAGAAAGCGGAGTATTATGTCCCTCCGGCCCTCCGACCGAAGATCGTTCTCGATATCGGGAGCAACATTGGTGCTTCCATTATTTATTTTCATCGGCAGTTCCCCGACGCCAACATTTTCGGGTTTGAACCCCATCCCGACACGTTTCGCATCTTGCAAGAAAATGTCGCGCATCTGGGTGGTGTTACAGTTTTCAACTATGGCCTCGGAGCGACTCAGCAACGCATTGCCGTCTGCGCCGATAACGTAAATTTTGGCGGGTTTAACACTCGCGACCGTTTCAAGGATCGCGGCCACCCTGCCGCTCCAGTAGAGTGCGAGGTCCGGCGACTAGATGACGTCTTGCGCGAAATCGGAGTCTCGCAGGTCGACCTGATCAAGATCGACTGCGAGGGGGCCGAAGCGGATGTTTTTTCAACCTTGCCCGATGAGATTTTGAATCACTGCCAATGGATTGTTGGCGAACTTCACGATCACACCGGCTTCGAGGTGCTCGCGCGTCTGGCGCCACATTTTCATTTGGATCTGAAAAAAAAGATGTTCCGTTCGCGGTTTCGTTTTCACGCATGCAACCTCAACAAAGTGGAGCAGCTGTCCCGCTCCGAGCTCGATGCGTTGCAGCGTTGACCCTACGACTCCAAAGAAAATGCGGCTGTGGCTAAGCTCGGGGAACCGCCCGACCGCTTTCCAGCGACAAAAATCGCGAGGCCAATCGCAAGAAGCCGACCAAAAGGGGTAGGAGCTCTGGCGGGCATTCGCAGGCTTTTGCGGGGCACCCGTCTTGCTAATCGGCTTGGGACGATGCGCCGGCGACCGCAACCTTCCTATCCCGTGGAGCTCGTCACTCTCGACATTGACGAGGAAGTGGCGCCGCTCAGGGGGCCGGCCCAGAGAGTTTTGCTCCTCGAAAATCGTGATGATTTCCGGGAGGTTCTCCGCGACCACCTGGTCTTCCGCTCTTATGAGGTGACCTCTGTCCCGAGCGGTGTCGAGGGCCTGCGCGAGATCATGAAGGGCGCCTTTGATCTCATCATTTGCGACATGATGATGCCGAAAGTCGGGGGCGAGATGTTCTACTGGGCGGTGACGCGGGCCCGACCGGCGACTGCGAAGCGGTTCATTTTCTTTACCGGCCACCAGAACAATCCGGCGACCGAGTTTTTCTTCAAGCGAGTGAACGCGACGGTGCTCAGAAAGCCCTTCAAGCTGGCCGCGCTCGACGCGACGATCGACGCTGTCCTTCGCAAACTGCGCTGACACCCCCACAAGGACATCGATCCAACCGCCAATCACGCGGATTCCATGGGGATTAGCTAGCGCAGATGGGGTGAGTAGGACAAAGCCCTAAAAACCATACTCAAACCCCACCAGCACCGCTTAAGTTTCCGTGACCGCAGCAAGGTCTCGCCGCGTACCGGCTTTGAGTCGGTGATTTTTTCGACTTGCCTCAGTGCTTCTTGGCTTTGATCGCGCTTCGGCACGGTTGCAATATGCGATCCGAATTTGGTAAAGCAAGGGCATGAAATTCACTGCCGCTCTCGTTGGCATTGGCCTGTCAGCAACTTGTTTCGCTCAGGCGCCAAATTCCCGTTTTGACGGAATCTGGGTTGGCACAGAAACCGTCACGTTACAACAATCGAAATGGGTCCCCAAAAGCGCGTCGCGCACTACCAATACGACGATTGCCATTGCCCAAAACGGAACGCTCGTGGGAATAATTGGCGGTTTCTGCCCGGGCCGCTTCAATGTTGTGCGGCGCAGTGGTGACGCAATTAATTTTGAAGCCGGCCACTGCAAGCTAAGCGTCCGGTTGTCGGCAGATGGCAAGACTCTGATTGAGACCGGAACCAACACGGACATCGCGTCGCGCGACGAGGTGACGAACTCAGCGGTCGACTACCATAACTATCAAATTTCAGGGACGTTTCATCGGTCGAAATAGGGCCGTAAAAACCATACTCAAACCCTACCAGCACCTACCGATTGGTGTTGCTCGGTCTTGAGTATGGTAATTTGAGCCTAGATCGACTGAAATACCGGTCTGTGGCTGATCTGGCGAACTTCGACGAAGCATACAAAGCGACCGCTCCAGAAAAGGTTCGAGATATGTCCGACGAAGCATTGGACATGCATCACCGGTATTTTGTAGACATTCTACCGGAATTGGGACGCGTTGCTGGTGTAGCGTGGATGAAGCCAGCCGCTGAGGGTCGAATTGCTCTCCTCTCAGCCGAAATTGATCGGCGACGAGCCGAACGTTACAGCACAGCTCAGCACGAGGAAACAATGAAGCTTGGCGGAAAGACGTTAGGCGTTGGCAAGAAGGGTCTGAGTTGGGCTCGGATTGCTGGTGTTGCTGGAATTGCAGCCGTCCTGATCGCGGCTGCATCACTAGGTGTTCAAATCTATTTTTCCAAAAATCCGCCCTCGCAGACTGTAGCACCATCGCCAACGTCATCGCCCCAAACGACAGCGACCATATCCGAGTTGCCGGAATCGGCGGCAAGTTCCAACAGCGCCACGCCATCACAATCGCCAATGGCAGAAACAACGCCGACAGGCACGCCGTAATCAAGCCAGTTTCGCGAAGGCATCTTCAAACTTCGCGTCCTCTTTTTTGCGGAGATATTCCGCCGTCATTTCGACCGCTTGTTCTAAACTCCAACGCTCGTATTCAACGCCTGCTGCAACCGCTGGCGTTGTCCCGAGTGTCTTGTGAATCCGAACGAAATTGTAAATCCCGAAGTGCAGCGCAACCGCTGCTTTGTGCATTTCAAGGTCTTTGGAATAACCAAGTCCCTTGCGTTGAAACCGTTTTAGTTCCTGTCGAACGGTCAGAAACGCCCGCTCAATGTGAGAAGTAGTAAGGCTGCCTAAGTCCGGCGAGCCTACTACCGCTTTGCGCTCCGCTGTGGTCAGCTTTCGGACGCCTTCATTGCGTCCAAGCCTCGCCAGCGTGCCATCCGATAGAATTGGCTCGCCGAATATCTTTGTCTCAGTTCCAAACGAATAGCCTTCGTATCCAAAATGCCCGCGAATGAGAAACGGGTATGTCCTGAAATTGTCTGTTGCGATCTGTACGTTTCCGCTCACGCGGTCACGAACGTCTTTGACGAAATCATATCCCGTCCAGTAATCCCGTTTCCCGACTTTGTGCGAGAGGACAAGTTTTGTGTCAGCGTCGATGCACGCCCAAAGCCAGAAATCGCCTTTGCCCTTCTCCTTTTTGACCATCCGGCCAGCGTGGCAACCGACATACTGCCATTGCTCGTCCATTTCGATTCTGGCGCATGGCAGATCGCGGAAATTCCTGTCCATGTAATCCAGAAACGCCTCGCCGGTCTCACGAATGACTCTCATAATTGATTCGTCATCGACAGAGAACATCCTTACAACCGCTCGGATTGGTGCTCCTTCACAGAGCGCCGCGAGGATTAAAGCCTGCTTTCCTTTGGAGATTCGTTTATTCATATTTGACTCTTGAAAGGATATGTATATATTCAAGATCAGTCAATAAGATTTTATACATATTTTTTCAAGTGACTAAAAAGCAACATGGCGGGAAACGGAAAGGCGCTGGTCGAAAGCCAGAGGGCAAAAAGCCACAAACCGTCACCCTGACGGAGAAAAATGTCGCGAGAGCGAAAAAGCGCGTTAAGAATTTCTCCGCGCTGCTAGACGGGCTACTTGCCGTCTGGCTTAGGGCGCGCTGACTCGCGCTCTTTGGCCTCGCGTAATTGCTGGCGCAACTCCTCGGACTCCAGAAGTTCCTCGCCAAAGACTGGCTCGGATTCTGTGGCTTTCTCGACTTGATCGAGAGCTTCTTTGTTTGTGTCGCGCTCCGCCATAGGTTTTTAATACTCGCGTGTCTAAGAAGAAACGCAAACCGAGAAGGCAAAAGCTTCGCGAGCCGACTCAGGCCAACTTGGTCGCGCGGGCTAGTGGAGTTGTTGTCCATGAAAGCCGCCGTGGAACTCTTATCAGACTCATGGACACGGCAATCCGAGAATGGTTCCTGGATCGCGATCCGTTCGCGATCCACATGCTGGTCTGCGCAAGCTATTTCGTTTTGACCGACATAGGTAAAGACAACGGCAAGGCACCACCGATCATGCAACACTTCAGCAAATTTACATTTGGCGCGGTTTACGACTTTCTTAGGCATGGAGAAGCGGGAATGACGGATGATTCGGTCGATTTGGTTCCTGAAATCAATCAATGGCTGATGTTCGATGGAATAACGTCATTTCAGGCGTTGTTTGGTGGCAGCACGGCGTTTATGCGAACGTTTGACGCGTACTACGCTCTTCGACCGTCCAGCGTGCACGCGCATATTCGCGAACACGCGGCGAAGTTCCTGCCAAAGGGCGTCAGTATCGAAAAGGCGTCGCGCCTTAACCGGATGGAGTTCTTTGCCAAATACTCCGAAATGTTTGCGGCCGAGATCAAAGCCGGTCGCTGATTGCCTAGGAGACTTCATTTAGAATCTCCATACCCAAAGCCGAGCAACACCTACCGATTTTACATGACATATAGCAATCGTTATCGTGTCGGACGGGGAAAACGATTCTGCCGGTATTTGCGGGACCGGGATTTGCTTCAACAAGGCGAGTGAAGGACGTAATGGGGAATCTGGAGGCCGTACTCGGTCTACTGCTGATGCCGTCTGCTGTGCCGATGCTTCATCCGCGCTACTGGCAGCAAGGAGTACTCGCAGGTGTGGGATTCGCCTTCGGCGTGTTTCTGATAGTCGATGGAATACGTCGGGTCATCCGTTCCGAACGGCCATAGCCAAAACCTACACAAGCTAACCCGATTTTAGGAGACATATAGCAATACTGATTGTTGAGCGGGGCAGGGAACGTCTGGCGCGCATTTGCGGCCTTTTGCGGGCTTGCTCCTGGCAACGGCTAGAAATAGACTGCAAGTTGCAATCTAATTCTCGTTAGACCCATGAGCATTCCGCGTCGGCTCGCGATACTTTTTAGCTCGGCGCTGTTGTTGGCCTCGTGCGTCACGCCGCCAGTACTCGGTCCGGCTTCAGCGTCGATTTCCGATAGCGACATCCGCGAGATTAAGTTGCTAGTCGCGCAGCGCCAGGACATCAGGCAAGGCGTGCTAAAGATTTGGGCAGAGCGGCCTGATCGCGCAGTCATCGAGTCTGGCAGTCAGTCATACGATGGCGCAGAGTACAGCCACTTTACCGTTATCAAGGCTCAGGGTCGTTGGCAGATTTCCTCGCGCATAGAACAGCGACATGTTTACGCCACGGGGTAATTCCACGTTTAATGGATCTAACCAAGCGCTGCAGCCAACCGCTGACCGGTGTGAAAATTTACGCATGACGACTTCAACATTGAAATCCGCAGCACAGCTCGTTCTCGTCAGCGGTGGCTGAGCTTTCTCTCGTTAGGCGCGAGCCGATTTCAGACGACATATAGCAATCGTGATTTTGCTCGGTTAATTCTTTGCGAGTGCGGCCTTGCTTTTGGGTGCAGATTAAATCTATGAGCAAAACATTCAGCGACGTGCGGAAAGCGTTTGAGACCGATCAGCTATATGACGTTTCGGATACGGAATTGCGCGAATATCTAAAAGCGTTAGCGAGTGGGGTAATATTTAATGACGCGATCAAGCATCATGTTCCGGTAATGACTCAGGTTATAGGGAACGTTCAGTTGAGCCGAACGTTGAAAAAGATAAACACACAAAACATGTGGTTAGGTGCATTCGTTGTTCTGCTCACGATACTGCAGGTAGTTTTGGCTTTTGCGCGCTGTTAGTGCAGCACGATTCGCTCAAATCCGGTGTTTGGATTGTTTCCATTTTGACCAGCGACCCAATACCATTTCCACATTTCGCCGGTCGTGCGATTGATGACGTAAGGAATTCCGCTCACCTCGCGGATCTCGAATCGACCACTTGTGGAGAAGATCCAAGAAATAATGACGGCGGTAATACAACAGCAGATTACAGGGAGTATTTTCATACGCGAAAGGGTAGTGGTGTCTCTTGTGTCGCGGCAAGCTTGGTAAGGGGCCTCTGCGGCCTGAGCAGACGCAGCGCGGAGTCTTCGTAGCGCTGCATTGCGAGCCGCCTGAATGGACGGCGCTGCTAAAAGTGCTGTTCCCCTCCGAGTCAGGGTAGCGAAGCGAAGGGGCTGACGGCGAAGCCCCTCTAACGTTCGAGCACCAATCTGCGCTTTGGTGCGAGCAAATACTAAATATGTCTTAGTCTTATATTAGACTTGACAAATCTAATATATTATGGTATATTAGAATAATGGAGGAACAGTTAAAAGATTCAACCGTTGCTATTCATAGGGAAGCGCAGCGCGGCGGAGCATGTTCCTCCCAGAACGCTGGCTCACGTAGCGAAACCGAACGCCGTAACTTTCGCGGCAATGTAGGTCACTCTGAGCTGGCGAAAAAGCTCCGTCGCGTCCCTTTATTTCAGTGTTTCAACTGCGGTTCGTGGAGTTCCGGCGGCGATTTTGGCAGCGACATTCATTTTCGTTGCTGGCAATGCGTCCAGGACGAAGAAAAGGCGCGCAGGCGACGGGCAGGGGATGTGCGCAGATGATTACGTCAACTGAGTGGCAAATACACCTGGTTAGAAATTGGCAATTCTTCGCAACTCTGACGTGGGACCCGCGACGGCTCGGAACGATGTGGAAACGCCGACACCAGGTGGGCAATTGGATAAGGCAATGGGCGGCGAGAGAAGGGACACACGAAAGCCGCTTGTTGTATGTCACACGATGGGAGAGCGGCGAAACTGGCGGTCTGCCTCACGCTCATTTGCTCGTAGGCGGGTTTCAGAAGCGCTCGGTTAACCTTGATCGGTGTTTCCGCCAGAAGAACATCTGGAAGCACGGGACGGCACAGGTTCGATTGTTTAATCCCGGCCAAGCGATCGGAGCGGCCGCTTATCTAAGCAAAGGCAAGTTTTCGGATTATTGGGCACAAGGAGCCAATGTTTACGAGGTTAAGAAGTTCGGGAAGGTTGGAGAGGACAGCATCTACTTTTCACGGCGAGCACGGGAAGTAATGCTGCAAATAACGCGGTCAGAGGATTCGAACACGTAAACTGCCACCGCTCTGACGCTGAAGTTACGTCGAGCGGCTCTGTTCGAGTCAAGGGTTCCCGGCCCGAAGGGCCGGGTGCCTTGAATAGAACTATGCCCTGATTTCTACGATTTTCGGTTTCTGAGCCTTCTTTCGGGCGGCCTTCTGTTCAATCATCAAACCGCGTTTCTGAAATGATCGTTGGCCTTCACGGTGAATGCGGAGCAGTTCACGCATGGTGTCCCGTAGTCTCCAAAGTGCATCGACGGCTGTTTGCTGTTCAAAGTGCATTTTGTTACTTGGCGAGGGAATCCGCAGGATGAGCTCACGACAACGGTCGAGCTCGGTCAACAGTTGCTGGGTGTCGAAAAACCAAGGATCGGGTAACGGAAGCGCGTGTCGTGGCGCATCATCTTGTTCAAGAGGAAGCTTCTTCCGTATTCCGCGAGGCTTTTTGCGGGCCATGACTGCCCGTGCTTCCTCTGGCGGAAGGGGTGGAAATTCCTCCGCAAGGCAGTTCACGCCGGTGACCAACCGTTGATATCGGCGTTTGCGGGAGTCTGAGTCGTTCATGGCCGTAGCAGGCGGCCATGTTCTAATAATTTGAAAATCCTGTCTCAGTTTCGGGGCGTATTTTTTCTGAAACCTCTTAACTGCTTGAACATCAGTCACATAAAGTTTTGGGCTAGGCGACTTCATTTGTAATGTCTACATTACGATTTTATATGACATATATTGTCTGATGTCATGGAGCTACCGAATCGCGATGCATACCTATCGCTGGCCTCGCCCCCTTCTTCCTGCGTTGGAACCCGGGTGCGGAAACAAACCGGAATCGTGCAAAATTTTTGTCCGAGTCGGGCAATGTTCTTTAAATCGACGGTTCCC
>Ga0137399_10000258_pt1 | contig 19951 bp, 17 predicted proteins | sample czorhiz316metaG_FD_104810 | JGI IMG/M metagenome (GOLD analysis project Ga0137399, IMG submission 104810) | Vadose zone soil microbial communities from Angelo Coast Range Reserve, California, USA - czorhiz3.16 metaG | ecosystem: Environmental > Terrestrial > Soil > Vadose zone | place: USA...
ATCGCGATGGCATTGGTGGCGCAGCCGCAAGTCTTGTTAGCCGATGACGCCACGCTTGGCCTCGATGCTACGGTTCAGGTGCAGGTCCTCGACATGATGGTGGACCGATGTAGAAAACTTGGCCTCTCCGTGATCTTGATCACCCACGACCTGGGGGTGGTTGCAAACTACTGCGATCGCGTAGCCATCATGCGTGACGGGCTAATTATTGAATTGAAGCCAGTCGCCGGATTTCTCGCAGCTCCAGAAGTTCAGTACAGCCAGGAGTTGCTTCAGGCAGCGAAGTCGAAGGATACGGAAGCTGAACCGTCCAACTTTGAGATTTTAGGAAGCTCACGTCGATCGGCCTGCATCCTGGCTGTCCAGCGATTGACGAAGACATTCTCGACGCCGACATCGAATCGAGTTGTTCGCGCGGTTGACGACGTGAGTTTCGCTATCGACCGCGGGGAGACCATGGCTCTAGTCGGCGAAAGTGGCTCAGGCAAAACGACTATAGGCAAATGCCTGGTGCGTTTACTTATCCCGGATTCGGGTAAGATTATCTTCGATGATCAAGAGGTTACCGATCGGACTGAAAGCAGGTTTCGCCCGCTGCGGCGACGGATCCAGATAGTTTTCCAGGAGCCTTACCTGGCTTTGAACCCCCGCTGGCGGGTTTTTGACTTAATCGCAGAACCACTCCGCCTGTTGCAATATGGAGACCGTAAGAAGATCACAGCTCGGGTGTATGCAGTTCTGGAGATGGTGAAATTACCGTCTTCTCTGATAAAAGCGTACCCCAATGAGCTTACTGCAGGTGAACAGAAGAGGCTGGGAATAGCCCGGGCATTGGCTACCGAGCCTGACCTGGTAATCTTCGACGAACCGACCACGGCGCTTGATATCCGGGTAAGGGCTCAGATCATTCAACTGGTTCGTGATTTGCAGGCGGAAACTGGTCTTTCGGCATTGTACATCACGCATGATCTGAATTCGGTTAGATCGTTGGCGCACCGGGTGGCGGTAATGCATCGAGGCCGCATCGTGGAGACAGGACCTACCTCGCGGGTATTCAGCCAGCCGGAACAGTCTTATACCAAAACTCTGCTATCAGCAGAATTGCCAATTGAGGGGCCGGCCGGTGCCGAGGTCGCTCACTGAAAGGATGAATATGCATAAACGAATCGTGTTAGTCACTGGAGCCGCGGGTCTCATTGGACACCGAGTGGGAACGCTGCTCGAAGAGCGCGGAGATCAGGTTATCGCTGTCGATAAGTGGGAATCGACGGTAGAAGGCCGAGAGGTTACCGAATGTGATCTAACTGATGTGCACAGTTTACATCGGCTGACGATACGGTATCGGCCGGATTCAATTATTCACTGTGGCGCGATCTCCGGGCCGATGGTCGCGCGAGACAATCCGCATGCGATCTTTCAGAACAACCTGGTTGGAACAGCCAACATTCTGGAACTAGCCAGAGTTTACCAAATTCGCCGCGTGGTATTCTGTTCTTCGGTGAGCGCCTACGGTCCGACTCCGCGCGGGCCGGTAGCCGAGGATGTCCCGTTGAATCCGAGTACGGTTTATGGAGCCACGAAAGCCGCTGGAGAACAGCTGATCGCAGCGTACGCCACTCAACATAAAGTGGACGGGGTCTCCATCCGATTGTCTTGGGTATACGGCCCACGCCGCCAAACCACCTGTCTGATCCGAACGATGCTGTTGGGCGCCCTGCAAAAGCGGCCGACGCGTATACCGTCCGGCGCCGACTTTTATAAACAATACATTTACGTGGACGATGCTGCCAGAAGCCTGTTGCTTGCATTGGACGCTACCGGATTAAAGCGACGAACCTATTCGGTAACCGGCGATTCTTACCTGACGCTCGGGCAGATCGCGGACATTATTCGGAAAATCGTTCCGGGGGCCAATATCGAGGTTTCGCCAGGACCGGATCCGGATGATGATGTTCAGGAAGTCTTCGATATTTCAGCGGCACGGCGAGACCTCGGTTATGCGCCGCAATTTTCGATCGAGCAGGGTATCAAAAGCTATCGAGACTGGCTCGAAGCGAATGTTGTTCACCAGTCGTAACGAAACCTGCCAACGAATTTTAATGAGAGACTTTGATTTAGTTATTCGCGGCGGAACGGTAGTGAACGCGACGTCCACTGCGCGATGCGATATTGGTATTTTGGACGGAAGAATCGTGGCTTTGGCCGAGAACTTGGAGGGAGGGAGCGAACGAATCGATGCCGCTGGCTTGTTGATTGTGCCGGGTGGGATCGATAGTCATGTCCATCTGGAGCAGCCGAGCGGGCAGGCTATCATGGCGGATGATTTCGCCTCGGGCAGCCGATCGGCAGCCTTTGGAGGCAACACCATGCTGCTGGCGTTTGGTCTACAACCGAAAGGAGGTTCGCTTGAAGCTGCCGTTCGGGAGTATCACGCCAGTGCGGCGAGCAAGACGTTCCTGGACTTTAACTTTCATCCGATCATTACCGAGGCGTCTGAAGCCGTGCTGCAGGAGGAGCTGCCGCAGGTGATTCGAAACGGGCATCGCTCGCTCAAGGTCTTTATGACTTATGATGACTTGCGTCTGGGAGACGAAGAGATTTTGGAGCTGTTTGTCGTCGCCCGAAGGGAGGGAGCGCTTGTCCTAATTCATGCTGAAAATCACGACGTCATCACGGTGATGACAAAGCGGTTAGTGGCTGAAGATAAGCTGGCTCCAAGATACCACGTTGAGGCGCACGCCGTAGTCGCAGAAGAGGAGGCGACCCGACGCGTACTGGCCTTGGCCGAATGGGCGGATGTGCCGATCGCGATCCTGCACGTCTCAACTCGTGGCGCGCTCGAAGCGATTCAGCAAGCACAACAGCGCCGTCAGAAAGTTTTCGCGGAGACCTGCCCGCAGTATCTGGTGTTTGACCCGGAAGATCTGGAAAACTCCGAAGCCGCTAAGTTGGTGTTTAGTCCTCCACCGCGACACGAAACGCATCGCGACGCGTGCTGGGAAAGTTTGACCAGCGGGGTCCTCGCGACGGTATCGTCGGATCATTGTCCATTCCGGTTCGAGGGGCCCGGCGGAAAACAACCAGGGAACGGGAAGGTCGACTTCCGAGCCATCCCCAACGGCATCCCGGGTGTAGAAACCAGATTGCCAATTCTATTTTCGGAAGGAGTTGGTCAAGGTCGAATCAGCTTAAACCAGTTCGTGGCATTGTCTTCGACTAATCACTCGCGTATTTACGGACTATTTCCGCAAAAAGGGCTGATTGGAATCGGCTCAGACGCCGACCTGGTTTTCTGGGATCCGACAAAGAAAGTAACTCTGTCTCAATCAATCTTGCACCACGACTGTGATTATACGCCATACGAAGGTATGCAGGTTACCGGCTGGCCAATACGGACTCTGTTGAGAGGGAAGACGATCGTTTCAGAGGGTGAGCTGCTGGCAAACCCGGGGACCGGACAGTTCCAAAAGCAGATCAGTATCAACGGAAGCGCTTAGCAGGAGAATCGTGACACTGTGACTCGGTCTCTACAGCGATGCACAACAATTCATTGATTGAATCGGCCGTGCGAGCCTAGGATCTTGCCGGTGGTAAAGAGTCGTCCCCAGAAGCGTCGCCGTCGTCCAGCAAACGAACGCCAAGTCGATTTTGAGGAGCCGCAGCGATACTACGAAATCGTTGAGACCAAGCTGCGCAGCGCTATCCGCAGTGGGCTGCTCCGGGCCGGTACCGTGCTGTATGAAGCAGCGGTTGCTGATCTTTTCGGGGTGAGCCGGCCACCGGTCAAACGCGCACTGCAGATGCTGGAGGAGGCAAATCTCATTCATCGGCTCAACCGGAGGGGGTATATAGTAGGACCAAGTGGAACTACCCTGCAGCAGATCCGAACGAATCTGCACAGATTGTCTCTTAATATAATGGAACCGCTGGGCAACGGAGCTTTGCGGGCAAGTTGGCAGCGTATTTACGAGGCAGTCGAAGAGGAAATTTTGTCTTGTTCTCCATTTGGTACCTTCCAGATCTCAGAAGCGATCCTTTGCGACCATTATAATGTTAGTCGAACTGTTATCCGCGATGTGCTTAATCGGATTCACGGCCGTGGCCTAATTGAAAAAGATCGCTGGTCTCATTGGATTGCTGGCCCATTGAGCGCCCGACGATTGGATGAGCACTTCGCGATGCGAAAGATTCTCGAACCAGCGGCCCTGATTGCGGCATCGGCGACGCTAACTCCGGAATTTATTATGCAACGTCGCGAACGTCTCGACAGTAGCTCCTCGGCAGACCTCAGCGAACCGGAACTTGATCATCTGGAAAGAGATCTCCATTGGGACTGCGTACTGGCAATTAAGAATCGCCGGCTGATCGACGCGATTGAGCAGAACCATCTCTCGTTTTTCATCAATCGCCAATTCGCGGCCAAGATCTGTCCAATTCAGGCGGAACCCGTTCGAGCTGAGCATCGATTAGTTTTCGAATGTTTGCTCCTTAAAACTCCAGTTGCTGCAGCCGGAGCGCTGGAAAAGCATATCGTAGCCGCGGCTTCTCGGACCCGCTCCAGATTGAAAGTACTATCCATTTTGAAAGACGTTCAGGTCGCGCCATATCTGGCTCGCTCCAGTTGATGAAAGTCTTTTTTCCGGACAGATATGATACGGCGGCATTCTAGACGGCCACGATTGCGTGTGCTTGGAACTCACGAGATCCTGATCGAACCGATTCGCCGGCAGGCGGAAAGCGACTTGGGAATTATTGTCGAGGACCAGGTGGCAGACAGCATGGACGCGGTTCGCCGGGCAGTTACGGCGCCAGACTCATTCGATATCTATCACCAGTGGCATACGGTGGATCTAATCTGGAGTTCGCGTTCGATCCAGCCGATTGATACTGGCAAGATTGCCGGTTGGAGCGAGATCGCGTTATGGTCAAAAGACCGGATTAGATCGGATGCTATCGGTGATGGACCTCAAGGGGCACTATTTTTGCAGAAAGACGGCACACTAGATTCCAAACCATCCGATTGGGCGAGCATGGTGCCGACCCTCCATGGAGTTGATGCGCCTGGATACATTCGCAGCGCTCGTAACGGTATCGTAGGCAAAGAACCAGACAGCTGGTCCTGGTTACTGGACGACCGTTGGCATGGCAAGGTTGCTTTGGCCTCCGATCCTTCAGTAGGTATTATCGAAGCCGCACTGGCTCTCGAATCGAGCGGCCATCTGAAATTCAATGACATTGGCAATCTGGATGAAGAGGAGATCGACTCCATCGCATCGATCCTGATCCGCAAAAAGAAAATTGGCCACTTCCGCGGATTCTGGAGTTATGGCGAAGAAGCAGAACGCCTCATGAGTCGTGGAGGTGTATGTCTACAAAGCATTTGGTCTCCTTCGGTTTTCCGCCTGCGACAAACGGGAGTCGACGTTGTTTGTTCGGCGCCGGTCGAAGGTTACCGTGGTTGGTATGCGGGACTTTGTCTCTCGTCACGCGTGACAGGCGCGGTTTTGGAAGCCGCTTACGGTTACCTGAACTGGTGGCTCAGTGGTAAGCCGGGGGCCATCCTGTCGCGGCAAGGCTATTACGCAGCGACCCCCCAACGGGCGAGGTCATTTCTGGAGGAAAAAGAGTGGAATTTTTGGTACGCCGGGCAAGCCGCCGCCAGCGATCTGGTTGATCCTTTCGGAGGAGTTTGTGTGCGTTCCGGTGATATCCGAGACGGCGGCTCTTACGCAACACGAATGTCTCATGTCCGAGTCTGGAACAGCTTCATGGACGAACAGAACTATCTCGTTCGGCGTTGGCGAGAATTCCTCAATGCCTAGATGAGACCGGAACCCACCGGCTGCCATTTATATTCTGCTAGTGAAAGAGACCGTCCAAGAGCGGGTCTGGGCAGACAGAAGTGAGCATTGGAAATGAGTGACCAACGCAGTGACCCGAATCTCGCCATGAAATCCAGGTTCGCCTACATTCGCGAGACTGACGCATGTCCAGCTCGGTTTGCGTAATATGTTGCGTGCACAGAGCTGCTCGCTCATGATGCCAATCGTCCTGTCGTCAAGAGCTGTGTGACAAAAATCCACACTGATAACATCGTCCCATGACGCACCGGCCCTTTTTAGAAAGCGCTCCGCAACGTCAAACGCGCGGATGATATCTGCACGAAAAGTGTCAGGCTCCTCCGATGAATTGATTGGCCTTGATCGCCAGGCTTCGCCGGGCCTGGAAGATTTTGCCTGCACGGTCCCTTCTGTTTTTTGACTCAATGTCGATTTTCGCGCAGCGAACCCGATTAAGGCAGCAGCAATGAGTCCGCTTTTGGACCTTATATGGAAGACAGACGGTATAATATGAGTCGAACTCACTTGTCTTACATATCTGATCAGCGAGATGAGCGCAGTCATTTGTTAACAAACGAATAAGCAGGAGTTGAGCCTGAGTCGTAGATAAGAGACAGGCATTCTGCCTATAACGGACTGCATAAGCAGTTTTCCGGAGTTGTAAGCGCGATCTTGAGTTCGCCCGCTGATAGTAGGAAAAGACGGGAAGCTCTGACTACATGCTAAGCTGCAATCTCTCGCAATTTCTGGTAGAGGTCGGATTTACCGTCAAATCCTATCCCTGGTAGATCGGGTATCGTAACATATCCGTTCTGAACGGCGACAGCGTCCGGAAAACCGCCATATGGCTGAAAGAGGTCGGGATATGATTCATTGCCGCCTAATCCAAGGCCAGCGGCAATATTCAGCGACATTTGATGGCCACCATGGGGAATGCAGCGTCGCCATGACCATCCATAACCACCGAGCATTTGCAGTGTACGCAGATACTCAACCAGACCATAACTCAGAGCACAATCAAATTGGAGGTAATCGCGATCGGATCGCATTCCAGCATAACGAATCAAGTTCCGGGCGTCCTGCATCGAGAAAAGATTCTCACCCGTTGCCAGGCTGCTTTCATAGTGGCTCGCCAGTTCGGCCTGCAACGCGAAATCGAGCGGATCACCCGGTTCCTCATACCAAAAAAGCGGGTAATCAGATAACGCCTCGGCATAGGCGATCGCGGTTGCCTGATCAAAGCGTCCGTTGGCATCGACAGCAAGCTGCTGACCTGGTCCTAGCTCCGATAAAACCGCTTCGATCCGCCTCAGATCTTGGGCGAGCGGTGCTCCACCGATCTTAATTTTGACGACGGTATAACCTCGGTCGAGATAACTCCGCATTTCGCGTTTCAGGGCATCTAAGTCTTTACCCGGGTAATAATAGCCTCCGGCCGCGTATACGAACACTTTGGGATTTGCTGTTCCGGTACCGTAGCGCTCAGCCAGCAGTCGGAATAGTGGCCGCTCGGCAATTTTAGCGACCGCGTCCCAAATGGCCATGTCAATGGCACCTACTGCCACGGAGCGCTCTCCGTGCCCACCGGGCTTCTCGTTACTCATCAAACAAGCCCAAATTCGTCCTGGATCCAGGTTCTCATTCTCCTCATCAATCATGGTCTTCGGATCAGCGCCCAAGAGGCGCGGTGCGAAGCGCTCCCTGATCAGGGAGCCTTGACCATAGCGGCCGTTGGAGCTGAAGCCATAGCCAACTACCCGTTTACCCTCTCGGACGACATCAGTGACAACCGCCACCACCGAACAGGTCATCTGGGAAAAGTCAATGTAAGCATTTGCGATCGGAGAGGCGATCGGCACTGTCTTCTCGCGAACTGCGGTTATCACCATGATCGGTCTCTTAAAATCGCCCGCGAGCTTCCGACTCCACCCTCCGCGCCAATCATTTCGCTACCGGAATCGGACTAACCAGATTAGGTTCGAGTGCGTCCGCCGGTGCTTTACATTCCTGGCAATTGATTCCCGGAAGGTTGTCCGCGTACTTCGGATCGGGCAGCGGTTGAATCATCGCGCCGGCTGCCGGATTACCCGTCTGAACTGCATCCAGACTTAACTCGGGAAGAAACTTCGGATCCAACGCAGTGTCCAGGAATAGCGGGGGCACCTTGCCCTCCGGAAATACATTGCAACCGCCTTCGAACCGATCGCCTGAACACATTTTAATATCTTTTGCCTCTACCCAGGGAAGCGGATACTCCACGTTGTGATTAGTAAGTTTCTTTTTACTGAGCAGGACTTCCATCATCACTTTAAAGGCATATCCTCCAACCGCTGGCCCGGCGCTGGAAGATATTCCCTGAAGCCCCTTGGCCTGCAATGCAGGGTCCGCCATCATTAACCGATAACCGTTATTCGACTGTCCGGCGATTACCACCAACCGGTTAGGTCGATTCTGGACTACCGCTTGCAAAGAGCCATAGGTACCATCCACCGTCCAGATACCGTCGACGTTCGGGTGCGCCGCTAGGATTTTCGAAACCTCCTCCTGCGACGTCGCATCGTTCCAGTTACCGTAGAAATCACCTACAATTTTGATGCCGGGATATTTTTTGAAGATGGCGTACGCCTGCTCATCGTAGGTTTTTGTGACCGCCGTTCCCGCGACTCCATGATTAAAGATAATTTCCCCCTTCCCTCCCAGCTTATTCACCATCCACTGAGCGGTGTTTGCACCATAACGTGCCGTTATATTACTAACATTGTAGGCCAAAGGCTCGGTCACGGTGGAATCATAGGTAAAGACCACGATGCCTTTGCTGCAGGCCTGGTGAATGACCCGATTAAGCGCAGTTGGCGACAGCGGATAAAGGATAATCGCTTTGGCGCCGGCCGCGATCATGCTTTGGATATCCGATATTTGCCTCTGGACGTCGGTACCAGAGATGATTGTCTTAAACTCAATCATTTTGTCGTAGGGCGGAGTGGCCGCCAAGGCCTTAATTCCATTGGCGGCAGCCGCCTGCCAGGTATTACCGCTATAGCTCATATCCAGAAATACTTTATATTTCTGTTCATTTTGTGCATACAGCCGACCTTCCGGCGCGATCAGAGTACAGACCGCGGCGACGGTCACCAACCATTGAAACGTTGTCATAGTCATACCTCCGAATTTTGCGGCAGGACGCCGTCCAGCGATTGCTTTCCAGGTAATTGGCGATTTACAATACTTAGTAGATACCATTGTTTAGTTTGTAGGATTAGTGCGATGATGATGATTCCTCCTTGAATGATGTTTCGCCATCCCTGCGAAAGACTCAATACGGTGATAATAGTCGATAGTGCGCTTAGGAAAATTGCGCCGGCGAACGTACCAAAGTAGAGCCCCCTCCCGCCCGTCACACATGCACCGCCGATCACGACAGCGGCGATCGTCGGCATCAGGAACGGATCGCCCATATCGAGAGTGGCGCTTGATGAATAGCCGGCCAAAAGCAACCCGGCGATAGCGGCACAAAGGCCGCTAACTCCATAAGCAGCAATGGTCAGCGCTTCGATCGGTAGTCCAGCTACCCGGGCCGCAGCCAGGCTGCTGCCAATGGCGTAGATCTTCCGCCCCTCCGTCGTCCGGCTCTGCAATACTGAACCAGCGACCAGAAACCAACCGATCAACACGATCGGTACGGGAATCCCGCCGATTTGGGCACTCATCAACACCTGCAACGCCGGAGCTACCGTTCGTTGTGAGCTGCCAGCGGTAATTCCGAGCGCCACTCCAAAAAACGCGGTCCCATTCGCCAAAGTCATTATGAACGGGGGAATCTTTAGAAAGGCAACTCCCAAACCGTTAAGCAAGCCAATCGCGGTACAGCTAATCAACGTAACTGGGAGCGCCCAGGTTAGCGCCTCATTCGATCCATTAGTCAATCCGGCAATCATCATTCCAGCTATGCTCATGACTACGCCGATCGAGAGATCAATACCCCCAAGAAGAATTACCAATCCTTGACCGTATGCTGCGACCACCAGAAAAATTGACGTCGTGAGAATCGCTGCTATTTGCTGAACCGAGCCGAAGCCAGGATTCAATACTTTCATTGCCAGCATCATGAGCACGGCCCCTAATAACACCAGCAACGCCGTTAACGTCTCCGGCTTAAAGGTTCTAGAAGAAAGGAGCGAGCGTGTCAGGATATCGTTCATCACCAGTTCCTAGTTGGGTACGAGTTGTCCGTCCCTATGCTGGGACATTATCGCTTTCTGGCGTAGGCTCAGGATTGCGGACAAATTCCCGAACAGAATAGCCACAATCATGATGACTCCGTTGAAAATATTCGTGTAGAACTCGGCTACGCCCACAGCGAATAATAGTTTTTGCATAACCGTTAATATACCGGCACCTACCACGCTCCCGATCACGCCTCCACGACCGCCGCCGAGAGGGGTTCCGCCGATGGCCACGGCGGCAAATACATAGAGCAAAAAGGAATTGCTGATCCGCGGATCGCCGGTTCCGGTTTGTGCGCCCAGCATGTAACCGGCAAGGCCGTAAGCCATGCCGGCCAAGCCAAAGGCAAGCCACTTGGTAGCTTTGACATTGAGACCACTCAGGCGTGCAGCCAACGCATCCGTGCCGACCGCATAGATGGCAATACCAAGCCGCGTACGACGAAACAAAAGCCATCCGGCAACGGCCAGTAGCAAGATCAATCCGGCGACTGGCATGAAGCCGAAAACCGTGTCGGTCAGGCGATTCATGATAAACGCGGCCACCTCACCACCGGGCGCCTCCAAAATCAGCAACGCAACTCCTTGGCATGCGATCATCGTGCCAAGAGTAGCAGCTAAAGATTGCAACCCCAGAAAAGCGACTAACCAGCCATTGATTAGCCCAACTAGCAATCCAATCAGACAAACCAAAATTAGAGTGATGAACGCTCCACCAGGAACTTTAGTGCTGACTGTCGCAACGATTACATTGGTAACCGCAATCACTCCTACCGATGAAAGATCTAGTTCGGCGGTCAGTATGACCAGGGTGAGGCCGGCGGCAGCAATCGCCAGCACAATCGTGTTATTAAGTAGGTCAGTAATTCCGGCCAAAGTTATCGCAGAGGGCGAGTACAACAGATAGATTGCGAACATGATCCCGTACAAAAGCGCCGCAAATGCGCTGCTGGGGATCGGTCTTCTTTGCCCTCGTGTGCTTTGGCTCATCTGGATGTACCATTCCTCGAGTTAGCCGTTATCATTGACTGGGTCGCCTCACTCGCGTGTCCAGCAGCCAAGGACAACAATACATGCGGTGATAGTTCCTTTTCGCTAACCTCCGCCACGACGGTGCCCCGATAGATCACGATGCAGCGGTCACAGAGATGGACCAGCTCGTCTAATTCAGTCGAATAAAAGAGGGCCGCACCGCCTTCTCGGACGAACGTACGAATCACTCGATAGATGTTGTATTTCGTACCGACGTCCACACCGCGGGTCGGATCAAACAGAAGCAAACATTTCGGTTCGGTCAGTAAAGAGCGGGCAAGAATCGCTTTTTGCTGATTACCTCCAGAAAGGGCATCTATATTCGGCGGTAGATAGCGACTGTGCAAATCAACCAGAGCCGCCCCTCGCTCAACCAGTCGTCGCTCTCTCTTTCCCCGAATGAAATCAAATGATGCCGCCTGGTTAATGATCGGAATGGATATGTTAGCCGCAGTACTTAGATCATTAAATATTCCTTCGCTCTTCCGTTCTTCGGGTACTAGAACGAGGCCGGCAACACGAGCCGCTCTCGGGGAGCGAATTACCACTCGTTTACCATCGACCACCAGATGGCCTTGCTTCAATGGAGTCAGCCCGACCAGCGCCTTGAACAAGGCCGATTGGCCTTGCCCTTCCAGAGCCGCTACGCCCAAGACCTCGCCTCGCCGGACCGCAAACGAGATTTCGTTAACGCGTGCCGCAGAAATGTGGCGAACCTCCAAAACGGGCGGTGCGGAATCATTAATACTCGATTCGCGGACAGGGTAACTCTCCACCACCGATCGCCCTGCCATTTTGCTAAATACATCGTCGTCCGTCATTCCGGCGGTGGACGCTTCTAATACCTTTTTTCCGTTGCGCAGCATAATGCATCGCTTACAGAGACGTCGTACCTCGTCTAGCCGGTGGGTTACATAAAGAATTGAGGTCCCCCGAGCGATCAACCCGTCAACCAGGCCGAACAGCCATTCACGCTCGGAGAGAGCCGCGGTCGGTTCATCCAGCAGTAGAACCCGTGGGTTTTGCAGCATCGCCCGGACTATCTCGATGCGCTGTCGCGCTGCTAACGGTAGATCGCCGATCAATGCGGATGGTGACACACCGGTAATCCCGTACTGATTCAAGATCGCGCTCGCTTCCTCTTCCAAGCTCCGCATTGAGACCAACCGAAGCGCGTTTACCTTCGGTTTTGGCAGAAAAAGATTCACTGCCACGGACAAGGTAGGGATGAGACTTAACTCCTGAAATGCAGTCGACAAGCCGGCGGCTTTGGCGTCTAGAATATTGCGGGGGTGATAGGGTAGCCGGTCGAGAATGATTTCACCGGCATCCGGAATGACGATGCCGCTCAGGACTTTGACTAGTGTGGACTTACCAGCACCATTTTCCCCCAACAATCCACAGACCTCGCCCGGGTATAGAGAAAACGAGACTTCATCCAGTGCGGTCGTCGCTCCATAACGCTTGTGTAGATTAGTTGCTTGGAGGATTGGAGCGGATGAATCCATGGTATTCGCGAACTAAAACGAGCTTGAGCCCAAATATCGGCAAAAAGTGCTGAGTGATCTTTCGACGGCATCCCGTTCAATGCCGCGAACGATGAAAACGATTCTCGAACGGCGATCTGAGTCTGGCCAGCCGGAAAGGTGCACTGGGGGATGCACCAAATGCTGTACGCCGTGAATCGCTATCGGATAAGCACTTCCGCTGAGGTTCAGAATTCCTTTCACCCGGAGAATGCTGCGACCATACCGATTCAGCAACATCGATAGCCATAGTCCGAATGCGGTCCAATCAATCTGGCGATCAAAAACCAGGCAGAACGAGTTGACATCGGGATGTTCGGAATCTTCGTGTCCTTTATGGACATCAGCACGATCATCTTGTTGCCGGATAGGGTGCGTGAAATTTCGGATCCATCGTTCGGCCTCGCTTTCCGGACTGTCTTCATGCAGTCCGGCACTAAGGAGTAAAGGATCCCCCTCCTTCACTTCTGCATTGGTCACGATCACTGCAGTCGGATTAATCTTCCGGAGATGCTTTCGCAGCGTTTCGCGATTCTGTTCCGGAACGAGGTCTGTCTTGGTCAAAATCAATCGATCCGCGGAAGTAACCTGGGCCATCCATTCCGGATGCAACTGCTCATGCAGACTTGCATTGAATGAATCCACCACCGCGATAATCACGCCTAGGCTGAAGTGATGCCGTAGCATCGGGTCGGCGAGCACCGTCGCGAAAATAGGGGCTGGATCTGCCAGACCGGTAGTCTCCAAAATAATACGTCGAAACCTCGGAATTTCTTCCTTTTGCCGTCTCGAAAAAAGTTGAATCAATGCATCCTTGAGATCCCCTCGAATCGAGCAGCAAACGCAGCCGCTTTTTAGAAGCACTGTGTCCGGAGCGATTTCGCCGACCAGTAGATGATCTATCCCAATTTCCCCCAATTCATTAATCAATACCGCCGTTTCACCACCGAGATCCGTGGTCAGTAATTTCCGCAACAACGTTGTCTTACCGCTCCCCAGGAATCCGGTAATCACAATGAGTGGAATAAGATCGGAAGGTGTCGGCGTCATTGAGGAATTGAACTTAGCCAAGTCAGGAGAGCCGGGTCTAAAGGGTCAATCGGACGGCCGACCAAAGTTTCAGCTACCGGCCAGAGTTGCCCAAAATCCGAAACGATTTCGCGCCGGCCGGTCGGACTGCTCAAAACGTAAGAAACTCCCTGAAAGTCCTCCAACGTTAAGCGGAAGAAGCCTAGGATCCGATTGGCTTGGGCAATTCTTAAGAAGCGCTGTTGCCTCATCGGCAGACTACTGGCCATCGAGCTTGACCAATCACGTTCCGTCCCTAGTAGTCCGCAGAGTGCGCACATCTTCCCTCCTCAGTTAGACACCTGGCCTAACTTGTCGGGCGCACAGCACCAAGAGCCCTGAGGCGAAACAGGGCAAAGCGCCGAAGAAGAAGCCAGCGGTTTGCCAATTGCTGCCGTTACTCAGGAGCGCTGTCGCGCCAAGACCGGCTAGAATCGCCCCGATTGGCCCGGTCGCATTAATCAAAGATCCGCCGGTCGCCCGGATCACGGTAGGATAACTTTCCCCGATAAAGAACAACAGAGCTGCGTAAGGCCCAATAAGAAAGAAGAGGCCGATACTGTAAAGAAGGACTACAACTCCAAAATTACTCGGACCGTACAGCATTCCGGCAAATACCAATCCGCTGATCATCCAGCCAATTGCGATCGCGTTACGCCTCCCGATTTTATCTCCAACAAATCCGTGTACGAGATACCCGCAATAACCGATTACGTTCGACAGCAATAATACGATTAGCGAATTCTGGAATGTGACATTATGAACGCTCGTGATCACGCTCGTCCCGAGAACGGCGAAAACCTGGATTGCGAACCAATTGAGCAAGAAAGCTCCGCCTATTGCTAGGGTAGCCCGAAGTGCCTCGCCTCGAAATACCGCGCCGAACCCGGCTGCTTGATGCTCTTCGTAGCTTATATTCAGCTCTTGAGCGAAAGTTCGAGCCTCGGCTTCTTTTCCGGCCTGTCGCAATCGCGCTATTTCCCGACTTGCTTCAAACTGAGGTGTCTCTTTGAGTTTGCGAGCGAGGAAAGCGATGATTAACGACGGAATTGCCGCGAATACAAAACAGCCTTGCCAGCCGATAATAGGCAGCAGCACGGCGGTTAGTCCGGCCGCGATTAGGGCACCGATAGGCCATCCTCCCTGCACCAAGCTGTAGATGAAACCCTTCCGGCGGTCCAGTACAGGATCTCCAGCAGCGGCATACATTTCGGTGAGATAAGTCGCGTTGACGGTTTGTTCCGCGTAACCGGTCCCAGCAAGCGAGCGGATCAACGTGAGAACGCCCTTCCCAAGAGATCCGCCAATAGAAGTCAGGAATGAACAGATGGCAGCGCCGGAAACGGTAATGATGATGCCTGCACGACGGCCCAATTTATCAACAACCGGCCCAACTAGTACGGCAACAATCGCGGTCCCGACCGCAACCCAAGTAGCAAGCGCCGCCTGTTCGGCACTATTCCAATTATAGAATTTCCCAATCGCCGGCAAAAGCGTTCCAAAAAGGATGAAATCATATACCGCGAATACCCATGCCAGGAACGCGATGATCGTAGCGTATTTGACATCTCTTGGTTCAATCCGGCCCGAGAGTGGAGTGGAGGGGGGAATCTTGTTGGTTTCCATAAGAATACCTCTTACTCAGGTCATTTTTTGCGGGGGAAGCGGCGCCTAAAATCGTCGGCGATTTCATCGAATGTCAGGAATTTCGTCCCTTGCTGCTTTTGGATGTGCTCTATAAGTCTCTCGAGCATTAGGAGCACCTGTGGCCGACCCGATACATCCGGATGGATCGTCATGGTAAACACCGCGTGGTCGTTTTCTCGATAGACCCAGTCGAACTGATCACGCCAGGATTCCTCCAGGTGTCGTGGATTGACAAACCCGTGACTATTTGGAGCCTTCTTAATGAACATCATCGGTGGCAAATCATCCAGGTACCAGCTCGCTGGAATCTCGATAAGATCGGTTTCCTTACCTCGCACCAGCGGTTTCATCCACGCATCCGGATGCTTGCTGTAGTCGATTTTCGTCCACGTATCGCCAACCCTTACATAGTAGGGATGGAAATCGTTGTGCATTAAACTGTGATCATATTTGATGCCTCTGTCTAAGAGCAGCTCGTTAGTGACAGGACTGAATTCCCACCAGGGAGCAACATAGCCAGTCGGCCGTTTTCCAGAAAGCTTGGTCAACACGTCGAGGCATTTATCGAGGATTGCCTCCTCCTGCTCCCGGGTCATTGCAATCGGGTTTTCGTGACTATAGCCGTGAACCCCAATCTCATGCCCGGCGTCCGCGACCGCTTTCATTTGGTCTGGAAACGTTTCAGCAGAGTGACCAGGAATAAACCAGGTCGTCCGAAGATTGTATTTTTTGAAGAGGTTAAGCAGTCGCGGCGAACCGACCTCGCCAGCGAACATTCCCCGAGAGATATCATCTGGAGAATCTTCTCCAGCGTAAGAACCGAGCCACCCCGCCACGGCATCGACATCTACACCGAAAGCACACAATATTTCTCTTGGCATAACTCATTCATCTTTGGTTAATGCCGGCTGGCGCCGGCAGTTTGTTAGCTTGGACTGTCATCAGTCCTTGAGGAAACCTTCCGGCTTGGCCGGAGGGCTTCCTCAAGGCTAAGGCGCTATCGTGTGAAATAGTTCACGTAGGCGGCTGCGCGTGTTCGGATTACTCAGAGCAACCGTCAACAAAACTCGGGCCTTGGGACCTTTAATATCTCCGGCAAAGATTGCGCCGGCATCCTCGAGATCGCGGCCGCCACCCCCTCCGCTGCCGTAAATCGCCTTGACCCGTCCACTCGGACAACGCGAGGTGACAACGACGGGTACGCCTACAGCACAAGCTCGGCTGACACCACGGCCGAAGTCGGTTGTCGCGTTTCCTCGGCCGAACGCCTTGACAACAATCCCGTCTACGCCAGCTGACAGGGCAGTGTCGATAGGTCGCGCGTCAATACCAAGACCTGCCTCAATCAGATCGACTCTCTTGTCCAACTTATCGGCAGAAAGCGAAAGCCGGAGCTCTGGTCGCCGGTAGATCACTATATGCCCGGCATCAACGCATCCCAATGCTCCATGTTCGTAAGATTGGAATGTTTCCAAGGCGCTGGTGTGAACCTTGGTGGCGTCGCGAGCAGTATGCAATTGCCCATTGAAACAGACCATGACTCCAAGTCCGACAGTGTTAGGAGAAGCTGCCGCTCGGATCGAATCTTCGAGATTCCGAGGACCATCCGTCTGTGGGTGATCGTGCGGCAACTGCGCGCCAGTGAAGACAACCGGTTTCCCCGACGGCAACAAGAGGTCCGCCAAAAAGCTGGTTTCCTCCATGGTGTCTGTTCCCTGAGTTACCACTACGCCGCCAACGTCGGTTCTAGCGAGTAATTCTGCAACGTACTTAACCAGCTCGTGCGCGATTTCCATTGTCATCTCAAAGCTCCCGATGGTGGCGAAGTTTTGAAACTCAAGACGAGGCAATCCCGTTTGGTCGGGGAGCAAAGCGACGATCTTTTCGACTTGCTGAGAAGCAACGGACCGGCCCTGGGATGGATCGTAGCGCGACGAAATCGTACCACCGGTGCCGACAATAACGATCTGTTGGTTCACGTTCATTTTCTGATGTTGTAAGGACTCTGTACTTGCTGAAGGATGGTCCGCCGTACGGTCGGGAATCGCGGTCAAACCATCACGTCCCCTCCATTTGGATTTAAGGTAGCGCCGAGGTAATAGGCACCCTCCTCTGAAGCAAGTAGCAATGCGGTGGGCGCTATTTCCTCCACCCTGCCCGCGCGGCCGATCGGAAGTTCCGCGAGCTTTCGCTTGCGCCATTCTTCGGGAAGTTTGCGGAAAAGTTCGGTATCAATTGGACCAGGGGCAATCGCATTAACCGTAATGCCGTGCTCCGCTACTTCGTAGGCGAGCGAACGAGTAAAACCGATGACACCGGCCTTGGCAGCAGCATAATGGGCCATTTCTCGTCCTCCCTTGTATGCAAGCTGCGATGCGAGATTGATGATTCGACCGGACCCCTTTTTGATCATTCCTGGTAGAACAGCCCGCGTGCACAAAAAGACGCTTCGCAAGTTGATCCGAAGCATTTCATCCCAGAGCGATGTTGGCATATCCACAACGAGTGAAGTCGTATCAATGCCGGCGTTGTTAACGAGAATATCGACTAGACCGAGTTCTCGTGAGATGTTTCGGAACCCTTCTTCTATTTGATCCTCTTCGCCAATATCCGCGACAATGGTAATCGAATGCCGGCCCAGCGACCGGATTTGTTCGGCCACGGCTTCACCACTTTTTTTATTCCTATCGACGATTGCAATGTCTGCGCCCTCGCGAGCGAACAGCAGTGCGATTTCTCGCCCGATTCCCTGCGCGGCTCCAGTAACGGCGCTTATCTTTCCAGCGAGCTTTGCCATTGTTTATCTCCTATATTGTTCATGCAGGTATTAATTGAACTAGTTGTCCGAGACGGCTGGCACCGACAGGATCTCCTCTGCTATGGTCTGAAAGAGTTCGAATGTGTCGGTTGCGCGCTCTGTTGCCGCGACCTCGGCATGCCGAAAACAATGAACGCGATGGCCCGATGTAACGACCTCCGCCGCCGGGAATGCTTGCCCGCAACGATCAATGCGAAAAGGACAACGGGAGACCAATGGACAACAATCTGGCAGATTGACTGGGCTCGGGGTTTCTCCTTCGAGCACGAATGTTGTCTCTCGCCGCAGATTCGGACTCGGCAACAGGACAGAAGACAACAATCCCACACTGTACGGATGATGCGGTGTGCGGAATACCTCCCGGGAATCGCCCTCTTCGACGATCTTTCCGAGATACATGATCGCGATCCGGTGGCTTATGTGGTACACCGTGCTCAAGTCATGCGAGATGAACAGGTAGGCGGTGGACAGCTCTCGCTGTATTTGGATCAGCAAATCGATAATCTCGGCTCGCGCCGTGGGAGAAAGCGCCGAGGTAGGTTCGTCTAACACCAGTAGTTCGGGGTCGGTGATAATGGCGCGTGCAATTGCGACACGCTGCTGCTGACCGGCGCTCAGCTCTGCCGGATATTGCTGTAGAATCGAGGAAGGAAGATTCACAAGCTCTATCACTCTCCGAACTTTCTTATCCCGCTCTCTTCTCGAATGGATCATCGCCTGGATCGGTTCTTCAACCGATCTCCATACGGGCAGCAGGGGATCCAAGGATTCGCCCGGTTCTTGAAAGACGAGCTGTACTTTTCCGCGAAGGCTGCGCGAACGGACGTTCCAGTGATGCCCCATCTCGCGCCCTTCGAATCGGATAGACCCGCTGGTCGGCTTAATCAGGCCGAGGACGCAGCGGCCGACGGTCGTCTTTCCGGAGCCCGACTCTCCGACGATCGAAAGCGTCTCTCCCCTGTGGATGGAGAAGCTAACGTCGTTGACCGCCTGCACCACCGCTCGGCTTCCCGCAATCGGGAAGTGTTTTACCAGATTTTCTACCTCTATTACTGGTTTCATGATGAGGGGCGTTCCACCGGGAAATGGCAACGTACGAAACGGCCTGGAGCCAGCTCCCGGAGTTGCGGGTGCTCATGGAAACATCTTCCTTGACGGAGCAGGCAACGGTCAGCGAACAAACAAGCAGAGCCTCCAATCTCATCTTTGGCGAGCGGCTCTACTTCACGTGACCAACGTTTGCGCAAAGCGGAATGATGAGAAAAAGCAGCCAACAATAGATTGCTGTAGGGGTGGGCAGGGCCGGCGAAAAAAGCGGCGGTAGGCGCCTCCTCAACGATCTCGCCTTTGTAAAGAATCGCTATTCGATCACAAAAGTTCGCTGCTACGCCGGCGTCCCGAGTGATGTAGAGCATCGATGTCTGCCGTTCGCGCGCCAGCTTCTTCAGAAGGTCAAGGATTTGCACCTGAACCGTGACGTCGAGCCCGCTGGTTGCGTCGTCAGAAATGACCAGCTGCGGCGCACAGATCAGTCCCGCGGCAATCACAACACGCTGAGCCATCCCACCGCTTAACTCGTGGGGATACGCTCGGAACCGGCGCGCTGGATCGGGTATTTTAACCGCTCTGAGCATGTCCAGCGCGAGCTGTCGCGCTTGGCGCACCGACGCTTGAAGATGAAAGCGAGCGAGATTGGTTAACTGTTCACCAATCGAAAGAAGCGGGTTCAATTCTCCGCGGGGATTAGCAACGATAATAGAGATTGCGCGCCCCCTAAGCTGATTTAACTTATGTTCG
>Ga0137399_10000259_pt1 | contig 19946 bp, 16 predicted proteins | sample czorhiz316metaG_FD_104810 | JGI IMG/M metagenome (GOLD analysis project Ga0137399, IMG submission 104810) | Vadose zone soil microbial communities from Angelo Coast Range Reserve, California, USA - czorhiz3.16 metaG | ecosystem: Environmental > Terrestrial > Soil > Vadose zone | place: USA...
CGCGCGATCAAATTTACAAAGCGGACCTGACCGCGCGGCGTGTTGTCGGTGAACTGCTGCTCCGCCACCTTCCAGCCGCAAGATTCGAGTTGTTCTTCAATGTAGGCGCGCGCCCTGACGATCGCGTCCGATCCCGCCGGCCGCGGGCCGAGATCGACCAGGCTCTGGACATGATTCAATGCTTTCTCGCCCGAAAACTCGCTCCAGATTTTTTTGGAAGGAGCTTTAGCGCACGAGCTGGCAGCGATCAGGTAGATGAATGCCAAACTCGCTCGCCGCAAAGAACACGACATTTCAGACGCTTAGCGATCGGTAGAATTTAAACCGATAATGCCCAGGACGCGCTGCAGATCGTCGTCGCCGTAATATTCAATCTCGATCCGGCCACGTTTCGGCCCGTGATGAATCGCGACGTTGGTGCCGAGATGCTGGCGCAATTTGTCCTGCAAATCAGCGATCGTCGCCGAAGTGACGATTGCAATCTGACGCGATCGTCTTTTCCAGCCGCCGAGATGACGCGCGATAAGTCGTTCGGTCTGACGGACGCTCGAACTGCGGCGCAAAACTGTTTCAGCGAGCCGCAATTGCTCCTCAACAGCTTTCACTCCCAGCAGAACCTTGGCGTGCCCGACAGAAAGCAGATCTTGCGTAACCCAGATTTGAATTTGCGGGTGCAGATCGAGCAATCGAATCGCATTCGCGACCGCGGCCCGGCTGCGGCCAACCCTGCGCGCGATCTCCTCCTGTTTCATCCCAAATTCTTCCGCCAAGCGCGCGTAACCCTGCGCTTCTTCGATCGCGTTGAGATCTGTCCGTTGCAGGTTCTCGATTAACGAGAGCTCGAGCACTTCCAGATCGCTCGCCGTGCGAATAATGACTGGAACCTCGGCGAGTCCGACTTCCTGCGCGGCTCGCCAGCGCCGCTCGCCCGCGATCAATTCGTGCCGCCCATCGACGCGACGGACGATGAGCGGTTGAATGATTCCATGCTCCCGAATCGAATCGACCAATTCCTGCAACGCTTCAGGTGCAAAATTTTTCCGCGGCTGGAGCGGACTCGGGACAATTGTGGAGAGGCCGACCCGACGAATTTGTTCGCCAAGATCGACATCTTCTCCTGTAGCGGCCGCCGTGCTCGGCGGCGGAGAGACGCGGGTTCCGATGAGGGCGCCGAGACCTTTGCCGAGACCGGTCTTCGCCATCTTCGCCATGTGGCTGAGGTTATCGGAAGTGCTCGGATAACGCAAATGGCAATGAAACGCGCGAGGGTTGCACGCGTTTTAGCTGACAGATAGCATCCCGGCAATGTGGCACGCTCCCGAAGTATTTACGCTCGGACATTCTCCGGACCCGGATGACGCATTCATGTTCTACGCGATCGCGAAAAATAAAATTGATCTGCGCGGTTATCATTTTGAGCACCGGCTCGAAGACATTCAAACTTTGAACGAGCTCGCGACGCGCGGCGAGCTGCACATTTCGGCGATCTCCATTCACGCCTACGCTTATGTGGCGGACAAATATCAGCTCCTCCCGTGCGGCGCGAGCATGGGTGACGGCTACGGACCGGTCCTTGTCAGGAAATCCCCAAGCACCAAATCCCAAACCCCAAATGACGACCTCGATCTTCGGCAGCGGTTACGAAATATTGTGATCGCTGTGCCCGGTCGTATGACGAGCGCGTTTCTGGCGCTGCAACTTTATCTCGGCGAATTCAAGTACGTGGTCGTGCCGTTTGACCAAATTTTCGACGCTGCCAAAAGCGGCCGCGCCGACGCGGGATTAATTATTCACGAAGGCCAATTGACCTACGCGCAATCCGGTTTTGAAAAGATTGTCGATCTTGGAGAATGGTGGAAACGCGAAACTGGGCTGCCCCTGCCATTGGGCGGAAATGTGATTCGTAAAGACATTCCGGCTGACGTTCGTCACGATCTCTTGGAAATCATGCGCCAAAGCATCGACTTCGGACTGACTCACCGCGATCAAGCGGTGGAGCATGCAATGGCTTACGCCCGCGATATGAACCAAAACTTGGCCAGCAAGTTTATCGGCATGTACGTGAACGATTTTACTCGCGATTACGGAGAAACAGGACGCGCTGCGATCCGCAGATTTCTGGCCGACGCGCGCCGCGCGGGCTACATCGACAATCTGGCCGAAATCGAATTCGCCGAGTGAGTAAGGGATATTATTTGTTCGGTTTCTCCGGTTTCTCCGGTTTCTCCGCTTTGCCGACCTGCTTCAGAACAAATGTCTTCACCCGACTGAATTCTTTTTGAAAGCCGTTAGTGAAGTCGTGTGTGCCGTATTCGAAGAGAACGACGAAGCAAAAAGTGAAGAATATAAAGAGAGCGATCCAAAATATCCCGCGCAACAATGACATGGCTGCAAGCCTAACTGAGGCCGAGTTTTAGGTCAATCGAGGCTACCCGCGCCAAAGTTCGGATTGATCGGCCTCCGATAACTGCCAATCTAATCGACCATGCGCGTTCCTTTACTCGACCTGACTGAACAATACCGCGCGCTATCGGATGAAATCCGGGCTGCGACCGAAGAAGTGTTGGCTAGCCAGCGCTTCATTCTTGGACCAAAGCTGGAGGAATTCGAGAAGGCGGCAGCGCAGTACTGCGGCGCACCCTACGCGATTGGCGTTTCATCCGGAACCGACGCGCTTCTCGCTGTTTTGATGGCGCTCGAAATCGGGCTTGGCGATGCCGTGATTACCACGGCTTATTCGTTTTTCGCGACGGCTGGATGCGTCGCACGGGTGGGAGCGACTCCGGTCTTCATCGACATCGATCCGGACACTTACAACATTTCGGCGAAGGCGCTAAAAGCGTACATTCAGAAATATTGCCATTCGGTCGAGGGCAAATTGATTAATGAAAATCGACAATTGGTTCGCGCACTCGTTCCAGCGCATCTGTTTGGCTTGTGCTGTGACATGAACGAAATGCTTGCCGCTGCGCGAGAGTACAATCTGATTTTGATTGAAGATGCAGCCCAGGCAATTGGCGCAGAATTTCCGCTAAAAAATGGAGCGGCCAAAGCCGGAACGATGGGCGATGCCGGTTGTTTCAGTTTTTATCCTTCCAAGAACCTCGGCGCGGCGGGGGACGCTGGACTCGTTATCTGCCGGAACGATCAATTTGCTGATCGATTGCGTGTTTGCCGGCAGCACGGAATGGAGGCGCGTTACCAACATCAGTTCATCGGCGGCAATTTCCGGCTCGATGAACTCCAGGCGGCGATCCTGAAAGTGAAACTGCCGCATCTCGACGATTGGTCAGCGGCGCGACGCGAAGCCGCGAAGTTTTATACGAACGAAATCCGGCGCGTTGGTTTACACGAAAAAATCAAATTGCCGGCGGAACCATATGCGGAGAGCGGTTTGAAGAACCATCACATCTACCATCAGTACGTGATTCGTTATCCGCGGCGCGACGAATTGCGCGGGCACCTCTCTAAACACGAAATTGAAACGGCGATCTATTACCCGCTGGCGTTGCACGAACAACCCTGCTTCGAATACCTCGGATACAAAGCGGGCGACTTTCCGGAAGCGGAGCGCGCCGCGCGCGAAAGTTTGGCGTTGCCGATTTACCCTGAAATCTCGCGCGAAGCACAGCAGTACGTGGTAAAATGTGTCGCCAAATTTTTTGAGTAGACTGCGTCCGCGATAGTTGCGAGCGGCAGAGCGTGAGCTATATCAAAACGCGCGAGGGTAGGTACCGAAGTGGCCAAACGGGGCAGACTGTAAATCTGCTGGCTTTACGCCTTCGCTGGTTCGAATCCAGCCCTGCCCACTTTCTATTTGCCCCTTAACGTCGGCGTCTTCGCGCTTTGCCACGTGAAGATGTCGATCTTCGGCGCGGTTTGGCTTTCGTCCGCCTGGCGGCCGATCGCTTGCGCGATTTCGCACGTTTTCTTTTCGCGGCTTTGCCGCGCGTAGTTTTCTTCGTTCGCCGTCGGGCTGGTGCCAGTTTAACAATTCGCGCGACTGCTTTTTTCGCGGCGGGAGCAAGGCGGCCTTCACTCGCCGCTTTTCCGGCAATTGCACCGACGATTCCCCCGACGACAGCACCGGCGGGTCCCATCATACTGCCAAGTGCGGCGCCGGCGACCGCTCCAGCTGTTTCTTTTGGGATCGGTGGAATATCGATGTTTTCTTGGGCGTGTGGATCGTCGGGCATAATCGGAACTCCTTCTTTAAAGTGTTGTCGTTTTAGGTAGTTCGCTCCTCGGGGCCGGCGCAGCCGTAATGAGACAAAAAAGCGGTCGCCGGAGCGACCGCTTTTAAGAAAATAATTAACTAATCGAGCCGATTAACGGCCCCGGCGTTGTCCGCCGCCGCCATCGCGGCGTCGATCACCGCCACCGCCACCGCCACCATAGCCGCCGCCTCCGCCTGGGGGGCGTGCTTCGCGCGGACGCGCTTCATTAACGGTGAGCGCTCGTCCTTCGAGAGTCTTGCCGTTTATTTCCGCGATCGCCTTTTGCGCGTCTTGGTCCGAGCCCATGGTCACAAAAGCAAAGCCGCGGGATTTGCCGGTAAATTTGTCCTGCATGAGCATGACTTCCTGCACCGCGCCTGCTTGCGAGAAGAGCTCCTGTAGTTCGTTTTCGGTGGTGTTAAATGGGAGATTTCCCACGTATAGTTTAGTTGCCATTGAGTCTAATCTGGAAAACGCCGCCAGGACACTGTTCCCGCTTATCAAATTTCAAATCGCCGCTGAGTGAATTTCAGATGACAATCGGCGGACTTCCGAGCTGCTGTTTTCTCCTTTCGGGCACATTGTGTAAGGTGCTTCAGTTTGGAAAGCAACCAAAATCGCGGGGCAGTGATGGCGAAGATGCCGACATTTAACGATCTAGGCGGAAAAACAAGATATTCCCGGGTGGCTGTGGTCGCGGCCGGGGTCGTTAGCCCCCTCGGCTCTGGACTAAATGAGACCCTCGACTCGCTCCGAGCCAACAAGGACTGTGTTTCGCCGGTTACGCGTTTCGAGATCGATAAGTGCCGGTCTAAAACAGCCGGCCAAATTCCAGACGATCGGTTGCTCGATACTGGGCAGAACGGGAACAAGAGCCGCCGTGTGCATCGCGCCACCCGGATGATGATGACGGCGCTCGAAGAACTGTTCCAGCAAGATGGCAGCTTCAAACCGGAGCTCACGGTCATCGGCACGACCAGCGGCGGCATGTCCTTTGGAGAAGATTATTATCGCGCCTTACATCGACATCGCGGGTTGCGACATTCGCCGGCATGGATCGCAAACTATCCGCCGCAGAAACCGGTGATCGATGCGCAAACAGCATTCGGAATTTCGGCGCCTTGTCAGATCATCGCCAATGCTTGTGCCTCTGGAACAAACGCGATCGGACATGCATTCGAGTGCGTGCGCTCGGGAAGATACGACCGCGTATTGACGGGCGGCTACGATGCGATTTCGGAACTCGTCTTCGTCGGATTCGATTCGCTGCAAGCATCAACTCCGGAGAAATGCCGGCCGTTTGATTGCGAGCGCTCCGGAATGGTTCTCGGCGAGGGCGCGGCCGTGCTCGCGCTGGAAAATTTAGAAACCGCGCGTGCGCGCAATGCCCGGATCCTCGGAGAAATCATCGGCTACGGAATTTCCACCGACAATCATCATCTCACTCAGCCCGATCCATCCGGAAGCGGTCCGCGTCGCGCGATGGAGCAGGCGTTACAAATTGCGAATCGCGCTGCCGAAGAAGTGGATTACATCAACGCGCACGGCACGGCGACTGTTTTCAATGACGCGGCTGAAGGAAAAGCAATTACGGAGCTATTCAATCGAGTTCCTGTCAGCTCCAGTAAAAGCATGATCGGCCATTCGTTAGGCGCGGCCGGCGCAATTGAAGCGGTTATTTGTTTGCTCGCGTTGCAAGCGCAATTGTTGCCGCCGAACATCAATTTTCGAAGCTCCGACCCGGGTCTCAACCTCAATATCGTGGCTAACGAATCGCGCGAAGCAGAAATCGATGTCGTCCTTTCAAATTCCTTCGGATTCGGCGGGACGAATGCTTCTATCCTGATCCAGAAACTCGCAGCATGAACCTGCGCATCGCAGGTATGGGCTGGGTTACACCGCTTGGTCGGGGCGTCGACGCGGTTTGGGCTCGCTTACTACGCGGTGACGAAGCGACAGCTCAATCAATATCCGATTCCGTTTCGGATCGAATTTATTCTGCATTTCGAGTCCCGGATGAAGCGTTGAAAGATCTGCCGCCGCATCCGCGACTTCGCCGCGCCAGCGCAATCTCGCGTTTCGCGGCCGCCGCGGGATTGGACGCAATCACGCAGGCAAAATCGGCCATCGGTCAGATCGAGCCGGAACGAACTGCATTACTCTTCGCGGTTTCGAATGGCGGCGTCGTTTACACGAAACGTTTTTACCAGGGACTCGTCGAAGCTGGTGCCCAATCGGCCAGTCCATTGCTTTTTCCGGAAACAGTCTTCAATGCGCCTGCCAGTCATCTGGCCGCGATTCTCGGAATCACCGGCGTGAGTTACACGCTGGTCGGGGACGGCGCAGTCGGCGTGCTCGCGATCAAAATGGCACACGACTTACTGGAGAATCAGCCGCTCGATTTCTGTCTCGTGGTTGGTGCAGAAGAAGCAGACTGGTTGCTTTGCGATGCTTATCACAAATGGCGTTTGCTCAAAAAACAGCCGCCGATCGAACTGTTTGCCGATCCGCCGCGCGGAATGATCTTAAGCGAGGGTGCGGGCGCGGCCCTGCTTTCCCGTGAAGGGGCAGTCGAAATTGACGCTATTGACGCAGGAGGGAATTTTTCGCATCGCCATGAAGCAAACGAAATTCTGCGCCGCATCGTGCAAGAACTTGCGGCTGAGCATGCATGCGTCATCGCAAGCGCAAATGGAACTTTTGTCGATCTTGCGGAGCGAGAAGCAATCAAGCGCGAGCAACCAAAGGCGACGGTTTACAGCCTGAAAGCGGCCCTTGGCGAAAGTGTCGGAGCGAGCGGGATCTGGCAGATGATCGCGGGTGCGCAAGCACTGCGATCAAAGCGGCTGCCCGAAATTGCGCATTCGAACCCGAACGCTGGACTGAACTTTCCCACATCGGACGAGTTCTCCTACAGGAAAGCGATTGTCCTGAGCTGCGGCCTAAATCAACAAGCCGCAGGAGCGCGGTTGTCGATCTAAAACAGGACCGCGCCTGACCCGCTTTTACCTTTGCAAGCAGGGGCGGCTACGGTACCTTCGGCGTCCGCCATGCGAACGCAGGTCTGCGGGTTTTTTTTTATGGTTTTGGCGGCCGGCATGGCGGGCGCGGCGAACAATGTTTCCGATCACCAGCCGGTGGAGATTACTTCGAGTGGAGAAACGACTTACGAAAACGGCGTGGCCACGGCCCGCGACAACGTAGCGATTCACATCGGTGACACCGACATTTACGGAGACTTCGCTCAGTACAATTCACGCACACACGAAGTCTCGGTGGAAGGTCATGTGCGCATCTACCGTGATGTCAGCATTTATGTCGCCGAACGCGGCGTTTACAACATCGACACCAAACAAATCCGCACCAGTAACGTGCGCACCGATTATCATCCTTATTTCTTGAGCGGACAAAATGTAACCGAAACTTCGGCAAATGTTTATCGCGTGGAGGACGCCAGTTTTACTACCGATGATTCCGCTCGCCCAGATTTTCACCTCCATGCGCGAACGGTGCGTGTTTATGAAAACGACCACGTCGTTTTTCAAAACGTCACATTCTATGTCGGAAAGGTTCCGGTTTTTTGGTGGCCCTACATGTATCAGTCCCTCAACGACGCGTTCAGTTTCACCATTTCACCGGCTTATCTGAGCTCCTGGGGCCCTTCGCTCCTTTCACAAATTACCTTTCCGATAACGGACGACATCAAAGGGCGGATTCGACTGGACTATCGCGGCCGGCGCGGCGTGGCAGTCGGTTTCGAATCAGACATCGATTATGGCAAAGACAAATCCAGCAATGCGAAGCTGAAGACTTACTACATCCAAGACCAGAATTCGGATATCAATCGAACGGGATTGCCGCGTGGGGAAGTATCTCCTGACCGTTATCGCGCGAGCTTGGAAGATCACACTGACTTTACCGCAGACATTTATGGGATCGTCGATGTTACAAAACTGAGCGATGCATTTGTGATGCAGGACTTTTATCAGAGCGAATTCCGGATCAACCCGGTCCCGGACAACGTGGTTGCCGTGGCCAAAACGAATCCGTTTTATACGCTGACTGCGATCGCCCGTTTTCAAGCGAACGATTTCTTTGAGCAAACCGAGCGTTTACCGGAAGTCGTGCTCGACGTTAAACGTCACGCTCTCTTTGGTGGGCCCATTTTTTACGAAGGCGAGACCGGTGTGGCCGATCTACATCGGCGTTTTGCAGATCGATCAGATTTCGAAGATTACGGCACGGTCCGTGTCGATAGTTTCCACCAACTGCTCTACCCGAACACCTACTTTGGCTGGCTTTCCGTCGTGCCGCGAGTCGGCTTTCGCGAAACCTATTATGACCAGACACGTGATCTGGGGAAAACAATATTTACGCCGGACCCTAACCCCCTGGTTCCGGAGTTTCTCCTGCCGGATCCGACACTTGCCATGCCGTTGCAAAAAGGTGGCGATAAACTACGCACCGTTTTCAATGCCGGCGCGGAAGGGTCCTTCAAACTTTCACGGACCTGGGAAGACGTGGAGAGTCGCGCGCTCGGTTTGGACGGATTGCTTCATGTGATTCAGCCGTTCACAAATTTTTCATACGTCTGGAACGACGGCCTGGATCCGGCGGCCGTTTTGCAATTCGATCGGTTCGAACCTTCAACGCAGTTGCGCCCGATCGATTTTCCCCAGTTTACCAGCATCGATTCGATCGCCAGTTGGACCATCTGGCGCAGTGGAGTTCGAAATCGCTTAGAGACCCGGCGCGATGATTTGACGGTGACCTGGCTGGAGCTGGACACATTTTTTGATGTGAACTTCGATAACCCCTACGACCGCCGGTCCTACTCGAACTTCTTCAACAAACTGCACTTTACGCCGCTGCCGTGGGCGTCGCTCTCAATTGATTCGCAGATTCCGGCATTCAGTTCAGGTTTTACTGAAGTCAACACAACGATTTCTGTGCAACCAATGGCAAATCTTCAGGTCAGCGCGGGACATCGTTACCTCAACGACAACCCGTTCTTCCAACACAGCAGCCTTTTTGTGGTCGGCGGATACTACCGAATCAGCGACAACTGGTCTTTTGGATTTCAAGAGCAATACGAAGGCACAGTCGGTATTTTCGAGGAACAGCGCTACGCCATCTACCGTGACTTGACTAACTGGGTCGCCTCTTTTGGCGCTGTCGTGCGAGATAACAGCGGCAATAAAAAGGAATACGGCATCCTCCTCACCTTTACCCTGAAAGCTTTTCCGAAGTTTGGTTTTGACTTAAATTTTGATCCGGGAAATCAAGGGCAATGATCCGGTTGCAATCAACGTTCGTAATCCGTAATGGTGAATCGCGATTCTGGCGCAGCGGATAGCCGACGCCATTAACTAATCATGGACATTGCGATCATTGGTTCCGGCTACGTGGGGCTTGTCACAGGAGCCTGTTTTGCCGACGTCGGCCACAACGTCATCTGCGTCGATAACGATGAGCAAAAAATCAAAACGCTTCAGGCCGGGCGGATTCCGATTTATGAGCCAGGCTTGGAGGAAATCGTTCATCGCAACGTTTCCGCCCGCCGCTTGCACTTCAGCAGCAGCATTCGCGAAGGCGTCGATAAATCGCAGATCATTTTCATCGCAGTGCCAACCCCGCCCCAGCCCAATGGAGATGTCGATCTTAGCTTTATTGAAAAGGTCTCGCGCGAAATCGCCGATGTCCTGACCGATTATCGGGTGATTGTCGATAAAAGCACCGTGCCGGTGAAAACCGGCGAGCGCGTCGCCGAAACGATCAAGCGCTACAATCGCCATGGCGCAAAGTTCGACGTCGTCAGTAATCCGGAATTTCTGCGGGAAGGCTGCGCCATTCACGATCTGATGCACCCGGACCGGATCGTGATCGGGGCGCAAAGCCAGCATGCGGTCGATCTGATGAAAAAGGTTTACGAGCCTTTCATGGCGCCGGTGCTCGTCACCGGAATCAACAGCGCTGAGCTGATCAAGCATGCCGCCAATTCGTTCCTTGCCCTGAAAATTTCCTACATCAACGCCATTTCCGCGATTTGCGACGCCAGCGGCGCCGACGTGGAGAAAGTTGCGGACGGAATCGGAATGGACCGCCGCATCGGCCGCCAATTTCTCAATGCCGGCATCGGCTACGGCGGTTCCTGTTTTCCCAAAGATGTCGCCGCTTTCATTCACATCAGCGAGCAACTTGGTGTTCCGTTTACTCTCTTGAAAGAAGTGCAGACGATTAATGCCGGACAAAAGGAACGTTTTCTTAAACTGATCCGCGACACGCTCTGGGTATTGCGCGAAAAGAAAATCGCAGTGTGGGGTCTGACGTTTAAGCCCGATACCGACGACGTTCGCTCTTCGGTGGCAATCGAATTGGTCGACGCGATGCTGCGCGAAGGCGCGCATGTCACGGTTTACGATCCAAAAGGAATGGACAAAGCTCGCGAGCTCAAAGCGGTCGCCGATGCCAAGTTCGCGACCTCCGCCTTGGAAGCAGTGGACGGCGCCGAGGCGCTCGTCATCGCCACGGAATGGAATGAATTCGCCAATGTCGATCTCGCCGCGGTCAAACAAAAGATGACCACACCCATCGTGTTCGACGGCAGAAATCTCTTGAAGCCCGAGACGATGGCCGAGCTCGGTTTTCATTATCATTCGATCGGACGCGCCAGCGCGATTCCGCGCTAATTCGTGGCCCAAACCTCCGCTCGCCGGGTTGCCCTCGCCGCGCTGAGAACCTGGCGAACAACAAAGCAATTCGCCGACGCAATCGTCGCCAACGCGCTGGACAAGAGTCCGCTCCAATCCGTCGATCGCGCATTCGCCTTCGAACTTTTCTACGGCGTCTTACGAAATCTCACCCTGCTCGATTTCTGGATCGCCAATCTTCGAAGGGCGCGCGTAGATGTCGATCTTCGCGATCTTCTGCACCTTGGTCTCTATCAAATCTTCATCACGAAAACGCCCGAGCACGCTGCAGTTTATGAAACGGTCGAGCTCGCTCCAAAGCGACAGCGCGCAATCGTCAACGCGTTGCTGCGTTCCGCCGCGCGAAGCGGCCCAGAGTTACGAAGAAAAGCAAAGACCCAGCCACTTGAGATCCGGACGTCGCATCCAAAATTTTTGATCGAGCGCTGGGAGAACGCATTCGGAAGAAAAGCGACCGAGGCATTGTGCGACTGGAACAACAGACCTCCGCCAATTTATGCGCGGATCAACCGGTTGAAGATCGATCGCCAGTCGTTTCTCGAACGCTATCGAACCGCCCGAACCTTGCCAAACGTCTCCAATTTTGTCGAACTCCTGTCCCCAGCAAACGCGCTGGAATCAGGCGATTGCTATGTGCAAGACCCAAGCACCGCGATTCCCTGCGAAATGCTAGAGCCGCAAGCCGGCGAAAAGATTCTGGACGCATGCGCCGCTCCCGGCGGCAAGACGAGCTATCTCGCGGAGTTAATGGAGGATCGCGGCCTGGTCGTCGCCTGCGACCGCGAACAGAAACGATTGGCATTGCTCGACGAAAATCTCCGGCGATTGGGCGTTCACATTGCCAGAATCGTTTGTCAGGACTGGACCAAACCACCGGTATCGAATGAAATTCTCGCGCCGTTCGATCGAATTCTCGTCGATGCTCCTTGCAGCAATACCGGTGTGATGCGCCGCCGCGTTGATGTCCGGTGGCGCTTAAAGCCTGCCGATTTTGTTCGCATGCAAGCTCGCCAAATCGAGATCGTGCGCGCGGTCGTCCCGTTATTAAAGCCCGGTGGAATTCTTGTTTACAGCACCTGCAGCCTTGAACGCGAAGAAAACGAAGATGTCGTTCGTGCGCTTCTTCGCGCGATGTCGATCTTGCGATTGGAGGAAGAACGGCGATCGCTCCCATTCAGCGACCATTTCGACGGCGCGTTTGCGGCAAGATTCCGTCGGACCGCTTAAGTCTTCTCGGGGGCGGTTGCGTCCCGCAAACGCAATGGAATTGTAGCGTCCTATGCACGACCCGCGTTTCGACAAGCTGGCCAAACTTTTGGTGGAATATTCAACCAGGCTCAAGCGGAACGAGAATGTCTTGATCGAAGGGTTCGATGTTCCCGATGAGATGGTGGTTGCCCTGATTCGCGCGGCTCGAAAAGCGGGCGCGATTCCGTTTGTCCAGGTTCAGCGCGGCCGGATCGGACGCGAGCTCGCTTTAGGAGTTTTGGAGAAACAGTTGAATCTCCTCTCGCAGCACGAGCTCACGCGCATGAAAAAAATGCAGGCATACATTGCGTTGCGCGGAAGCAACAACATCACCGAGTTGTCGGACGTTCCGGTTGCGAAAATGCAGCTCGTCGCCAAAAAGATGCGGCCGGTTCAGGACCACCGCGTTAAGAAAACGAAGTGGTGCGTCTTGCGCTGGCCGACCCCATCGATGGCACAACTGGCGAGCATGAGCACAGAAGCGTTCGAAGATTTTTACTTCGAAGTCTGCACGCTCGATTACGAAAAGCTGCAGCCAGGGATGAAAGCGCTCAAAGCGTTGATGGAAAAAACCGATCGGGTCCAAATCAAAGGACCGGGAACCAATCTGCGATTTAGTATCAAGAGAATTCCAGCCGTCATCTGCGGAGGCGACCGAAACATCCCGGACGGAGAGGTTTTTACCGCGCCGGTAAAAAGTTCCGTCGAAGGCCATGTCACCTTCAACGCACCGACGATTTACCAAAGCGTCGCTTTCGACGGCATTCGGCTTGATTTTCGAAAAGGCAAAATCGTTAAGGCGACGAGCAACCAGACCGAGAAGCTGAACAAGATCCTCAATTCCGACGCTGGCGCGCGCTACATCGGCGAGTTTTCGCTTGGATTTAACCCGCACGTGCTTGAACCGATGCGCGACATTCTGTTCGATGAGAAAATCGCCGGCTCGTTCCATTTCACGCCCGGACAGGCCTATGAAGAAGCTGATAACGGTAATCGCAGCCAGGTCCATTGGGACATGGTCAACATCCAGCGAAAGAGTTACGGCGGCGGGGAAATCTACTTCGACGGGAAACTAATTCGCCGAGACGGCGAGTTCCTGCCCAAGGAGCTCCGATCACTAAACCGGAGCAACTTCGCTAAAGGAAAATAATCGCCTGTACACAAACAGAGCGCTTCATCATGAAGCGCCCTGAAAGAATTTAAGGCTGCGGATTAGGCTGCGCGTTTCGGACCGTGACCGAGCAGGTTCAGCTGCATCATTCCGATCTCGCCGCTGCCGGTCAGCTGCAAATTCGAAATCTCGAACACCGGAGCGCCCTCTACTGGTCCACCGCCCGCGGTCGGCATTTGCACCGACACTTGCTTCGAATTCGAGTTGAGGACGATCGACGAAATCTCGAACGATGGTGAAAACTCCACCGTCGCGATTTGGAACGGAGCAACCACGTGCACAGCGGCTTGTCCCTGCGCCGATGGCGTCAGTTGAAGTGGCGCGGCGGCGAAATCCGAGACCAGATGCAAACCTCCAACGGTGAACGAAGGCGAGCCAACAACCGTTGGACGCTGCTGTTGTGACGGAGTGAGCCGCACGCTTCCAAGCGTCCCACCGGCAGGCTGGATCCGGGCGATCTCGAATGTCACCTGCAGATTCATTGCCGGCTGTGGTGAAACACCCGCCAGACGCATCGTCACCACCTTCGAGGCCGGCCGCAATTGGAGCGCGCCCATCTTGAAGGTTGGAGTCAACTGCATCGACGCAATTTCAAAAGCAAAAGTGAGCTGGACGGCGGTTTGCATCGCTCCGGCTTGAGGTGCGCCGCCTCGCATTGGAGCGGTTGGGATTTGGACTGGTTCAGGCATGTTTACTGGTGTGGTTGGTTCGTAAATTCGTGGTTCAAAAACAGGTTCCGGAGAAACAGTCGGTCCGCTGGGTGGACGAAGCGCCTCAAATCCGGCCGGTTCAGGTTCAGTGACTTCAATGATGGACGGTTCCTCCACAGGCGTCAACTGAGGAATCGGTTGACCCTGACCAACAGGCTCGATCTCGGTTTCGGCAAGAGGCGCTGCTTGCGCAAACACCGGTTCAATTTCAGGAACGCTGATTTCGGGAACGCTGATTTCGGGAACGGTGATTTCCGGGACGCTCATTTCGGGAGCGCTAATTTCGGGAGCGCTAATTTCGGGAGCGCTAATTTCGGGAACGCTAATTTCTTCCACCGGAGCGGTGAATGGCTCCGGCATTTGCATGGTCGGCTGAGGCGCGAACCATTCGGTTTCTTGTGCAACCGGTTCGCCGACCGCCTCTGTCGTCATCTCGGCGCCCAGCTCCACCACCGGGCCAACGGCTTCGAACGTTTCCGTCACCGGCTCGAGTTCGAGCTGGCGCTCGCCATTGCCTTCCACCGCCGGTTCCAAAACCGTTCCACCGTTTCCACCGTTAAATGCGCGGGCTGGTTTTCCAAGTGGAACGACTGCGCGACGAAGCGATGGCTCAGACGCTCTTAATTTGAGCGAGATCTGTCGCGGACCACCACTCAATCGCGGCATCACTTTCATTGCTCGCGGAGCCGCAGCTGCAAGTTCCGCGCCTTCGAGCTGCGGGCCAGTCGCCGGCGCGGCGCGGCGGAAACTTGGAAAATGAATTCCGCGGCCACGAATTTCGTATACGACGAACACGATGAGGCCAATTCCGGCCAAAACGAAAATTGCCGCAATTAAATTGCCAGATTCGAATTTTCCTTTCGAAACTTCGCCAACCCGCGCAGGAGCGAGCGCAGTCGCGGGCACAGACGACGCGGGCACCGCGACCGGAGGTTTCGCAGCCGCCACCGGAGGCGCGGGTTGAGCTGGTTTCTCCTTCGCAGGTTTGGTCTTCGCTACCGCAGGTGGCTCCTGCCGAACCGCCGCCGACGCAGGCGCATTAGCTGCGGCGATCGGTGTTTCTACGACAGGCGAAAGATTTGGTACGGGCGAAGTTGGAATTTCTTCCGGCCTGGCTGGACTGCCCATCGCAATCGATCCCGGCGCAGTGCCGGCGGATTCGGTAACCGCAGTACTGGCGGCAGGCTCTTGGGCCTTCGGAGCAGTCGCCTCCATTCCGACGATCGCCGGTTTTGTCTTGGCTTCCGCTAGCTTGCCCTTGGCCGCTGCGGCTCCCGGAATTGGGCTCGGCTCGATTGCCGGGCTTGATTCCGTTTGCGCTTCAGCCAATGCAGTCGCGGTTTCCGCGGCCGGGGCCGGCGATGTCGCGAGCGCCGGGCTCTGCATCCAACCGAGATCGTAGAATGAATCGGCAAAAACAACGTTCAGTGCGGGCGAATAGATTTTCTTGGCCGACGTGATCCAGTCCGTCGCCTTGGTTGGATTGTTGTGCTTAAACTCCCATCCTGCTTGCGCATAATAAAGAGCAGGCGTGTCGCCGGTGAATTGGAATTGCTCCATTAACTTCTGGGCGCGGCTGTCTTTGCCTTCCAACAGCCAGGTCATGTAGATGTTAAACTTGATCAGCTGCGCCGCTTCGCTCTTGTCGCCACCCGGGGCCTTGCTCAGGAGCGCTTCAAATCGATCGCGCGCGGCCGCGTAATCTTTTTTCTTCAGCGGCACCAGCGCGAGATTGAATTGCGCCTGGCGGAATTTCGAATCGGCCTTCAGCGCTTTTTTGAATTCGACTTCGGCCTGATCGAACTGCTTTTGCTCCATCAAAATTTCGCCGCGCAAAGTTATCGTCGCGGGCTGATTCGGATCGGTTGCATCGGCGTCGTTCACATATTTCAGAGCCGAAGCGAAATCGCGCTGCTGATAAGCCTGACGCGCTTGCTCGACCCGCGAGCGTGCGAACGCTTTGCCCTTGGCCGCGCGTTCTGAAGCTGAGGTCAACTCCAGCGCCGCGCGCGTTTGGCCGGCTTGTTTTTGCAACCAGCCGATTTCGTAAAGCGACTCGGCAAAAAGTTTATTTAGTGCCGGCGAGAAATTCTTTTCCGCTTGCGACATCCAATTCTTCGCGTCCTGCGGTTTGTTTTGCTGAAGCGCAATCGCCGCATTGGCGTAGTGAACGGCCGGCGTGTCCGGGGAGAGTTCGAACTTGGCCAAAAGCGAATCAACCATGTTCTCTTTCCCTTCCAGCAAATAAGTTAAGAGAATCTTGTATTGAATCAGCTGGGTCGCTTCGCCTTGCAGCTCGGAAGCGTTGCTCGAGAGCAACTCCTGAAAACGATTACGCGCTTCGACCCAATCTTTTTTCAGAAACGGGATCTCGGCCAGATTGAATCGCGCGTTCCAAAATTTCGGATCGATCCGCAATGCCTCGCGCAACGCGGTCTCGGCTTTGTCGTAAAGACCCTCGCGCATCATGATTACGCCGCGCAAATTTTGCGACTCGGCCAGGTCAGGTTGACGCGCGTCGATCGCGTCGAGTTGTTTCAGTGCTTCCGGAAAATTATTCGCGTCGAATGCTCGAAACGCTTTGTCATACATTCCTTCCAGTTCCGCCTTCGACGGCGCGACATTGTCCGCCGCCAAAGACCCAAGTACGAGTACGGCGACTGCCGCGATCTTGCGAATCTTCATGGCCTCCCCCACATAAAACCCCTCCGCGAGCCCGATGACAAGCCTAAATTTTAGCGCTTTGAGAGGAATTTTTTGGGGGCGTTGTAGCTGCCCCGAAAACGTTCGGGGCAGAACCCAAAACAGCACTAAATACGCCCGCCTTCAGCGGTTGAGATTGGCCACGATGCGTAGCCCTTCCAGGGTCAAGTTAGGACGCACTGAATCGATCTCCCTCAGGCGTTTAGCGATCAAATCCGCATAGCCGCCGGTCGCGATTACGTGGACCTTTTGCCTGGGAAAACGTTCGGCCTTGATTCGGTCGATGATCTCACGCACCAGCCCGCGATAACCGATCACCGCGCCGGAACGCATCGCCTCGATTGTCGATCTTCCAACGGCCGAGCGCGGCTCCTTTAACGAGAGCTTCGGCAACAGCGCGGTGCGTTGATACAGAAAATTCGTCATCGATTCCAAGCCCGGCGCGATCACCCCGCCGATGTATTTTCGTTTCGCCGAAACGATGTCGAAGGTGACCGCGGTCCCAAAATCAACCACGATCGCCGGACAACCACAAAGCGCAGCAACCGCCGCGGCGTTCGCGAGACGATCGGCGCCGATCGTTTTCGGATTCGGATAATCGATCCCGACGCCGAGTCTGATTCGTGGCGTTAACCACAAAATTTTCGAACCTTTCGCTGCTTTTCGAACAACCGCGTTCTTCTTCGGCACAACCGAACAAACCACGAACATGTCGACCTTACGGCGGCCAACGAATCGTTGAAGCACGGCGCTACGAAAATCTCGCGTTTCAATGCGTTTTGGTTTCGAAATTTTTCGTCGCGTCGCGAACGCGAGCTTCGTAAACGAATTGCTAATGTCTATTAAGAGATAATTCGCCCCGCGCGCCATTCCGAACACTGTAGCGGCGGCCTCCGGTTCTCGGAAGTCTGCTCTTCCGTCCTCTGATCTCTGATCTGTGACCGCTGCCGCCTTGCTCCGTTAGGCGGCAGCGCGTACCCTCGCTCCGTGCGAAAACTCGTTCATCGCCCACGCCGTTTGCGACGTTCTCCCGCCCTAAGAAATCTCGTTCGCGAAACTAATCTCACCGCCCACGATTTCGTTCTCCCGCTTTTCGTCAGCGAAAAGATCGACCAACGCCGCCCGATTGAAAGTATGCCTGGCGTTTTTCAGTTCACGGTCGATGAAGTTGTCGATCAAGCGCGAGCGGCGCTCGACGCCGGACTCCAAGCCGTTCTTCTTTTTGGAATTCCGGCCAAAAAGGACGAACAAGCGAGCGGCGCTCACGCCGAGGACGGCGTCGTTCAAAAAGCGTTGCGCACGATCAAAAAGAAATGCCCTGAAGTCGTCGCGATCACGGACGTTTGTCTTTGCGAATATATGAGCCACGGCCATTGCGGCGTCACCCGCATCGACGGCGAACATTTCCACGTGCTCAACGATCAGACTGTCGATCTTTTGGTGAAGACCGCGCTCTCGCACGCGCAAGCCGGCGCGGACATGGTCGCCCCGAGCGACATGATGGACGGCCGCATCGGCGCGATCCGTGATGCGCTCGACTCTAACGGTTTCACCGACACCGGCATTATGAGTTACGCGGCAAAGTTCGCTTCTGTGTTTTACGGTCCGTTTCGCGACGCAGCCGAAAGCCCGCCCCAATTTGGCGACCGCCGTTCTTACCAGATGGATTCGGCCAACGCCGATGAAGCATTGCGCGAAGTCGCGCTCGATATCGACGAAGGCGCCGATATTATTATGATCAAGCCCGCGCTTCCCTACATCGACATCCTCTGGCGCGCGCGCGAACGGTTTCGTAAACCGACCGCCGTTTATCACGTGAGCGGCGAATACGCGATGATCAAAGCCGCCGCCGAAAAAGGAATCGTCGACGAACGCGCGGCCGTTTTGGAAATCATGACCTCGCTCAAGCGCGCCGGCGCCGACATCATCGTCACCTATTGGGCGCGCGAACTCGCGCAATGGCTCCGGGAGTGAATTCCGCGCAGCGGTGTAGAGGCGGCCGTGTCGGCCGCGAGTCAGATAATAATGGCGGTGCGCCTCGCACCGGGGAAACCGACGCGCATTTTCTGCTCAAGCGCCTTGCGTTCATTTGGGCGCAACAACAAGGCTACTCCACGTGCGCGCTGGAAGTCTCTTTGCCCCACTGCCGATACCGCGCCGACGTCGCCGGCTACCGCCCGAACGGAAAACGAATCGGCACCACCGCAATTTTCGAATGTAAACAGGCACTGGTCGATCTCCGCCGCGACAACGGTTGCACCGCGACCACGATCCGGCGGTTGGAGAAAGTGCATCAACGCCGCGAAGTGCTGGAAAGAAATCTGCGCGTCCATTATCCGGCGTTGCGCGTGCACGATTCGCTCTTTGCTGAGTTCGACTCGCACAACTTCGAAGCGATCGATCACCGCGGTTACAAACAGGTGCTGCGTCAAACCCGCGTGTTACAAAGCCGGCTCTTCGACGGGACCAAATTCGAAACGCTGATTCGTTATGGCTGCGCCAATCTATTTTTTCTCGTGTTGCCAAAGGAACTGTTTCGCGAACCCGAAATCCCGATTGGCTGGGGAGCACTGATTGAATCCAACGGCGCGCTCGCGCTCGCGCGCAAACCAACCTGGCACGACGTCTGCGATCAAAACCAATTGCGTTTTCTAGAGAGAATCGCGCGCGCCGGCACCCGCGCGCTCAATCGCCAGCTTGGCATTTCCTCGGATAAGGTTCTGGCGTTGTCTCCCTAATAACTATCAACAATTAACCGCTAACAAACTTCTCACGCCGGCTTGCAGGCGCGCTTACTGCTTCCTTTAGACGACACCATGCGCGTATTGATCGCCGATGACCAAAAGGACGTGGGAAAGTCGTTGGCGGACCTGGTTCGTTACTGCAATCACGACGTCGTCGCAGTTGTCGGCTCCGGCTTGGAAGCGATCAACGCCTACACATTGTATCATCCCGATCTTGTCCTGATGGATTACCGGATGCCGAAATTGAACGGCGGCACCGCCTGTCGCCACATCATCGCCAAAGATCCGGCCGCGCGCGTCATTCTCGTTACCGCCTGGTCGCCCTCCGACGACACCAGTGTATCGGGCGCGATCGCGATCTTGCCAAAACCGGTGGCGCTGGAACGGCTCGACGCCACGCTTCAGACCGTCGCCCAAATGTTGCCGGCGCTGTCGCCCGCGGA
>Ga0137399_10000261_pt1 | contig 19932 bp, 12 predicted proteins | sample czorhiz316metaG_FD_104810 | JGI IMG/M metagenome (GOLD analysis project Ga0137399, IMG submission 104810) | Vadose zone soil microbial communities from Angelo Coast Range Reserve, California, USA - czorhiz3.16 metaG | ecosystem: Environmental > Terrestrial > Soil > Vadose zone | place: USA...
ACATTAGGATCGCCCCGATGCAAATCAACCCACTCGGTGGAAACTAGGACTTCAGGATTGGAATATGATTGCATCACTTCGACCTCCTTTCTCAAAATGATGAATGGTGGTTTACCGGGTTTTTGGGGTCCATGCTCCGGATGCTCCCCCACGCCCGGTCACAACTAAATAATTAAATAACTTGTTCTGATAAATGCAATAGAATCGCAAGCATTTTTTTCTTATATTCAGCATGTGAGAAGACTTTTCCTCATCCTCCTCGCAATTACCCCCGTGTGGACGGCTCAGACACTCTCCCAGGGCAGGACTGCCGATATCAAGCAGCGCCTGGCGGAGAGCTATGAGCGGAGCGGAGACCTGGAGACGGCCGTGAAACTCTTTCAGGAGGCCTACGCCCGGGATTCCTCCAACCTTCTGGTCTTCGAGGCCTTGAGGCGCGATTACCTCCAGCTCAAAATGCACGATAAGGCGGTGTCGCTGCTCGAAGGATACCTGGCGAGGAATCCGAAGGACATCAATATGCTGTCGCAGCTTGCCGCCGTCTACGTCCTGAAATCGGATGAGACGAGGGCGAACGAAATCTGGGAGCGAGCGATCGCGGTCGATCCGAGCCATGAGGTAACATACAGATTCGTGGGCAGCACGATGCTCCAGAGCCGGCAGTTCGATCGCGCCATCAATATTTACCAGCGGGGGCGCACCGCATGCGGCGACCCGAAACTTTTCACGAGCGATATCGCTTACCTGTATTCCGTCATGCTGAAGTACCCCGAGGCGACCCGCGAGTATCTTAATCTCGTTCGACAAAATCCCCCGCAATTGGCCTACGCGGAATCGCGGATCTCAACCTACACGGGGCGCGCCGAAGGGCTGAGCGCCGCGACGCTTGTGGTCGAACAGGCTGTCAAGAGCGAGCCCGAGAATCTGCCGTTCCAGCAGTTGCGCTCGTGGGTGTACATGGAGGGAAAGCATTACGATCAGGCATTCGAGGTGTACAAGATTATCGACGAGAAAACTAAGGCGCAGGGGCACGAGCTTTTTAATTTCGCAATGCGCGCCCTCAATGAGAGAGCATACGCTGCGGCTGCCGCGGCGTTCACCTATATTGAAAAAAAATACCCCGCGTTCGATCAGATGTCGCAATTGAAATTCGGGTACGCTCGAACGCTTGAGGAAATCGACGCCCAAGGAGATACGACAAAATTCGCCGGCAGTCAATCCCAGCCGGAGCGCCACCCCGAAAGCCAGGTGAAACCGCTCTACGGCGCCGCTATATCCGCTTACGAGCGGGTCATCGCGGAGTTCCCGAAAACCGAAATCGCAGCACGTTCTCTGCTCCGCATCGCGACGCTCAAACAGGAGAGACTGTTCGATCTCGACGGATCGAGATCCGCGCTCGAGAACATCACGCGCACATACGGCATGATTCCCGCGGTCGCGGAGGAAGCGACTCTCCGGCTCGGCGACGTTTATCTGTGGGCCGGCGATATGGAGAAAGCCGCAGCACAGTACAAACTGCTCGCGGGCCGCGCCGTGCTCGTCAACCAGCTGCAGGAAACGGCGGGCTTGCGCCTCGCGGAGCTCGACTATTTTCAGAAAAAATTTCAGGACGCCCTGACCAAGCTGAAATCGCTCACGCGAAACGCTTCATCCGACGTCACGAATGATGCGCTGTCATTACAGATTTTTATCCAGGAAAATATTCAGCCCGGCGATGCCGCCCTCAAGGATTACGCGCAGGCCGACCTCTTGAGGCGCCAGCAAAAGCTTCCCGACGCACTTGCGGCGTTCCAGTCGATCGTTCAAACCTATCCCAAGTCAGACATCGTTGACGACGCTCTTGTGTCCACCGGCGACTTGCTGAGCCGGCTGGATCGGTCCGCCGAGGCGCTTGCAGCTTATGAACGGTTATTAAAAGACTTCCCCGAAAGCATACTCCTCGACCGCGCGCTGATGAAAATGGGAGAGGTGTACATCAAGGGGATGAAGGACTCCGTGAAGGCGATTGCCGCGTACCAGAGGCTCTTGGAACAATATCCCAATTCGATTTACGCCGCCGAAGCGCGGAAGCGAATCCGGGAACTGAGGGGGGACAACATATGATCGGCAAGGCATTGTGCGCGCTCCTCCTCGCCTTTTCGGTGATAACGAATGCCCAGAAGATTCTCATCCCGATGGACTTGAAGCAGACCGACGATCTGAAAGCGTACGGCATCGCCTACTGGGCGCTGACCAAGAATATCGAGGTCGACTGGCTCCTGAATTACCGGGGCGGCTCGTTCATGCTCGACGGAGCCGAGGCGGTCGCCGCAGAGTGCAGGATCCGGGGGGTTTTATTTGAAGAGCTCTCCGGCTCTCAATCCAGCCAGATTTACGCCGAAGTTCAGGCTGAGAACACTAACATGGATGCGGTCCGGTTGGAGAAGGCGCCGAAGATTGCGGTGTATGTTCCGCCGAACTTCCTCCCCTGGGACGATGCCGTCACTCTCGTGATGGAATACGCTGAAATTCCCTACGAGAAGGTGTGGGACGTGGAAGTCCTGCAGGACAAGCTTCCGAAGTACGATTGGCTCCACCTGCATCACGAGGACTTCACGGGACAGTACGGAAAGTTCTTTGCCTCGTATTCGACCGCGCCGTGGTACGTCGAGCAGCAGGTCATGTACGAGAAAAAAGCAAAGGAACTGGGTTACCGGAAGGTTTCCGAGGTCAAGAAAGCCGTCGCCCGCAAGATCAAAGAGTATATGGCCGCGGGCGGATTCATGTTTGCGATGTGCTCAGCGACCGACACGTACGATATTGCGCTGGCCGCGGAGAATACCGACATTTGCGATGTCATGTACGACGGAGACCCGCCGGACGCCGACGCGCAAAAAAAGCTGGATTATTCAAAGTGTCTCGCGTTCGATAATTTCAAGCTTGAGATGAACCCTCTGCGATATGAGTATTCCGACATCGACATACCCCCGAGCGATATGGTGGCGATGCTGAACCCCGAAACCGATTATTTCACGCTCTTTGAATTCTCGGCCAAGTACGATCCCGTTCCCACGATGCTCACCCAAAATCACGCGAATATCATCAAGGGGTTTCTCGGACAGACTACGAACTTTAAGAAGAGTTTGATCAAGAAGAACGTTACAATCCTCGCCGAAAAGGAAGGAACCGAGGAGGTACGCTACATTCACGGCAACTACGGACGCGGGACGTTTACCTTCTACGGAGGGCACGACCCCGAGGATTATCAGCATGCGGTCGGGGATCCGCCAACTGATTTGAGCCTGCACAAGAAATCACCGGGATACAGGCTGATCCTCAACAACATCCTCTTCCCTGCCGCGAAGAAGAAGCAGCAGAAAACGTAGAACCCGATTGTCTCGCTTGGCTCCGCGAATCGTGCGCGGGGGGCATTTCCCATTTCTCATTCTTCGTCTCCATGCGGCTGGCTATCATTTCAGACATCCATTCAAATCTTGAGGCTCTCGAGAAATCGCTTGAGGTCGTCGCGGAGCAGAAGGTTGACAAGGTGGTTTGTCTGGGAGATATCATCGGCTACGGAGCAAATCCCAATGAATGCATCGAGCTCGTACGCGCGGCGACGCCGCACGTATTGCTGGGGAATCACGACGAGGCCGCTCTGGATCTTTCGAAAACGGAATACTTCAACCCGTTCGCGAGGGTCGCCGCGGAGTGGACGAACAAGGAGCTCACAAAGGCAAACGCCGAGTACGTTCAACAACTGCCTTTTACGCTTGAACTGGACGGCCTCCTCTTCGTCCATTCCTCCCCTTTTGAACCGGATGCCTGGCACTACGTGCTCTCCGTTGCCGACGCCCAGTTCAATTTCGATTATTTTACACAGGCGACCTGCTTCATCGGCCATTCGCATGTGCCCCATGTATTCTGCGATGACGGGTATACACGGGAGTTTGCGGCAGGGAAGAAGTTTATTATCAACGTGGGGAGCGTCGGCCAGCCCCGCGACAATGACTGGCGTCTCAGCCTGGGGATCGTCGATACCGGCAGTTGGAGCTACAACAACATCCGGTCAGATTACGACGTGGAGAAAGCCGCGGAAAAGATTCGCAAAGCCGGGTTGCCGAAGGCACTTGCGGATCGCCTCATGATGGGCCGGTAAGAGCTGCCTTCCGGTAAGACCTACCTTTCGTTCAGCGTTCGCTTTCTAACAATTCTATTTTTTGCATCACCGCCGCGCGCTGCTCGTCCGTGAGCTGCGACTTGCCGAGCTGAATATATTCTTCCATCGCCTCCCCTTTGAGCTTCAGCACCTCAAGCGCTTTCGCCACCATCAGCCGGTCATCGATGCGGCCGGAAAGGTTCGGATACAGGCGAAAAAGCTCCTTGGCCTTCAGGATGCCGGTCTCATAGAAACCGTTGCCGAAGAGAAACTCGGTTCCCTTCATCCGCATCGTTCCCGCTTCAGGATCGACCACCCCGGCCGCCGCGTGTCGATCCATATTTGCGCCGTGGATCGTCGTGGTTCGCGGGATCGACAGCTCATCATCGCCGCTTTTATCCGGAACCGACCGTATGCGCTCCATCGCGAGCTTCAGCAGAAGCTCCTCTTTCGTCAGGGTCCGGAGATCCGCCATGTCGACGATCGCCTGCTCGGGCATGGTCAACGTCGTCTTGTCGTCGATCACGACGGTCGCCGAGGATTTCCGGCCGGATTTCATCGAGTCGTCGGGCTTCAGGACATCGCCGGGTGACACGTTCACCCATTGTTCCTGAACGTTGTGACGGACGTAGACGCTCCCTTTTACCGCTGTCACCTTGATATCGGCCCGCAGAACTGTTCCCGCCGTGAGCAACACGAGCAGGAAACTGACCGTCGAATTCAAACCCCTTCTGTTCATGATTTGTACCCCCTTTTCTCGCCGCTGTTTTTCAATGCCGATTCATTATCCGCGCGCCTCTTCGAATGCGCAGCACTTCATTTAATTGACCGTTCCGAGGTCCACAACATGGACCCAACCCTTGATCAATCCGAGTTTCACTTCAACGTCGTTATAGTACTCCTGAGCGCCGGCTTTCCATGCCTCTTCGAATCCCTTCGTGATCGCAGTCGATTCGACGGGAACCCAGACCGACTCGACGCCCCGATCGTTGCCGCGGATGACATACCGCTTCGGATTGTCGCTCAGGAGCGGGGCATCGCCCGGGCTGATGCCGGTGTCGAACATCAGATAAACGTGAGCATCGTCCGGTCGATCCGGCGGAACGACATCGATGAATGCCGTCGAGAGTCCAATGCTTGCCAGAAGGGCGGAATAGCAAACGCTCAAGTCGTCGCAGTCGCCGCCGCGCAGGCGCAGCGTCTCCGAGGGATATTGAACGAAGTCCTCGCTCTTCTTGGGGTCGTTCACGTAGAGAAGCTGCACCGCAAATTCGTTGAAGATGATCTTCGCCCTCGCCATATTTGAAAGCACGGATGGGACCGTATCCAGCAGTGCTTTATAATGGTTCAGATAGGTCCGCGTAAACCGGATCACCTCGGAGTCGTCGGGGGTGACAAAATACCTCAGCAGATTAATATCTCCGTTCCAATCGTTTCTCCCGTGAATCAGGATGCGGTTCTGCCGCCGTTCGCCGGAATCCTCTTCATCCGCCCTCGCGGCCACGGTCAGTTCGGCGTTGCGGATCGAGAGTGAACGGACCGACCGGATCGAGTCGCTGAACACGGCGCAGAAAGGAATTCCCAGCGTATCTCCGGGCTGGATATCATACGATTTGGTCTCTGTGGGAGAGTCCATGAGGTTATCGACGAAAAAACTGAGTTTCACCTCAATCTTTTTTTTGGCTGCGTTCCGGATAATCGCTCTGCCGAGGGGGCGATAGGCGTACACCGGCTGCAGAGCGGGGAAGATCTCGCCGTTTATATCAAGGCGCTCAATCTGCGCGAGGGTCGTCTTGATTCCCCCGAGGTTGACCCGTGCGGTCATGGAGAGGCGGTCGCCAGTGAAAGGGTTATACTCCACGCCGGCGATATCGGACGACTGGAACGTGCTCACGCTCGCGGATCCGCGGCGGTCGGTTTCGGAAAAAAATTTCAGGTAGCTCAGATCGAGCTTCACGGGGAGGTACGATCCGCCGATCCCGACGGTTATCGCATCGGCAGAGAGTGAGGCCGAGCCATCCAGGTATAATCCACCACGAATCATCAAACCTGATGGCCCGGCCCACTCACCGCCTACGCGAAATTGCTTCTTCGTATCGCCGTCGAGTGATACGACAGCGCGATCGATCCCGGTGTATCCCACCCCCGCGCGGGCATACCTTGGAAGTGTCAGCGAGTATTGCTGCGCCTCATCCGGAAGCCGCGAATCGATGATTTGCACGATGTTCTTGGCGACTATGCCGACCCGATAGCTCGCCTGCGGCATCCAGAGTACCCCGAGGTCGGCGAGGAATGAACTTGCGGAGTATTCGATCGGGGTTGATTGAATGACCGAGTTCGAATCCACGGCGAATCTCGTGTCGGTGACATGATTCTCGAACCGGTGGATGCTGAATCCGAGCGATATCTCGTCGCCGAACCGGTAGGCCGCCCCGAGGGCATACGGTTCGCTGTAGCTGATTTTTTTATCGAACTTGTTCACGACCGTCCGGCTTGAGTCTTCGATCGTGAACGTCGAGGGAACATCGAAGTCGAGCGAGATGCCCGGAGATATGCGGAACCCCCCGGAAGCAGTTTCAAGAAACTTTTTTCCGATCCCTGCAAGCTGGAACGTCAGGGAATGGCCTGTGTTGGCCGGCGAGAGAAAATTTCCGCCTTCGAGGTCCCAGTCTTTAAGCCCGATCAACCCCGCCGGGTTCCAGTCGAGCGCGTCGAGGCCATCGGCAAAGGCGGTGTACCCGCCCATCCCGATTGCGCGTGCGGAACTCAGATGTTGCGCGTTAGACATTACGGTGCTCATGAGCATCCAGAACAATGCCAATCCTATGCGGGTAGGAGGCAAGAAATTCATCGATGGCTACGGTCTGATAGACAATAGGAGATTGTGTGTCGTTGATGTCGTTACCCTGATCCGATCCGGGTAGCCGCTGGCGGTCGTCGTTGTCGTGTCTTCCGATGAAAATGTGAAGAGCGCACTCTGTTCGTTGCGAAGGATCTGGAGGAGAGCCGGCGGAATCACGGTGCCGCCCTGATTTGAGTTTAGCCGCAGACGCACGAGGGCACGGGTACGCACCCCCGCCTGAACCTGACTGATGAGGATGCGAATTGAATTTCCCCCGCCCGTCCATCGGACTCGGAGATTATGCGCTAGTGACACGCTGTCGTTCGGTCCCGGGAAATCAATGTGCAGCACCGGGGGTGAGCCAACATTCGTCGAAAACGTCCCGAATCCGGACACTTTCCACTGGTAGGCATGGCCGCCGAGAAACTGAAAACCCCGGCCGCCCACTCCGTCTTTGCTCACAAGGGAATACTGCAGGCCGAGCAGCGTGTCAATCGGAATGCTCGCCAGATAGAGCGTCTTGTTGCGCGGGTAAAGCGGGACATCATCGATGCTGACATTTCCCGCATCGAGTGTCTTGTAGCCGACAGTGACGGAGTTAATGATTATCGGAGTGTTTCGGTCGAAGAAAATCGCGCGGGCCAATGACGCTTCGTGATGCTGGGCCGGGCTATCGTATACCGAGCCTCCGACGATCAATTGACCGAGCACCTTGCTTTCGACAGGAGGGAAGAGCCTCGTGGTGTCGATGTCCTCCGTACCGAATGCCCCTTCGGGTGGCGGCGGCATGGGTGACACGATAATAGGCGGCCCGTCGTCGTTGATGAGGTCCACCGGTCCCTGTTTCTGGCAGCCCGCCGCTGCGAGTGTGAGAACAATGACGCTATAATACCACCGGCATCTCATTCGCACCGAGACTATCGACTTCATGGGATTAAAATCAATCGACTCCATACTTTGCAGTAATCCTCGCTTCCAATCTAAGAAAAGCTTCCCCCGCCTGCAAGGTTTTATGGCGCAGGCGGGGGAGCTCTGTGAAAGAATTTCGGGCGTTACCGTACGACGATATAGGGTGCGCCCCAGAACTCGTTCGTAAAAGGTGCGTCGTTGACGTAGATGGAGCCATACGAGAGGACGTCGACGACAGCGTTGAACCGTGCTGCGAGCACTCCGATCGGCAGGAATCTCGGAAGCCTTGCGACGAAGATCCGCTCGTAGACCCTGGTGAAGCTTCCCCCTCCGCCCGACGTGGAGATGAGATGCATCACGGTCCGGCGGCGCTCTCCGCCATCACCCGCAATGCCAAACCGCAGGTGAGAGATCTCCGCCGAATCGTCGGAACTCGTGACCGTAACCCTCACCCGTATGGAGTCTCCGACCCTGAAGCGCGGTATGGAACCGCGGAAAAGTCCGAGCCGGAACCATGTCTGGAGAGGATCGGTGAATGTCGTATCGGAGATTCCGATGCGCTCGATCTCGAGCGAAGCGATCGAGAAGTGGTTCAGACTATCCGGTCGCGTCTTCCCGAGGACCATGCTGATCGCAACGGGCACCCAATTTCTGAACGGGTTGCCGGTGCGCGCGATTCGAATGAAGCGCACCTTGCGTTTTACGACTTCCGTAAACGGCTTCTTGATGATCGTGTCGATCACGACCGTGTCGGCTGTTTTGAATCCTATCCCCACCCAGAATTCGCCGGGAAGAATCTTCGTTATCGTCACAAGCGCATTCGAATCGCCGGGCGAAATGACGATGTCGTACTTTCTCGTTACCTGATGCCAGAATATATGCCGTCCCCACCTGACCGGATAGACTGAATCCGCGAAGACTGCGGATAAACTCGCGAGATCGCTGGCATCGATTTTCGCCAGGCCGTCGTACTCGGCGCTCCGCATCCCGTTGTCATCGATTGTCAGTTCGTCCGAAGCCGAGAAGTCGGCCACCGAATCGATGCTCGTAACCGCACTTTGCAATGCTTCCTTATCAGACGGTATGGGTTGGACACCCCCTGGATCTTTCGAACAGCCGCCCAAAACAAGCGCCGCGAATAATACCGCGACCGCCATCTGCAATCTGATCATACTCCGCTCTCCTCTCTATATATAGGGTTCATGCCTGAGATGCGTGCGCGTTCATAATTTAAGTCCCGCCGCTCCTTCCCACACGCCCGCACGTGATTTTGGAGAAACGAAAGAGCAGCGGGACACATAGACTCTTAAACTCGCTTTGGGCCGCCCATTTGGTGATTTTGTGGAGGATTCCGGACCCCGGGTGCGTTGCACTTCCCTACTGTGCCCCGCGAGGGATCTAAAGCGACCCGGCCGGATAACCTCAATTATCGTGCCAGGAGTTTCACGGTCGAGAAATTGCTCTTCATGGCGCGGGTTCAACAATTATTCGCGCCGGATGAAGAATAATGACGGGAAGAAGTGCGGGAATTAGGGTAAGTTATGCGGGATCGTCCCCGATCCGGCGGTCAGAGGATGGGATTGTCCCGGAGTTTTCAAGGCCGAGGTTCCATTCCCCCCGGTAAAAAGAGCCGATCACATCATCGAGATATGCATGGTACCTCTGTGGGAGATTTTTGTACTTCGGCTTCACGTTCACGGCAACCTGTTCGGCCGGAAGCGCGGCGTTGACCACCTCGACGGCATTGCCCAGATACTCGATAAGTTTTTTGTGGACCCGTTCCCGGGTGTCCGGCTCGGGTGAGGCGGCAATTAGAGCTACCGTGGCCCTTACATCCCACTTCATCTCAACGAAGGTTTTAAAGCAGTAACCTCGCAGATATTCGGCCACGGTTCCACGGTTGAATCCCCCCAGCTCGTCGGCCGTCTCGGAGATCGCGTTCCTCGAGAATTTCTTGCTTCGAAGCGATTCAACGATCTGCTCCTCGATATCGATCAAATCGGCCGATTCCGCCAGGATCTCCGCGGGAAGATCCTTCATGCGAACCATGTCTCGCCCGTCCGCCCGGGCTAGCAGGGCGGCGCGCTTCAAAACACTCTGCAGCTCCCTTACATTGCCCTTCCATTGATACCGCTGCAGAATTTCCATGACGATCGAGCTCGTTTTCGCTCCGGGGGACTCCTGCTCGATGAAGTATTCTATAAGCAGGGGAATGTCGGTTCTTCGGTCCCGCAGCGGCGGCAGTTGAATGGTGAGCACGTTCAAGCGGTAGTACAGATCCTCCCTGAACCGTTTCTGTTGAACCGCGGACCGAAGATCCCGGTTTGTCGCCGCAATCACCCGAACCGCGACTTTCATGGTCCTGCTTCCCCCGACTCTCTCGAAGGTCCCGTCTTGCAGCACCCTCAGCAGTTTCACCTGAAAAGCCTCGCTCGTCTCGGCAATTTCATCGAGGAAAATCGTGCCTTGATCCGCAAGTTCGAACCTGCCGGCCTTTTCCCGGACCGCGCCTGTGAAGGCGCCCCGCTCGTGGCCAAAGAGTTCGCTCTCGAGCAGCGTTTCTGTCAGAGCGCCGCAATTCACGGCCACAAACGGTTTGGCCCTTCGCCCGGAGTGCTGGTGGATTGCGCGCGCAACCAGTTCCTTCCCCGTTCCGCTTTCTCCGAGGACAAGTACGGTCGCATCGTTATCCGAAACCTTCCGGACGAATGACACGATCTCCCGCATCGGTCCCCTCGAATCGTACAGGATGCCGTTAAACTCCTCGCGGCCGGCCTTCTGTTCATCGGGTGCCGAATGCGGCTGCAGGTCATCCGCCCGCGCGCGCAACCGGCCGATTTCGGTTTTGTACGCGCGAATTTCCTCAAGCAGGGCCGCTCCCCGTTCTTCATGCTGTCCCTTTTGAATTGAAGTAAGATCCTGCTCGAGCATTCTGAGCCGGGCTTCCTTTTCACCGAGAAGCGTGTGAATCTGTTCCTTCTCCTTCCTGAGAGAGGAAACCTGTCCTTGGGCGAGCCGGAAATGATAGATCAGGAGCCCCACGGTGACGAGCAGTGAGGCGAAAACCGGCCGCGCGACGGGTATGATGAGAGAGTACTGCGTGAAAAGGATCATCGAGGCAATAGCCAGCATCGCGAGGAGGGAGAAGCTTCCGAGCAAGCCCGGGATGAGGCGTTTCCATTGCATGAAAAGCGCGCACACGAGCGCTACCCCGAACGAGAGCGCGTATCCCGCGAATGTCGGGAGTTGCCGGAGGAAATTACCGTGCAGGGCATTATGAAGAATCGTCGCATGGATTCCGATCGAGGGAAATTGCGGCGAGAATGGAGTCGCCACAAAAGAGCTCCTCCCCTCCGAAATGATGCCGAGCAGCACAATTTTCCCTCTGAGCCGTTCGATCGGCATGGAAGGCCGGCCCCCGGACTGGAGTGCGTCGTACGCCTTGAGAAAATCCACTGTGGAGATCAGGTGAAGCGAATTATTCCCGCCGGCAAAATTAGGCCGGACCGTGCCGTTCGACGATACCGGAAACTCGATGTCAGACCCCGCCCATTGAATCCGGGAGGTCTCCCCCGACAGTTTCACATCGGATCTCGGGACGCCGAGAGCAACCCTCAAGACTTCAAATGAGAAGGCGGGGACGAGCGTTCCCTGCGCTTTTATAAACAGGGGGATTTCTGCGGGGTCCGGCACCGTGGTATGCCCCAGGCTCGCGGCGCTGTTGAGGAGTTGGCTGAACGGAAGATCGGGCCTGCTCGCCACCGGAAAGGGCGCACCCGGAAACACGGGGTACGTGAAAAGGAGCGGCACCGGGCCCGCCGTCGTTCCACCCTCTTTCAGCGAACGAAAATAGCAGCTGAGAACTACATTCCCGGATTTCCCGACGACCGTCGAGAGGATGTCATCATACTCCGGATGCTCCATATCCGGCTCCGTGAATGCAATGTCGATTCCGACCGCCCTTGCCCCCAGGTTTCGAAGTACGTCGAATATGAGGGCATAGTAGCTCCTCTTGACGGGTATGCCGCCGAGAGAGGCGATGTCGTCTCCGGATAAGTATAAGACGACGATCGATGAATCGATCGTCGATTCACCCCGGAGGCGATATTCCGCCGACGTGACCCCTTGTTCGATCGCGTCAAATGTCCCGGAAAAGATGAGTGTGAGAAGAAGCGCAAAACATATTAGTCCGAGACCGAGATACAATGGCTTTGACTTTGCCTGTTCCATCGGAACGCCTCAGCGCTTTGCCGCACCCCGGGGTGCCAGCCATTGCAGAGGATCCTGTTTCTCACGCTCCTTCCAGATTTCGAAGTGCAGCATCGGTCCCGCGAGCGCTTCGCCGCTTTTGCCGATCTGCTCTCCCTGCTTGATCCGGTCTCCCTCGTTAACGGCTATCTCCGAGAGGTGCGCGTAAACGGTCCTATATCCGTTCTGATGATTCATGATCACTAGATTGCCGAACGATGGGAGCCACCAGATGGTGGATACTTCACCGTCGGCAACCGCGTCCACATACGTGCCGGAGGGGACATCGATGTCGATCCCGTTATTCTGCGTCACGGTGTGAAGCGCCGGATTCTGCTGGACACCGAAGCGCGAAACAATTTTCCCCTGGGAGACAGGCCAGGGCACACTCCCGCGTCGCAGGCCCTGCCCCGCAGCAGGCTCCTGCCGCGTGACGCGGTCTTGCCCCGGAGCGACGGGGGGCGCCGCCGTTTCGTGGGGCTTTGCGCCCGGGGCTTTCGGCTTTCGAATTTTAGCGCGATCCCGCTCGATCAATCCGGCGATCAATTGCTCCAGCTTTTTTGCGTCTTCGGTTTTGCGATCGATCTCCCGCTTGTAGCTCCGTTTGTCTTTTCTGATATCTGCAAGAAGCAGCTTTCTCTTTTGCACGCGTTGTGCGAGCTTTTTCTCCTCTCTCCCCTTCTCGGCGATCAACTCACGCTGGCTGATGAGTTGCTCCTGCAATCGCGCACGCTGGGATTCGAGGTCCACGCGCTGGCCGGAAATCTCGCCGATATCGGTCCGGCGCTGCTCGGAAAACCGTTTCAGGTATTCCGACCGTATAAGCATCTCATTGAGCGACCCGGCCGTCAGCAGAAGCTCCAGATCGTACGTCCGGCCGGACTTGTACGCCGCTGCCACGTACTGCGCATACTGGCCTTTGAGGAATGAAACCCGATCGTTGAGGCCGCCGATGAGGCCTCGTGTGCGGTTGATATCGTGTTGGAGGGCCGTCTCCTCGTCGTGGAGTTTATTGATAAGCTTTCGCACGAGCGACGCTTGATGATCGTAGCTGTCGAGAAGCCCAAGTGTCGAGTGTTCTTTCCGCTCTTTCTGTTTGATCTTTTGCTCATACGTATCGATGTCCCTCCTGAGCTTCTCCAGGTCGGACCGCTTCTTCTTAAGGTCGTCGCGCTGCGCGAGAGTCTCCGGGCGAAACAATCCGAGGAGGAGCAGGCCGATGCATATGGCTCGGGCGTTCATCAGCGCTGTATGATTTGCGCCCGCGCGGGAAGAACGAACGTACAATCGACGGGTTTATTGATCTCGATATCGTCGTAGGCGATGGTGATGCTTCTGCGCTCCCGGGGAAATATTACGCGAAGAAAATGCGGCATGGCAACCGGCGGCGAATCATCGACACGGTCCGTCGTCGCAGTTACATTCGGCTCACCGGGGGTGTCTGCAACGGTATAGCTGCGCACGACGAAGGCGTCGCCGTCGATCCGATATTCGGCCGTGCTGCCGGTTGCGGCATTCTTGTATTGAAGCACGTACGCGTTATCATCGATTGTGAACCCTGAAAGTGTATCTCCCGGCGATGCTTCGGGGAATTCACCCGTGAATGCATTGAGGATCTGGTCGAAATCCATTTTTAATCTAAACATCGACTGGAGGGTTCTCCCGTCGGGCCTCCCGATGAATGCTCTATTTTGCATCCTGTTGAAAAACACGAAGCGTTCCCGCGAGAGAAGCAGCGTCCCGACGTGAATGCCGAACGGTCCCTTGAATTCGACGAGGAGCGAGTCGGGCTTTTTTAACGAAGCGCTGAAGAATCCAGTGTTCGATCCTTCGGGCGCTTCGACCGTAATCGTGCCCTCACCCTTCAGCGTTCGGACCGTCTCGTTCCGTTCGTGGACCCGGCGAAGGATTTCCCCGATGGCCATGGGTTTTTCCCGGGCTGTCTTAAGAGACGGTGCGCAACCGTTCAGGTACATCAGAAGGACGATAAGTGGGAGCCCGTAGCTCCGGCCCCTCACAGACTTCCCCGTTGGATCTTCTGCTTCAGAGCCGTATTGGATGCGTCCAGATCGAGCGCCTTCTGCCAGAGCTCCATCGCCTTGTCCTTCCGGGACATTTTATAATAGATATCCCCGAGGTGTTCGTGGATGACGGCGCTCTTGCTGCCGAGCTCGATTGCCTTCCGGACATATCGCTCGGCCTCGTCGTATCGCTCCATGCGGAAGTAGACCCAACCATAGGTATCGAGGTAGGATTGATTCGTCGGCTGATCGGCAACCGCTTCTTTCGCCATCTGCAGCGCCCTCGGCAGCTGCAGCCCGCGCTCGGCAAGGCTGTACGCGTAGTTATTCAGAAGCAGATTATTATGCGCGTCCATCCGGAGCGCATGCTCATAGATGGTGTCCGATTCCTCCGGCTTCTTCATTTCGTCGTACACCAGCGCGAGGACGCTCAGAGCCTCGACGCTCTTTTCGTTGAGCTGCACTGCTTTCTCCAGCGACGATGCGGCGTCGGTCAACCGGTGAATTCCCCGGTACGAAGCCCCGAGCAGATACTGGATCCGAAACTCCTCGGGAAAGACCTTCTTTGCCTCGGACAGGACCTGGATGGCGTCGTCGTAGCGGCCCCTTTCGTAGTAAACGGTTGCGATCCCAACCCAGCCATCCGGGTTCCAGCTCGCGAGCTCCTTCACTTTTTGAAAGTTCAGGACCGCTCCGGAATCATTCTTTATAATGTCGTCGATTGAGCCGAGGAACCAGTACGGGCGCCAGTCCTTGGGATATCTTCTTTTTATTCTTTCAAATAGCTTCACGGCGTACGGGGCGACAAGCGAGTCTTTCTGGATGAACGACAGGAAAACCTGGCCGAAGCGAAGTTGATCGTCGAGAGAGAGGGAATCCCTCCGGAGAACGCTTTCGAACTGTTCCGCCGCGGCATCATAGTTCTGTTTCGTCAGGTAGGCGTGCGCGATCGCGGCCCGGAGCTCAAGGTTTTCGGGATTGACCTCCACAAGCTCGTTAAAGATTCGAAGAGCGGCTCCGGTGCTGTCCGCCCGAAGGTAGGCATCTCCAAGCGCCTTCTTGATCTCGAAGTTGCCCGGATCGATTTCCAGCATGCCTTTGAGAGCCTCGGCGGCCTTCTTGTAATCCCCTCCATTTCCATAGATTTGCGCCATCTGGAAATAGGCGTCCGCCTCAGGACCGAATCGATCGAGAATCTGCTTGTAGATCTGGAGGGCCTTCGCGGGTTTCTGGAGTTGGAGAAGCCTTGCAAGGTTGAGCCACGCTTCGAGGTACAGCGAGTCGATCCCGATGACCGCTTCATCCTCCTTGATTGCCGCGTCGAGTTCCAGCGAGCTCATGTATATTTCGGCGAGCGTTTCGTGATAGGTTCGGTTTTGCGGCGCCAGCCTGACTGCCTCCCGGCCCATGAGAATGGCTCGCTGGTGGTTGTTGAGAATTGCGTAGTCCTTTGCAATCGCGTGGTAGATTGCCGGGTCCTGTTTGTTCTGCAGAGCCTCCTGGTATTGAAGAATCGCCTCGGCATACTTTCCGGTCTGGTCGAGCAGAGCGCCTTCGATGAAGTGGGCGAGCGCCAGTTCATCTTCGGGGCGGGCCGTCAGGGGAAGTGCATCGAGAGAATTGCCCGGAAGCGGAATGTTCTGCGAAGAACTGCAACCTCCAGCCAGCAGCGACGCCGACAGCAGCATCACTGCTATCCAACATTTCCTACCCATCTCGTTTTCCAAGGTTCCTCGCTAAAAAAATATAGCAATTTCACCTCAGAATAACAACGATCGGGGCCGGAAGGTACTCGCTCAATCTGATGTAAGGGACTTGGTTTGCTTTAGACTGATAGTTACTTGTCGCAGGATATTTTGCTATCTTTCCCGAAATGAAAAGCGACACTTTTTCGCTCCTGTTTAAGAATTGGAGATACCACACGGTCGGCCGGTGTACAGTGTGTGGACGAGTTACTTTCTTCTTCTGCAGGAATATAAAAAATGCCCGCGACATGATGTGGTGCCTATTCTGCGGATGCTCCTCCCGAAAACGGATGGTTGCTAAAGTTATTTTAGATAAGTTCGCTCCAAATGTTGGATCTATTCGAAACCTGTCACAAGCGCTGACCGATACAAAAATTTACAACTTTGACTCTACCGACGAGTTCACAAAATTCTTACTCGATTCCTACCCCTACTATTACTGTTCCGAACTTATTGATAACGTTCCACCGGGTACTGAGCTGCGCGAAAGGGTGTTCTGCCAGGACATTCAAAATCTTACCTTTCCCGATACGCTGTTTGATCTGGTGATTACAGAGGAAGTATTTGAACACGTGCGCCAATACGAAAAAGGCTTCAAAGAAATCTATCGTGTACTAAAACCTCGTGGGTACCACATCTTCACTGTCCCATTTAACTTCGATAGACCTACCATAGTGAGAGTCGATACCTCCGGTGAGAAGGATATTCATCTGCTCGAGCCTGAGTATCACGGCGACGCAGCCAGGGGACAAATTTTGGCTTACAGAACATTTGGGATCGATATTTTTGACTTTCTTACATCGCTGGGCTTCGAAACCTCGGTTCACCTCTCAGATCACTATGACAAACGATTTGGGATATTCGACAGCGCTGTTTTCGCTTCGCAAAAAGTAAGGTGACGGTTTCCTGGTTCCGGCCCCCGCGTCCCCCCTGCCGGGGGGGAGGTCGGCGGTGACGAAACACCCGAGCCTCATCGGCAGATTCGTCCGCCCCGTTGTGATCAGCCCCTTCTCTTCTTTGAACTTGAGTGCTTATTTTCTATGTTGAACTGTATCGAACTGCCCAGTCGGAGGTCCGTGTGGACCACGGCATGCGGCTATATTCCGGGTGCTTTACGATTTCAGCCTCATCAAATACCGGATTTCAGAATTCAATGCGCTCTCCGCGACAGCCCATCATAATACTGGCTTCGCTCTTTCTTTGTTCTTTCGGGTTCGCACAGAACAAAGTTGTGATAACCTCAGAAGGCGATGTCATTCAGCTCAAGAAGGGAGAAAGTTCCAGGGAGGTCGCGGGGCAATTGGGAATGCTAAAACAGGGGCCGGATCTCATACCCCCCTGCGGAACAAACTTATCGTTCGGCTATGATCCCAACCACTTCCCCTGCAATATTCCTTTCGTTGGATACCACCACGACGTTTGGGGGCAGTGGTTCCTATCTCCGGCCTCAGGAACGATCGAGACATTGTTCGTCGCGATGAACGACCAGAACGAAATGGAGTCAGGCATTGCAAAGATTCGAATCTTTCGATCCAACGTTTATCCCGGCCGTGGGCCTGGGTATCCGCCCTATAACTCACCACGTCACTCGTGGGGATATTACAAGGACACCAACCTGGTGGATGAACCAAACGGGAGCGGCATTACACCATTTAAGGGCTCTGCTACCGACACTAACTGGATACCGACGAACATACCATCCGATAGTATGACCCCCACGGGTGCACCCGATACGGTCCCGTCATTCGATCCCCTGGGTCCGAAACTCTGGCCTTTGAGCGGTCCCGACGGATTTTCACATCTGTTCACTATCAACTCGACGAACGCGATCGTATTGGGGGACACTCTTGTCGAACCTGCCGTTGGGAAGAATGATCCGATATTCGTGACAATTGAGCAGCAGGGAACACATGTCACGATCACAAGCAATATCGCGAACTGGTGCGAGAGCAGTCAGGACATTCCGGTGCCTCCCGTGAATTGGAAATTCTACGAACACTCAGCTGCGGGAAATCGGGGTTGGCACGCGCGCGCTGATGCGAACTGGATGTGGTGGATGGTCATGAGGGTCACCGGCGATCTCCCCCCGGAGATCATCTCGTTCGATAAACTCTCCCACACAATCTCCACGGGTCCGCGGCTCGTCACTGCCACAGTCCGGGATTGCAATCCCGGTCGACCGGATAGCGCGGGTGTTGCTTCGGTCACTCTATCATATAGTATCAACGGGGGATCCGAGGCCACCGTACCCATGACGAACAGTCAAGGTTTTGCATATGAGGCGGCTATCCCCGGATCCGGACCGGATACGTACGTGAAGTACCATATCACCGCTACGGACATCAAGGGCAACGCCACCGAGGCGCCAAATATCTTCTACAGAGTCGTTAACATCCGTACGGCTTACTATGCGGCGGATACCTCGGCTCCCTTTAACTGGGAGGAACTGAGTGGAAACGGCGGAACAATGATCAGCAGTTCAGCATTCATCTGTCTCCGGTGCCCTACGGCTCCCACCGATGACGGTACTGCCGGGCCCGTCGACATGCAGAATCCCTTCTGGCTCTTTGGGGACACGGCCCGCTACGCGTGGATCGGCGTGAATGGCGCTTTGTCAATCACAAGGCAGGCGTCAGACACACAGTTGATCGATGGAGTAACGGGAGGTTTCCACAGCAAATGGATCATTCCCAGCTCGGCGGTGATCCCGCCCATCACGGACATGCCAAGAAGTTTCATCGCACCGCTATACAACAGCTTCTGCTTGTCCCCGGCGTATGCGTCCATCCCCTATGCACACGGAGCGATCTGGTATAAGAAATCCGGTTCGCGATTCATCGTGGAGTGGGATTCGGTTGGAGTTGTTTCTAATCTCATCCCGGATACGCTCTACTCGTTTGAAGTTATTCTCGACAATGCCGACAGGTCGATCACGTTTCAATACAGGAATATTCATGGTCCGCTTGGCCTCGACACGACCTCGCTCATCGGGATCCAGTCTGATACCGTGGCAAGATGGTTGCTCCTGAATCAGCAGAACAATCCCCCCGAGCTGCGTCCGAGAAATGGCAAAGCCATACAGTTCGTTGTCACGACCCCGGTCGCATACATAGACGGATGGAACATGGTCTCGGTCCCGGGAAATTCACCGCGCTATGACAGATCATTCCTTTTCCCAAGTGGGATATCAAGGGCTTTTGCCTATCAGGGATCTTATGTGCCCGCCGATCCCCTCTCTCGGGGCCCTGGTTACTGGATAAGGCTCCCCGTCGGAGGGATTATCGGTATTCCGAGCAGCACTAACACCAGCGTCGTAGTCCCGGTTCAGAGAGGGTGGAACATGATTGGTTCCACAACGGCCTCGGTCCCGACCAGTATAGTAGTAGCCGGGGGGGGAGCTTCGTTGACTTCGCCCTACTTCGGCTATGGCTCGACCGGCTATTTCGCTTCCCCGACGATCGATCCGGGACGTGCATATTGGGTGAAATCCTCTGCCTCCGGGACGCTGACAATTTCGGCTTCTTCCTCGGTACCAAAGATTCAGTCAGCAGCGGATCCCCTTGCGAATCTGAATTCACTCATGATTCGAGATGAGTCCCGATGCCAACAGACCCTCTACTTCGGAGACGTTGCCAGACTCGCAGGCCCGGTGACCCAATTCGAAATGCCCCCTCCACCGCCCGTTGGATCGCTGAATGTGCGGTTTGCGTCACAGCGCATGGTGGAGGTTCACCCATCGACTTTAAAAGATGAGGTCTCCTACCCCATTGAGATCTACTCAGTTCAATTCCCGATCACCGTGAGTTGGAACCTGAAACCTGGGCGGAATTGCTCCTACACGCTGATTTACCAGAATGGAACGTCGGAAGTCAGGAAAATCCTCTTCACCCATGGTGAGATTCGGATTCAACGGCCGGTCGCCGGGTTAATCCTGCGTGTGTCGAGGGAAGGAGGCAAGGTCCCGTCTTCGTTCGAACTTGACCAGAACTATCCAAATCCGTTTAACCCTACAACCGAAATTCATTATTC
>Ga0137399_10000265_pt1 | contig 19877 bp, 19 predicted proteins | sample czorhiz316metaG_FD_104810 | JGI IMG/M metagenome (GOLD analysis project Ga0137399, IMG submission 104810) | Vadose zone soil microbial communities from Angelo Coast Range Reserve, California, USA - czorhiz3.16 metaG | ecosystem: Environmental > Terrestrial > Soil > Vadose zone | place: USA...
TGGGACACACCTGCCAGTTGTTCTCCAGGTCTTTCTTCCAGACGATAGCGCGGCAGGAGTCGCACTTGATCCACAGACCCTCGGTGCGCACGCGGCGCTCGTCAGGCGGCGTCGGCTGCTCGATCGGCTTTTTCTCTCGTTTGAACCAAGCCATTTCTAGAAGCTCGAAGTCAGATGCTCAATAGTCAATGCCTCGCTGGGCCAGAATACCCTTCGTATACGGGTGCTTGACCTCGCGCATCTCGGTGACCAGGTCCGCCAGTTCCACCAGCTTGGGATGGGCATTGCGGCCGGTGCAGATCACGTGCACGCGCTCGGGACGTTCGGCCAAGGCCTTGACCACTTTTTCCGGGTCGAGCATACCGTAGCTGATGACGTAGTTGATTTCATCGAGCACCACGAGATCGTACTTCCTGCCGTCGATCTGCGCGCGGCCGAACTCCCAGGCCTCCTGGCAGAGCCGGAGGTCTTCCGGGTCGGTTTCCGCGCCTCCGACCTTGACGAAGCCGCGGCCCATAGGACGAATCTCCATCTTATCGTCGCCCAGCATTTTCGCCGCGTCGAGTTCGCCATAATGCCAAGAGCCTTTGATGAACTGCACCATCAGCACGCGCAGTCCCTGGCCCACGGCGCGAAAGGCTGTGCCCAGCGCGCAAGTGGTCTTGCCCTTACCCGGGCCGGTGTAAACGATCAACAGTCCTTTTTCTTCGGGCATGGGGGGGAGAAAGAAGCGATCGGCTTTCCGCTCTCAGCTTCTAGCAAGAACCAAGGAATAGTGAAGCCAGCCACCGGAAAGGTCAAGCGAAGCGTCAGGGCGGTGCTGCCACCTTAGGTACAGGGGCGGCTCAGGAAAGGGCGAGGCGCGTGCGGAGATCCTCAGCGATGGCGGCGACGCGCGTGCGCGCCTCGGCTGACATTGCTTGACCCGCTCTGCCGGTGGCCTCACGCAATACGAACCAGATACCGGGGCGGAAAATGTTTCCGTCGGGACAGATCGCTCCGGTGAGCTGAGTAATTTCCAGGCCCTTGCCGGCGACGGCGCCGTCGAGGATGCCGCGGGCATCGTCAATCAAGTCCTTAAAACCCTGGGTGACCAGAATCCCGTCTATGTCGCGTGGAACGCGCGCCTCGGTCTCTTCGAGATCGTAGTCCGGCAGCGGGCGGCTAATCATCAGCTCAACCGCCGCAGTCGGCTCATTTGCGTCGGGGGAAACTTTAATCGCCATAGGCAGCAATTCTTTTATACCAAGCGGGCTCTTTCGGCTAGGGGGTGCGGCAGCCGGCCTCTTCCCACATGGGTTTCTATTTGGGATAGGGGTGGCCGGAAAGAATCGCGAAGCCCCGGTAGATCTGCTCCGCAAGCAGGACGCGGGCGAGCTCGTGCGAGAGAGTCAGCGTCGAAAGCGAAAGCTTAGCGTTAGCCCGCCGGCGCAGCGCTTCGGGAAAGCCTCCGGCATCGCCGCACAGGAAGATGAGTTCGCGCGTGCCGGCGTCGCGGTGGCCGGCGAGCCAGCGTGCGAATTGTTCGGAAGTGAATTGCTTTCCCGCGGCATCGAGCAAAACGACCATTGTCGCGGGTGTAGCCGCGGCGTCGAGTTGGAATTTGCGCAGGGCCGCAGAGGAATCGCGGAGCTCGAGCGCCTCGATCTCCGCGTGACGGCGAATGCGGCCTAGGTAGTCGTCCAGCAACGCGCGGAGTTCCGCGCGGCGCGTTTTGCCAAGCATCACCAGGCGAATCTTCATGCCATCCGGCTCGATCCTGGATTCGATGTCATTTCGAGCCCGGTGCTTTCTGCCGGTCGAGAAATCTTTCAGAGAGATCCCTCGCCCGCCGTGGCGGGTTCGGAATGACAGCGCAAAGAGGCACAGGCGCGAATAGCTCGACAGCGGGTTCATGGCCGCTGCCCACGCAGGTTGCGCAAGCGCGGTCGTGGGAACGGGGCCCCGTGCCCGCCTCAGCCTCAGCGTCAATCCAGGCCGTATTTCTTGCGCTTATCGAGCAGGGTTTTCCGGCTGATACCCAGGATTTCAGCGGCCTTGGAAATCTTATAGCGCGTGGCCTCGAGCGTGGCCTGAATGGCTTCGTGCTCGATTTCTTCGAGCGAGCGCAACCGGACCACTGCGCCACTGGAGACGACGCGAACGCTTTCGGGAAAATCCTCCGGGCCAATTGCGCTGCCCTTCGCAAAGATCAGGGCGCGCTCGATGACGTTTTTCAGCTCACGCACGTTGCCCGGCCAGGCGTAGGCCAGCAGCATCCGCTGCGCCTCATCGCCCAGCAGCGCGTCCGGCCGGCCGTGCACCGGCGCCAGCCGGGCCAGCAAGTGCTCGGCGAGAGGCAGGATGTCAGCGGGACGCTCGCGCAGCGGCGGCACCGTGAGCGTGAGCACGTTCAGGCGAAAGTAGAGGTCCTCGCGGAAACGCCCGGTGGCAACGGCTTTGGCCAGATCGGCGTTGGTGAGCGCCACCAGGCGCGCCTCGATGCGCAGCGTCTCGGTGCCCCCCAGCCGCTCGAAGCTGCGCTCCTCGAGCACGCGCAGCAGCTTCGATTGGATGCTGGGAGCCAGCGCGGCCACTTCATCGAGCACGATCGTGCCGCCGCCCGCGAGTTCCAGGCGCCCAAGTTTGCGCTCCACTGCGCCGGTAAAGGCGCCGCGCTCGTGGCCGAATAGCTCCGATTCCACGAGTTCCTGCGGCAGACTGGCGCAGTCGATTTTCAGATACGGCGCGTCGCGGCGCGAGCCGAACTCGTGTACCAGCCTTGCCAAGTGGTCTTTGCCCGTGCCGCTCTCTCCGGTGACGAGCAACGTGGTGGGGGTGTCGGCGACCTTGTGCGCGAGCTCGAGCACGCGCAGCGCGGCGGGATCGGCGGCCACCCACGCAATGCGCTCCGCGATCATGAGCGCGCGTCTCCGTGAGCGGGGGTGTCATTCCCGGCGTTGCCAGCTCCCTCCGGCCCCGCCTCGGCCGGGGCAGTGGGCCCGGGATCGCGAAAATCAGTGCGCTTTGCCGCGCGCCAGAGCCGCTCGAGGTCGTAAAAATTGCGCGCGCGCTGGCTGAAGATGTGGACGATAAAACTGCCAAAGTCGAGCAGCACCCACTGGGCCGTGTCGTAGCCTTCGCGGTGCCCTGGGCGAACCCCGCGGTGGCCGAGCTGTTTCTCGATTTCGTCGCTGATGGCCTGCACGTGGGGTGTGCTGAAGCCGGTGCACAGCAAGAAGCAATCGGTGAAAGCGTCGATTCCCAGGTCGAGTAGCGTGACGTCCGCGGCTTTCTTGTTCTGGGCGGCCTCGACAGCGCAGCGCAGTTCAGGACGAAGAGAGTCTGTGCTCACCGGTATAGGGCCTGCTTTCCAATGTATTCCTCGACCCGCGGGGGGACAAGCCCGCGAATCGACTGGCGGCGATGGCACCGCCGGCGGACCTCGGTGGCGGAGACATCGCTTGCGACGCTGTCTAGCAAGTGCACCGTGGTGTGGCGCAGCGCAATCGCGTGCGGGTCGGCCGATGCCGAAGCGCGAGGGCGACCGAGCAATTCGCGCGGGATCACCATGCGCAACACGTCGCTGCGGAACCCCGGCCGGCTGGCCACGATGAAGTCGCAAGAGTTCAGCAGCGCCACGTACTCCTTCCACATGGGGATCTTCAGGAACGAATCCGCGCCTAGAATAAAGTAAAGATGGTCGCCGTGGCGATGAAAGACATGACGGAAATGACGCACCGTGTCAATCGAATAATAAACCCGCTGGCCCCCCAACTCGGGGCCAGCTTCGGCCAGTGAGGGCACAAACTGCGGGTGGCCAGCGCAGGCCAGTGCCACCATGGCAAAGCGGTGGGGGAACGGGGCGAGACGGTGGCGGACCTTGTGTGGCGGGCGGCCCAAGGGGATGAACAGCACCTGTTCCAGATGGAAGCGGCGCTGCGCCGCGCGGGCTACGGCCACATGGCCGACGTGAATGGGATCGAAAGACCCACCGAATAGCCCGATCTTGCGGGAGCGCCCGTTGGCACGCGAAGGGGCCTTGGGCTGCTTTACGCTCAACGGTCCTCCGTCCGCGGCGCAGCCCGGCGGTCTCGTGTGGTTCCCATGCCGGCAACCGCTCCCCCAGCGATGCCCGATTCAGACCGGGCATCGGCAGGTTCAACTGAGGCAAGCGGCGCGAGGCGGTCGAGCGCATCGGCCAACGCGCGGACCAGGTGGGCTACGCCTTCGCCGGTCACGGCGGAGATGGCGTAGAACTCGAGCTGTCTTGAGGCGCAGAAGGCGCGCAGCGATTCCAAGCGCGCGCGGTCAGTGGTGGCGTCGAGCTTGGTTGCAACCACCAGCATGGGCTTCGCGGCCAGCGCCGCGCTGAACGCGGCAAGCTCCCCCTGGATAGTCTCGAAATCGCGCACGGGGTCGCGGTCTGAGGCGTCGCTTGTATCAATCAGATGCGCCAGCAGGCGCGTGCGCTCGATGTGGCGCAGGAAGCGGGTCCCCAGGCCAGCGCCGGCATGCGCGCCTTCGATCAGCCCGGGCAGATCGGCGACAACAAACGTGCGGCCGATATTTCTGCCGGGCGCGCCATCGGCTGAAACCACGCCCAGGCCCGGCTCAAGGGTTGTGAACGGATAATCGGCGATCTTGGGCCGAGCGGCCGAAATGCGCGAGATCAGCGTGGATTTTCCCACGTTGGGGAAGCCGACCAGGCCCACGTCAGCGAGCAACTTCAGCTCCAGGCGCAAATGCTTCTCCTCGCCGAGTTGGCCCTCCTCGAACTCGCGTGGCGCCTGGTGCCAGGGCTTGGCGAAATGCTGATTCCCCCGGCCGCCCCGGCCCCCGCGCGCCACCTGGCGGCGGTGTCCCGGGGCAGTGAAGTCGACAAGCTGCTCGCCGGTTTCCTCGTCGATGACGATGGTGCCCACCGGCACAGGCAGGATCAGGTCCTCCCCAGAATGCCCGGTTCGGTTTGAGCCTTCGCCGTGGCGGCCGCGCGCGGCGCGGAATTCGCGGTTGAAGCGGAACCTCAGCAGCGTGTTGTCGTGCGGGTTGGCCTCGAGGTAGATGCTGCCTCCCGCACCGCCGTCCCCACCGGAGGGGCCGCCGCGCGGGACATACTTCTCCCGGCGGAAGGCGACGCAGCCGTTGCCGCCGTCGCCGGCCTTGACATAGATTTTGGCTTCGTCAACAAACACTGTTGTTTGCGCTCTGTTTAGTAAGGATACGACAGGGCCGGAAGTTTGTGTAGCCGCGGGGGCTTTTAGGTGCTGTGCGGCCCAGCGGACTTGGCCGTAAAGCCCATCCCCGAAGCTCTTAGGTAGTGTTCTTCATTGATATTGGGACACTCTCGTGCAGCATGTAGTGCCGCTCCTTCATGGTGGCAAGGCTGCCAGCCTAAAGGCTGGCTCTACAAATTAGAATACCACCAGACTGCGACCGCCACATGGGTGCATTCCGCCGGTCATTGGGGTATACTCGGGCGTCAAAGGCGGGCACCAGCCATGAAAGCCTCGCTGACAACCTTCTTTCTCTGGGGTTTCGCAATCATCCTAACACTGCCGGCCGAAGCACAGCGCGGAGGAGGTCACACGGGTGGCTTCTCGGGCCGCGGGGGGGCTTCGGGTGCTTCACGGGGCTTTAGCGGAGCGCGGGGGCATGGTATGTCCTCCCGGTCAGTCGGAGTGCCCTCCCGCCCAGGCGGTTTCAGCGGCCGACCTTTCGCTCCGCCGGTCGTACTCATACGGCCACCCCTCCGGCCGAGGCCCATCGGGCGCGTGATTTCACCTGGCTTCAACGGGGCAGTGCGCCAGTCGAGCCCGGCACCGCGTCCCCTCTGGTTTAACCGTCCGGCTGAGCGGTTCCCCTTCCGTCGCTTCGATCATTTCAATGGTTTCCATCATTTCCATCGAGGCTTCGGATTCCCGATCTGCTCACCCGTATTCGGTTTCGGTATCTCGTTCCACCATTTTGGGCTATTTCACCAGGAGTTGGACTGCTTCCCGCGCCCGTTTGTGAGTCCGTTCTTCTTCCCCTTCTTTCCGTCGGTGGGTCCGTTTTTCGTGGTGCCCCCTCCAGTGGTATTTTCCCCGGAGCCACTCGCCGTGCCGCAACAGATCGAAGAGGCGCCCACCGGCGAGTCATATACGGTGTCGGCCGAATCCCAGCCTCCTGGAGAACCGGCTCAGTCAGAGGAACGAGCGTCGCGGCCGCTGACTTTGCTGCAGTTGAAGGACGGCTCGATGTATGGCCTAACTGACTACTGGCTCGAAGACGGCAAGCTGCACTACTTCACTTCGTATGGCGGGGAAAACTCTCTGCCGATAGAGCGGATTGACCTCGACCGAACAGTGCAACTCAATTGGGAGCGCGGTGTCGAGTTCGTCCTGCGTCCCAAACCCCGGACCCGCTAGGGTTTCCATCATGGCGTGCAGCCCAGCGCGCTGAGTTCCCCGCGGATAAACTCCTTCGTTCCTTGCGGCCCGCGCAGGCGCAGCTCCACCGGGCCGCGATCTGCTTCGAAGACAAGCTCAAGAGATAGGAAGGGACAGCACCGGCGCTCCAGCATGACCCATTCGGCGATCTTCGCGCACCAGGTGCCCTTCCCGGTGAATAGGAACGTGAAACCGTCCGACAATTCCCGCATCTTTCCGCAAGCAGCGAACAGTTCTTGCGAGAGAGCCAAGTGGCGCTCCCGCTCACCAAGGCTAAAGACTGTCAGATCGCAGGCAATCGGTGGCTGATTACTGTTTCGGTTCTCCATCACTTCCGCTTCTCAGCTTGAGAAAAAAACGGCCGGAGAAGAAAAGGCAGAACAAGACAGCGAACAGGAGCGGCTTTGATCAAGCCCTCGGAGTTCAGTCTGAGGAGTTCAGCGACTAAAGCCGGAACTTGCGTCCTGAATATGGCACACCGGCCCGCGGCAGGCGTGCTCTGACGAAGGCGGCCCGGCGGAGAGCCAGACACAGCCGGATATCGCTAATCCTTAGTCAGCGGGCGCCGGCGCAGGTATGGGCTCAGCGGGCTTTTCGGCAGGTGCCGCCTGTTCCGCAGGCAAGACACTGATGTAGCGGCCTTGGCGGCCTTTATCCTCGAAGCGGACGATCCCGGTAATGCGGGCAAACAGCGTATCGTCTTTGCCCCGGCCGACGTTGAGGCCCGGCTTATGGGGCGTGCCGCGCTGGCGGACAAGAATAGTGCCCGCGTGCACGAGTTGTCCCGCGAAGCGCTTGACGCCCAGTCGCTGTCCCTGGGAATCGCGCCCATTGGTGGAGGAGCCGCCACCTTTCTTGTGTGCCATGGAATATTCCTTTCGCGCCGTCGCGAGCCCGATGAGGGCTTATATCGTAATGTCGTTGACTTGCACGGCAGTATAGTCTTGCCGGTGGCCGCGAATAATCTTGTACTGTTTGGTCCTGCGGTATTTCATGACCGTCAGCTTCGGGTGACGCCCTTGTTCGACAATCTTGCCAATGACCTTGGCCTGCGCGGCCTCCGCGCCGGTCAGCAGCTTCTTCTCGTCGGTGCGAATCGCAAGGACATCTTCAAAGGTGATCTGGCCGCCTACCTCGCCGGGCAGGCGCTCGACCTTGACGGTCTCGCCCGGTGCGACACGGTACTGCTTGTTGCCACTGCGGATCACGGCGTACATACAGCCTCCCGAAGCAATCGCGAAACATTCATTATACGGGCGCCCCGCCAATCCCGTCAACGCACGCTGGACGGGTTTTGCGTAGAATAAAACAAATCTTCAGGATTCTCCGCGGCGTGCCAAGGCAAAATTCCGGCCCTTGGGGCGTCATGGCGACCAGTCACTGCCAAATGGACCGCCGCGCAATCAGAATTTGAATCGCTTGCCGATAATCCACTTCACAATCCAATGCTCGCTCGATCCGGTCAGGCCGCGGCCAACACCGAAGTTCAGCTCCCATTCGGGAGAAACGTTCAGGTCGAGGGTGGGAAAGATCAGGTGGTGCTGCTCGCCGAGCGGGAAAAAGTGGCTGATGGGGCCGGTTTCGGCGTAGTACTCGAATCCCGGAGCGAGAATCTTGGTCACATTGTAGGACACCTTCAGGCCAGGCTCGAAACCAGGGCCGCGATGCGCGTCCGGACCGCGAAAGGATTTCGAGAAGTCCGGGTTCACAGCAACATACCACTTGCCGAATTCCTTTTCGAGGATGGGCCGAATTTCGAGCGTAATCGTGTTGGGGTCGAACTGGTGTTTATTGAAACCCACCTCGGTGCTGAGACTGAGGCGGAACGGCAGGCCCCAACTCTCCGGTGCGCGGACCCTTGGGCGGATGCGCGCGCCGGCAAATTTCGGCCCCACGTCCGGCACCCATGCGGTCACCAGGTAGCCGGCCAATTCAAAGTAATGGGTGAGGCCGTGCGTGATCTCCACGGTGAAATGAAATTGGTGGTGGTTGGGGAACACGCCGTTCTCGGTCCGCGTGGTGCCGCTGGGGATGAAGTTCATGTGGAGCTCGACCATCGTGTGGCGCGGCTCGACGGTCTCGTAGGGATACACCTGAATCTCAAAGAGGTCCTGGGCGCGCGCTCCCGAGGCAAACACCGAGAGGCCGGCCAGCACAAGCGCGCAAGCGAAGTGGCTAAGTGGGTTCAAGGATTTTTCGCCGGGCCGTTGCGCTCTATCGTGCAGGCGGCCTTGCGAGGATAACGCAGCACCCGGCAGCGCGCCAACCGGCGGGGTGTGCGGAGCACCAAAGGGTTACGCGCGAGGATGGGCTTTGTCGTACACCTCCATCAACTGGCGGATAGTGGCGTGGGTGTACCGCTGGGTGGTGGAAAGCGAGCTGTGGCCGAGCAGCTCTTGGATGGCGCGCAGGTCGGCACCGTCGGCGAGCAGATGGGTGGCAAAGGCGTGGCGCAGCGAATGCGGGTGAAGGTCCCAGTTGATGTTCACCAGGCGCACGTACTTTTTGACGATGCGAGCGACCGAGCGAGAGGTCAGGCGGCGGCCGGCGTGGTTCAGGAAAACCGCCTCCGGATCGGCTCGCGAGCCTGCCTTGCGCAGCAGCTCCGCGCGCACAGGCCCGTAGGCCTGCAGCGCGTTCTCAGCCTTCGAACCGTAGGGCACGATGCGCTCCTTGCGGCCCTTGCCGCGGACGCGGAGCATCTGTTCGTTGCGGTCGATGTCGGCGAGGTTCAGTCCCGTCAGCTCGCTGACGCGCAAGCCCGAAGCGTAGAGCAGTTCGAGGATGGCGCGGTCGCGGCGGATCAACAGGCGCGCTTCGCCCTCCTGTGCTGGGTAGCTCCGGCGGTCAGCGGTGGTGGCGGTGTTAGCTTGGGCCTCGCTCCGGGCCGCTGGTTCGATCCGGGCAAGCTGGTCCAGGAACGCATTCATCTCTTCCGCGGTCAGCACTGACGGGACGCGTTTGGGCAGTTTGGGCGTGGCCACCAGCTGCCCGGGGTTCTGAGTGATCAGACCCTCGCGGACGCAGAATTTGAAAAAGGAGCGCAACGAGGCGAGCTTCCGCGCAACGGAGCTTTTCTCCAGGTGCCGGTCGTGCAGATGGCCGATGAACTCGCGGATCAAATGGTGGTTCACCTCCACTAGAGTAACCGGCTGGCCGCATGGTGGAGTGAGATAGGCCAGGAACTGTTCCAAGTCTTGCCGATAATTGCGCTGCGTGTGTGGTGAGGCGTTGCGCTCATACCGCAGGTAGTGCAGAAATTTGTCAATGACAGCTCGCATGGCGCGTGGGGATTATAGGACGCGGGGACGACAAAGGAAACCGCGGAGACACAGAGGCACAGGCGCAGATAGAAGAAAGTTGGAAATCAAGAGTCCAAAGTCAAGAACCAGGGGTAGTGCGTGGCCTCTTTGGCAAGTTTTGCTGTCCCTGGTCAGGACTGGGCAGAGATGGTAGTTTCCGTGGGCTGGGTGTCGGGCGCCTCGACTTCCCAGTCACAGTCTTCTTTGAGGCAGGCACGGACTGTGCCCAGCTTTCCGCGTTTTTCGACGATGAAGGGGGCGCCGCACTTGGGGCAGGGCTCAGCCAGCGGCTTGTGCGGAGTGGTGAAGTCGCACTCCGGGTAGCGGTTGCAGCCGTAGAAGACGCGGCGGCGGCCCTTGCGCGTCATACGCTCCACGAATTCCCCCGTGCCGCATTTCGGGCAGTGGATGCCGAGCGTCTTCGCGCGGATGAATTTGCACTTTGGGTAGCCGGAGCAGCCGATGAACTCGCCGTAGCGGCCTTGGCGGCGCACGAGCTGGGAACCGCACTCGGGGCACTTCTCGTCGAGCGGTTGGTCGGGCTGGCGGGCCTTGCGCGTACCGTGGACCAGGCGGCGCGTGGTCTTGCACTCCGGGTAGCCGGTGCAGGCCAGGAACGGCCCAAAGCGGCCGCGCTTGATGGTCATCTCTTTGCCGCAATTGTCGCAGTATTCAGTGGTCGTTTCGCTCTCCACTTCCTCGGAGCCCACTTCCGGCGAAAGGTCACGGATATAGTCGCACTCGGGGTAGCGACTGCAGCCCAGGAAGAAGCCGTGGCGGCTGATGCGTTCGAGCAGCTCGCCCTGGCCGCACTTCTCGCACTTCTGGCCTGTAGGAATGCCGGCTTTGTACGACTCCATTTCCCCTTTGGCCTGTTCCAAATCATCCTCGAAGCGGTCGTAGAAGTTCTTGACCGACTGCTTCCAGGGCAGCTTGCCCTCCTCGATTTCGTCCAGTTCTACTTCCATGCGCGCAGTGAAGCCGACGTCGAAGATGTCCTCGAAGCTTTTCACCAACAGCTCGCTGACCTTCTCGCCGAGCATGGTCGGGGCGAAGCGGCCCTGGTCCTTGCTGACGTATTCGCGCTCCACGATGGTGGAAATGATCGTGGCGTAGGTGGAGGGCCGGCCGATGCCCTTCTCTTCGAGCTCCTTCACCAGCGTGGCTTCGGTGTAGCGCGGAGGCGGCTCGGTGAAATGCTGCTCGGGACGGATCTTCTCCAGGCGGAGCGTCTCGCCCTCGGCCACACGCGGCAGGGTACGGCCTTCGGCATCCGCCTCGTCGCCCTTCTCCGTCTCCTCATCTTCCTTTGCGGCCTGATAGACGGCTAAATAGCCGTCAAACTTCAGCACCGAGCCGGTAGCTCGGAAGGTGTAGTCCCCGGCGGCGATGTCGATGCTGGTCTGGTCGAACACCGCGGGCAGCATCTGCGAAGCCACAAAGCGTTGCCAGATTAGCTGGTAAAGCTTAAACAGGTCGTCTTCGAGGTACTTGCGGACTTCCTCCGGTGTGCGCATGGCGTCGGTGGGGCGAATGGCCTCATGCGCTTCCTGCGCATCCTTCTTGGACTTGTAGAAGTTGGGCTTCTCGGGCAGGTACTTGGCGCCATAGCTGGAGCCGATCAGCTCGCGCACCTGAGCTAGCGCATCCTCAGAAACTTTGACCGAGTCGGTGCGCATATAGGTAATCAGGCCAACCGAGCCTTCCTCGCCCAACTCGATGCCCTCGTAGAGCCGCTGCGCCAGCATCATCGTGCGCTTGGCGGTGTAGCGCAGGCGGTTGTAGGCCGCCTGCTGCAGCTTCGAGGTGGTGAAGGGTGGCGCGGGGTGGCGGCGCTTTTCTTTCTGCGTGACCGAGGCCACCTCCCAGCGGGCCGGCTCGACCGCAGCGACCACCTTCTGCGCTTCAGCCTCATTCGAGATTTCGATGTCCTCGCCTTTGTATTTGGCGAGCTTGGCCTCGAATGCCGGCGGCTCTCCTGCGGCAAGCAGGGCGTGAATCGTCCAATACTCCTTGGGAACGAAGGCGCGGATGTCGCGCTCTCGCTCGACGATCAGGCGCAGCGCTACGGTCTGCACGCGGCCGGCAGAAAGCCCCCGGCGGACCTTATCCCAGAGCAGGGGGGAGATTTTGTAGCCCACCAGGCGGTCCAGCACGCGGCGGGCCTGCTGCGCGTCCACCAGGTGCAGATCGATCTGCCCGGGTTTCTCGAAAGCTGCCTTGATCGCTTTGGGGGTGATTTCGTTGAACAGCACCCGGAAGACCTTCTTCCGCTGGGTCTTGTTGGTGGCGAGCACCTCGGCCAGATGCGCGCAGATCGCTTCGCCTTCGCGGTCAGGGTCCGCGGCAAGATAGATAGCGTCAGCTTCCTTACCGGCTTTCTTTAGCTCCGCCACCACCTTGGTCTTGCCCGGAATCACTTCGTAGGTGGGCTCGAACCCATTCTCCACGTCAATGCCAAGATCCTTCTTCGGCAGGTCTTTCACGTGGCCGAGGGAAGCTTTGACGCTGTAGTTGCGCCCCAGATACTTGTTGATGGTTTTCGCCTTGGCCGGCGATTCCACGATGACTAGTGAGCGTCCCATGTCCCCTTTGTAAACCGAGTCCTAGCCGGAAATGTTGAGCGCTCGCGCGCCCTGTGTCCTTTCCGGCACCTCAGAGCAGCACCTTGACGAATTGCTTGCCGGGCATCTGCCGCACCAGGCTTTTCATTTCCAGGTCAAACAGCGCCGCCAGCACAGCGGAAGAGCTGAGCCCGGACTGCTCGACCAGCTCATCCACGTGGCGCGGCGCGTCGGTGCCGAGCAGGTCGTAGAGCTGCTTCTGGGTGGGCGAGAGCGCGGCTTCAAACAGGGTGGCGCGCTGCTCGGCCGTGGTCGGCTCGACGGGGAAGAGCTCAGCCCGGACTTCGGTGGGCAGCTCTTCCACCACGTCTTCCCAGCCCATCACCAGCTTGGCGCCCTGCTTAATCAATTGATTCGGCGCGAAGCTGGTCGGTTGCGTCACGTTGCCTGGCACGCCGTAAACCTCGCGGTTGAACTCCATGGCCAGGCGCGCTGTGATCAGCGAACCAGAATACTGCGCTCCCTCCACGACCACAACTCCCAGCGGCATGCCAGCAACGATGCGGTTGCGAATCGGGAAATTCTCTGGCGCAGGGTAGAAGCCGAGCGGGAACTCGCTGATGATCGCTCCGCGCTGCTCCACAAGCGCGAAAAGCTTTTTGTTTTCTTTGGGATAGATCACGTCAATCCCGTTCCCGAGCACGGCCACGGTGACCCCTCGCGCCGCCGCACAGGCGCCCTTGTGTGCCGAGCTGTCAATCCCACGCGCTAGTCCGCTGACAATAACCAGCCCGCGGTCGGCCAGGTCTCTGGACAACCGCTCCGCCATTTGATTCCCGTAAGGGGTTGGGCGTCGCGTGCCCACGATCGAGATACTGTGCCGGGTCAACACCTGAGGGTCGCCGCGGACGTAAAGCAGCGGCGGTGGGTCGTAGATTTCCAGCAGCCGCTTGGGGTATTCAGGCTCGCCCCAGTTGACCAGCCGGCAGCCCAGTTTCTTGAGCTGGTCCAGTTCCTTCGCGGCGGCCTTGAGGGGGTCTTGCGAACGGATGGCCTGCGCCGCTGGCGCTGGCAATTGACACGCTTCCAGTTCCGTCAGCGACGCGCCAAACACCGCTTCAGGCGAACCGAAATTTCGCAGCAGCTTGGCGGTGAGGCGCGAAGCCAGACCCGGAGCAAGCGCCAAGCCCAGCCAGTGAAGGGAGTGGTCCAGTTCCATTGCGGAACAGACCCTACGCGGATGATACCTGGCTTGTCAAGTTAGACGGGGGTGAACGATCTGCCAGCACGGGGCAAACCGCTCTCTTTCAATGACTTGCGGCAAATTCGAGGACTTCGCGCGACGCACTGCATCCATTTCAGATGGGGCTTGGCCCAGCGGGGCGATTGTTCGCGGAATCGCTGCTGATGAACTCCTCCGGGCCGGTGAGTCCAGTGCGCTTCAGCCAGCTTCGTGGACTTCGCGGGTGGCGCGCAGGCCGGATTCGAGCGCGCCTTGCATCCAACCGGGCGCGGAGGAGGCGTGCTCACCAGCGAAATGGACGCTTCCCTCCGGCTGTTGAATCAGCGCAGTCCACGAGGTGATCTCGCCGGGCCGGAAGGCGGAGTAGGCGCCGCGAGCCCAAGGCTGCTCCCCCCAGCAGAGCGAAGTCGCGGCCTCCAGGTGCACGCGCAATCGGGGATGGGCCCTCTCCACTGCCTCGATGCCAAACCGGATTCGCTCGGACTCCGGCATGGCTGCCACGCGGCGCGTGAGCCCGTCTTCCAGGTAGGCCATCAGGATGCCGCGAATGCCTGGCTGGTCGAACGTTGGGTGCCAGATCTCCATCGGGTGGTCGGTGTCCGCGAACCCGTTCAGACCCTCATCGGTCCAGAATCTCCTGCGCATCTGTAAAAAGACCCGCACGACGGGATCGTAATAGAGCTGGTCGATGACCGCGTGTTTTTCCGGCCGGAAGCGCGGCGAAACCTCTACACGACGGAGGCAGGAGAAGGGTATGGCGCAGATCATACGCTCCGCGGAATGCGTCCGGGACGACCCAGCCTCCAAAGACACCGCGCGCACGCTGCGCCCCTTTGGATCAACGTCCTGTTCGATGCGAACGACTGGTGAGCCGTAGCGGATTTTTTCCGCCAGCCGGGAGGCGAACGCCGTGGGAAGAAGGTCGTTCCCGCCGCGGATTTTGGTCAGGTGTTTGGCGCCTCGATGGCCAAGGTCATCCCGGAGAAAATCCAGGGCGGAATCGTCCTCCCAGCCAGATAGAGCAGTCAGCAGCTCGACCGCGCCGGGTGACGCGCCCTGGCTGCGCAAGAATTCCGGCCAAGTTATCTGGTCGTATTTCCTGAGCCGCTCCGGCGGCCACCCTGGGGCGGCAGGATTGCCCAGTTCCTTCAGCACGGGATCGATGTACTTCGCTTCGAGCGCGTCCAGACCCAGGCGACGCTCCTCCGGCGTCAAGCCGAAAGGCAATTGGGCGAGGTCCAGTGTTTCGCCCGGCCGCAGTTTAATTCGTTTCCCTCGAATGGAATAGAGCGTGGCGCCTCCGCTCGGGTAGAACGGATCCAGCGTCAAGCCGAACAGCTTAACGTACTTGATGGTCAGGTCGTGCGTTTCGGGAATCCGGCCGGCGCCAGCCTCTGCGTAGAGGCCGTCAGAGAAAGGCTCGCGCAGCGTCCAGATGCGCCCGCCGGGGCGCGTGCTGGCCTCGAGCAGCGTCACGTCGTGGCCCGCCTGGGTGAGTTCGTACGCGGCCACTAGTCCCGCCAGCCCCGCGCCGACCACGATCACTCTTTTCCGCGTGACGCCGACCTGTGCGACGACACTCGGAGGCAGCGCCAGCCGGCCCAGTCGAGATGCTGCGAGCGCCCCGGCTGCTAGCGCGCTCTGCCTCAAGAATTTGCGGCGATTCATCCTGGGGACTGAGCCTACGCGGATGTTTAAGAGACTGTCAAGAAATGACAGGTGTTAACGATTTGTTCGACTTACTGTTGGTCGATTCGGAACGCTAGCTTGACTTGTTCCAGTCCAGGACGCAGAGTCGGTACGGAACGGATTCCTAGTTTCCCTCGACCTGCGCGATCTACCCGGGACTCAGCCCGGTCTGAAGCCAGGGTGAGGCGGGTCCCGCATCCGAAGGTAAATTCCTATCCTCCAGGAGGAGAAGAGACAAAGATGAAAAAACTGATTCTACTGGCCGGGCTGTTTCTTTACCTTTCTGCGCCAGCATTCGCCCAGGATACGCCAATGGCCGAGGTCTTTGGCGGCTACTCGTTCGTTCGCAGCAGCGGCGTCACCTTCAACGGCTGGAACGGCGCCCTTGAAGGAAACCTAAATAAGTGGCTGGGGTTCGTGGGAGATTTCAGCGGTCATTACAAAAGCATCTCGGGCACCAGTGTGCGCTTGCACACCTTCACCATCGGGCCGCAGGTCTCCTTCAGGGGGATTAAGAAGGCGACTCCTTATGCCCACGCGTTGTTCGGAGGCGCTCGCAGTAGCGTTTCCGGCTCACCCACCGCACAGACTGTCTTTGCCATGAACTTTGGCGGAGGCCTCGACTGGAACTGGTCGGACCTGGTGGCCTTCCGCCTGATTCAGGCAGACGCCTTTGTGACACGCAATGCAGGCTTCACCACACGCGATGCACGGCTCTCTTTTGGCATTGTGCTCCGACTTGGGAGGAGAAGGTAAGCCACAGGTTTCGCGGCGAGGCCGAGTGGGCCGGCTGTCCTCGAGAACGAAATACGGACAGTCCGGCCCCTTTGCTTTTTCACTCGCATAAAGTGGAGGCCCTGGGAGGAGCGCTCTCCAGAGGGATACCTTCCGGCAGGGTCAAAGCGGGCACCGGCGGTTTACCCTGGTGGTCACGGGGGCTAGCTCTTTCCGGTGGTGAAGGCCAGGGTGAGCAAGGTCTTCTGCTCGAGTTCATGAGCCTTGGCTGAGCCGGTGGCCGGGCTGGCGCTGGCAGAGCGCTTCACCGAGCGCACCGGCAAGCCTCCAGCGATGCGGTCGAGGCGCGGCACCACGTAGAACAGGCCACCCATATTAGCGGGCTCTTCCTGCACCCAGACAATCTCCCGGGCCGATGGGTGGGCGCTGATGGCGGCGACCAGCGCATCCTTCGGGAAAGGATAAAACTGTTCGAGGAAGACGATTGCCGTTGAGGTGTCTTTGCGCTGCTTGCGCTCGCGCCGCAGCTCGTGGCCGATTTTGCCGCTGCAAATCAGGATGCGGCCGGCGCTTTCGATTTCCAGCTCCGGAATCACGGTCAGAAAACGCGGGCGGGTGAACTCTTCGATAGGCGACGCCGCGTCGGGATGCCGCAACATGCTCTTCGGCGTGAAGACGACCAGCGGCTTGCGCCACTGCCGCAGCGCCTGGCGCCGCAGCAAATGGAAATACTGCACAGCGGTGGAGGGCTGGCAGACCTGGATGTTATCTTCGGCGGCGAGTTGCAAGTAGCGCTCGATGCGGGCGCTCGAGTGCTCGGGCCCCTGGCCCTCGTGGCCATGCGGCAGCAGCAGCACAACGCCGGAGGGCAGGTCCCATTTATCTTCGCCCGCGCTGATGAACTGATCGATGATCACCTGCGCGCCGTTGGCGAAGTCGCCGAACTGCGCTTCCCACAGGACCAGCGCTTCAGGGAAGTCGCGGCTGTAACCGTACTCGAAGCCCAAGACGCCCGCCTCGGAGAGGGTTGAGTTGTAAATCTCGCAGCGGGCTTGGCCAGGCGGGACGTGTTCCAGCGGCACGTATTGGGCCTCATTCTCGATGTCCACCAGCGCCGCGTGCCGCTGGTTGAACGTGCCGCGGCGCGTGTCCTGGCCGGTCAGCCGCACCGGAGTGCCTTGGCGCAGCAGCGTGCCGAAGGCCAGAGCTTCCGCCATCCCGTAATCCACTGGCCGCGCGCCGCGGCCCATCTCGGCGCGCTGCTCGAGCAGTTTCGCAACCTTGGGGTGAATGGCAAAGCCCTGGGGATAGCGCGTCAGCGCCGCCGTGGTTTCGAGCAACTCTTCGCGCGAGACGCCGGTATCGACTTCATAGGCTGCGTCGTAGCGCCCCCACTTGTAGGCCGACCAGTACGCCGGGAGCTCGCGCAGCACAGGATTCTTGTCCATCGCGGAGGCCTTTTTCTGTGCAGCCTCAAATTCGGCGCGAACCGCCGCGACAGTTGCCGTCGCGTCGGCTTGGATCTTTTTTGCGTAGGACTGCCAAAGTGGCGGGTGGTCCTTGATCTTGCGATAGAGCAGCGGCTGCGTGATGGTGGGGTCGTCCACTTCGCTGTGGCCGTGACGCCGGTAGCCGATCAGATCAACCACGACGTCGCTGGCGAAGGTATAGCGGTATTCGATCGCCAGACGCGCCACGCGGACTACCGCGTCAGGATCCTCGGCGTTAACGTGGAAGATGGGAATGGCCTGGCGCTTGGCCACATCGGAGGCAAAGCGAGAGGAATGCAGCTCAGCAGGCGGCGTGGTGAAGCCAATCAAGTTGTTGACAATGATGTGCACCGCGCCCCCCACCGTATAGGCGGGAAGATCGGCGAAGTTCAGCGTCTCGGCCCAGATGCCCTGGCCAGCAAACGCGGCGTCGCCGTGCAGCTCAATGGGCAGCACGTGCCTCGGGCCGTCCGCTCCCTGCCGCGCCTGTTTGGCGCGCGCGCGCCCCACGGCCACTGGATCAACGGCTTCCAGGTGGCTCGGATTCGAGACTAAATGAATCCCGAGCGTGCTGCCGCTAGGGGTGCGGTATTCTCCGGTCGCGCCCACGTGGTACTTGACGTCGCCACCGCCCAGCACGCTGCGCGGATCGACGTCCTCAAAGCCGGCAAAAACGTCGGCCGCAGACTTGTTGACGACGTGCGTCATGATGTTGAGCCGGCCGCGATGGCTCATCGCCAGGATCGCTTCGGTGGCGCCCAACCGCGCGGCCCCTTCCAGGATCTCGTCGAGCATGGGGATGAGGGCAGTGTTGCCCTCGAGCGAAAACCGTTTGGTGCCTAGATAGCGGGCCTGCAATACCTGCTCGAACAAGTCGGCGCGGATCAGCCGCTCGAGGATGGCTCCGCGGTCGGGCTCGGGTGGCGTGGTCTCGATGCGTTCGGCGATCCAGCGGCGCCGCGCAGGATCAGGCAAGTGCATGAACTCCGCGCCGATTGTGCCGCAGTAGTAGCGCCGCGCCAGTTCCGCTACGGCGCCGGTCAGTGCCAGTTCCGGGTGCGACTGCGGGCGGAAGAATCCCAGCGGGTCGAGGTCAGCCGCGAGGTAACCCCAGCGACGAAAGGCGTCGAAAATGCGCTCGCGTTCCGCATCGGCAGGTTTCATCGTTTCCAGAATGGGTCGTGCTTCGGTCGGCCGCGCCATGAGGAAGGTTCCAAGGAACGGATGTCCGTAGCTTAGACTCGGACCCCCCAGCATTCTACCAAACCGCGGTTAGCCCGGCCAAAATATGGGGCTTGTTAGAGAAACCACATGGTGCCGGCGTTTTGCGGGCCGTGGAGTGCTGCAGTCGTTGGTGTAGCGTCGGCATCCCGCGGGCGGTCTTTGATTTCCCTCGGCGCCCGGCCAAAATGGGCGGCAAGGAGCAAAGCGCGCGCCACTCTTGCCACTTTCCCGGAAGCCAACTTGTCGCTCAAAATATGCCAGGGAGCGGCCCCATAGAATCATGATGCGAATTGTGCCGGCCGAATCAGGAGAAGCGGTTGCCCGAGCGCGCGAGCTTTTTCTCGAGTACGCTGCGGGACTCGGGATTGACCTCTGCTTCCAGCACTTCGAGCAGGAGTTGGCCGGGCTCCCGGGAGACTACGCGCCGCCGGAGGGGAGGCTTTTTGTGGCTTACTACGACAGCCCACATCCTGGCCGGGCGGGGCAGCCGACCGACCAAGACGCGCAACTGGCCGGGTGCGGGGCACTGCGCAAGATCGATCAAGCAGCCTGTGAAATGAAGCGCCTCTACGTGCGCCCCGCGTTTCGCGGCAAGGGTATCGCCTGCGCTGTGGCGAAAGCTCTGATCGACGCGGCCAAACAGATCGGCTACACCCGCATGGTCCTGGACACACTGCCCTCCATGTTGGAAGCTCAGGCCCTCTATCGCACGCTGGGCTTTCGCGAGATTCCGCCCTACCGCTACAATCCCGTCCCCGGTACGTTGTTTATGGAACTAACTTTAGATTGAGGGCGTCTGGATTCCTGCGTCATCGGGAAAATCCCCGCCTCTGCTGAAGCGGGCTACGCACCTGGTCTCGCGTTAGGAGGTCAATCCTCTGCGGGCGCGGAAGAGACCGAGGCAGCAGTGACGTTTCCAGGCGCAAACGCGCGGGCGAGCACGAAGGAAGCCAACCCCGCCAAAAGCCCGCCCGCGAAGATGATTGCTTCCCACACCAAGCCCACGGCCACCGTCAGCACCGGCGCGGCGCCGAACGGAGCGGCCAGCGCCGCCAAGGCCACTTCGCGCACACCGATGCCGCCCTGCGTGACCGGCAACAGCGCAGAAAGTTTGGCGAGTGGCCAGGCAAACAGCCACGCACGCAATGGCACTTGGAGGCCGCAGCCCGCGGCGATCGCCGCCGTAAGCAGGACGAAGCCGATTTGTAGCGTCACCCCCA
>Ga0137399_10000266_pt1 | contig 19874 bp, 20 predicted proteins | sample czorhiz316metaG_FD_104810 | JGI IMG/M metagenome (GOLD analysis project Ga0137399, IMG submission 104810) | Vadose zone soil microbial communities from Angelo Coast Range Reserve, California, USA - czorhiz3.16 metaG | ecosystem: Environmental > Terrestrial > Soil > Vadose zone | place: USA...
CGAAACTCGTGCGCGAGGGGCCCAACAAAAAACCCCGCGCTCCGTTTCCAGGGCGTGGGGCCGGTGCCATTCTCCGGCAGCCGGGCTGTCTCGCAGCTTGAGACCCCTTGGCTTTGCGCCCCGCCGTCGCCGACGGTTTGCCCTGAACAGAGACGTGCCGCGGCGTACAGGAAGCAAGAACGGTGCCCTAAGAGCGAGCGGCATCAAGGCGTCACTTAGCAATCATCTCGACGTTTTGTGTTCTAGCAGAATGCAAGAATCAATGCATAACGCGCTATGCAGCCTGTAGTCCTCGTGGCTCCAGCGGCATTCAAAGGCTCTCTCGGCCCGCGCCAGGTGGCGGAAGCGCTGGCCGCCGGGATCCGCCGGGCCCTTCCTGGGGCCTCGCTGCTCCAATGCCCGATCTCTGACGGGGGCGATGGCCTGCTGGACGTCGTGCTCACACCTGGGTCCCTCCGCGAGGAGGTCTCGGTCACCGGTCCACTCGGCAACCCGGTACGCGGCGAGCTCGGCTGGGTGGATGCTGAGACCGCGATCTTCGAGTGCGCCACCGCGTGCGGCATCGCGCTGCTCCGCCCCGACCAGCTGGATCCTCTGCGCGCGACGACGCGAGGCGTGGGCGAACTCATCTGGGAGGCAGCCGAGCGCGGTGCCACGCTGGTGGTGGTCGGCTTGGGCGGCTCGGCCACCGTGGACGGCGGAACCGGCGCGGCTCGCGGGCTCGGTTGGACGTTTCTGGATGCGCGGGGGGACGCGCTTCCGGAGGGCGGTGGCTCGCTGGCGCAGCTGGCGGACCTGGGTGGTGGCTGGGGCCTCGCGGCGCGGGTCCTCGCGCTCAGCGACGTGACGACGCCGCTGATCGGCAGGGACGGGGCCGCGCCGGTGTTCGCTCCGCAAAAAGGGGCGGGTCCCGAGGGCGTCAAGCTGCTGTCGCGCGGCCTCGAACGGCTCGCCGAGTTGATGGCGCGCCATGCTCGGCCCGAGCTGGCGACGATCCCCGGCGGCGGGGCGGCGGGGGGTCTCGGGGCGGGTCTCGCGTTCTTCGCCAAGGCCGGTCTGGTCCCGGGCGCCCAGTGGGTGCTGGATCGCGTCGGCTTTGACGCCGCCCTCGCCAAGGCGGATTTCGTCGTGACCGGTGAGGGCTCCTTCGATCGGACCTCGCTCGTCGGCAAGGCGTCGGGCGAAGTGGTCCGGCGGGCGCAGGCGGCCAAGAAGCGCCTCGCCGTGGTAGCTGGAAAGGTCGAAGGCCTGATCGGGATCCACGCGCTCGACGGTGAGGGGCGGATACTCGATGCCGCGGGCATCGCCGACCTGGCCGAACGCGCCACACGGCAGGCGCTCGGGTTGCCCCTGCCGTAGTGAGCCGTCTATCTTCCGACCTCTCATGTCCTCACACAACAACGTGATGGAGAAACTGGTGTCGCTCGCGAAGCGACGCGGTTTCGTGTTCCAGTCGTCGGAGATCTACGGGGGCCTCGGGTCCGTGTGGGACTATGGGCCGCTCGGTGTCGAGCTGAAGAAGAACATCAAGGAGCGCTGGTGGCGCTCGCTGGTCCACGAGCGGGAAGACATCGAGGGCCTCGACGCGGCCATCCTGATGCACGCCAAGGTCTGGGAGGCGTCCGGGCACCTGGCGGGGTTCACCGATCCCCTGGTCGACTGTAAGCAGTGCAAGAACCGGTTCCGCGCCGACGACCCTCGCATCAAAGGCCCGCCCGGCGAGCCCACCACGCGGTGCCCCGTGTGTGGGAACCAGGGGACGCTGACAGCGCCGCGCATGTTCAACCTCATGTTCAAGACGTTCATGGGTCCGGTCGAGGAGGCGGCGGCCGTGGTGTACCTGCGTCCCGAGACGGCGCAGGGGATCTACGTCAACTATCTCAACGTCCTGCAGTCGTCCCGACAGAAGATCCCGTTCGGCATCGCCCAAGTCGGCAAGGCGTTCCGCAACGAGATCACGCCGGGGAACTTCATCTTCCGGACCCGGGAGTTCGAGCAGATGGAGATGCAGTTCTTCGTCAAGCCGGGGACGGACGCGGAGTGGTTCGAGTTCTGGCGCCAGGAGCGGATGAAATGGCTCGTCGGCTTGGGTATCCGTCCTGAGAAACTGCGCTTTCACCAGCATACCAAAGAGGAGCTGGCGCACTACGCGAAGGACGCCTACGACATCCAGTACGAATTTCCCTTCGGGTGGCAGGAGTTCGAAGGGATCCACAACCGCACGAACTTCGACCTGTCGCGCCACCAGGAGTTCTCCGGCAAGAAGCTCGAGTACGTGGACGCCGCCTCGAACGAGCGATACATCCCGTATGTGGTGGAGACCTCGGCGGGCGCCGACCGCACCACGCTCGTGGTGATGGTGGACGCCTATCACGAGGAGGAAGTGGAAGGCGACAAGCGCGTGGTGTTGCGGATTCATCCGGCCATCGCGCCCCTCAAGGCGGCAGTGTTTCCCCTCGTCAACAAGGACGGCATGCCCGAGCTGGCGCGCCGGCTGTATGACGACCTGCGGCGGCACTACAATGTGTTTTACGACGACGGCGGCTCCATCGGGCGCCGCTACCGGCGGCAGGACGAGGCCGGCACGCCGTTCGGGATCACCGTGGACGGCCAGTCCACCGCGGACGGAACAGTGACGGTGCGGGATCGCGACACGCTGAAGCAGGACCGGGTCGCGGCCGATCGCCTGGTGGCCTACCTGGCGGAGCGCCTGCGGGGCTGAGAGTGGATTGCGGATTTCGGATTGCGGATTGCGGATTGGATAGGCGGGTGTCGATTCCGCAATCCGCAATCCACAATCCGCAATTGGTGGGGTGGGGCGGTGCGGCTGGATGACTTCCGCCAGCTCGTCGAGCGGCTCGTGCAGCAGGTTCCGGCGGCGTACCTCGACGGGGTGGTGGTGGTGGAAGTGAGCCCAAAGACGTTGCCGCACCCCCGGCGCGGCGACGTCTACACGCTGGGGGAATGCATCCCGCTCGAATGGAGCGGCAGCGGGGCCGATCTGCAATCGCGCGTCGTTCTCTATCACGGTTCGTTCGCGGCGCTCGCACGCCTCGGGGAGTTCGACTGGCGCGCGGAGGCGTGGGAAACCCTCACACACGAGCTGCGACACCACCTCGAGTGGCGCGCCCATCTCTCCCGCCTCGAGGCCTACGACTGGGCGGCGGAGGAAAACTTCAAGCGCCACGAGGGACAGTCTTTCGACCCGCTGTTCTATCGGTCGGGAGAAAGCGTCGAGGACGGCGTCTGGAAAGTCCACGACGATCTCTTCGTGGTGCTGGAGGACTCGGGTGCGCGCGGCACAGAGATCGAGATTCCCTGGCACGGTCGAGCCTATCGCGTGGCGGTCCCGCCGGTCGAGCCCACCACGGCGTTGTTCCTGGTCCTGGACGGCCTGCGAGACCCCCCACCCGGCGACGCCGTGGTGGTTCTGAAGCCGGCGCACGGACTGCGCGACCTGTTGCGGCGTGCCCCAGATCCGGTGCAGCTGGTGGCGCGCGTGATGCCGCTCGATGTCTAGACTGGTGTTCCTCGGGACGCGCGACCTCTTTTTCCGCTCGAAGCTCGCTCGAGTCGTCGCGGCCGCCGGGGCGGAGCTGACGCGTGACGAGTCCACCTGCGAGCTGGCCGTTCTCGAGATCGAGCCCGCGGGGTCGACGGAGCGAATCAAGACGTTCGTCGCCCGCGGGACGCCGGTCCTTGCCTACGGCTCGCACGTACGGGCCGATCTGCTGCGGACCGCTCGCGAGGCGGGGGCCGTGGCGGTGCCGAATTCGCAGGTGGAGGAACGGCTCCGGGGGCTGCTAAGCGCGGCTGACCCCGGGCCGCCGGCCCGGGGTTAGCCGAACTGTCCAACCTCCTGGTAACCCCGGGGCGCCGCCCCGGGGTCAGCCGATCCTACTTCGACGCGACCTGCACGTCGATGTGCCGCGGCTTCGCTTTTTCGACCTTCGGCAGCGTCACCGTCAGCACGCCGTGCTCGTATGTCGCCTTGATGGCGTTGGCGTCGACCGTCGCGGGCAGCGTGAAGCTCCGCTCGAACGTGCCATAGGTCCGTTCGTAACGGTGCACCCGCTCGGTGCGCTCTTCGGCGACTTGCTCCTTGCTCCCGTGAATCGTGAGGACGTTGTTCTCGAGCGAGATCTTCACGTTCTCCGGTTTCACGCCCGGCACCTCGGCCATGATCCGAATGGAGTCGGGCTCCTCGAGGATGTCCACAGGCGGTACCCAGGACGCTCCTGCGCTGTCGCGGTACTGCCAATCGAGGTTGCCGAACGCGTCGCTGAAGAGACGACCGATCCGGCGCTCGAGGGTGGTCCCGTCCAGCGCGGGCCCTCTCGAGTTAAGAGTAGTGACGAACATAAGCAGACCTCCTATGAAGGACGTGGTGCGGGACTGATTCCCCCGGGGCGCCGAGCAACCGGCGTGCCGCGGGACGGGGTCCGCAGTTTGCCGAGATGGCAAGCCGGCCTGCCGCGTTAGCCGGTGGTTTGCCAGGATGACGGAGTTATCTTTCGCGCTCGTCTGCGCGAGGTCGTTCGTGAACCGGCATGTTCCCGTTTGGGTGGCCCTGGGCGTCTGGCTCGGGGGCGTCGCGGCCGGCGCCGCGCCCGGCTACCGCATCCTGGTGTCGAGCGAGTCCGGGGACATCGTCTCCCAGCTGACCTGGGACGGCGTCGCGCTCAAGACCGTGAAGGTCGTGCCGGTGGGCATCATGCCCGCCGACATTGACGGCCCGCACAACGTGACGGTCTCGCCGGACGACAAATATTGGTACGTGACGATCGCCCACGGCACGCCCTATGGCACCCTCTGGAAGATGGCGGTGGACGGGGACACCCTGGTCGGGAAGGCGCCGGTCGAGATGTTCCCCACCACGATCTCGCTCACTCCGGACGGCGAGCTCGCCTTCGTCGCGAACTCCGATTTCCACGGCGATCATCCGCGGATGAACGTGGTGTCGATCGTCTACACGCCGCGGATGATCACGCTCACGAACCTTCCGGCGTGCGACATGCCACACGGCGTGAAGGTGAACCACGCCGGGACGAAGGTCTACGTCACCTGCATGAACTCGGACGAGGTGCTGGAGATCGACCGCCCGTCCCTGGCGATCACGCGGCGCCACCGGACTGGTGAAGGAATGCTCCCGCAGGCCATGCCGATGAAGATGGGGCACGGCGGAGCGCAAGGGGCGCCAGCGATGGTGCACGACGCCTGTATGCCGACCTTCGTATCGGTGTCGCCCGACGACGCGCGGTTGTACGTCGCCTGCAACCACAGCGACGAGCTGATGGTGCTGGACGCGCGGACGCTCGAGCTGATGAAGGCGATCCCGACCGGGCACGGTGCGTACAACGTCGAGCCGTCGCCCGACGGCAAGTGGGTGATCGCGACGAACAAGAAGGACCAGAGTGTCTCGCTCATCGACGCCGCCACATTGACGGAGGTGGCGCGGATCCCGACGACCAAGCCGTTCCCGCACGGTGTCGCGTACTCGCCCGACAGCCGGTACGCCTTCGTCTCGCAGGAGAGCAAGGGCGTGGATCTCGGCGCGGTGAACGTGATCGACCTGCAGACGAAGACGCGTGTCGCGAGCATCCCCGTCCCGCTGCAGCCGACCGGGATCACGATCCTCGCCCGGCCGTGACGCACACGACCACCGTCGCGCTGCCGCCGGCTGCGGTGCTCGAGGCGGCGCAGCGCTTCTTCGCCGAGCGGGTCCCGAGTGCCGCCGCCTTCGTGGAGCAGGCAGGCCCGGGCTACCTGGTGCTGCGCGGGCAGGGAGGGGAAGAGGTGGTGTTCAGCGCGCGGACGGATGCAGGCGGCAAGACGCAGGTGCGCGCGTCGACGCTGTTTTTCGACCAGGCGGTCGACCGCTTTCTTTCGACGCTGCCGCTCGAGGCCGGGGTCCACGTGGCATGACCGTGGTCGAGACGCGGCTCCCGGTGCGGGTCATGGTGACCGACGTGTGGGATCAGGTGTCGTTCGTCGTGTCGCCCACGACCACGGTCGCGGAGTTGAAGCGCCGGGCGCTCACCCAGGCGCTGAAGCGGCGCACCGTCTCCGACCAGGACTACGTGGTGAAATTCCAAGGGGCTCGGGTGCTGGACGAAACGACCACGCTCGCTGCATTGGGGGTCGCTCCGAACTCCACGCTCATCGTCCTTCCCGCGCGTCGCCAGCCCGTGCGATGAGGTCTCTGAGCCGGGCACTCGCGCTACTCGCCGTCGGCTTTCTCTCAGTCGACGCGCTGCTGTTTCTGTACTCGGGTCTCAGCCTCGGACGGCCGGGCTTGGTCGCGAGCGGCGTCGCCTGTGCCCTGGTCGCGGTGCTGGTCGGCTTCAGCTGGCGCCGTTACCGTCGTGCCATCGCCGAGCTCGAGCAGGCGCGGCGCGACATGCGGGCGGAAGTGGAGTCGATCCGCGAGTTGCTGCGAGGCAAAGGGCTGCATAACTGAGTTGCCCGTTCCCGTCCTCTTCCACCCCGCTTGCCAGCGTCACAACCCCGGGCCGGGACATCCGGAGCGCCCCGAGCGCGTCGTGGCGGTACTGGACACGCTGCGCGCGGCGGACATGGCCTCGAGCGTCGAGTGGTGCGAGGCGCGGCCGGCGAGCCGGGCGGCGCTCGAGCGGGTGCACTCGGCGCGCTACCTCGACACCCTCGAGCGGGTGGCCGGTCACGGCGGCGGGATGCTCGATGCCGACACGGTGATGAGCGCCGACAGCTGGGAGGCGGCCGTGGCCGCGGCCGGCGTGGCCATCGGCGCCGTGGAGCGGGCGGTCGCGACCGGCTCGGCCTTCGCGGCCGCCCGTCCGCCCGGGCATCACGCACTCGCGGCGCGCGCGATGGGGTTCTGTCTGATCAACAACGTCGTCGTGGCCGCGCGACATGCCCAGCAGCTCGACAAGCCCCGCGTCCTCATCGTGGACTGGGATGTGCATCATGGCAACGGCACCCAGGCGCTGGTCGAGCGCGATCCGTCGATCCGCTACGTTTCGATGCACCAGTATCCCTGGTATCCGGGCACGGGCGGGGCGGACGAGCGCGGCGTGGGCAACGTGTTCAACGTTCCCCGCCCGCCGGGGCTGCCGCGCGACGTGTACGTGCGCGATCTGCTTGCCGCCGTGGACGCCGCGCTCGTGGGCTGGCCGCCCGACCTGCTCCTCGTGTCCGCGGGGTTCGACTCGCTCGCCGGCGATCCGCTGGGCGGCTTCACGCTCGAGCCCGACGACATGGCACGCTGGACCACCACGTGGCGCGAGCGGGTCGCGCCCGCGCCGGTGGTGGGCGTGCTCGAGGGCGGCTACCGCCTCGACCTCCTCGCGGCGGGTGCCCGCGCGCACGTGCGCGCGCTTGCCTGACGCGGGCGGCCCGTTCGATACTTCACGCGGGCGCCGGGCCGCGATCCCGCGCCGGAGGACATGATGCCCCTGCACCTCGCCACCGAAGTCGTCACGCTCAAGACCAAGCACCCGTTCGTCATCGCCCGCGGCGGCGGAGACGACTACCGCGTCGTGTGGGTCCGACTGACCGACGCGGACGGCGCGGAGGGATGGGGTGAAGCAGATCCGTCGAAATACTACGGCGAGACCGCGGACACGGTCCTCGCCGTCCTCCAGAAGCTCGAGCCGCATCTGCCCAAGGACGCGTTCGAGCTGGAAGCGGCGGAGGCGCGCTTCGCGCAAGTCGTGCCGAAGAACGGCGCGGCCCGCGCGGCGCTCTCGGCGGCCCTGCACGACCTGTTCGGCAAGCGACTGGGCCAGCCGCTGTGGCGGCTCTGGGGCCTCGATCCGGCGAAGGCGCCCTACTCTTCCTTTACCATCGGGATCGATACTGCGGAGCAAATCCGTCTCAAGGTAGCCGAGGCCGCCGCGTATCCGATCCTCAAGATCAAGCTCGGGACCGACCACGACGAGGACATCCTGCGCACGATCCGGGACGCAACCGACAAGCCCATCCGGGTCGACGCGAACGCGGGCTGGACGCGGGAGCGGGCGATCGCGCTGCTTCCTGTCCTGAAGGAGTACGGCGTCGAATTCGTCGAGCAGCCGTTGCCCCCCGACGACCTCGAGGGGATCGCGGCCGTACGCCGTCGCGGCGTTCTCCCGGTCGTGGTGGACGAGAGCTGCCTCGTCGCAGCCGATATCCCGCGGGTGGCGGCGGCGGCCGACGGCATCAACATTAAGCTCGCCAAGTGCGGCTCGCTGCGGGAGGCGCTCCGGATGATCGCGACTGCTCGAGCGCACAGCATGCTCGTGATGGTCGGGTGCATGATCGAGTCCTCGCTCGGCATCACGGCGGCGGCCCACTTCACGCCGCTGGTCGACGCCGCGGATCTGGACGGCGCGGCGCTGACGGCGAACGACCCGTTCATCGGCGCCACGATCGACGGCGGCAAGATCCGACTCCCCACCGGACCGGGGCTGGGTGTCCGGCGGCGGTCCGAACGTGGTCCGTGAGCCGCGCTATGCCGAGGTCGTCCTCCCGGTCCCGGTTCCTCGCGCGTACACCTACGAAGTGCCGACCGCCCTCGTCGAGCGCGTCGTGCCGGGGTCACGTGTGGTGGTGCCGGTGCAACGACGGCAGGTGGTGGGCCTGGTCGTAGCAGTCGACGTCCCCGCGCCCGACGTTCCGGCAAAGCCGATCGCCGCCGCTCCCGACGGAGAGCCCGCGTTGAGCGCCGCGCTGATCGAGCTCGGCCGCTGGATCGGCTCGTACTACGGCGCGCCACTCGGCCTCGCGCTACGGGCGCTGCTCCCGGGCGCGCTGTGGAGCGTGCGGCGTCCGGCCGGGCCTCCGGAGCAGGCGGAGCGCGTGATCGTGTTGACGCAGGTGCTCCCCTCGCTCCTCGAGCGCGAGCGGGCGTTCCGGCGCGCGCCCCAGCGGCGCGTGGGCTACGAGGCGCTCGAGGCGCTGGGCGGCTCGGCGCCGCTCCGCCACCTCCTGGACCGCCTCGGCCTCTCCCGGGCCGTGCTCGACGGCCTGGTGAAGCAGCGGCTCGCGCGCTACACCGACGTACCGCGCGCGCGCGACCCGTTCGCCGACCTCTCCTCGCCACCCCCGCCCACGCTGACGGAGGCACAGCTGGGGGTCGTGAGCGGGATCGCCGGGACGCCCGCCGACATTCCCATACTGATTCACGGGGTCACGGGTTCGGGCAAGACGCTCGTCTATCTCGAGTTGCTGCGCGGCGTCGTGGCGTCGGGGCAGGGCGCGATCCTCCTCGTTCCCGAGATCGCGCTCACGCCCCAGACCGTGGCCCGGGTGCGGGGCGTGTTCGGCGACCAGGTGGCGGTGCTCCATTCGGGGCTCTCGGACGGCGAGCGTGCCGACGCGTGGCGGGCGTTGCGGCGCGGCGAGCGCCGGGTGGCTGTGGGGCCACGGTCCGCGGTGTTCGCCCCGGTGCAACGGCTCGCCGCCATCGTGGTCGACGAAGAGCATGAGGCGAGCTACAAACAGGGGACGGTGCCGCGCTACCACGCCCGCGACGTGGCGCTGGCGCGGGCCCGGCTCGAAGGTGCGCGGGTCATCCTCGGCAGCGCCACGCCCTCGCTGGAGACGCTGCAGCTCGCCAGGACCGGCCGGGTGTGCACGTTCACGCTGCCCGAGCGGATCGGCGCGCGGCCGCTTCCTCCGGTCGACGTGATTGACCTGCGGAGCGCGCCCCGCGTGGCCGAGGCCCGCGGGATCCCTTGGACCGAGCCGCTCGATCACGCGGTGCGGGGGGCGCTCGCCCGCTCCGAGCAGGTCATCTTGCTCCTGAACCGCCGCGGCTTCGCGACCTACCTGCAGTGCCCCGCGTGCGGAGACGTGCGCGATTGCCCGCACTGCGCTATCACCCTCACGGTCCACCAAACGCCGCGGGCACTGCGCTGTCACTACTGCGGGCACGAGGAGCCAATTCCGGCGGCGTGCCGGGTGTGCGGCAAGGAGATCCAGCGGATGCGCGGGCTCGGCACCCAGCAGCTCGAGCATTTCGTAAGCCGGCGGTTCCCCGAGGCCCGGATCGCCCGCATGGATCTCGACACCACGAGCACCAAGTGGGCGCATCATCGCATCCTCGAGCGCATGGCCCAGGGCAAGCTCGACATCCTGCTTGGGACCCAAATGATCGCGAAGGGGCTGGATTTCCCCAACGTGACGGTGGTGGGTGTGGTGGACGCCGACACCGGCCTCCATCTGCCCGACTTCCGAGCCGGTGAGCGCACGTTTCAGCTCGTGGCACAGGTGGCGGGGCGGGCGGGCCGGGGGCCCAAGGGCGGGCGGGTGTTCGTCCAGACGCGCGCGCCCGACCACCCCGCGATTCGGGCAGCCGCGGCTCACTCAGTGGCCGCCTTCGCAGCTGCCGAGCTGCCGTTGCGCGCGCCGCCCAACCCTGCCTACCCGCCGCACGTCGGACTGGCGCGGTTCGTCGCGGTGCACGAGGACGAGCGGCTGGCCCAGGAAGCGGCGGAGGGCGTCGCGGCGTGGCTCAGGCGTGCGAACACGGAGCGCCTCGGCGGCGCGCTCACCGTGCTGGGACCGGCGCCGTGCCCGATCATGCGGCTCAAGGGGCGCTGGCGCTGGCACGTGCTCATCAAGTCGCCGGAAGCACGGCCGATCGGTCGGGTGGTGCGCGCGTGGGGGCGGGGGAGAGCAGTGGCCGCGCGCGGCACCGTCGTCGTGGACCGAGATCCCGTTTCATTGCTGTGACACCCGACGGTTGCGTGAGGCGATTCGTGGCGGGTATTATGACCCTCCTGTGACCGCTCGCCCGCGCTTCCAGTATCGCCCGCCGAACTTCGACGCGCCGCCGCTCGCGGGTGCGCCGGACGCGCGCTTCGAGCCCGCCCCGGCCGACGGCGTGCTCCCGGACGGTTTTTTCTCCACCACCAATCTCCCCACCTACGTGCACACTGGGGGCTCGTGGCGCAGGCCCCGCCTGCCGCGCATGGACTGCGTCATCGTGCTCCACCCGAAGCTGGACCTCGTCGTCACCGAGCCACGTCGCGTGAAGCAGGGCCAGCTTGTGGCCGTCGGCACCGCCGAGGACGGCGGCCAGGGCATTTTCGTGCATTCCGAAGGCTTCCTCGGCGGGGGCCACAGCGCGAACGAATTCGGCTTCATGCAGACCGCCGTGTCGCGCGAGCGCCCGGTGGACTACGCCGTGCTGGCGCAGCTGCTGGGCGAGGAGAAGCAGCGCGGGGGGAAGATCCTGTGGGTGGTGGGGCCAGCGCTGGTGCACGCCCGGGCGCGTGAGGACATGGTCTGGTTCGTCCAGAACGGGTATGTCCAGGCGTTCCTGGGCGGAAACGCCGTGGCCGTGCACGACCTCGAGGCGGCGATCTTTGGCACGACGCTCGGCATGTCCAGCTCGGGCGAGGGGGTGGAGGGGGGCCACGCCCTCCACATGCGCGCCATCAACGCGATCCGCCGCGTGGGCGGCATCAGCGCCGCCGTGAAGCAGGGGATCGTCACCGCGGGGATCATGCACGCGCTGGTGACGCAGGGCGTGCCGTTCGTGCTCGCCGGTTCGATCCGCGACGACGGGCCGCTCCCCGAGGTCCTGACCGACACCCTGGCGGCGCAAGACGCGATGCGGCAGTGCACGGCCCAGGCGACCTTCGCCGTGTTCGTCGCCACGGCGCTGCATGCGATCGCGGTGGGCAACATGCTGCCGGCGTTCGTCGATGCACCTACGCCTGACGAGTTGCGTCCGCTCACCACGATCTGCGTCGACCAGACCGAGTTCGTCGTCAACAAGCTGCGCGACCGCGGCACGCATCAGGCCTACGGGGTCGTGACGAACGCCCAGGACTTCATGCACGTGTTGCGGTTTTACGTGGAACGATGGGAGCAGGCACAGGCGCCGGCGACCATCCTCCGGTAGCGCCGGGCCGGGGGCCGGGGTGGGCCAAGCTCGCCGAAGCGGTCGCCAGACAAGTGCCGCCCGCCGAGATCGAGACCATCTACCTGTTCACGCCGCTCAAGCGGGAGGGGCGGGAGTGGGGCACCGCGGTCGTGGCGCGCCGGTCCGCGGAGGGCGAGGGCCGGTTGCGCGTCTATACGGCACGCTACATGCTGATCGTGCGCGGGAAAGAACGGGGGCAGTCTCGTGTGGAAGTGATCGAAACGGGCCTCTCGCCGGCGGCGGTCATCGCGCAGGTGATGCAGGCGACGGCCGACCGCACCGGCGATCCCGAGCCCCCGGTGGCGGTGGGGGCCGCGGTGTGGTATGAAGGCTGAGAGGAGGTGACGCGTTGATCGAATCGCGAATGTTCGTGCCTACCAAGGCCTTTCTCACCAAGGGCGTTGGTCGGCACCGAGAAAAACTCACGAGCTTCGAGATGGCGCTGCGGGACGCGCATCTCGCCAACTTCAACCTCGTCCGGGTGAGCTCGATCTTCCCACCCCACTGCGAGCTGGTGGATCGCGAAGAGGGGCTCTCGCTCATGCAACCGGGACAGGTCGTGTTCGCCGTGATCGCCGAGTCCTCCACCAACGAGCCAAGCCGGCTCGTCGCCGCATCCATCGGCGTCGCGATGCCCGCCGATCCGACCCATCACGGCTACATCTCCGAGCACCATAGCTATGGCCAGAACGAGGTGACGGCCGGGGAATATGCCGAAGACCTGGCCGCCTCCATGCTCGCCACCGTGCTGGGCGTGCCGTTCGAGCCCGGCACGGCCTGGGACGAGCGCCGGGAGCAGTGGCTCCTGTCGGGCGAGATCGTGCGCACGATGAATGTCACCTCCACCGCCGAGTGCGGCGAGGATGGCCGTTGGACGACCGTCGTCTCGGCGGTGTGCTTCTGCGGGTGATCCCGTCATTCGCCCTGGCATTCGTCGCCGGGCTGCTGAGCTTCCTCTCCCCCTGCGTCTTGCCGCTGATCCCGAGCTACGTGGGGTTTCTCACCGGGCTGTCGCTCGAACAGGTCGAGGGCCGACGCGACACGGTGCTGGTGCACGCCCTGTGGTTCGTGGCCGGTTTCTCCCTCGTGTTCGTCGTCCTGGGTCTGACGGCCTCAGCCGTCGGGGTCTTGCTGCTGAACTGGCGGGTGGGGATCGGCCGCATCGGCGGGGTGCTCGTCATCCTGTTCGGCCTCTACCTCCTCGGGATCCTACGTCCGGCGTTCCTGATGCGTGAGCGGCGTCTCCAGCTCGCCCACAAGCCGCTCGGCTACGTTGGCTCCGCGTTCGTTGGCGTCACATTCGGCGCGGCGTGGACGCCCTGCATTGGGCCGATCCTGGGCGCGATTCTCACGCTCGCGGCCACGCAGGCGAGCCTGGCGCAGGGCACCGCTCTGCTGGGTGTCTACGCCTTGGGCCTCGCCATCCCGTTCGTCATCACGGCGCTCGCGCTGGACCGCTTCCTCAGGTGGTTCCAGCAGTTTCGGCCCTACATCGTCTGGGTGGACCGAATCGCAGGAGGGCTGCTCATCTTCCTCGGCATCCTCCTTGTTATCGGTCGCTTCGAGCAGCTGGCGAGCTGGCTTCAGGGGCTGACGCCGGAGTTCTTGAGGAGCCGGCTGTAGCAGATGATCGTAGGTCTCCGGTTGTTCCCGCCCTCAAGGGTGGGCTCGGCCAGGCACAGTCCTAAAGCACACGCGCATTGTCCTTTAGGACGGTGCAGTGCCGAGTCCATGCTTTAGCATGGGAACTTCGAGAGCCGCGTTCCTATATTAGGTGCCAGCGAAACTACGAGAGAGGCAATAAATGAACACGCTTCAGAAGCACTGCTCGCATCTCATAGCAGTACTGGCCGTTGTCGCGTTGGCCGCTTGCGTCAAGAGTGACCAGGCGAACCAGACGGCCGACTCCACTGCGCGCAATCTGACGCTGGCCCCGACCGAGTCGACCGCCGCGATGAGGGACGTGCCGGCGCCGGCGACCGAGCCGGCCAAGCCCGCGCCCGAGAAAAAGACACCTCAGCCGAAGCCCAAACCGCCGGTGCCCAAGCCGGTCGTGCCGACAACGTTGACGGCAGCAGTCGGGACGCGGGTGCCGCTCGCCGCGAGCGAGTCGATCAGCACGCGGCAGGCGAAGGCGGGTGATAGCTTCACGGCCACGGTTGCCCAGGACGTCAAAGACGCGGCCGGTCATGTGGTGATCCCGGCGGGTTCCGCGGTGCAGGGGACGATCGTCGCCGCTGAACCGGCGCCGAACCCCAATTCGAGCGGCCGGCTGGAGCTCGCCGTGCAGACCGTCTCCGTACGGGGCGCCAGCTACGCGGTGGACGCGACCGTCGAGTCCAAGGACACGGTGATGCAGGGTCGCGGCGTGACCAAGGCGGACGCCGCCAAGGTGGGTGGTGGAGCGGTCGCGGGGGCCCTGGTCGGCAAGCTGCTCGGGAAGAACACGAAGGGTGCCCTGATCGGGGGCGCCGTGGGCGCCGCCGCCGGAGCCGCCGCGGCGCGGGCTTCGCGCGACATCGACGTCGTGCTCCCCAAAGGGGCGGCGATCACCATCAAGCTCTCCAAGCCGCTGACCGTTAAACGACCCGCCTGATATGTAAGGGCACGGCAATGCCGTGCCCTTTCTAGTAGCCCACCGCCCCGCCGCCGCGCCGGGGATCGGCTACTCCGACCCAGCCGGCGGCGGTTCGTTCGATCGCCGCGATGTCGCCCATGCGACCCCGCTCGCGCAACTGGTAGCCCATAGTACGCAGGCCGTCGAGCGTCGTCTGGGCGAGCCCGCCCCGCTCGTAGAAGACCACGTCCGGCAGCGCCTGCTGATGCACGCGCGGGGCAGCCACCGCTTCCGCGAGCGACATGCCGTGGTCCAGCACATTCACGATCACCTGGTACACGCTGTTGATGATCGTCGGGCCTCCGGGTGTGCCCACGACCATGAAGAGGCGACCGGAGCGGTCGAGCACGAGCGACGGCGTCATCGCCGAGAGCATGCGCTTGTGCGGCGCGATGGCGTTGGCGGCGCCCTGGATCAGGCCGTACATGTTCGGCTTCCCGGGCGCCGTCGTGAAGTCGTCCATCTCGTTGTTCAGGAGGAACCCCGCACCCGTCACGGTGACCGCGCTGCCGAAGCCGCCGTTCAAGGTGGTGGTGACTGCGGCGGCATTGCCGGCGGCGTCGACGACGGAGTAGTGCGTAGTCTCGGTGCCCTCGCCCGCCGAGGTGGCGAGCGGCGGCGTGGGCGTCGCCCGGTCCGGCAGAATCTGGGCGCGCAGCTCGGCGGCGTAGGACTTCGACAGGAGTCGCTCGAGCGGCATGTCGACGAAGTCCGGGTCGCCGAGCCAGTGGTTGCGGTCCATGAAGGCGCGTCGCATCGCCTCGACTTCGAGGTGGACATAGCCGGCGCTCCCGAACGGCGGCAGCGTGTCGTAGCCCTCCATGATGTTCAGGATCTCGCCCATCGTCACGCCGCCCGAGCTCGCGGGGGGCATGGAATAGATCGAGTAGCCGCGGTAGCCGATCTGGACCGGGGTGCGCCACTTCGGCTGGTAGCGCCTGAGGTCGTCCTTCGTGATGAGCCCGTGGCCGCGCTGCATCTCCGCCGCGATCAGATCGGCGATCTGACCCGTATAGAACACACTCGCGCCTGAGTCGGCGATGAGCTGCAGGGTGTGCGCGAGCTCAGGCTGGCGGAACGTGGTGCCGGGTGCGGGCGCATGGCCGTCTACGAGGAACTGCTTCGCGGATGCCGGGAACAGCGCCAGCCGCTCCGTTTCTTCCGCGATCGCGCGGCTGCGCGCCGCATCGAGCGTGTGCTCGCGGGCGAGTCGGATCGCCGGGGCGAGGACCTTTTTCCAGGGCAGCCGTCCGGCGCTCTTCCAGGCTTCGTACATTCCGGCCACGCTGCCGGGGACGCCCGACGCGAGGTGACCGGTCAAGCTCTGATCGGTGGGGTTCCCGGTCGAGTCGACGTACATGTCGGGGGTGGCCCGGCCGGGCGCCATCTCCCGGTAGTCGAGCGCGCGCACGCGACCAGTCGTGTCGCGGTACACGATGAACCCCCCGCCGCCGATGTTGCCCGCCTCGGGGAGCACGACCGCGAGCGCAAATCCGACCGCCACCGCGGCGTCGACGGCATTACCGCCCTGCTTGATGATCTCGATCCCGACCTGGCTCGCGAGCGGATGACCGGACACGACCATCGCCCGGGGGCCCGACACGGCGACGCCCTTGCCGGCGAGGGACCAGGTCTCCGGGATGATCGGCCGCCCGGTGACGACCGCGTCGGCGCCGGCGCCCGGTGCCGCGGGGTGAGCGGCGGGCGCGGCGGCCGCGGCGGCCGCGGCAGGCGGCGCGGGGATCGTCTCGGGCGGCCGCGCGCCGCCGCACGCGGTGAGCACGGCGAGGGCGGCGGCGGGGGCCGTAAGCCGGATCTGGCGCATGCTGAATTGTGCACGTTGACCCGAGTTTGGGTCAACGCCTAACTTGGGGGCCACCTGACACACTCATGACCGCCCCGGACTTCCTGGACCCACGGCTCACCGAGCAGCGGAACCCCCGCACCGAGCGCATCGACGTCGCCGCGACCCAGGAGATCGTCGACCTGATCAACGACGAGGATGCCACGGTTCCGGCGGCGGTGCGGGCCGTGCGGTCCGAGATCGCGCGGGCGATCGACCTCGTGGTCGAGACCTTCAAGCAGGGTGGGCGGTTGGTCTACGTGGGAGCGGGCACGTCGGGCCGGCTTGGCGTGCTGGACGCGAGCGAGTGCCCGCCCACCTTCGGCACGCCGCCCGAGATGGTTATCGGCATCATCGCGGGGGGGCTGCAGTCGCTCGTGAGGGGCCTGGAGGGAGCGGAGGACGACGTGAACGCGGGCGCCCGGGCCATGGACGATGCGCGCGTCACGCCGCAGGATTTCGTCCTGGGGATTGCGGCAAGCGGCACCACGCCGTTTGTGCGCGCGGCTCTGACGCGCGCCCAGACGATCGGCGCCGTCACGGGGCTGCTGTCGTGCTCCGATCCGCCCAAGATTCTGTTGGAGACCTGCGACGTGCTCATGCTCCCCAAGGTCGGCCCTGAGGCGCTCACCGGCTCCACCCGCATGAAGGCGGGGACGGCGACCAAGCTCGTGCTCAACACCCTCTCCACCGGCGCGATGATCCGGCTGGGCCGCGCGTACGGCAACCTGATGGTCGACCTGATGGCCTGGAGCGACAAGCTCCGGGACCGCGGCGAGCGCATCGTCATGGAGTGCTGCGGCGTGGACCGTCCGGCGGCGCGCCGTGCGATCGAAGCCGCGGCCGGGAGCGTCAAGCTCGCGATCGTCATGGCGAAGCATCGCGTCGGAAAGGCCGAGGCCGAGCGGCTGCTCGCGCAGGCGGGCGGATTCGTGCGGCGGGCGGTCGGCGACCCGCCGCCCGTGACCGATGTCATCCGATAGGATGACGAGGGAATCCTTTAGGGTGCGCTCGCGGTGACGAGCTGTCTCGCCGTCGGGGTGATGTCGGGCACCTCGCTCGACGGCGTCTCGACGGCGCTGGTCCGGCTCACCGACGACCCCCTCGCCGCCCAGCTGATCGCCTTCCGCCAGGAGCCCTACGGCGCAGCGGAACGGGGGCAGATCGTCGACGTGATCGCGCGCGGCGGCTCGAAGGATCTAGCGCTGCTCCACGTCGCGCTGGGCGAGCGCTTCGCCGGCGCGATCCTCCAGCTCCTCGCCGGGGCCGGGACGGCTCCCGGCGAGGTGGCCTTCGTCGCCTCACACGGTCAGACCATCTGGCACGAGCCGGGTCGCGCGACGCTGCAGCTGGGCGATCCCGCGGTGATCGCCGAGCGGGTGGGCGTGCGGGTGGTGAGCGACTTCCGCTCGCGCGACGTGGCCGCGGGCGGGCAGGGCGCGCCGCTCGTGCCCCTCGCCGACGTCATGCTGTTCGGGCATCCCGAGCGGGGCCGGCTGCTGCTCAACGTCGGCGGGATCGCGAACGTCACCTGGGTGCCCCGCCGCGGTGCGACCGCGGGCGCCCTCGCGTTCGACACCGGCCCCGGCGTGGGGGTGATCGATGCCGTCACGCGCCGCCTCGAGCCCACGGCGGCGTTCGACCGGGACGGTGCGCGTGCGCGCCGCGGCAAGGCGGTCACACGGGTGCTCGATGCGCTGCTCGCCGATCCGTATTTCGCGGCGCCGCCCCCCAAGAGCACCGGCCGGGAGCGCTTCGGCATCGAGTTCGCCGATCGCCTGATCGGTCTCGTACGCCAGGCGGGCGGCTCCGACAACGACGCGGTCGCAACCGCCACGGCGCTCACCGCCGAGACGATAGCCTGCGCGCTCGAGCGCTGGACCCCGGAGGGGGGAGGCGAGGCCGAGCTGGTGATCTCCGGTGGGGGCGCCCGCAATCCCGTGCTCGTCGAGCTGCTCGTCGCCCGCGTACGTCCGCGTCCCGTGCTGCCGTTTGATCGGCTGTTCTTCGACGGCGAGGCGAAGGAGGCGCTCGCGTTCGCGTTCCTCGGCTTCCTCACGCTCGCCGGCAAGCCCGGGAACCTCCCGGCTGCCACGGGAGCCCGCGGCGCGCGAGTGCTCGGCCACGTCACACCGGCGTGAGCGGCTCGCTCGCGCGGCTCGTCTTCCCGGCCCTGCGGTGGCGGCGCCAGAGCTTCGACCACGAGCAGCCGAAGATCGACGCGGCGCTCGCCGCCGGCGTGGGCGGCTTCATCATCTTCGGCGGGACCCGCGCGACGGTCACCGCGCTCACGAAGGAGCTGCGGCGTCAGGCGGGGCGCCCGCTCTTGATCGGCGCCGACGTCGAGCGGGGCGTCGCCCAGCAGGTCAGGGAACTCACCGAGCTGCCGCCCCCAGCGGCGCTCGGCTACCTCGACGACCTCGAGGCCACGCGCACCTGCGGCGTGATCACCGGGTCCGAGGCCCGGTCGGTGGGGATCAACTGGGCGTTCGCGCCCGTGTGCGACCTGGATCTGGAGCCTAGGAATCCGATCGTACAGACGCGCTCGTTCGGCGCCGATCCGACGCGCGTCGGTGAGCACGCCGCCGCCTGGATCCGTGGTGTACAGGAGCACGGCGTGCTGGGGTGCGGCAAGCACTACCCGGGCCACGGTCGCACCACGCGTGATTCGCACGAGACCTTGCCCCGCGTCCTGACGCCCGCCGCCGAGCTGCAGCACGTCGACCTCACCCCGTTCGAGTACGCGATTCGGGCGGGCGTGGGCAGCATGATGAGCGCCTTCGTGGCGTTTCCGGGGTGGGACCCATCTGGGCGCGCCGCGAGCTTTTCTCCCGAAATCCTCGGCTATCTCCGGGGCACGTTGAACTTCGCCGGGCTGGTCGTGACCGACGCGCTGATCATGGCCGGCGCGAGCGCGGCCCAGCCGGTGCCGTCCGCCACGGTCAGCGCCGTCGCGGCGGGGTGCGACGCACTCTTGTATCCCGAGGAGTTCCGGGGCGTCATCGCGGCGCTGGACCGAGCCGTCGGATCCGAGCTTTCGACCACCCGGGCTGACGAAGCCCTGGCCCGCTACGAGCAGGCGGCAGCGCGGTGGGACTCGGGCGCCGCTCAGGGGCTGCCCGACCTCGCGGCCCACGGCGCCTTCGCCGATGGGCTCGCCGACCGGGCGGTGCGGCTGCTGCGCGGCGAGCCGCCGGCGCTCCGCTCCCCGCTGTCCGTCGCGATCGTCGACGACGATGTGGGCGGGCCGTACACGGTCGGACCGCGCGATGTGTTTACGCAGGCGCTGCGGGAAGCGGGGGTGCCCGTCGGGCAACGGGCAACAGGCAACGGGCAACACATCGTCCTGGTGTATGCCGAGCCACGATCGTGGAAAGGTCGAGCGGACCTCGGCCCGCGCTCGCTGGTGCACCTGCGCCGCCTCGCCCCCGGGGCGCAGCTCGTCGTGCTGTTCGCACACCCGCGGCTCGCGCGCCAGATCCCGGGCTCCGCGCCGGTCGTGTGCTGCTGGCACGGCCAGC
>Ga0137399_10000267_pt1 | contig 19865 bp, 19 predicted proteins | sample czorhiz316metaG_FD_104810 | JGI IMG/M metagenome (GOLD analysis project Ga0137399, IMG submission 104810) | Vadose zone soil microbial communities from Angelo Coast Range Reserve, California, USA - czorhiz3.16 metaG | ecosystem: Environmental > Terrestrial > Soil > Vadose zone | place: USA...
CTCATCGTCGACGCCGCGCAGGGCATCGAGGCCCAGACCCTCGCGAACTTCTACCTCGCGAGCGACGCGAACCTCACGATCATCCCCGTCATCAATAAGATCGACCTGCCCGCGGCCGACGTCGAGGGCACGCGCCTCGCGATCACCGAGACGCTCGACCTCGACGGCAGCGAGGCGCTCGCGATCTCGGCGAAGCACGGCACGGGGGTGCCCGAGGTGCTCGAGGCGATCGTCGCGCGGATCCCGCCGCCCGTGGGGGACGCGGATGCCCCGCTGAAGGCCCTCGTCTTCGACTCGTACTACGATTCCTACCAGGGCGTCGTCGTCTACGTGCGCCTGAAGGACGGTCGGGTGCGCCAGGGCACGCGGATCGTCCTGATGTCGAACGGCCGCCAGTACGACGTCCAGCAGGTCGGCGTCTTCTCGCCGGACATGCGGCCCGTCGAGGAGCTCGCCGCGGGCCAGGTGGGCTACGTCATCGCCGGCATCAAGCGCGTGGCCGACGCGAAGGTGGGCGAAACGATCAGCGAGGCCGCGCGGCCGACGGCGGAGCCCTTCGCGGGTTACCGCGACGCCAAACCGATGGTCTTCGCGGGGCTCTATCCGATCGAGGACACGGACTACGAAGCGCTGCGCGACGCGCTCGAGAAGCTCCGCCTCAACGATCCCGCCTTTACGTACGAGCCAGAGACGTCTCTCGCTCTCGGATACGGGTTTCGCTGCGGCTTCCTCGGCATGCTCCACATGGAGATCGTCCAGGAGCGGCTCGAGCGCGAGTTCGACCTGTCGCTGATCGTGACGGCGCCGAGCGTGCGGTACCGGATCCTCACGACCGCGGGTGAGTTGCTCGAGATCGACAACCCGTCGAAGATGCCGACGCCCGATCGGATCGAAGCGATGGAGGAGCCGTACGTCACGTCGTCGGTGTTCGTGCCGACGGAGTTCATGACGGCCATCTACAAGCTCGCGCAGGAGAAGCGCGGCGAGCACCAGTCGCTGGAGTATCACGGCAAGCGCGTCCACATCAGGTTCGACTTCCCGCTCGCGGAGATCGTGGTGGACTTCTACGACAGGCTGAAGTCCATCTCGAAGGGCTACGCGTCGTTCGACTACGAGTTCGCCGCCTTCCGCCCCTCCGATCTGGTCAAGCTCGATATCCTGCTCAACGGTGATCCGGTCGACGCGCTCTCGAGCATCGTCCACCGCGACAAGGCATACGAGAAGGGCAAGGCCCTCGTGGAGAGGCTCCGGGGGGTGATCCCGCGCCAGCTCTTCGAGGTGGCGATTCAGGCGGCGATCGGCAGCCGCGTGATCGCGCGCGAGACCGTGAAGGCCATGGGCAAGAACGTCACGGCCAAGTGCTACGGCGGTGACATCACGCGGAAGCGGAAGCTCCTCGAGCGTCAGAAGGAAGGTAAGAAACGCATGAAGCAGGTCGGCAAGGTCGAGGTGCCGCAGGAAGCCTTCCTGTCGGTCTTGAAGAGCTGAGCATGGACGACAATAAACTCAGCGCCGCCGGAACGACCGAGACCAGGCGCCTGCCCGGTGAGGCCGTCGAGGCGAGACCGAAGCGGAAGTCGGCGATCCGCGAGTACGTCGAGGCCATCGGCGTCGCCGTCATCCTGGCGCTCGTCATCCGCGCGCTCGTCGTCCAGGCCTTCACGATCCCGTCTGGCTCGATGATGGACACGCTGCTCGTCGGCGACTACATCCTCGTCAACAAGTTCCTCTACGGCGCCGAGCTGCCCTTCGTCGAGTGGCGCGTGCCGGGTCTCCGGCACCCGCGGCGGGGCGACATCGTCGTGTTCAAGTACCCGCAGGACGAGCGCCGGGACTTCATCAAGCGGATCATCGGAACCCCGGGCGACCGAGTCCAGATCAGGGGCCGGACGGTGTTCGTGAACGGTGCGCCCTTGACCGAGCCGTACACGAAGTTCGCGGACCCCGCCTGGAGCCGCGCGGGCCAGGAGACCTACTGCGGCTACTCCTACGGCTGCGACTCCACGACCGTGCCGCCCGACTCATACTTCGTCATGGGTGACAACCGTGACAATTCGCAAGACAGCCGCTACTGGGGTTTCGTCAGGGGCGACAAGATCAAGGGCAAGGCCTTCCTGATCTACTGGTCGTGGGACGGCGACCGGCACTGGCTCCGATGGTGGAGACTGGCGCGCTACATACCTTGACGGGTGCCGCGAGGTCGGATGAGACCGTGGCCGGCCTGCCGCAGGAGCTCGCCGGTTCGGGGCCGCGGTCGGACACGCTCGGTCTCTATATCCACGTCCCCTTCTGCGCGCAGCGCTGCCACTACTGCAGCTTCAACACCGCCCCGCTCGACGATGCCATGCTCGCCCGTTATCTGAAATCGCTCGGCCGCGAGCTCGACCTGCTCGCCGCGCTGCCGTGGGCGCGGCGCGTCCGCCTGGCGACCGTTTTCCTCGGCGGCGGGACGCCCTCGCTGCTGGCGCCGGAGGACCTCGCGGCGCTGCTCGACCGTGTCCGGAGCGGCTTCGACCTCGCCGCCGACGCCGAAGTCACGATCGAGTGCAACCCGGAGAGCGTCACGCGCGCGAAGCTCGCCGCCTATCGTCAGGCCGGTGTGAACCGCGTGAGCCTCGGCGTTCAGTCGCTCGACGACGCGGTGCTCCCGCGACTCGGGCGGCTCCACGACGCGCGCGGCGCGCGTCGTGCGTTCGAGGCGGCACGCGAGGCCGGGGTCACCAACCTGAGCGTGGACCTCATGTACGGCCTCCCGGCGCTCGACATCGCCGGCTGGGGCGCCGCCGTCGAGGCGGTGCTCGGCTGGGCGCCCGAGCATCTCTCCGCTTACGGCCTCACGCTCGACAACGGAAGCCTGTGGGGGGCGACCGGTGTCGCGGGGCTGCCACCGGAGGAAACCGTCGTGGCGCAGTACTGGGCCCTGGCGCACACGGCGGCCGCGCGCGGCTTCGAGCACTATGAGATCTCCAACTACGCGCGCCCGGGCTTCCGCGCTCGCCACAACCAGATCTACTGGCGCGCCGCCGAGTACCTGGCGGCCGGCCCGGGCGCGTGCGGCCACGTCGGGGGCGTGCGGTACGCGAACGCCAAGGCGACGCCGCGCTACTGCGAGATGCTCGAGGCAGACGCGCTGCCCGTGGACTTCCACGAGGTGCTTACCCCCGGACAACAGCTCGCCGAGCGTCTCATCCTCGGTCTGCGCACGGCCGACGGCGTCCCGACGACCTGGCTCGACCGGCGCGTCGCCGGCGATGAGCCCTTGCGCCGGCGCGTCGAGACGTGGCGGCGCGAGGGCCTCCTCATCCTCGCGGACGGCCGCGCGCGGCTCACCGAGGCGGGCTTCCTGCTCTCGGACGCGCTCTTCGTCGAATTGCTATAATTTATGGTGATGGACGCCCGGCATCGCGACGTGCTGATCGCGCTCATCCGCGAGTACATCGACTCGGCCGAGCCGGTCGGCTCGCGCGCGCTCTCGCAGCGCTACTTCCCGACGCTCTCGCCCGCGACGATCCGCAACGTGATGGCCGACCTCGAGGCGATGGGCTATCTCGCGCAGCCCCACACGAGCGCCGGGCGCGTGCCGACCGACCAGGCGTACCGGCTCTACGTGGACTCGTTCCCGCCGGCGCCGGGCGCCAAATCCGCGGCCCCGAGTGAAACCCTGCCGACGCGCCGGTCCGGCCTCGAGGGCTTCATGGAGCGGACGTCCTCGCACCTCTCGGAGGTGACGAAGCTCACGGGCCTTCTCCTGGCCCCGCCCCTCAAGCACACGACGCTCGCGCGCCTCGAATTGATGCCGCTGGAAAACGACCGCGCGCTCGCGGTCATCGTGACCGACGCGGGCTGGGTGACCGCGCGGGCGGTGACCCTCGATCCGCCGCTCGCCGCCGACGAGGTGCGCGCCATCGGGCGCGAGCTCACACGGTGTTTCCGCGGTCGCACCGTGCAGGAGGTCGTGGACATGGAGTCGGCGCCGAGCGACCCGCTCGACCCGCTGCACACCCGCGCGCGCGCCGTGACCGAGCAGATCGTGGCGCTCCTGCGCGGGCGGACCCTCTACGTCAGCGGCGCGATCAACATGCTCGACCACCCGGAATTCTGGGACATCGAGTCGACGCGCGAGCTGCTCCGCACCTTCGAGCAAAAGGAGCGGCTCGCCGATCTCATGACGGAGCTCGCCGCCGACGACGGGCTGCGGGTCACGATAGGCGACGAGAACCCGTTCGCCGAGATGCGGGGATGCACGCTGATCACCTCGACCTACCTCTACCGGGACCAGGTCGTCGGCATCCTCGGCGTCGTCGGGCCGCGGCGTCTGCCCTACCCGGACATCATCTCGGTCGTCAACGAGACCGCCCGCCACGTGACCGACGCTCTCTCGCGCGTCCGCCAGGACCTCTACCTGCCGTCGTAGCGGCGCCGCGGGGCCCGGGCGCGGCCCCGCGGCGCCGCCGCGCTGCTATAATTCAACCATCATGGAAGATCCCGCGATTCGCGATGCGTCGGCCTCCGGTGCGGCGCCGCCCCCGTCGGAAGTCGAGGCGCTCAAGCAGCAGCTCGACGAGAAGCAGGACCGGCTCCTCCGCGCGCTCGCCGAGACCGACAACCTCCGGCGCCGCGCCCAGCGCGACCGGGAGGACTACCTCAAGTACGCCAACGAGCCGCTGCTCCGCGATCTCATCCCGCTCCTCGACAACCTCGACCGCGCGATCGAGGCGGCGCGCGGTCGCGGCGACGCGGCGGCCGTGGTCGAGGGGGTCGAGCTCGTCCAGCGTGAGTTTCGCAGGGTCCTGGAGCGGCACGGGGTCACGCGCTACACGGCGCTCGGGGAGCCGTTCGATCCCACGCGACACGAGGCCGTCGCCCGCGTGATCACCGCGGATGCGGCCCCCAACACGATCGTGAGCGAGCAGCTGCCCGGCTACCTTTTGCACGGCCGCGTCCTGCGCCCCGCGCTCGTCGCCGTCGCCGCGGCGCCCGACGAGGACGGCGCCTAGTGGCGCGTGACTACTACGAGATCCTCGGGGTCGCGCGCAACGCCGGCGACGCCGAGATCAAGAAGGCGTATCGCCAGCTCGCGATGCAGCACCATCCGGACCGCAACCCGGGGAACAAAGACGCCGAGAGCCGCTTCAAGGAGCTCAGCGAGGCCTACGCCGTCCTCTCCGACCCCGACAGGCGCGCCCACTTCGACCGTTTCGGCACGGCCGCGCCCGGAGCGGGTCCCGGGTTCGGCGAGACCGGGTTCGGCACCTTGTTCGAGGACATCTTCGAGAACTTCTTCGCGGGGAGCGGGCGCGGCCGCCGCTCACGCGCGGCGCGGGGCGACGACCTCCAGTACGAGCTGAAGCTCACGCTCGAGGACGCCGCGGCCGGCGTGGAGACGAAGATCCAGATCCCGCGCCTCGAGCCGTGCGCCGCGTGCAAGGGCACCGGCGTCGAGCCCGGCAGCCGGCTCGAGACGTGCGACATGTGCGCCGGGCGCGGCGAGATCCGGCGGAGTCACGGTTTCCTGACGATCGCGCAGCCCTGCCCGAAGTGCCAGGGCCGCGGCGAGCTGAACCGTCATCCGTGTCCGCAGTGCCGCGGCGAGGGTCGGCAGCGCGCCGAGCGTCTCTTGTCGGTGAAGATCCCGGCGGGCATCGAGGATGGCATGCAGCTCCGGCTCACGGGCGAGGGCTCGGGCGGCCTCGGCGGTGGGCCGCCCGGCGACCTGTACGTGCTCGTGCGCATCCGGGAGCACGACCTGTTCACGCGGGACGGCGCCGACCTCCACTGCGACCTGCCCATCACCTTCGCGCAGCTGGCGCTCGGCCACGAGGCCGAGGTGCCGGTGCTCGGTGGCACGGCGAAGCTCAAGATCCCGCCCGGCAGCCAGCCCCACCAGGTCCTCCGCCTCAAGGGCAAGGGCATGCCGCACCTGCGAGGCCGCGGCCACGGCGACGTGTGCTATCGGCTCATCCTCGAGGTCCCGCAGAAGCTGAACGCCCGGCAGCGCGAAGCGCTCGCCGCGTTCGAGGCGGCGTCGACAGAGCAGCGCGGGCCGCTCTCCACCGCGTTCTTCGAGCGGATGAAGAAGCTGCTCGGCTGAGCCGATGTCGTCCTCCCGCTACTGGGAGCTCCGCGTCGAGACCCCGGAGGACGCCTCCGAGGGGTTGACCAACTTCCTGTGGGAGCTGGGCGCGCTCGGGGTCATCGAGGAGGAGCCGGAGGGCCGCGCCCCGAGGGTCCGCGCGTTCTTCCCGAAGACGCTCTTCGCGCGCGCGCTCGAGGAGAGTGTGCGCGAGTATCTCGGCGGCCTCGCCGCGCTCGGGTTCCGCGCCGGCGGGGAGCCGGCCGTCGTCGCGCTCGCCGGTGAGGACTGGGCCGACGCGTGGCGCGCCCACTTCCGCCCGGTGCCGGCGGGTAAGAACCTCCTTATCGCACCGCCCTGGGACCGGCCGGCCGCGAACGGCCGCGTCGTGATCACGATCGAGCCCGGCCGGGCTTTCGGAACGGGACAGCACGGGAGCACCCTGGGGTGCCTCACCGCGCTCGAGGCGCTGGTCGCGCGCGAAGCGCCGAGGCGGCTGCTCGACCTCGGGACGGGCTCGGGCATCCTCGCCGTCGCGGCCGCGCGGCTGGGCGTCCCGGCCGTCCTCGCCGTGGACGAGGACCCCGACGCGATCGCGGCCGCGATGGCGAACGCGGCGCGCAACCGTGTCTCCGACCGCGTGCGCTGCATCCTGGGAGACGCCGGGGCGCTCGGGGAGACGCGCGTGCCCGTCGTCGTGGCGAATCTCTTGACCGCGGCACACCTCCGGCTGGCGCCACGCTACGGACGCTACGTCGCACCGGGCGGCGCCCTCGTGGTGGGCGGGATCCTCGACGCGGAGGTACCCCTCCTCGCCGCGGCGCTCGGCGGCCGCGGCTTCGCGGCCGACGGCTCGCTGAGCGTCGAGGGCTGGACGACCCTCACGCTCCGGCGGAGGCCCCGTGCGGCGCTTCACGATCGCGCCTGACCGGATCGAGGGCGGGCGGGTCATCTTCGACCGCGACGAGTCGCGCCACATCGCCCGCGTCCTGCGCCTGCGCGCGGGCGACACCGTGCTCGCGGCCGACGGCACCGGGTGTGACTACACGGTGCGCCTCGAGACGGTCGGCGATACCGCGACCGGTACCGTCCTCGGCGTCGCGCCCCGCGCGGCCGAGTCCCCCCTGCGCCTCACGCTCGTCCAGTCGGTGCCGAAGGGTGACAAGATGGAGCTGATCGTCCGCGCCACGACGGAGCTCGGCGTGGCGCGCGTCGTCCCTGTCCTCACCGAGCGCACGATCGTCGTCCTCGAGCCCGGCCGCTGGCGCGAGCGCGCCCGGCGCTGGCAGCGGGTCGCGAAGGAGGCGTCCAAGCAGTGCGGCCGCGCCGTCATCCCGGCCGTGGACACGCCCCGGCCCCTCGTCGATTACCTCGCGCTCGACGAGCCCGCCGATCTCAAGCTGTGCGTCTGGGAAGCCGCGGCGCACGAGGGGGAGCATGGGGGGCCGCCTCGCTCGCTCGGAACGACACTCGCCGCGAGGCTGCCCCCCATGCTCCCGCCCGAGGCGCGCGTGCATCTGCTCGTCGGGCCTGAGGGCGGGCTCGCGCGCCGGGAGGTCGAGGCCGCGGGCGCCCGTGGCTGGTTGGTCGTCGGCATCGGTCCGCGAATCCTTCGCACGGAGACGGCCGGCGCCGCGCTCGTCGCGATCCTCCAGAGCAAGTTTGGAGACATGCACTGACCGCCATGACCGCCGGCTGGGAGCACTTCGAAGTCGAGGCCGACGTCGGCGTGCGCGCGTGGGGTCCCACGCGCGCCGAGGCCTTCGCCCAAGCGGCGCTCGGCGTGCTCGCACTGGTCGTCGCGCCCGAGCAGGTCGAGGCGCGCGAGACACGGTCGGTGCGCGCGCAGGGCGAGGCGCCCGAGCCCCTGCTCGTCGCGTGGGTGAACGAGTGTCTCTACGTACACGAGATCGAGGGCTTCGTCGCGCGGCGGGTCCAGGTTCTCGCCTGCAGCGACCAGGTCGTCCATGGCGTGCTCCACGGCGAGCCGCTCGACCTTCGGCGCCATCGACCCGGCACCGTCGTCAAGGCCGCGACCCTGCACCGGACGAGCGTGAGCGAGCAGTCGGGACGCCACGAGATCAGCTTGATCGTGGACGTCTGACCTCAGATGTGTCCCGTCTCCGATTTGAGACACTCGGGGCTACGCGGCGTGTCATTGGCGCCACCATAGGCTTGCTCCCGAAGCCCCGGCTCTCGCCCATGGGTACCGATATTTCAGCTACTTGAGGCGACTCGCGCTCTCTGGCACCCGTGTTGCTGAACTCTCCCGGACTCATGCGACAGCATACGATCAAGAGGCCGGTCACGCTCGGCGGCGTCGGTCTCCACTCCGGGAAGAGTACGCGGGTCACGCTCTCGCCGGCCTCCGAGGACACCGGCATCGTTTTCAACGCCGGCGGCGACCGTATCGCGGCAGCGCCCGAGAGCGTCGTGAACTCGCACTGGGCGACGACGATCGGCAAGAACGGCACGCGCGTCCAGACGGTCGAGCATCTGCTCGCCGCCGCGGCCGGGCTCGGCATCGACAACCTCGAGGTTGCGGTGGACGGTCCCGAGATCCCCGCAGGCGACGGGAGTGCGAAGCCGTTCGTGGTGCTGCTCGCCGCGGCCGGGCGCAACCAGCAGTCGGCGCGGCGCCGCCCGCTCGCGCTGCCTTACCCGATTCGCGTCGGCAGCGGCGGGCGCTGGATCCACATCGTCCCCGCGCCGACCTTCCGCATCAGCTACACGCTCGACAACGACCACCCGGCGGTCGGCACCCAGGTGCTCTCCTGGGCGCCGACGACCGAGCGCTCCTTCGTCGACGAGGTCGCGCCCGCGCGCACCTACGGGTTCCTGAAGGACCTCGGGGTCATGCGGAAGAATGGGCTGGCGCGCGGCGGCTCGCTCGACAATGCGGTCGTCGTCGGCAACCGCGGCCCGCTCAACGGCCTCCGCTATCGCGACGAGTTCGTCCGGCACAAGATCCTCGACCTGATCGGTGACCTGGCGCTCCTCGGCCGCCCGATCCTCGCCCATGTCGTCGCCCGGAACGGCGGCCACGCGCTCAACCTCGAGCTCGTGCTCGCCGTCCAGCGCGCGCTGGGCCTCGAGCGGCGGCCCGCGGGCGCCACGATCCGCGTCTCCGGCGAGCGCGAGGCGAAAGTGCTCGCGCCGGCACGGGGCCTCGCCGCGATCTAACCGGCCCTCAGCGCCCGACCCGCACGCTATAATGTCCTGTCCGCCGTATGCGTGCTCCGTCTCTCGCGAGCTCCCTGGTGACGGCGGCGCTGACGCTGGCCGTCGCGGCGCCGGTGCGCGCCGAGCTGCGCATCAGCGATCTGGAGGTCTTCCTCAACGACCTTGAGGTGACCGTGCACGTCGTGCTGCTGGGCGCCCTGTCGGAGGGGTTCCACGAGGGCATCCAGAGCGGTATCCCGGCACACGTCCGATTCACGGTCGAGCTCTGGCAGTACAACCGCTACTGGCGCGACCAGCTTCTCGTGACGCGGATCGTCGAGCGGAACCTGTCCTACAACGTCGTGACCAAAGAGTTCAAGGTCGGCTCGCTGCGCGGGGAGCAACGCCCGGTCTTCGCCACGCGTGACCTCCGGGACGCTCAGCGAGTCTTGTCAGAGGTCCGCGGTCTCAAGCTGACGCCGGCGACGGCGCTCGATCCCGCGGCGGTCATCTACGTGCGCGTCAGCGCCGAGTCCGCGCTGAGCGGCGAGAACACTTTCCTCACGCGGATGGCCGGCACGGCGGAGCAGACCTTCCGCCAGTCCGACTACCGCACACTCCAGCGGGTGCAGTAGTGCCACTGCTCAGCGAGGAGAACCGCCTCAAGCGCAACCTGCTGACCATCCTCGGGTTTCTGCTGCTCGTGGGCGTGGCGAACCTCGTGGACATCGGCGTCTACGCGCCGGACCTCCCGCTCGCCTCGAACATCACGATCTTCGCGCTCCTGAACCTGAACCTCATCGTCCTGCTCCTGCTCGTCGTGCTGCTCCTCCGCAACCTCGTCAAGCTCTGGTTCGAGCGCCGGCAGAACGTGATCGGGGCGAAGTTCAAGGCGAAGCTGGTCCTCTCGTTCCTGGCGCTGGCGCTGGCGCCCGCGATCCTGATCTTCCTGATCGCGTCGAACTTCATCAACAAGTCGATCGAGGGCTGGTTCAAGCCTCAGGTGGAGCGTCCGCTCGACCAGGCGCTGGCCGTGGCGCAGACCTACTACAGCAACCTCGAGCGGACGGCGCTCCGGCACGGCCGATACCTCGGCCGCGTGATCGACCGCGACGGGCTTCTCGCCGAGGACCAGCGTGCGGGGCTGGGCGCGTTCCTGGTCGAGCAGCAGGAGCGACTCGGGATCAGCGCGGTCACCGTGTTCGCCGCGCAGGGGCAGGAGCTCGTGCACGTGAAGGATCCGCTGCTCGCCGACCTGGCGACCCAGGACGTCAACGAGAGTCAGCTGAAGCGCGGCCTGGCCGGCCAGGAGGTCACCACCGTGCGTGAGCTCGCCTCCGGCGACCTCATCGAAGCGGTGATGCCGATCTGGTCCACCCGGGGCCGCACCGAGCAGCAGGTCGCCGGCGCGATCGTCGTCGCCATGCACGTGTCGGATCGGCTCGAGGCGCGCGTGCGCGCGATCTCGCAGGCGTTCCAGGAGTACAAGCAGCTCAAGCTGCTGAAGACCCCGATCAAGGGCATCTACATCCTGCTCTTCCTGCTGATGACGCTGATCGTCGTCTTCTCCTTCACGTGGTTCGGCCTCTACCTCGCGCGCGGCATCACCGGCCCGATCGCCGAGCTCGCCGAGGCGACGCGCGAGATCGCCGCGGGTAACCTCGCTTACAAGGTGCAGACCCGCGCCGACGACGAGATCGGCGTCCTGGTCCAGTCGTTCAACCGCATGACCGACGACCTCGGCGAGTCGAAGAAGCGGCTCGAGGAGGCCTACCTCGATCTCTCCGACAAGCACACGGAGCTCGAGGACCGCCGCCGCTACATCGAGACCGTGCTGGAGGCCATCACGACCGGCGTCGTCTCCTTCGACCCGCTCGGCCGGCTCACGACCATCAACCGCGCGGCGGCGCGTATGTTCGGCGTCGTCGAGGCGGTGGCGGTCGGCAAGCTCCTCGAGGAGGTGTTCTTCGGTCCCGCCTTCAGGGAGGTCGTCTCCCTCGTGCAGCGCGCGCCGCGGGCCAAGGACGGCGCGATCGAGCAGGAGCTCCAGCTCCGGCACGGCGGCGCGACGCTCTCGCTCCTCGCCTCGGCGACCGCTCTCCGCGGGCCCGACGGCGAGTACGCGGGCGCCGTCGTCGTGTTCGACGACCTCACCGAGCTCCTGAAGGCCCAGCGCGTCGCCGCGTGGCGGCAGGTCGCCCAGCGCATCGCCCACGAGATCAAGAATCCGCTCACCCCCATCCAGCTCTCGGCCCAGCGGCTCAGGCGGCGGCTCCGGGGGAGCGGCGGCGACGAGCAGCAGCTCATCGCCGAGTGCACGGAGACGATCATCCAGGAGGTGGACGGCCTCAAGCGCCTCGTGGACGAGTTCTCGCGCTTCGCGCGAATGCCCGTCCTGGCGCCGCGGCCGACCGACGTGCGCCCGCTCGTCGACGCGGTGGTCGCGCTCTACCGTGAGTCGCACCCGGGCGTTCCGCTCGCCACGCGGCACGCCGCCGACCTGCCCCTCCTCGAGGTGGACCCTGACCACATGAAGCGTGCGGTCCTCAATCTCGTGGACAACGCGGTCCAGGCGGTCGGCACCACGGGAGAGGTCGTGGTCGAGACCGTGCACGTGCCCGAGATCGGCCACGCCCGCATCATCGTCTCGGACACCGGTCCCGGCATCAGCCCCGAGGACAAGGAGAGGCTCTTCCTCCCCTACTTCTCGACGAAGGCCGCCGGGATGGGACTCGGGCTACCCATCGTCCACGAGATTGTCACGGAACACGGCGGCACGATCCGGGTCGAGGATAACGCGCCGCGAGGCAGCCGGTTCATCCTCGAGGTGCCTGTGTCGCGCACCGCCGCGCCGGTGGAGGCGTAGACGATAACCGGCGGGGCCGAGGGCTGACATGGCCGGCGAGCATATTCTGATCGTCGACGACGAGCCCGCCATCCGTGCGACCCTCCGCGGCGTCCTCGAGGACGAGGGTTACCGCGTCACCGCCGTCGGGAGCGGCGCCGACGCGCTCCGGAGCATGGCCGAGGAGGTGCCCGATCTCACCTTCCTCGACGTCTGGCTGGAGGGGATGGACGGCCTCGAGACGCTGGCCGAGATCAGGCGTCTGCGTCCCGACGCGATCGTGGTCATGATCTCGGGCCACGGCACGATCGAGACGGCCGTCAAGGCGACGCGGCTCGGCGCGTACGACTTCATCGAGAAGCCGCTCTCCCTCGAGAAGACGCTCCTGACCGTCGCGCGCGCGCTCGAGCACGCACGGCTCGAGCGCGAGAACTCCGCGCTCCGCGAGAGCCTCGAAGCACGCGCGGAGATCATCGGCGACAGCGAGCTGATCCGGCGGCTCCGCGAGCACATCGCGACCGCCGCGCCCACGACCGGGCGCGTGTTGATCCACGGCGAGAACGGGAGCGGCAAGGAGCTGGTCGCGCGCGCCATCCACGCGCAGTCCGCGCGCCGCGAGCGCCCGTTCGTCGAGGTGAACTGCGCCGCGATCCCCGAGGAGCTGATCGAGTCGGAGCTCTTCGGCCACGAGAGGGGCGCGTTCACGGGCGCGCTCGCCCGCCGCCGCGGGAAGTTCGAGCTCGCCGACGGCGGCACGCTCTTCCTCGACGAGATCGGCGACATGAGCCTCCTGACCCAGGCGAAGGTCCTGCGCGCGCTCGAGGAGCAGGCGTTCGAGCGGGTCGGCGGCAAGGACACGATCCAGGTGGATGTGCGCGTGATCGCGGCGTCCAATCGTGACGTCGAGGCCCTGATCCGCGCCGGGCGTTTCCGCGAGGATCTGTATTACCGCCTCAACGTCATCCCGATCGAGGTACCCGCACTCCGCACCCGCAAGGACGACGTCCCGAAGCTCGTGGATCACTTCGTCGCGGTGTTCTGCGCCGAGAACGGCAAGCGGCCCAAGACGGTGTCGGGCGAGGCGCTCGGCTACTTCCTCACCTACGACTGGCCGGGCAACGTCCGGGAGCTGCGGAACATGGTCGAGCGCCTCGTCATCATGGCGCCGGGCGACGTGATCGGCGCCGATGACCTGCCCGCGCCCCTCCGGCCCAAGGGCACCGCCACCGCCCCGGAGGGGCGCGAGCGGTCACTCAGGGACGCGCGCGATCACTTCGAGCGAGCCTTCATCATCGCGGAGCTCCGCGCCAACGACTGGAACATGACCCGCACGGCCGAGCGGCTCGGTATCGAGCGGAGCCACCTCTACCGGAAGATCAAGGCGTACGGCATCACCCCGCCCAAGTGAGGTCGGGCGCCGAACGGTCGATGCCCGCGCGCGGTGGCCGGCGGCAATCGTTGACCCACACCGCGCTCGAGCGCCCGTGAGGTCGCCTGCGTGAAGATCGCGACGTGGAACGTGAACTCGATCCGTACGCGCCTGCCGCGTCTCCTCGCGTGGCTCGAGCGGCGGCAGCCCGACGTCGTGTGCCTGCAGGAGACGAAGGTCCCCGACGACCAGTTCCCCTACGCGGATTTCGCCGGGCTCGGCTACACGGCGCTGGTCGCCGGCCAGCAGACCTACAACGGCGTGGCGGTCCTCTCGCGCGCCGGTGCCGAGGAAGTCGCGCGCGGGCTTCCCGGCGACGGGGACGACGCGCAGCGGCGGCTCCTCGTCACGCGGCTGGCCGGCGTCAAGTTCCTGAGCGTCTACGGGCCAAACGGCCAGGAGGTCGGTTCCGAGAAGTACGCCTACAAGCTCGACTGGTATCGACGCTTCCGTGCTTTCCTCGACGCCTCCGCGAGGCCCGACGAGCCCCTCGCGGTCTGCGGCGACCTGAACATCGCACCCGAAGACCGCGACGTCTGGGACCCGGAGAAGTGGCGCGGCCAGGTCATGTTCAGCGACCCCGAGCGCGCCGTGTTCCACGATCTCGTGGCCTGGGGCCTCAAGGACTCGCTCAGGCTTCACCGGCAGGAGAGCGGTCTGTTCACGTGGTGGGATTACCGCGCCGGCGCCTTCCATCGTGGTTGGGGGCTCCGGATCGATCACATCTTGCTGACGGGAGCCCTCGCGGCGCGCTGCCTCTCGGTCGAGATCGACCGCGACGAGCGCAAGGGCCAGAAGCCGTCCGACCACGCGCCGGTCGTCGCGACGCTGGCCGACTGATGGCCGCGGTCGCCGGCCGTGCCATCGGGCTCGCGCTCCTCCTCTGGGTGACGTTCCGGGTCCTCGGCCAGGGGCTGGCGCTCGGCTCGAGCGGCGTCGTCGCGTTCCTCCACGGTGTCAACCTCATCTTCCACGAGGCGGGCCACCTCATCTTCGGCTTCTTCGGCCAGTTCATCGCGGTGGCGGGCGGCTCGCTCAACCAAGTGCTGATCCCCTCGACATGCGTCGTTGCCTTCCTCCGCACGCGCCAGCCCGCTTCCGCCGCGGTCGCGGTCTTCTGGACGGGACAATCGCTCGCCGACGTCGCGGTCTACGCAGCCGACGGACGGGCGACGGCGCTACCGCTGCTCGCCGACGGCCTCATTCACGACTGGAATTACCTCCTCGGTCGCACGGGCCTGCTCCAGCACGCCGAGGCGATTGGGCGCCTCATGTTCGGCGCCGGCGCGCTCCTGATGCTGGGCGCCCTCGCGTTCCTGGCGCTCGACCTCCTGCGCGCGTGGGGTGCCGCCGTGGTGCCACCGGTTGACAGCGACGGATCTCCGCGTGTAGAGTGATCGTAGTTCGATCGCGCCTTTCCTTTAAGCGGACCCCGAGAGGTCCGTAAGGAGAGAAGTTGAGCACCCCTGCACGGCGGTTCCGCGAGAAGGCCCAGGTCCTCGACGACGCTGCGCTCGACCGTGCCCTCACCCGCATCGCCCACGAGATCCTCGAGAAGAACGGCGGCGCCGCCGATCTCGCCTTCGTGGGCCTCCGCACGCGCGGCGTCACACTCGCCCACCGGCTCGCGGCCAAGATCGCCAAGATCGACGGCGCCACGCTGCCGGTCGGCACGCTCGACATCACTCTCTACCGCGACGATCTCGGCATCCGCGGCACGCCGGTGATCCGCGGCACCGACATCCCTTTCTCGATCAAGGGCAAGATCGTCGTCCTCGTGGACGACGTCCTCTTCACCGGCCGGACGATCCGCGCCGCGCTCGACGCCCTCATCGACCTCGGGCGCCCGCAATCGATCCAGCTCGCGACCCTGATCGACCGTGGCCATCGCGAGCTGCCGATCCGGCCCGACTACGTCGGCAAGAACCTGCCCACCTCGCGCCGCGAGAGCGTGGCCGTCCGGCTCCGCGAGCACGACGGCGAGGACCGCGTGGTGATCGAAGAACCCGAGGAGGCCTGAGCATGGGCTGGACGCGGAAGGACCTCTTGACGATGCGCGAGCTCGACGCGGGTGAGATCACCCTCCTGGTGGACACGGCCGCCTCGCTCCAGGAGATCGCGACGCGCGAGATCAAGAAGGTGCCGGCCCTCCGCGGCAAGACGATCGTGAACCTCTTCTACGAGCCCTCGACGCGGACGCGGACGTCCTTCGAGATCGCGGGGAAATGGCTCTCGGCCGATGTCATCAACTTCTCTGCGGGTGTGTCGAGCACGTCCAAGGGGGAGAGCTTCATCGATACGGCGAAGAACATCGCGGCGATGAGCCCCGACGTCGTCGTCGTGCGCCATTCCTCGGCCGGCGCCGCAGAGGTGCTCGCGCGCCAGCTCTCCTGCTCGGTCGTGAACGCCGGAGACGGAGCGCACGAGCACCCCACCCAAGCCCTCCTCGACCTTCTTACCATTCGGGAGAAGAGGGGTCACTTCGACGGCCTGCACGTCGCGATCGTCGGTGACATCACGAACAGCCGCGTGGCGCGCTCGAACATCCACGCCATGCGCAAGCTCGGCATGACCGTCACGGTCGCCGGCCCGCCGACCCTCATTCCGCCCTTCGTGCAAGAGCTCGGCGTGAAGGTCGCCTACCGGCTCGAGGACGCGATCCGCGACGTGGACGTGATCATGATGCTGCGCCTGCAGCACGAGCGCATGCAGGCGGGCCTCATCCCGTCGGTGCGCGAGTACTCGAGCTACTGGGGGCTCACCCTCGACAAGCTCGGCCGGCACGCGCGCCCCGACGTGCTCATCATGCACCCCGGCCCCGTCAACCGCGGCGTCGAGCTCTCGCCCGAGGTCGCCGACGGGCCGTACTCGGTGATCCTCGACCAGGTCGCCAAAGGCGTCGCCGTGCGGATGGGGGTGCTGCTGCTCCTCGCGGGCAGCAAGGGGGCGGCAGCGGCGTGAGCACACTCATCAAGCACGGGCGCGTGATCGATCCCGCGAACGGCGTCGATGCCGTCCAGGACGTCCTCATCGCCGACGGGAAGATCGAGCGCGTCGGGAAGAACCTCGTCGCGCCGGTGGGGGCCGAGGTCGTGGATGCCGCGGGCAAGGTCGTGTGCCCGGGTTTCATCGACATCCACGTCCACCTGCGCGAGCCCGGCTACGAGTACAAGGAGACGGTCGCGACAGGCACGCGCGCCGCGGCGGCGGGCGGGTTCACCGCGGTCGCCTGCATGGCCAACACCAACCCCGTCAACGACAACGGGGCCGTGACCGATTACATCCTGGCGAAGGCGCGGGTCGAGGGCGTCGTCCGCGTCCATCCGATCGGGGCCGTGACGAAGAACCTCCGCGGCGAGGAACTCGCCGAGCTGGCGGAGCTGGCCGAGGCGGGGTGTGTCGCCTTCTCCGACGACGGCCGGTGCGTGATGAACGCGGCGCTCTACCGGCGCGCCCTGGAGTACACGCTGCCGTTCGGCCTCCCCGTCATCAGCCACGCCGAGGACACGCATCTCTCGCTGGGCTTCACGATGAACGAGGGCGTGGTCTCGACCGAGATCGGCCTGCCCGGCTCGCCGGCGGCGGCCGAGGACGTGATGGTCGCGCGCGACATCCTCCTCGCCGAGCTGACGGGTGCCCACGTCCACATCGCCCATCTCTCGACGGCGGGCGCGGTCCGTCTCGTCCGCGACGGCAAGGCCCGCGGCGTCCGCGTGACGGCTGAGGTCACGCCCCATCATATGATCCTCACCGAGGAGGCGGTGCGGAGCTACGATGCGAACACCAAGATGGCGCCACCGCTCCGGACCAAGCGCGACACCGAGGCGCTCGTCGAGGCCCTCGCCGACGGCACGATCGACTGCATCGCGACCGACCACGCGCCCCACGCGCTCGCCGAGAAGGAAGGCGAGTTCGACCGCGCCGCGTTCGGCATCGTCGGTCTGGAGACGGCCGTCGCCGTGCTCATGGATCGTCTGGTCGGTCCGGGTCTCTTGCCGCTCGGCACGCTCGTCTCACGCCTCTCGCGTGATCCCGCGCGGCTCCTCAACCTGCCGGGCGGGAGCCTCGCCGCCGGCGCACCGGCCGATATCACGATTCTCGACCCCGAGCGGAAGGCCACGGTGGATCCCGTGAAATTCCGCTCGAAGAGCCGGAACACGCCGTTCGGCGGCTGGACGCTCACCGGCGGGCCCTGGCTGACCATCGTCGGCGGGAAGGTGGTCCGGCCGTGACGCGCGCCTTCCTCGTCCTGCGCGACGGCCGCACGTTCGTCGGCGAGCCCCTCGGCGCGCCGGGGGAAACCTCGGGAGAGGTGATCTTCAATACGGCGATGCAGGGGTATCAAGAGATCCTCACCGACCCCTCGTACAGAGGGCAGGTCGTCGCGATGACGTACCCGCTGATCGGCAACTACGGCATCAACGACGAGGACGTCGAGTCGCGGAAGCCGTGGGTGAACGGCTTCATCGTCAAGGAATGCTCGCCCGTCGCCTCGAGCTTCCGCGCGGGCGCGAGCCTCGACGACTATCTGCGGCGCCACGGGATCGTCGGCATCCAGGGGATCGACACGCGCGCGCTCACGCGCCACCTCCGCGACCACGGCGCCCAGGACGGCATCATCTCGTCGGTCGCGGGCGACCCGGCGGGTCTGCTCGAGCGAGCGCGCGCGCTGCCGGGCCTGCTGGGCCGCGACCTCGTCGCCGAGGTGACGGTCACCGAGCCCTACGGCTGGAGCGAGGGCGGCTGGGAGCTCGCGCGCGGCTACGTCGCGCCGCCCGCGCCGCGATTCAGCGTCGTCGCCTACGATTGCGGGATCAAGTTCAACATCCTGCGCCAGCTCCGCATGACGGGCTGCGACGTCACCGTGGTGCCGGCGTCCACGCCGGCGGAGGCGGTCCTCGAGCGCAGGCCCGACGGCGTGTTCCTTTCGAACGGCCCGGGCGACCCCGAGGGCGTGCCGTACCTGATCGCGTCGGTCGCGAAGCTGCTCCCCCGCGTGCCGGTCTTCGGCATCTGCCTCGGCCACCAGATCATGGGGCTCGCGGGCGGTGGCAGCACCTACAAGCTCAAGTTCGGCCATCACGGCGCCAACCACCCGGTGAAGGACCTGACGACGAGCAAGGTCGAGATCACCGCGCAGAACCATGGATTCGCGGTGGAGCCGGAGTCTGCCGCGCGGCACGGCTGGGAGCCGACGCACGTCAACCTGAACGACGGCACCTGCGAGGGGCTCCGCCACCGCGACTGGCCCGCGTTCTCCGTGCAGTACCACCCCGAGGCGTCACCCGGACCGCACGACGCCAGCTACCTCTTCCACCGCTTCACCGAGCTCATGACACCGAAGGGAGGCTGAACCTCGTCATGCCAAAGTACCTGATCTCGTACCGGAAGACGGAAGGAGCCGGTCAGAAGCCGGAGTGGACCTCGTTCACCGCCCAGAGCGACGCCTCGCTCGAGGCGCAGGCCGTCCGTGAGCGCGTCGACAGGCGGATGAGCGTCCTCGGCGAGCAGCTCTGGGGGAACGGCGAGGCCGTCTGGATCGGCACGGGCCGCATCGACGACGTCCTCTATCGCCGCGAGGAAGCGGCGCCCGAGACGTCGATCGTGTATGGGCTGGTCGAGGAGTAGCACGGGCGGCCGATGCCCAAGCGCACCGATCTCAAGCGGATCCTGATCATCGGCTCGGGGCCGATCGTCATCGGCCAGGCGTGCGAATTCGACTACTCGGGCACGCAGGCGGTGAAAGCGCTCCGCGAGGAGGGGTTCGAGGTCGTTCTGGTCAACTCGAACCCGGCGACGATCATGACCGACCCGGAGCTGGCCCACCGGACGTACGTGGAGCCGTTGACGCCCGAGTGCGTCGCGAAGATCATCGCGCGCGAGCGGCCCCAGGCGCTGCTCCCCACGCTCGGCGGCCAGACGGGGCTGAACCTCGCGGTCGCGCTCTCGGAGGACGGCACGCTCGAACGCTTCGGCGTCGAGCTGATCGGGGCCAAGCTCCCGGCGATCAGGAAGGCGGAGGACCGCCAGCTCTTCAAGGAGGCGATGGGGCGCATCGGCCTGGCGCTCCCGCGCTCGGGCTACGCGCGGAGCCTCGACGACGCGCGCGAGATCGTCCGCCGGGTCGGCTACCCCGCGATCATCCGTCCCTCGTTCACGCTCGGCGGCACGGGCGCCTCGGTCGCGTACAACCCCGAGGAGCTGGAGGGGGCGATCCGCTGGGGCCTCCAGATGTCGCCCGTCGCGACCGTGCTCGTCGAGGAGTCGGTGATCGGCTGGAAGGAGTTCGAGCTCGAGGTCATGCGCGACCTCGCGGACAACGTCGTCATCATCTGCTCGATCGAAAACGTCGATCC
>Ga0137399_10000270_pt1 | contig 19783 bp, 19 predicted proteins | sample czorhiz316metaG_FD_104810 | JGI IMG/M metagenome (GOLD analysis project Ga0137399, IMG submission 104810) | Vadose zone soil microbial communities from Angelo Coast Range Reserve, California, USA - czorhiz3.16 metaG | ecosystem: Environmental > Terrestrial > Soil > Vadose zone | place: USA...
CGCAGAACGAATGATGTGACGCTCTTCACCTTCGCATCGCTGACGGCCTTGTGGATGCGGCGCACTCCGGCATAGTCGAGTGCAATCGGCTTTTCGATGACCACGTGACGACCGGTCTTGGCTGCACGCTCGAGCTGAGCGGGACGGACGTCTGGGGGCGTGCATGAGGCGACGATCTTGACGCGGTCGTCGTTGAAGAGCTCGTCTTCGCTCTTGTATTCACGCCCGTCGACGCCGTGCTGCTTCATCAGGAGTCCTGCCTTTCCAGGCGTGCGGTTGTAGACCCCGGTGACCTCGGTCAGCGGATGGTCGCGAAACGCTTTGACGTACTCGCCGGCGACCCAGCCCGCTCCGAGAATGGCCACGCCATATTTCTTAGCCACGTTTGCTTCCCCTGCTCACGTAGTGGGTAGCCTATGTGCCCCACGGCACAGTGTCAAGGAATGTGCGAATCGCCCCCAAACGAGCTCAGATTTCGCTCCGGACACGATTAACAGACCGCTGTACGAGGTTCAGAAATGGCGGGCCGATCGCTTAGTGCCGCTGAGTGTCACGGCGTGCATTCGTTAATCGCAGAGTTGCTGTAGGTCTGGAATGTTCACGACGTCTCGATGAACTGCCGGATCCCCCGATTGAATCCCTCGGCGGAGTCCCAGTACGGGGCGTGGCCCGCGCCCTCGAGGACCAAACGCCGGCCCTGCGGGAGATGCTCCTCGAGCCACCCGCCAACTTCGTGAGGAACGGCGCTATGGGTTCCATTGACGAGCAGAACTGGCAGCCTCATGGCCGGCAGAAGGGGTCGGAGGTCTGTACCCGCCACCGCGGCCAGCATCGTGACAGCCACCTCGGTCGGTGTCTTGAGCATGTCTGCGTACATCCACTGTTCTTCGGTTTCGGACAGCCCGTTGGGAAACATGATCTTCAGCAGCTCTAGGGTGGCTGCTCTCCGATCGTGCCTGAGCTGATGCAAAAGGCTGTCGAGAGCCTGGGGGCTGAAGTCTCCGGAGAGGCCGAACCGCCAATCCGGGTTCGCGAAGAAGCGCGGGCTGTGATCGACCCAGACGAACCGCGACACCCGATCAGTTCCGTGTGCGGCTAAGTAATGCACTGATACAGATACCCCCATCGCCCAGGCGACCAACGTGACTCTCTCGAGGTTCTTGTCCGCCAAGAAGCGAGCGAGGTCCTCCGCGTATCCGCTCAGAGTGTGTCCATCCGCCGTCTTGCCGGAGGCCCCAGCTCCGCGCAGGTCGAAAGTCAGAACGCGATGATCGCGGCTGAGGTCTGCGATCTGTCGCTGCCAAAAGCGAGTCGTTACCGTCCAACCCGGAAGCAGCAGAATCGGCTCGCCGGCGCCGTGATCTTCGTAATAGAGCGGCACCCCGTCGGGCAGCTGGAGGTAGGGCACCCCTACGCCGAGTGCTCGGCCAGGAAGTCGAGCGTCAGCCGGTTGAACTCGTCGGCCATCTCCACGAACGCCATGTGGCTTGAGTAGGGGCCCTTGAACACATGAAGACTGCTCCCGGGAATGCGCTTATGTACTTCGCGTCCGTAACGGGTAGGTACCTGCCAATCCATCTCCCCAGAGGTGACGAGGGTTGGAGCATTGATAAGATCGACTCGGTCCAGCGCGTCGTGAGTCAGGTCGGCATGCAGGTGACCGATCAGCCCTTCCTTCGATGGCGGGTGCGGGTTCTCCTCGAGGTAGGCGCGCTCGATCTCGGCTACCTCTGCAGGCGCGTCGTTGAGGCGTGCCGGGCTCATCACCCACATGAATGCCGTTCGAACATACGTCGTCATGTCATCGTGCTCCAACGGATACCTCATGCCCTCGAAGAGGCGCGTCAACCATGCATCGGTCCGACCCCACGTGCAGTGCAGCTGCAGCGAGCGGACTTTTCCAGGATGGTTGATGGCCAGCTCTTGTGCCACCGCCGAGCCAAGTGAGAGACCGGAGACATGCGCGCTCTCGATCTCGAGTGCATCCAGCAGAGCCGCCGCGTCTTCGGCCATAAGTCGCATGGTGTACTGGCCAGGGTCGCGGGGGTGGTCTGACTGGCCGGTGCCGCGGTTGTCATATGTGATGACCTGGAAGCGTTGGGCGTAAGCCATCGCGGTGTCGTTCCAGAGCTGATGATCGGCGCCTGTGCCCATGATGAGGAGCACAGGCTCGCCGGTGCCGACAGATTGGTAAAAGATGTCCAGACCGGTCGGTAAGTGGACTCCTGGCATGCCTGCTAAGCCGGGTTACGAACAGCCGATGACAGCGAAGGCTTCAGTTTCGAGCAAGAGCCCCGGCAGGCCGAGCTTCGCTGCCTGAACAACCGTGGCGGTCGGGTAGTCTCCGTCGGGGAAAAACTCGCGCCGGACGTTATGGATCGCCTCTATGTCGGCAAGGTCGGCCACGTAAGTGGTGACCCTGACGACATCGGTGATCTTCCCGCCTGCCGCCTCGACCACAATCTTGATGTTCTTCCAGGTCTGTCGCGCCTGAGCTTCAGCGTCACCTGGGCCGACTATCCGCAGCTCCTCGTCGAGCGCCACCTGGCCGGCGACGAAGAGCAGGTTGCCGACCTTGACGCCGTGCGAGTAGGGCCATGGCAGCCCGTGGATGCCCTGCTCCGGGCGGATGATCTCTTTCTTGCCCGTATCGATCATGTGTCCACTCCTCCTACGAGATGTAGCGGCGCTCGATGGTGACCGCGGCGCAGTAGAGGGGATCCACCACCTGGCCGATGCGGACCCGCGCTGTCTGGCAGGCGAGCAGGTACGCCTCGGGCATGGTGAAGCCATGGAATTGGACCATGCGGTTGATGATGTCGACGTAGGCGGCCCGAATGCAGTCCGCGATCTGTACCCCAGTGAATGCGGCAATCGAGCCGATGAATTCCGAGGTATTGACCTGCGGCAGGGCAACATACTGCGCGCTTGCCTTCGGGACGCGATCGAGCTTCACAGTCACGTCTGCCTGGCACTCGATTGCCGCGCCCGAGATCTCGCCATCGCCCTGCACGGCGTGGGCATCGCCGAAAGAAACCAGCCCGCCGGCCACATTCGCCCGCATGACGATCGTGGCTCCGATTCCATTCAGAGGCAGATCGACATTGCCCAGGAAATCGGGTCCCTGGACAAAGGAGAGCTTGCGTTCCTGGGCGGGAGCGAGGCCGATAGTGCCTAAAAACGGCGACGTCGGGATCTCGACAATCCCTTTATCGGTAGGAAATTGGACTTTGCCATCGCGAATCTTGCAGATCACCGTGCGCGGTTCCAGGGCCGGCTGAAGCGTGTAATTGCTGACAAGTCCGCCAAGGCCGGGAGTGAGGACTGTGTAGCCCTGGCCTTGTACCGCCCCCGGCACGATGTCCTCGATGGTCATGGCGACGCAATCGCCAGGCTCGACTCCCTCTACATAGATTGGCCCGGTGACCGGGTTGGCCCCGCCGAGTTTTTCGAAAACCTGCGCCAGCGACTGGTAGACATCTTTCTCAGTGCGGATGCTCCCAAGGTGGGCGTCTTCGGTCTCGACGACCACCCGGGCACCCGTGGGGACGCGAAGGCGCGGCTTCTCGTTAGGGTCAAAGAACAGGTGGTACTGGTCGCGAAGCAGGCGAGGCAGTTTCTCGGTTGCCGGAGTCACAGCCATAGCAGCCTCCTTGCAGTTGCGTGACAAGCTCTGAAGCCGCCGACACAGACTCCCTTCTCTGCGGCTTTCCTTACTCTATCCGGTCGAAACAGTAGCGATGTGTTTGGAGAGGAACGATGTCCAGAAAGTCCGTCTTCATGTCCGAGTTGACTCTGACCGACGTCGATGGGTATCTCCAGGGCGGCGATCTCGTGTTAGTGCCAACCGGCTCGACCGAGCAGCACGGTCCTCACAGCCCGCTGTCGACCGACGTGATCATCCCCACCGAAGTTTGCCGCCGGGTAGCCGAGCGACTCAAGGCCCTCGTTGCGCCCCCGGTCAACTACGGCATTTCTGCGGGACATCGCGGCTTTAAGGCTCTCGCCTACTTGAGCGTTCCTACATTCATGTCAGTGATCGAAGACCTCGCCTTCTCCCTCGCCGAGGTCGGTTTCCGACGAATCGTGTTCGTCAACGGCCATTACACGAATTACTTCCCGGTGAACATGGCCTGCATGAATGTCTCGACGCGCCTGCCCGAAGGTACCCGTGCCTGGGGCGTCTCCTATTGGGAAACCCTGCCGGCCGAGCAACTGGACGAGTACCTGAGCATGAGGACCGGCCTTCACGCGAACATCGGCGAAACCAGCGCCGTAATGGCAGTACGGCCCGAGTTGGTCGACCTCAGCCACGCAGTTGCTGAGTGGCCGGATTTTCCCGATTTCCAGGCTCCTTCCTTTCCGGCAGTACTCGCGTATTTCGAGACCAACCCCGGTTCAGTGTGGCGCGCGCTGCGATCCGGGGTATGGGGCGACCCACGAGGCTCGAGCGCTGAGCTGGGAAAGAAGTTCTACAGCTGGATCGAGGACGGGGTCGTCCGGCATATCCAGGATGTGGACGAGACTTATCGGCGCCTCGACGTTCGTAGCTGAGGATTCCGGCGCTACTATGGATCGGTCGATTCGTTTCCTTTAGGGAAGGAGCTGCGGATGGCAGAAACCAAGGAGACTTGGCGCGGAAAGGTTCGGGGGATGACGCCGGAGGAGGTCGATGAGTTCCTCAAGCTCGGCGTCAACATGTACTTGGCCTGCCTCACACCAGATGGAAACCCGTACGTAACCGTCTGCTGGCACGAGTGGCGGGACGGGTACTTCTGGGTCATACCGCGCCAGCACTCGCGGTGGGCGGCGTATCTCGAAAACGATCCGCGCGTGTCGTTTGTGGTCGAGCAGCCGAAGAACCTCGGCAAGGTGCTGGGTAGCGGCAAGGCCGAACTTGTCGAGCATCCCAACATCGGCGGCGAGTGGGTTGCGATCGCGACCCGCATGAGCTATCGATACCTGGGCGAGAACGGCCCTACTTATCTCGAGTCGACGATGAAGCAACCTCGCTGGCTCTTCCGGATCAAGCCAGACAAGCTTGAGACCTGGCAGGGCGTGGGCTGGGCCCGTCGATATTGGGTTGAAGGAACCGGCGGCGTCGGATACGAGGAGGCGCACGCCTCCGTCTAGGCCTACGCAGGCGCGCCGCGAGCGAGACGTACTCCGCGCTCTCGCCTCCCGCGAGCGAGCACTGATCGAGTTTGCGCAGGACCTCATTGCAGCGCCGAGTCCGAACCCACCTGGAGATGAACGCCAGGTCGCGGAGCGGGCGCGGAGCGAGATGGCACGGCTCGGGTACTCGGCAATCCGAGAAGTCGCCAAGGAACGCATGCGCCCCAACGTTGTAGGGGAGGTTGTGGGGGGCCGGAAAGGCCTGGTCATGATGCTAAACGGCCATATCGACACCAAGCCGGCCGGGGACATCGGGCAGTGGTTGCTTGGCCCGTACGACCCGGTGATTCGCGATGGGCGGCTCAATGGCCTTGGCTCGGCGGACATGAAGGGAGCAGTCGCCGCGATGGTGTACGCGGGGGCGGCCGTGGCCGAGGTCGGCGCGCCGGCAGGCACCCTACGGGTCGTGCTGACCGCCGACGAGGAAGCAGGGAGCCAATTCGGTGCACGTTTCCTCGCCGGGCTTCCGGACTTTGCCGCGGACGCAGGCGTCGTCTGCGAGGCCACTGGCATGGAGTCTCCCTGGGCGTACGTCGCAGTTGCATCCCGAGGCATCGCCTGCTTTCGCATCAGCGTCGAAGGCACTCAGATGCATTCAAGCCTGAGCGACCAGGTGCCGTCGGTGAACGCAAGTGTGAAACTGGGCCAGGTGCTGTCCCGGATGGCCTCCGAGTTTCGACCCCGCCACCCAGTCAACCCAGAGGTACGGGGCGGACCGACGGTCAACCTGGGCGTCACCTTGAGCGGGGGCGTCTTCTTTGGCATCTACCCGGGCCACGCCGAATTCGGGATGGACGTGCGCACTGTTCCGGGGATGACACACGCCGGCTTGCATGACGACCTCACGGCATTTGTCCAGAAGCTCCGCGACGAGGACCCGGAGTTGGACGTGAGCATCGAGCCGGTCCCGGAGCTGAGGTGGTTTCCGCCCTCGTCGATCGATCCCGGGCACCCGCTGGTTGCGGCGGCGCGGAGCGCCGCCCGCGAAGTGCTCGGACGCGACGTGCCCCTGGGTACGATGCCTGCATTTACGGATGGCACCAACTGGCACGTGGCCGGAATGGAGTGCATCCCGGCGTTGGGGCCTGGCAGCCTCCTGGCGGCGCACCGCCCAAACGAATTCGTCGCCGTCGACGAGGTGGTCGCGGCCGCCCGGATCTACGCGCTCACTGCCCTGCGGTATCTGGGCGAGGGCGATTAGCGGGCGGCGCTCACTCCGAGGTCGCCACGCTACGGTCAACCTCGGCCGGCTCGACAGCCTGCAGCGCATGGAACGGCTGGGGGTTCCAGCAGCGCAAAAGGTGACCGTCCGACGGTTCCAGCGCGGGATGGTCGTGCCAGCACTGGGTGAGTGCGTAGGGACAACGAGGTGCAAAAAGGCAGGCGGGCGGCAGCACTCGCGGATCGGGGACCCGGCCGGGGATCGTGTACAGATGCTTGTGGCCGCTGCTCGCGGACGGGATTGAGCTGAGCAAGCCCTGGGTGTACGGGTGGCGCGGGTCCGAGAAAATTTCCGATGCGGGCGCCTCCTCCACGATTTCGCCGGCATACATGACCGCTACCCGATCGGCAACCTGGGAGACAACCGGGAGGTTATGTGTGATCAACAGCACGGCCAGCCGGCGCTTCTCCTGCTCGCTTCGGATCAGATCGAGGATCTGAGCCTGGATGGTGACGTCGAGCGCCGTGGTCGGTTCGTCCGCGATCAGGACGTTCGGGTCGAGGACGAGGGCCATCGCGATCATCACCCGCTGGCGCATGCCGCCAGAGAGCTGATGCGGATAGTCGTCCAGTCGTTGCTCCGGCGATGGGATCTGAACTTCTTTGAGGATCTCCACCGCCATCTCCCGCGCTTCCCGACGGTGCACCTTGCGGTGTGCGGTGATCGCCTCCACGATCTGGTCTCCGATCGTGAACACCGGGTCCAGCGAGGTCAACGGCTCCTGGAACACGATGGAGATCGTGTCTCCACGCAGCGCCCTCATCTCCTGCTCCGGCACAGACCGGATATCCGCGCCGGCGAGCAGCACCTGGCCGTCGGTGACCCGGGCCGGCGGATCCGGCAGCAGCCGCATGATCGACAGCGCTGCCATCGTCTTGCCGCACCCGGATTCGCCGACCAGGGCAAGGGTCTCCCCCTCCCTGAGCTGAAAGGAGACTCCGCGGACGACATCGACCGGACCGTCGCGCAGGAACAGGGTGGTCCGCAGGTCCCTGGCTTCGAGAGCGATCGGGGACGGGCTCACCCCAGTCCTTTGAGTCGAGGGTCGAGCACGTCGCGAAGGCCATCGCCCAGCACGTTGAGGCCCAGGACGAGGAGGACGATGACGATGCCGGGGATGGTGCTCAACCAGTGGTTGAGGAGCATGTACCCGCTGCCCTCGTTGATCATCTGTCCCAGACTCGGCAGTGGCGGCTGAGCACCCATGCCGATGAAGGACAGAGCGGCCTCGGCAATGATCGCGATCGCGATGTAGTAAGAGCCCATCACGAGGGCGGAGCCAACCACGTTCGGCAGCAAGTGACGGACCATGATCTCCAGGTCGCCTTTGCCCAGGGCCCGAGCGGCAGCCACAAACTCTTTCTCACGCAGCGCGAAAACGTCGCCGCGGACGATGCGGGCGAAGCCGGCCCAGTTCACAAACCCGACTGCAATGACGACACCCACCAGCCCGGGGCCGATGGCGCCGATCAAAAGGACGGCGATCAAGATCAATGGGAAGCCCCAGACGAGCTCGACGAAGCCACTGAGGACCCTGTCCACCCAACCGCGGTAGTAGCCGGCCAGCATGCCGACGATCGTGCCGATCACCAGAGCGATGGCGGTGGTGCCGAGGCCAACGACCATCGAGATGCGGATCCCCAGCAGCAGGCGGCTGAGTAGGTCGCGGCCGAGCGCGTCTGTGCCAAGAAGGTGGCCCGGGCTGAGGGGAGGCAGCAGATTGTCGCTCAGCACCTGCTTGGCGTAGTCGTAAGGCGCCAAAGCCGGGCCAACGACGGCGACAAGCGTGAAGAACACCACTATCACCAGGCCACCCAGCGCGAGCCTGTTGCGGGACAGCTCGTACCAGGCGTCCTCCCAGCGCGATGGTCCGACCGCCCACAGGCGCTCGACCCTCGCCTCCCAGACCGCCTTGTCGTCAGGGACGATCAGGTCGGCCATCAGGCGACCCGAATCCGCGGGTTGGCCAAACCGTATCCGATGTCGGCCAGCCAGTTGGCCAGCAACACGAAGAGGATCAGCACGAGCGAGAAGAACTGCGCCACGGGATAATCCCGGCGCAGCACCGAATCAACCAGCAGGTAACCCACCCCAGGCCAGCGAAAGATCGTCTCAACGATCAGTGCGTACCCGATCAGCCAACCGAGGCGCAGGCCGGTCAAGGAAATGACCGGGATGAGCGCGTTGCGGAGCACGTGGCGGATGACCACGTTCCACTCGGGCAAGCCTTTGGCACGGAGCGCACGCACAAAATCGTCGCTGAGGTGCTCGAGCATCGAGGACCTCGTCATCCGCATGGTCACCGCCGTGCCCTCGGCGGCGAGGACGAGGGCGGGCATGATGAGCTGCGGAGGGTCGCAGCAGCCCGAGGACGGAAGCAGATTCAGCCGAAGTGAGAAGAAGTACACCAGGATGAGCGCCAGCCAGAAGTTCGGAATCCCCATTCCGAGGATTGCTCCACCCATCGCGAGCTGATCGACCCAGGTGTTGCGTTTCACCGCGGCGAGCACGCCCAGGGGGATCGCGATCACGTAGGAGATCACAAGAGCCGTGACCCCGAGGACGAGACTGTTGCGCGCATGAGTTGCCAGTAGCTCGGTGATCGGCGTGCCATTCACGAGTGACGCGCCGAGGTCACCGGTGGCGAGGTGTCTGAGGTAGATGAAGTATTGCGTGTACACCGGCTGGTCCAGGCCCAGGCGCTTGTCGTACGCCTGGCGAATCTCCTGCGATGCCAGAGGGTTGATCACCCCGCCGCCACTGGGGCCGCCCGGAGCCGACCGCAGCGCGTAGAAGATCACGATCGACGAGATCGTGAGGATGAGCAACATGTACCCCGTCCGGCGCGCCAGGTAGGAAGCCACCTTGCTTCAGTCTGAACTTCTGGGATCAGCTCAACGGTCGACCGCGGACGAGGCTAGCCCAGCCAGACGTCGTTGTAGTACGGATACAGGTTCCATTGATCGGGGTGCCAGCCGTGCACGTTTTGTCGGTTCACCCAGAAGGCATCCCGGTTGATGATCGGTACGAAAGGAAGCTGTTCGGCCACAGCCAGCTGGAACTGTTTGCCGGCGGCATTCAAGTCGTTCTGGTTGGCGGCGCTCTGCCATGCGGCGATGGCCTGGTCCATCTTGGGTATGACGGCGTTGCTCCAGTTCGGGCCTTTGCCGAACGCGTTTGCGCTGTTGACAAAGAGCGTGACCACGTCAATCGGCACCGGCCACAGGTAGAAAAACATCAGGGAATCGGGAATGGCGAAGGCCCTGTTGAAGAACGTGCCTCGGTCGAGGGCGGAGACCTTGAGGTCTACTCCGACCGTCTTGAGCTGAGCCTGGATCGCGGATCCCAGCTGCTGGTTGAAGCTCTCGGCCTGGATGATCATCTCAAACGCGAATCGCACGCCGTTCTTGGTCAGGATGCCGTCGGAGCCCGCCTTCCAGCCTGCGGCGGCAAGCATGCTCTTTGACTTGTTGACGTCGAACTGGTTGAACGACTCGACGTCCTTCGTGTAGGACTTGTCGGCCGACGTGATCGGACCGTACAGAGGCTCGCCGTGAGAGAACAGCAGCGCCTTCACGATGCCGCCGCGGTCGATCGCATGGGACAGCGCCTGCCGCACGTTTACGTCGTCGAATCCAAGATCCTTCCGGCCGAAGTTGAGAGTAAAGAAGTATCCCGACCATTCCTTCAGCTGGGTGACGGTCAGATTCTTGTCTGCCTGAAGCCTGGTGATGTCCTGGAACGCCGGTCCCCGCAGAGTGTCGATCTCGCCGTTCTGGATCTGAATCGCACGCTGCGGAGCATCGAGGATGGCGGTCCATTTGATGCCGTCGAGGTACGTCTTGCCCTTGTTTTGAATGAATGGGCTTCCCGTGCCTGGGTAGTTGTCCCAGCGCTTGACCGATGTGTGGCTGCCCGGCACCCACTCGGTGAGAGTGAACGGCCCGGAGCCGTCCACACCCTGCTGACCGTACTTGTCGCCGAGCTGGGCCCTGAAGGCCATGTTGACGATGTCCCAGTAGCCTGTCTTGACGATGTTGAAGAGGTCGAAGTATGGGTGCTTCAGGTTGATGACGAGCGTGGTCGCGTCGGGCGCTTCGGTGCTGGCGACCGGAACCCAGACGGACCCCAGGGGCGAGCCGTTCTTCGGATCTGCGATGCCGTCATAGACGGCTTTGATGGCCGCCGCGTCGAGAGTGGCCCCTGATTGAAACTTGAGCCCGCTGCGGATCTTGAATGTCACCTTCTTGCCATCCGGGGCGACCACCCAGCTCGAGGCGATCTGCGCCACGTAATTGCCCGCCGCATCGTTGGTCACGAGTGACTCGTACACCGCATAGAAGGCCGGGTCATACCAGTTGGTGTTGATGGGATCGAGGCGCGAAAAGTCCAGGTCGTAGCCCTCGCGCAGGGTGCCGCCTGTTTTGGGCGTGGTCGACCCGCTGTTGCTGGAGCTGCTGCATGCGGCCAGGAGGCTCCCGATGGCTGTCATGCCGAGGCCCAGCGCCAGGGCGCCTTTCACGAATTGGCGCCGGGACAAGCCTCCCGCCATGTACTGGGTGACAAGGTTCTCCACCACTGGTTGGCCGAGGTCGTCCATGTTTGCTTCCCTCACCAAAATGCCATCGGCGACTTGATAATTCATAGGATCCTAACATCGAGTCGGCTCCAGGCGGATCGTTAGCAGGTGGAGCTCGAAGAGGCGGGATCCAGCCCCGCCGGCGCCGTCCCGGTCGAGTTTGCCGGACCTCGCGCTCTTATGTTGCGGGGTCTCCGCTCAGGTCAGTCGGATCGTTGGGCAGTGCTCGTGCACGGTGAGGGGCGGGACCTCGATGTGTGGCGGCCGCTGGCTCGCTGGCTCGAGGAACACAACTTCTCGGTCCTCGCCTTTGACCTGCCGGGTCACGGGGCCTCAGACGACCCCTGGGAGCCGAACCTCGCGCTGCAGGCGGTGACCTCGGCGATCGCCTTCGCCAGGTCTGGGGGTTCTCGCGAGGTCCACCTGATAGGCGAGAGACTCGGGGCCATCGCAGCGCTCGGAGCGGCGGCAGACGGAACCCAACCCGTCAAATCGATCGTCGCGCTTTCACCACACATGGACGACCGGGTGACGGAATCGACCGACGTCCGAGAAGCGCGGGCCCCGAAGCTGATCCTCGTCGGGGCACTGTCGCCGCGCGCCCTCGAGGGTGCCGAGCTTGTCTTTCGCGGTGCCATAGGTCAGTGCGAAATGGTCAAGTTCCCAGTTGAGGCTCAGGGCACCGACCTCTTCGCAGGTGAGTGGGCCGTGCATGCCCGCGAGAAGGTGCTCGGGCACCTGACGCGCCAGGCCTGACCTACCAGGCGGAGACCATCTGCTCCGGGATAAGCAAGCGATCGAGTACCTGGTTGGCTCGCTCGATGTGACGTTGCCCGTCACTCAGCGAGAGCGTCAGGTGGCCGGGGAAAAGCGCCGAGACCGCGAGCTTCCTGAGTTTCCTCAGTGAGGTGATGAGAGCATCAAGCCGGCAATCGTGGATGTTTTGGAGCAGAACCTTGCCGCCAAAAAAGATGACGTCTCCGGCAAACAGCATCGTCCGGCCGCCATCTTCCAGCAGGAGGGATACATGACCATCGGAATGACCCGGCGTGTCGAGGACCGTCAGGTTCAGGCTGCCGACCTCAACGGTCGCTCCTTCCTCGAGCTCGTGATCCACGGGGAAGGGCTCTAGGTGGTAGTCAGCCGGATAGATGCCGGCTTGTTTGGCGACATCGATGCTGATCGCCGTCTCGTCTCCCCGGCGCAGGCTGTCGGCGATCACTCCAGAGGCATAGATGGCGGGCTCGCCGAGCAACTTCCTCGTGCGCGCAGCTCCGCCGGCGTGATCGCCGTGCCCATGCGTGAGTATCAGATGCCGCACGAGGGCGGGGTCGAAGCCTTCGCGCCGCACGTTCTCGACGATTTCCGCGGCCCCCATTCCGGCGCCTACGTCGATCAACGCCAGCTCTCGCCCACCATCGATCAGATAGACGTGGCAGTCATAAGGGTCAGTGAGGTCGAACCCATTGCTGCCCGAGCCGACGAGGTAGACGCGCTCGGACAGTCTCACGTGCTCAGCAAGCTTAAGCTTTGAAAGGGATGATGTCGGCGCTCAGCCAACCGACCGAGCGGCCCCGTGCAGCCGAGCCGTTGGTTGAGATAAAAGGCCTCACCAAGCTCTATCAGGTGGACTCCGGCTGGCTCGGCAAGAAACGCTCCTGGTTGAGCGCCCTGGAGGATGTCGACCTCACTGTCAGGCGGGGGGAGATCCTCGCCCTGGTCGGTGAGAGCGGAAGCGGTAAGTCGACACTGGCCAGGCTTTTGATCAAGCTCATCGAGCCGACGCGCGGTGAGGTGCGATACGAGGGGCAAAATATCTTCGGGCTCTCGCGAGCACAGGTTCGACGACTCCGACGCAAGGTTCAGATCGTCTTCCAGGACCCGTACTCGTCGCTCAATCCGCGTCACAACGTGGCCCAGATCGTGAGCGAGGGAATCAATGACTTGGCGGCCCCGGCGCGGCGCAAGCGAACCAGGGAGCTGCTCGACCTCGTCGGCCTTTCGCCCAACATCATCGATCGCTACCCGCACGAATTCAGTGGCGGCCAGCGGCAACGCATCTGCATCGCCCGCGCGCTCGCGGTGAACCCGGAATTCCTGATCCTCGATGAGCCGGTGAGCGCGCTAGACGTCTCGGTGCAGTCCAAGATTCTGAACCTCCTCGCCGACCTGAGAGACAGCTTGCAGCTTACGTACGTCCTGATTTCGCATGACCTGGGCATCGTCCGACACATTGCCGACCGCGTGGCTGTGATGTACCTCGGCCACCTCGTCGAGGTAGCGCCGAAGCACCTGCTCTTTTCGAATCCACGACACCCCTACACGCAGGCGCTGTTATCGGCCGTACCGATGATCTCGAACAAGCGTCAGAAGAGAAGCCGCATCATCCTGGCCGGCGAGATCCCGACGGCCATCGACATCCCGGCGCGATGCCGGTTTGCCACCCGGTGCTTCCGGGCTATCGATGTGTGCTGGAAGGAGATTCCCCGCCTGAAAGAGGTTGAGCGAGAGCACTTGGTCTCCTGCTTCAACCACGCGCCTTTAGCGGAGGCTCTCAGCCGCTGAGCTCGCGGATGCCTGAGTTACTCTGGCGTTGTGGCGCTGCGAGAGGTTCTATCCGGTAGTAAGCCTGCCCTCGGTGGCTGGTGCGTCATACCAGGATCGTTCACGGCTGAACTCGTCGCTCGCTCTGGTTTCGACTGGGTGTGCATTGACGCCCAGCACGGGCTCATCGGCTATCAGGAAATGCTGGGCATGCTGCAGGCGGTAGCCGTGGTTGGCGTGCCTGCGCTCGTTCGAGTGCCATCGAATGATCCGGCGTGGATCATGAAAGCTCTAGACGCCGGCGCCGCCGGCGTGATCGTGCCAATGGTCAACTCGCCATCCGACGCGGCATCGGCCGTGGCAGCGTGTCGCTATCCTCCCGAGGGATACAGGAGCTGGGGACCCACCAGAGCCTCACTTGGCGTCGAGAATTACAGCCCCGAGCTCGCGAACCGCTCCGTAATCTGCGCGGTCATGGTCGAGATGGTGCCGGCGCTCGAACGACTAGGCGAAATCGTGTCAGTCCCAGGTGTCGATGCAGTCTTCATCGGGCCTAGCGACTTCGCCATCTCGATGGGCTTCGCTCCCCGCTCTGCTGAACCGGAGCATCGGCGGCGGCTTGAAGCGGTGCCCGCCGTGTGCCACGAGCACGGTGTCGTGGCCGGCATAGCCTGTGGTAGCGCTGAGCTGCTGACGCAGTGGCGACAGGCGGGCTACACAATGCTCGCCGTTCCATCGGACATGGTCATGCTTCGGCGCGCGGCTGCCGAAATGCTCGACAGGGTGCGGCAATAAAGCCGCTGTCCGCGGCGAGGCTGCGTCAAATGGCCGCAGCGCTGCACCTCGAATTGGCGGATGACGAACTAACCCGTCTCCTGCCGATGGTTCAGGACCTCCTCGCAGTGGCTGAAAAGATCCGCCACGAGCAGCCGGGTGCCATCGATCGGGCAGGTCCCCGCGATCCCGCTGCTCACCAGCCCGGGTGAGCCGACCGGAGGAACTGCATTTCCTGACTGTGGCCGAGGCTGGCAGGAGAATCCGCGAGGGTTCCCTGGCACCGGGGACTTATGTCGAAGCTTTGATCGAGCGCGTTCGGCGGCTCGATCCCATGCTCAGAAGCACCATCACCCTGGCATCTGAGAGCGCGCTGGCAGCCGCGCAAGTGGCCGAGTCCGAACTTGAACGCGGCGCTTGGAAAGGTCCGCTACACGGCATCCCGATTGGGATCAAGGACTGCATCTCAACCGCAGGGCTCCGAACCACCGCCAACTCGCGACTTTGCAGCGACTGGATTCCCTCCGATGACGCACCCGCTGTGGCTGCGCTTCGCGCGGCTGGAGCAATCGTCTTTGCCAAATTGAACCTGAACGAGTTCGCCTGGAGCATACCTAGCGAGGACGACCTGTATCCCCCTCCCCGCAATCCATGGAGCCCTGACCACTTCGCGATGGGATCGAGCAGCGGCTCGGCGGTCGCAGTGGCCAGCGGACTCTGCCCTGCCGCGCTGGGGACCGATGCCGGCGGCTCCGTCCGTCAGCCGGCGGCGAACTGCGGCGCCGTCGGACTGAAACCGACGCACCGGCTGATCGACTCTTCAGGTTCCCTTGGTGCGCGAACGATTTGCGAACTCGGTCCAATCACGCGGTCGGTTGAGGATGCCGCGCTGCTTCTTGGCGCCTTGGTTGGCGGGAACACGTCTTACGTCGACAGCCTTAAGCGATCTCCGGGACGCGTGCGCGTTGGGGTACTCAGCCGTTACATCGATCTCGCCCAATCCGACCCTCAGATCTCTGCGGCGTTTTCGGAAGCGCTGAGGGTTATGAGTGACCTCGGTATGGAGGTACTCGAGGTGGAAATCGAAGGGCTTGCGAAGGCGGCCGCCGCCAACTTCGTGGTGCTCAATGCCGAAGCTTTCGCGGCGCACGAGCAAACACTCCGCGCACGAATGGCAGCGTACGGTCTTAGCGCACGTCTTTACCACGCACAAGGCGCCTTTCTATCAGCAGCTGACTACATCGCCGCACTCAGTGTTGGCGAGGCTGTACGAGGCCGCGTCGACGATTCTCTTGTGGCGGTTGATGCGCTCGCAACTCCAGTCGTCCCAGTGCTCACCGCTGAGGCGGCGCGAACCGCCAAAGCCCAACCCCACACTGGCGGCAGCGCAATTTTCACTGCGCCCTTCAACCTGACCGGCCATCCAGCCATTGCGATTCCTGGCGGGATGAGCCGCGAGGGCATCCCGATCGGACTTCAGCTCGTAGGCCGCACGGGCGGCGAAGCCGATCTCCTGCGGCTGGCATATGCCTTCGAACAGGCCACCCCGTGGCAGGCAATGCATCCGCCGCTGGACGTGGCCTAGTAAGTGGCGCGGCCTCCCGAGATGTCGAATACAGCGCCTGTCGAGAAAGAGCAGTCATCCGACACCAGCCAGCAAACAAGCGCAGCGACCTCTTCTGGCTGACCCAACCGGCCCATCGGGATCTTCGACAGCATGTACTTCAGATGCTCGTCGGAGACCTGCCCAAGCATCGGAGTGTCAATCACCGCCGGAGTTACGGAGTTCACGAGCACTCCTGTATTCGCGACTTCCTTTGCCAAGGATTTGGTCAGGCCGATCACGCCGGCCTTCGATGCGGAGTAAGCGGAAGCGTTCGGGTTGCCTTCCTTGCCTGCGATCGAGGCAATGTTGACGATCCGACCCCAGGCGCGCGAAACCATGCCCGGCATGACCGCGCGGCACATGTAGTAGGTGCCGACGAGGTTGACCGCGATTACACGCTCAAACTCCCCATCGGGCAGCTTCCAGCTTGGCGCGTTCAGTCCGGCCACCCCCGCACTGTTGACAAGAATGTCTATCGGTTCACATGCGGCGACTGCGCGCCGACAGTCCTCTTCATTTGTGACGTCGACTTGAACCGTTTTGCCATCGCCGGTGATGTCGAAGCTGTGGACTCGCACCCCGACGTTCGTGAGGCGAGCGGCGATCGCAGCTCCGATCCCGCTGGCACCTCCCGTGACGATCGCAGACCGCCCTCTATCGCTCATGCGACCAAAGATACGTAAGGCCGGCCGCGACTTTTTGGTCACGCCGGTCCGGGATGCCGGGCGCACAACGATTTCGAGTTTCAGATTTGGCTCCGGGACAGGGATTCGAACCCTGAACCTTGCGGTTAACAGATCGCTGCAACCCGTTCAAAAATGATTCAGAACTGATTCAGTGACGATTGCTTCCGTAGGCAGTGCGCGACCTTTTTGAGATTCAGATTTGGCTCCGGGACAGGGATTCAAACCATGAACCTTGCGGTAAACAGATCGCTGCGGCTCGCTCAGTGATTGGGTTCGGAAGTCGATTAGTACTTCTGAGCGTTGCCGATTAGCACGTTATCGCGCCGGCGTTGTGTACGAAACAGCGGCGGAAGTCCTCATTGGGGACCTGGCATCGCCTCGAGCTCTTCGGCGAAGGCGAGCAGGTCATATTCGTGGGCAGCATGCCGAGGGCGGGCGTGAGCAGAATGTCGAACCGGGTCTGCAGGGCCTCGACAACTGACCGTTGCACTGCCTGATTTGTCTACAAGCCGAACTCTCGCAGCACCTCTTCGGTGTGCTCGCCCAGCGCGGGCGCGGGACGCGGTGGCACCTGCGCCGCTGCGCTGAAACGGAGCGGCGAACCTGCGGTCAGGAAGCTGCCCAGCCCCGGGTGCTCGACTTCGGCGAACATCGGGTTGGCGGTTGACGCGCGCGGGTCTTCGGCGACCAGTTGTTTGAAGGTCTGGTACGGACCCCACAGCACGCCGTGCCTTTCAAACGCTTCGCCAACCTCGGCGAGGTCGCGTTCCGCCATCCATTCCGCCAACATCTCGCACAGCGACGCCCGATGCACCCAGCGATCGGCCTCCTTGCGAAAATCCGCACCGACTTGGGCCTCCAGCGCCGCGAAATCTCGCGCGAGGCCGGTGGCCTCACCCAGGCTCGCCCACTGGGGCGCGGTCAAGGCGAGGAGCATCACGCGGCGTCCATCGCGCGTGCCGAAATCCCTACCGAAGGTGCCGTAAACGTCGTTGCCGAAGCGTCCGCGCGGCTGGGCTTCGAGCATCGCCTCGCCGATCAGGCCCAGGTGACCGGCGACCGCCAGTCCCACGTCCGACAGGCTCAGCTCCACCAACTGTCCCTCGCCGTGCAGCCGGCGATGGCGTTCCGCGGCGAGGATCGCGAGGGCGGCGAGGAACCCGGCCATCCCGTCCCATGCGGGCAGCACGTGATTGACCGGGCCGTCATGATCCACCGGCCCCGTCAGCCACGGAAAGCCCAGCGCGGCATTGACGGTGTAATCGACGGCGGTTCCGCCGTCGCGGTCGCCCGTGATGACGACCATGATCAGGTCACGCCGCAGCTTCGACAGCTCTGCATATGAGCTCCAACCCTTGACGCGGAGGTTCGTGAGCACGATTCCTCCTCCCTCCCCCGGCGCCGCGATCAGACCGGCCACCCGCCGCTGCCCCGCCTCGGTTCGGGTGTCGATCGTCACCGAGCGCTTGCCCTGGTTCAACCCTGCCCAGTAGAGGCTGCGGCCTCGATGCAGCGGCCACCGGTCGATGTCGGTTCCGCCGCCGGGCGGGTCCACCCGGATGACGTCCGCACCGAGCGCCGCCAGGGTCGCGCCACCAAGCGGCGCCGCGACGAATGCCGACAGCTCGACCACGCGCAGGCCGGCGAGAATTGGCTGATCAGCTCGGCCTGGCATCGTCCAGGGCCTCGGCCCTCTGCTGCTGCAGGCGCGGCGGCAAAGTTTCGTAGACGTGTTCGAAGATCGCCGCCGCGCCAGGCCTTGGCAGCTCCTCGACCTGTCGCTGCGCGGTCTCGATTGCTGACCGGATCTCGTCGAGCGCGGCTGCCTCCTGATCGGCCGACCAGATACCTTCGCGGATCGCGAAACGCCGCACGCGTTCGATCGGGTCGCGCTGCTCTGCCTCGTCGACCTCCGCTCGATCGCGGTATTCCTTTGGGTTGTCGGACGTGTTGTGGAATCCCATGCGATAGGTCCGGCATTCGATGAGGGTCGGTCCGCCTCCGGCAATCGCCCGATTCACTGCTTCGACGGTGGTCGCGTAAACAGCCAGGAGGTCGTTGCCATCGACCACGAGCCCTGGAAAGCCGTAGCCCTCCGCGCGCGCGGCGAGCTCTGCTGCCGCGGTCTGCCTGTGCACCGGCGTCGAGATCGCGTAGTGGTTGTTGATCAGCAGCATGACCAGCGGGACACGCATGACGCCGGCGAGGTTCGAGGCCTCATGGAAATCGCCTTCCGATGACGCGCCCTCCCCGAAGTACACGGCCACCACGCCGCCGGCCCGCCGCAGCTTCAGCGCCCAGGCAAGGCCCGCCGCATGCGGCAGCTGCGCGCCGATCGACTGCTGGCGGGGCAGCAACCGCACACCATCCGGGATGGCGGCGGCATCGAAGTTGCCCATGTAGGTGGCGAACATGTTCTTCAGCGGCAGGCCGTGGCGGAGCATCGCGGGGTGCTCGCGAGAAGCCGGGACGATCCAGTCACGCTGGGGATCGAGCGCCATCGCGGATCCGATCACCGCGGCCTCCTGTCCGTGCACCGGGCCGTACACGCCGACTCGGCCCATCCTCTGCAGCTTGATGAGCCGATCGTCGATGGCCCGCGAAAGCAGCATGAGGCGAAGGGCCTCAACGACTTTGTCGAGGCTCATCGGCGAGGATCCGCGAACCTTGCCGTCGACACCGAGCAGCTCGATCACTCAGTACTCCACCGTGGCACGCGTCGCGGCCACGATGCGGCGCACCGACGGTAGGAAATAGTCCTCGAGGGACCCCGGCGGATACGGGGTGTCCCGAGCCGCCACCCGCCGGATCGGAGCGTCGAGCGAACCGAACGCCTCCTGCTGGATGGTGGCCACGATCTCCGCTCCGAAACCTCCGGTCACAGGCGCCTCGTGAACCACCACGACCTTGCCGATTTTCTCCACCGCCGCGATCAAGCCGGCGACATCCAGCGGGACGAGGGTCCTGAGATCGAGCACCGACGCGGCCACGCCCTCCTGGGCCATCTGGTCGGCAGCCGCCAGGCACAGGTGGACCGCCGCGCTCCATGCGACTAGCACCACGTCTTTGCCTTCCCGGACGAGCCTCGACGAGCCGAAGGGCACTGTTTGATCGCCGGCCGGAACCGGCCCGCGGATCGACCGGTAGAGCCGTTGCGGCTCGAGGTAAAGGACCGGGTCAGGATCGCGGATCGCCTC
>Ga0137399_10000272_pt1 | contig 19776 bp, 20 predicted proteins | sample czorhiz316metaG_FD_104810 | JGI IMG/M metagenome (GOLD analysis project Ga0137399, IMG submission 104810) | Vadose zone soil microbial communities from Angelo Coast Range Reserve, California, USA - czorhiz3.16 metaG | ecosystem: Environmental > Terrestrial > Soil > Vadose zone | place: USA...
CGTTCCTTTTCAACGGCGGGCCGGGGGCTGCTTCCGCCTACCTGCAATTCGGCAATGCCGGACCCTGGCGGCTGGCCATCGGTGGCGACGCGGCGGTCTCCTCCGCGCCACCCGATCTCGTGCCCAACGCCGAGACCTGGCTCGACTTTACCGATCTCGTCTTCATCGATCCGGTCGGCACCGGTTACAGCCGCTTCGTCGCGACCGGCGAGGACGTGCGCAAGCGGTTTTTCTCGGTCGACGGCGACGTCAGCGCGATCGCGCTGACGATCCGCCGCTGGCTCGAAAAGTACGACCGTTTGCTGTCACCTAAATTCGTCGCCGGCGAGAGCTATGGCGGCATCCGCGGGCCGAAGATCGTTCGGGAATTGCAGACCCAGCAGGGCATCGGGGTGAGGGGTCTCATCCTGGTCTCTCCGGTGCTGGACTTCCGCGAATATTCGGGATCCAGCATCCTGCAATATGTGGCGAGCCTTCCAACCATGGCGGCGGTCGCGCGCGAGGCCAAAGGTGCGGTGACCCACGCCGACATGACCGATGTCGAAGGTTATGCGCGCGGCGATTTTTTGAGCGATCTCGTCAAGGGCACAGCCGACACCTCGGCCACCACGCGGCTTGCCGACCGGGTGGCGGCGCTGACGGGGATCGATCAGGCGGTGAGCCGCCGGCTGGCCGGGCGCTTCGACGTGTCCGAGTTCCGGCGCGAATTCGACCGCCGCGACGGCAAGGTAACGGGACGTTACGACGCTTCGGTCCTGGGTTTCGATCCCAATCCGGATTCGAGTTTTTATCGTTTCGACGATCCCTCCGGCGATCCCCTGATCGCACCGTTGACCAGTGCGGCGGTCGAATTCACCACGCGCAAGCTCAATTGGCGGCCGGACGGGTCCTACCAGCTGCTCAACGGTTCGGTCGAGAAAGCCTGGGATTTCGGCCGTGGCCGCGCTCCCGCCGAGTCGATTTCCCAGTTGCGGCAGATTCTCGCCCTCGACCCAAAACTGAAATTGCTGGTAGGGCACGGCCTGTTCGATCTCGCCACACCCTATTTCGGCTCAAAAATCCTTCTCGATCAGCTGCCGGTCTATGCTTCGCCGGAGCGTGTCAAGCTCGTGGTCTATCCGGGCGGCCACATGTTCTATTCGCGCGACGCCTCGCGCCAGGCTTTCCGGGCCGAAGCCGAGGCGCTGATGAAGTGAAGGCGCAACCTTTAAAGGCTGCGCCGGCTAATTGGTGTCGTCGAATTCAGTAAACCAGGCCGGTGCCGGGCGGGTTTTCCAGTGCCGCGGCCAGCGAGCGGTATTCCTCGCTGTCGGCGCCGGCCAGCGCGGCGATCCGGCTCAAGTGATATTGCGCCTGATCGCGGTTACCCTGCTCGACCTGCCACAGCCCGTAATACTGCCAGGTCTTGACGTGGTCCGGGTCGGCTTTCAGCGCGCGCTCGTACCAGATCTGCGAGACCTTGTAGTCGCCGAGCTTGCGGTAGGAGTAGCCGATCAGGTTGGCGACGGCGGCGCTGTCGTCGTGGCCGAGCGCCTTGAGCTGCCCGATCGCGGCGGCATAATCGTTGCGGTCATAGATCGTGGCATAGGCCGCGCGATAACCCCTCGAGAATGCCGCATCCTCGATGCTGGGCCGGTTTTCGCTGGTCTTCTTCTTCTTGGTTACGGGCGGCGGCGGCGCATCGGTGTCGGGCGCGGCATAGGCTCTGGTGGCAAAGGGGGCGGCGACCACCGCCATCGAGAACATTGCCAGCGTCAAAAGCCTGATCGCAAATTTGCTCATGTATCTCTCCTGTTGGCGGTGTGAAGATCAGGTTTCCTGACTTCGCGAAGACAGGAAACCTGGTTGAGTGCAGATCAGTAAACCAGACCGGTGCCCGGTGGCTTTTCGAGAGCTGCGGCGAGCGAGCGGTATTCCTCGCTGTTGGTACCGGTCAAGGCAGCAATCTTGTTCAGGTGATACTGCGCCTGGTCGCGGTTGCCCTGCTCGACCTGCCACAAGCCGTAATACTGCCAGGTCTTGACGTGGTCCGGATCCGCCTTCAGTGCGCGCTCATACCAGATCTGCGACACCTTGTAGTCGCCGAGCTTGCGATAGGAGTAGCCGATCAGATTGGCGACGTCGGCGCGGTCGTCCTGGCCGAGCGCCTTCAACTGCTCGATGGCCGAGCCATAGTCGTTGCGGTCGTAGATCGTGGCATAGGCCTTGTGATAACCCTCAAGGAACTTCGGATCATCGATGCTCGAGTTCTTGTCGTGCTTCTTCTTTTCCTTCTTGGTGTCTGACGCCGGCGGCGGAGCAGGATTATCGCTGCCCGCAGCATAGGCCGTCGTCAGAGGTACTGCGATCAACGCCATCGCGTACATCGCGAGCGTTAAAAGCCTGATCGCAAACTTGTTCATGCATCTCTCCTGATTTCCAGTTGGGTAATCTTACACCGAGGCCCGCTGATTGGAACACCCGCGGGCTTTGAACATTCCCGGGTAATCATCTCAATTTGAAGGATTTTTTGTGAACCCCGTGCGGCTGTGCGCTGTCCGGAACATGACCAAGATGTCATGCAGATGAACGAAGCCCATCATTGCACTTCAGAATGGGTTCAGCGCGCGGCACGTAATGTCGCCAGCATGATCGACGAGCCCGGCCAACCCGACCGGCGACCTCGTGATCCCCGTTGAAAGAGGAGACAACCATGTTGAAGACCATTTCCGCTGCGCTGCTCGCAGCTTCCGTTCTCGCCGCTCCCGCGCTGGCCGCTGGCCCCGCCAAGACCACGCAAGCGCCGGCCGTCAAGAGCGAACAGGCCAAGAGCGAACCGGCAAAGAGCGAACAGGCAAAGACGAAAACCACCGAACGGGCGAAGACCGGCGTGCTGAACGCCAATGCCAAGATGGGCCGCCATCACCACAAGCACATGGGCGCGCTCAAGACCCACAAGTTCTCGAAGGCCTCGATCAAGCACGTCGCGCCCGCGACCAAGCGCGGCTGACACTGATCCGCGGGGCGCGGCTCAATCCGCATTGCCCCCGCCGCTCTCTGCGGACCTCAGCCCCGGCCTGCGCGCCATTGCTTCCGCAATGGCCGCGGGCCGGCGCTATTTCTCGGCAAGCCCAGAGGTCTTCGATAACCGAGATGCGAATTCCTTTTCGCAGGCAGACGGTCTAGAACCTCACGGGCGTCAAATCTTTGAATAACGGATTGCACTTGGGGATATCAGCAAAGCGCGCGGCGATTCTGCTGCTGCCGATCGCGCTCGCGGCTTGCGCGGGCAGCGACGAGGCCAGAAACATCGCCTATACCGACGACCGCGGCGTCGCCAACCAGCCGTATCCCAGTAACTACCGCGCGGAATTGCTGGCGTTCATGAAAACCTATCTCAACAATCCCGTTGGTGTGCATGATGCCGGGATGGCCGAGCCGGTGCAGCGTACCGTGGGCGGGCGGCTGCGTTACCTCAGTTGCCTGCGCTTTACTCCGCGCGAATCCGACGGTTCTTATCGCGACGTGCGCGAACGCGCCATTCTCTATGTCGACGGCCGGCTCGACCGGATGGTCGAGAACGCCAGCGAGTCCTGCGCCGGCGCGGTCTATGCGCCGTTCCCGGAACTGGAGAAGATGACGCGCTAGGGGCGGCCTACATGAATTTTTCCGCGATCGCATCGAAGCCGCGGCGCCAGCCACGCGCGCGATCCGGATCGAGCGGCGTTGCTTCCGAAGCCATCCTCACGATCACGAGTTCGGCCTGCGGGTGGATGTAGATGAATTGCCCGTGGATGCCGAACGCAACCAGCACACCGCGCTCGCGGTCGATGCGATACCATTGGCTGCGATAGCTGCCTTTCGGAAATATCTCGGCGAATTCGGAAGCCGCCCACGCCTCGGGATCGCCGGCCTCGTTGAGATCGTCGATCCATGCGCCAGGCACCACCTGTCGGCCATCCGCGATGCCGCGCCGGCGGATCATCTCGCCGAAGCGGGCGAGGTCACGCGGCGCGACGCAGACGCCGCCGGCAGCGCGCATCGCGTCGCGGGCGTCGACGGTGATATAGGCGTCGCGCTCCGCGCCGAGCGGCACCCACAAATATTCGCTGAGGATGTCGGCGTAGGGCTGACCGCAGGCCCGCTCATAGATCCAGCCGAGCACGTCGGTATTGGTCGAGACATAGTGAAACAGTCCGCCGTGTTTCCGTCCGTCCGGCTTTTGCTGGCCGAGAAAGCTGCGCAGATCGATCGGCGGTTCGCCAGCAGGCAGCGGATCCCAGCCCGCAGCATGGCGGTAGCGCACCACGTCGCCCCTGGGGTCTTCATAATCCTCGTTGAAGGCGATGCCGACCGCCATATCCAGGAGATGCCGGATTGTGCAGCCGCCATAGACCGACGAGGCCAGTTCAGGGATATAATCGATGACGCGGTCATCCGGATCGAGCAAGCCGTGGCCCCAGAGAATTCCGCCGAGGGCGCCGCAAATCGACTTGCTCACGGAAAAGACAATGTGCGGCGTGGTGGCGCACATGCCGTTGCCGTACCACTCCATCGCAAGCCGCCCGCGCCTGAGCACGACGAACGCATCGGTATTGGTGGCGCGCAGCGCGCGGCCGATCGTGGTCGGGTTGCCGTCATGGCTGGTGAAACCGACATGTCCGATATCTTCCAGAGACATTTCGAGTCCCGCCGCATGATTGGAGGCCGCGATGTTGGCGGTCGGAATCAGGCGGCGGACGTTGCGAAAGCCCCAGGCGCTGAACGGCGCCTTGCGCCAGTTCGCCAGCGTCACCAGCCTGTCGCGCGAAGGCGGAAAATCGTCCATCAGATCGGCGGACATTTTGTCTCACTTTGTCTTGTGCTGTCGGCGGAACCCTCGTCCCGGCCCGGGAGCCCGGATCACTTTTCGGCGAGGCTTGAACCTGCCCCTTGTCCTAGTTGACCCAGAACATAGCCATAAAACATAGACTTAAACCCTCGGCAAACCGTCGGCCCAACGGGCGAAAGCCCCGAAAAGCCCGGAATGGCACGGAACAAAAAGGGGTCGTTGTCTCGCCGTCACAGTTGCCAGGCATCGGCAGTTCGGCATCGCCGCGAAGCAACCAAATTGAAGCCACGTTGTTTGATGAGGGTCGATAGCGACATAACGGGGATCTACCCATGAAGAGATTTTTGCTCGGCGCAGCCGCTATTGTCGTGTTGGCGGTTCCCGCATTGGCTGCCGATTTGCCGGCGCGTAAGTATACCAAGGCTCCAGCCTACACCGCGCCGGAAGTGATCTATAACTGGACCGGGTTCTATATCGGCGGCAATCTGGGCGGCGCGTTCGCCGGCAACAACAGCCTGCAAGGCAGCGGCGGCCGGTTCATGGGCGGTGTCGAGGGTGGCTTCGACTATCAGTTCGCCCCGAACTGGGTGGTCGGTGCGGAAGCCCAGTTCGACTGGCTGTCCAACAACAACAATGGCCGTCTTTTCCCGGGTGGCGTTCTGGTGACCTCGAAGAATAACGAACTTGGCTCGGTCACGGGCCGGGTCGGCTACACGTGGGGTCCGGCGCTGCTCTACGGCAAGGGCGGCTTCGCGTTCCGCGACAACAACAACGTCGGCGTCACCGTCGCCGGTGTTCCGGCCGCCTTTACCACCAATGGAAGACGCCAGGACGGTTACACCGTCGGCGCCGGTCTCGAATACATGTTCGCGCCCAGCTGGTCTGCCAAGGCCGAATACCAGTATTACAATTTCGGCAGCACCACCTTTACCACGGGACCTGCCGCGATCGTGGGCACCCGGTTCAAGGACGACGAGCACACCGTCAAGGCCGGCATCAACTACCGCTTCGGCTGGGGTGGCCCTGTCGCGGCGCGCTACTGAGACAGGTCGCCTCAATACGACCAAAGGCCGGCTCCGCGCCGGCCTTTTTTGTGGGCGAAGGCCGTCTCGGGTGAGGCGGGCAGGACCGTCACGTGGCGCATATCCCACAAAGCGGATGCCGGTTTTGCGGCCCGAGGTCGCGCAAACCATTGCGGCAGTGCGGTTTCTTTCGCCGGACCGGATTGCACTTTGGACCCAAAAATAAATTTTGGCGTCTGCGAAACTTCCGCTCGCGATCGGTTATTGTACCGCCGGCAGTGGGTGGACAACGAACATGCGGGTTTTTACGTTAGGGCTGATTTTATGCGGGGTTGCCGTGCCGTGCCTGGCTCAGACCGTCCTGAAATCCGAGCCCCTGGTGCTTGCGCCCTATGAAATCGCCTTCGTGCAGGATGCTTCATGTCCGGTCGGCAAAGTGCTCAAGGTCACCGGCGCGATCAGAGGCCTGCACCGCAGGAAGGTCTGCGTGGCGCTCGCCGCCGAGCAGGCGTCACTGGCGGTCGCAACGCACTAAGGGCGAGGCGCCTCTCGACGGGTCGTCCCGGCGAACGCCGGGACCCATGACCACCAGCTTACGTGGTTACGTCAGGTAGTGGCTCCAGTCCTTTGCCAAGCGTCGGGGATTGTGGGTCCCGGCGTTCCGCCGGAACGCCGGATCCTCACGAATTCACTCACGAATTCACCTGGAAATCCAGTTCGGCATCGCGCTCGGCTTCGGCCTGGTTCCTGGCGGGATCCTCGTGCGGGTCCGGCCGGCACGGCCTGATTTCGTAATCGTTGTCCAGCACTGGGCGCGGCGCCGGTCTTTCTTCGCCCGTCACCACGTCCACCACCAGCCCACTCTGCCGGGCGAGTTTCCAGACATCCGCCTCGGTCGGATAGGTCTTGCTCAGCCTGGCCTCGTTGCAAAACAGCGCATAGGGCATCGTATCGCTCCGCTCATCCATCCTAACGCCCAAGGCGATTTTGGGTTGCAACGGAGCGCGCCAATGTGACGGGAAGACGGCCTGCGAAAGCTATTTCGTTCCCCCGTCGAACCGGGGGTCAGTCAAGCTCGCTTCGCCAAATTCAAGCGACGTTAAGGCGGGATTCGAAGAATGGGGGTAACGCGGCCGACCGCGTCCGCGCCAACTGGGCCGGCCGTCGCGGGAAATCGGTCCCGGACGGGGGGCTTATGACGCGAGTCCCTGAGTCGTAAACGAGTCCTGAATCACCGGAAAAATAATCCCCGGGACTCTCCGGCTAGAATCGCCCGATGTTTTGCAGGCCATGAGAATCATTCTGCAAAACTCCTGCTGGCGCGTGCATCTCACGCTCACTATTGCGCTGCTGGTGGCATGCGCGGCGAACCTGGTGCTGGTATGCGCCTGGCTTTAGCCGATTGACGCTGCCGCCATTCTACCCATCATCAGCCGCTCTCCGCTGTTTCTGCCGTCGGGCGAATACGACTATTCCTGCACGCCGGAGGAAACGCTCGGCGTGGCAAGCAGCATCCAGGGGTGCGAAGTCACCATCATGAAGGGCCTCGGGCATTTTCCGATGAGCGAGAACCCGACGGAGTTTCTAAAACACCTGCTGCCGGTGCTGGAGAAGATCAAAGGCCGATGATTTTTGCGGCGGCGGCGCAGCGCCCGAAACGGAGCTGCCCGGCGGCCTTCATGTGCCCCTTGAGGCTCGTTTTATTTCCGCAGTGGAGGGGGCGCGGAATCAGTCCCGATGGCGACGCGCATCCTGGCGATGGTGGCGCGGCAATACGCCTCCCGCTCCCGAGTGAACCGCTGCTGATTGGCGCGAAAGTTGGCCACCCGGTTCTGTATTTCGGTTCGGACTTCGCCGGAGACAGTTGGCCGCGGGGCCTGGATGTTGAATGGGGTGCTGGCCGGCGGTTCGACGAACTTGATCGCGTCGATCGGCGCGGCCTCCACGCGAAGCCTTCTGTCAGGCTCTGTGCCTGGTTTCCACGCGTCCAGTTTCTTGGCGTCTCGCAACTTGTCGTCTCGTTCCCTGTCGGAGACCGATTGAACGAACGCCGCCGTTTGCGCGATCAAAAGCTCGCGCTCTCTTACCCATTCCATTACACACCTCGCCCGCAAACACTCCAACAAGAACCGTTGCGCCAAAGCAAGCGACGTGAGGTGTGCGGTAGCTGAACGCTGTGGATAACGTGGGCTCACGTCGACTCCGGCGACTCGGCCTCAGTCTTGTCCGCGACGGCGATGGTCGCGAGATATGCGGCGAGCTGCTCGGCTTCGAGCGTGGTGCCAGTTGAGAGGATTGAACCCCCGAACTTCGGAACGCTCAGAACACTTCAAAGCCGTGGGTTCCGTCGCGAGCGAGCTGCTCGACAAGGCCGAATTCCCAATCGAGATAGGCCTGCATCGCGGCCGCCGCGTTGTCGGCGCCCTCGTAGGGCCGCTTGTAGACGTCGTCGACCTCCTCGACGGCGCGCATCAGACCGCGCTCGATCGGCAATCCGGCCGCCTCCCACGCCCGGGTTCCTCCGGCCAGAACGGCGACCGGTCGATCGGTGAGGGCGGCGAGATCGGCGGCGGCGTAACGCGCAAGGGTGCCGTCGCAAGAGGTCAACACCAGCCGGCGGCCGGCCGGCAATCCGTGCAGCGCCGCGGCGAGCCGCGCGCGAACGACGAACCAGGCGCCAGGCACGTGCCCGGCGGTATGGCGCGGGCTGGTGGCCAGATCCACCACCACGGTCTCATCGAGCATCGCCGCCAGCACCTCGGGCGCGAGCGGCAATACGTCAGTTGCCGGGAAGGGCGGGCGGCGAGGCGGGCGCGGGCCGATTTCGAGTTCGCCGCCGGCGATGCCGCCGGCCACAACATGGACGTTTCGCCATCCCATCTGGATCAGCCAGGAGGCGGCCAGCGTTGCGCGCACGCCGTCGTCGTCGGCCAGGACGAGGCGGGCGTGGCGTACCCCCACCCATTCGTCGGTCGCCTGTACCAATTGCCCGCCCGGCGCCGAGCGAAAGCCCGGCAGATGACCGGCTTCGAATTCCTCGGGATTGCGGACGTCGAGCAGGAACAGCGTGAACCCCCTCGGTTCCCGCCGCCATTCTTCGACCGTATCCCGACTGACCGAGCGAACCCCCATACGTTCCGACAGCGCCCTGGCCCGGCTTAGCGCTGCCGCGCGCGCCGCCGCCGAGAGTTTTGGAAATCGCCGGCCGGCATCGCGATCGAGGTCCAGTCCGGCGAGCGTCCAGCCGATGGTGCCGTTGCGCAGGGCGAAAACCGGGTTGGGAATCCCCGCATTGATCAATGACTGGGTGCCGATGATCGAGCGGGTCCGCCCGGCGCAGTTGACGATCACCGTCGTCTCCGGCCGAGGCGCCATATCTTGCAGTCGCAGCACCAGTTCGCCGCCGGGCACGCTGGTGCCGGTGGGAATCGACATATTGCGATATTCCTCGAAACGTCGGGAATCGAGCACGACGACGTCGGCCTTCTCGGCGATCAGCCGATCGACTTCCCTGGCGGAGAGCGATGGCGTATGTCGCTTCGACTCCACCAATTCGCCAAAAGCCTTGCTCGGCACGTTGACGTCGATGAACACCTCACCGCCGGCGCGCCGCCATCCGTCGAGGCCGCCGTCGAGCCGTGCGACGTCGGTGTAGCCGAGCGCGCACAGACGGGCCTCGGCGCGCTCCACCAGTCCGCCGCCGTCATCGTAGAGAACAATGGGCGCGTCAAAGCGCGGGACGAGATCGAGCACCTTCAGCTCTAACCGGCTGAGCGGCAGCGACACCGCGAACAGCGGATGACCGCGCGAGTAGGGTCCTTCTTCGCGCACGTCGAGCAACGCGATTTCGCGCCCTTCGATCAGGGCGGCGCGAACGGCCGGAGTGGAGACAATGCGGGTCATGGCGAATCTTTCTGGTGGGCGCTGATGGGCTTGCACCAGTGGGCCGGCTCAGCCCCCGGAGCGATTCCACAGATTGGCGACGGCGAGTGTAGGGAGTTCATGCTTTGCACGAAATGGATATGGAAGGGCGTTCTCTGGATCGCCACTTCGGCGATGTCTGCATTTTCGCATGAAGGTTGAGGAGCGAGCCGGTCTTGTTTGCGCAACCGTGTTCAATTAGCGGCAGTCCGCATGGTTCGGTTCGAGCGCGGCCACAGAGTTATCACAGTGCGGCGATAATGATCGTTCTCAAGAACAGCCTTGCTGCAGACGACAGAACTTCTGGACCCGTGAGAGAATATTCCCGTTGACACCCTCAAAAAGGCGTCAGAACCATAATTCAGGAGGTTGCTGCGGTTTCGCGGTTTTTTGCGACGAGCAAAGACGCTTGGGCCCGCATCTTCATTTGTTCTGGTTCCGAAGGGTTCGATGAAGGGTTCGGTCAATTCGAAAAGACTAGGCTTCTTCACCCGGCTTCTCGACGATGCCGCTCCAGCGGACCGATATCGCCTGGCTGCTGCGCAGATCAGGCACGCGGAAAGCGCAGGCTTTGATTCCGCATGGATTGCCCAGCACCATTTTCACGAAAGCGAGGGCGGTCTTCCAGCTCCTTTTGCCTTTCTCGGTTTCGTTGCTGCGCAGACCTCCCGCATTCGCCTCGGGACCGGCATCGTCACGCTGCCGCTGGAAAATCCCGTGAGGGTGGCGGAGGACGCCGCTGTGCTCGATTTGCTGTCGAACGGCCGTCTCGAACTCGGTGTCGGGACCGGCGGAAACCCGTCGGCTTTCGCAGCCTTTGGCCTGGACAGCGCGGAGCGCACGGAAATTTCACGCGCAATCTTGATATCGTCCGCAACGCCCTGGCTGGCGGGCCGCTCGCCGGCGGCGATACGCTCTATCCACCGAGACCGCAATTGTGCGATCGGATCTGGCAAGCGACTTTTTCAGTGGGTGGCGGAACGCGAGCCGGCAAGACGGGCGACGGCTTGCTGTTGTCGCGGACCCAACCTCGATCCACAGAGGCCCCGCGGGCGTCGCTCGCCGAGATTCAGCATCCCATTATTGACGCTTACCTCGACGCACTGCCGCCGGGACGCGAGCCTCGAATCATGGCGTCGCGCAGCGTCTTTGCCGCCGACGATCGGCAGGAAGCATTCCGCCTGGCCGACATCGGACTGCGCCGCGCGCGCGATCATTTCGTGGCTTCCGGACACGCATCGCCGGGAGACGCGCTGACCGATATGATCGCTGCGTTCGACGTTCATGTGGGAACCCCGGATGATGTCATCGCGTCGCTCCATGCCGACAGCACGCTGCCGCGGGTGACCGACCTCGTCGTTCAGGCGCATTCGATCGACCCGCCGCATCGACATATTCTGCGGTCCATCGAGTTGATCGCCGAAACGGTTGCACCCGCATTGGGCTGGACAAAACGGACGCGCGCCGATGCGGCGCTGGTTGAGTAACAAGACGCGGGAGAAAGAAGCCGAACTATGAGTACAGAGCCAAAAGATGTCATCGATCTCCTCGCCGGTATCGAGCCCGGATCCAGCCTGGACGGGATCCGCGCCCGGCGCTTGCAGGCGCGGGAGAATGCTCAAAAGAGCTATCTTGCCTTGTTCGAGCCCGCTGATATCGGCGATGTCGCGGTTGCGGAACGATATGCTGTTGCGGCTTTCGTGGCTGGCATCCATGCCGACCCGGCCGCGGCCAGCTTCTACTCGGCCGGGTTTGCAAGATCCGCGGCGCGATCGGAACTGATCGATGTACTCGGAGCCGAAATCGAGCGAGCAAAGACCGAAGGTCCGTACGGCGCATTTCCCGTTGGGCTGCTCTCGGTCGAGGACAAAGGTGGCCTGATCCATCGCATTGCCGGAAAAAACCGGAGTGTGCTTGGCGGACGATTGGCCGCGGCCCTTGAGCACGCACATTTGCTGGTCTTCCATCCCCGCGATGCCAATCCGGCGGCCATCCGGGTGCTGCTGGAGGCCGGTTGGTCAAACACGGCGATCGTGACGCTGTCGCAACTCGTTGCGTTCCTGTGTTTTCAGATTCGAACGATCGCGGGTCTCCGCACGCTTGGCGCGTCACTCGGGCACGGCGCCAGCGTTTCAGCCAAAGCCAGTTGAGGGAGCGACAGGATCATGTCGGAGACAATCGTCGTTCGCGCCAGCAAGGATCAGCCCGTGACGTTCACCCAGGAGGAGTTGGGCTGGCTGCCCTGGCTTGATCCGCTTCCCGAAGCCGAGTTTACCGAGCGGCATTGGGCCGGATTGGTCGAGCGATCCCGCGCAAAGTCGGATTACTTTCGGCTCCTGGTGCGCGATCCCCAGATTCTCGAAGCCAGGACCAAGACCGACAAGGACATCTTCTACAACATCGCGGACGGCCTGCCGCGGGCGGAGCGCGAACTCGCGGCCGCGGCAACATCCCGCTACAATGGGTGCATCTATTGTACGTCCGTGCATGCGCGTTTCGCTATCGTCCACTCCAAGCGCCGCGATGACATTCAGCGCCTGCTCGACCAAGGCGTCGGCGCTGATTTCGGGGAGCGCTGGAACGCGATTGTCAGCGCCTCGGTTGCGCTTGCCTCGACGCCCAGCGCCTTTGGTCAGGAGCATATTGAACAGTTGCGCGGCGTGGGTCTTGATGACGCCGAAATCGTCGACGTGATCAACGGTGCGGCATTCTTCAATTGGGCTAACAGGCTGATGCTCTCCCTCGGGGAGCCCTCAACGGTAGTCGACGCATGACCGCATCGGCACGTAGTCAATTGTCTTTTTCCCGTTAGTCCCGCGATCCGGAATGCAAAACATGGCTTTCGCTCTCGACCATGTCGTTATTGCCGTTAACGACCTCGATCGCGCCGTTGCGGACTATCAATCGCTCGGGTTCACGGTGTATCCAGGCGGCGTCCACCATGGCGGGGTGTCGCATAACGCGCTCATCGTGTTTGAAGACGGCTCATATTTTGAGATCATTGCCTATCGGGAAGCGGCGCCGGCCAACCGCTGGTGGCATGTGCTGACGACAGCCGGCGAAGGCATCGTCGACTTCGCGGTCTTGCCGGAAAACACCGAAAGAGATCTCAGGGCGGCGCGGGCGCGGGGGTTGAATCTCGAGGGGCCGACGCCGGGCGGCCGGCTTCGGCTGGACGGTGTTCGGCTCGATTGGCAGATCGTGCGCCCAACCACGACCGATCTGCCGTTCTGGTGCGGCGACGTCACCCCGCGCCATTTGCGCGTCCCCGAAGGCGCCGTTCGCCATCACGCCAACGGGGTCACCGGCATCTCGCGGGCGCGGATTTTGGTCTCGGACGCCGTGACGAGCACCGAGCGTTACCGGGCGCTCGTCGGTCCGGATGCGGTCGGTCTGGAACACGGCGTCGCCCGGATAGATCTCAAGGGGACAGTGTTTGAGTTGGTGGGGCCCGACAACGACCGTGCCCGCGGTCACCTTAATTCACGCGGGGAGGGCGTGTTGTCGCTCGAGTTGCACGGTTTAGCGGTGAAAGCGCTCGATCGAAAGCTGCTGCATGGCGCCGACCTCGCCATCGTCGGGTGACCGTTGCAGCCGCCGCTTCAACCCGCGGTCGCCGCCAGGTATGACCCGGCGGCGGGTGGCACCCAGCGCTGGCCCGGAATCGATCGGAGCAGCAGTCGCGTGTAGTCATGTCGGGGCGAGGCGAACACTTTGGCTGTTGCCCCGTGTTCGACGATTTCGCCATCCTTCATGACGGCCACGCGGTCGCAAATCTGGGCCGCCACGCGCAAATCGTGGGTAATGAAGATCATCGACAGGCCAAACGTCTTGCGCAGATTGGCCAGCAGGCGGAGGATTTGCGCCTGCACGGAGACATCGAGTGCCGAGACCGGCTCGTCCGCGACCAGCACGTCGGGACGCAGCGCCAGCGCGCGCGCAAGCCCGATACGCTGACGCTGACCGCCGGAAAATTCATGCGGATAGCGATCCATGGCCTGCGGATCGAGGCCCACCACGCCGAACATTTCCTTTGCTTCTATGCGTGCCTGCGGGCCGGGCATGCCATGAAGGATCAATCCCTGCGTCACCAGTTCGCCGGCGGTCCGCCTCGGATTGAGGGAGCCGTAAGGGTCCTGGAAAACCATCTGGATGTGGCGCGATTGCGCACGCAGATCGCGCCTGGACATCGATGTCAGCTCGGCGTCGCCGAGGCGGATCACGCCACGATCGGGATCAATCAGGCGCACGATGCAGCGCGCCAGCGTCGATTTTCCGGAACCGCTTTCGCCGACGATCCCGAGTGTGGTGCCCTTGGTCAGCGACACGCTGACGTCCTTGAGTGCCTGGGTGGTGCGGCGGCTGCGCCGCAGCAGTCCGAAGGGCCGATAGGTCTTGGATACATGCGAGATCGTCAGGATCGGCTCGCCATCGGCTGCGCTCGAAGGCGGCGGCAGATACGACGGAACCGCGGCGATCAGCGCTTTGGTGTAGGGCTGGGACGGATGATTCAGCAATTGGTCCGTGGCGCCGTGCTCGACGACACGGCCATGCTGCAGGACCGTCACGCGATCCGCGATCTCGGCGACGACGCCGAAATCGTGGGTGATAAACAGGACGGAGGTGCCTTTGCGCGCCTGCAGGTCCCTGATCAAGGCCAGGATCTGTGCCTGTGTGGTGACGTCGAGCGCCGTGGTCGGCTCGTCGGCAACCAGAATGGCCGGCTCGAGCGCGAGCGCCATCGCGATCATCGCGCGTTGCCGCTGGCCGCCGGACAGCTCGTGCGGATAAGCCCGTTCAATTTCCCGGGGATGCGCGATCTGGACATCCGAAAGCAATGACAGCACGCGCGTCCGGATCGTCGCGCTGTCGAGGTCGGTGTGGGTCCAAAACATCTCGCCGATCTGGTCGCCAATCGTGCGCAACGGATTAAGCGCGGTCATCGGCTCCTGAAAGATCATGCCGATGCGCGCACCCCTGATCTTGCGCATGTCCTGCTCACCGAGGGTGAGCAGCGATCTGTCCTCGAAACGGATGTCTCCGGCGGTAACCCGGACATTTTCCGGCAACAGAGCCAGGATCGCATTCGCGATCATCGACTTTCCGGATCCGCTTTCGCCGATCAGGCAGTGGATCTCCCCGCTGCGCAGATCGATGCTGACATCGTCGAGCGCAAACGGCCGGTCGGCTCCGGGTGGAAGCGAAACCGTCAAGCCTGAAATGGCAAGCAGTCCGGTCATCTGCGCTTCAGCCGCGGGTTGAGCGCGTCGTTCAATCCCTGTCCGATCAGCGACACCGCCAGAACGGTCATCAGGATTGCGACACCCGGAATGGCGGATACATACCATTGGGTGCGCAGCACCGCCCGCCCGCCGCCGATCAGGTTACCCCATGACGGGACGTTCGGGTCCGAGAGATTGAGAAAGGCAAGCGCGCTCTCGAGCAGGATGGCGACCGCCATGACGACACTGGCATAGACGATCACCGGCGGCATCGCGTTCGGCAATATCTCGCGAAAGATGATCTGCATATCGCGCATGCCGATGGTGCGGCATGCCTCGACGAATTCGCGATTGCGAAGTGAGAGAAATTCGGCCCGCGTCAGCCGGGCCGAGGCCGGCCAGGATACCAGACCGATCGCGATCGTCACGGTTTTGATATCGGAGCCGAAAACCGCGACCAGCACCAGCAACAGCAAAAAATTCGGCAGCGTCTGAAAGGCTTCGGTCAGGCGCATCAGCATTTCATCGGCTATTCCGCCATAGTAACCGGCCAGCGCTCCGATCAAAATGCCGATCGTCATCGCGATCAGCGTCGCGACCACGCCGATCAGCAGGGAAACCCGCGCGCCATAAAACATCACCGCCGCGATGTCGCGGCCCTGCACATCGGTGCCGAGCCAGAAGCGCGGGTTGCTGAGAGGCCATTGCAACGGCCGCCCTGCGAGATCCAGCGGATTATTGGGAAACAGGCTTGCCGCGCTCAGCGCCATGGCAGCCACCAACACCAGCAGGCAGAGCCCGATCAGCGCTACGGGATTCCCCAGGAATCGGGTGAGGGTCTGCATCGCCGTCAATTCGCGATGCGCGGGTCCAGACGCGCGTAGAGAATGTCCACCAGGAAATTGACGCAGATGACGAGAAGTGCCGAAACAAACACGATACCAAGCAGCGTATTGAGGTCGCGCTGCACGACGGCCTCATAGGCCAGACGTCCAAGGCCGGGCAGCGCGAAGACGCTCTCCACGACAACGGAGCCGCCCAGCATGGTGCCCGCCTGCAGGCCGACCAGCGTGACCATCGGAAGCAGTGCGTTGCGCAGCACATGTCGCCTCAGCACCGTTGCTTTTGCCAGTCCCTTGGCGCGCGCCGTCCGCACGAAATCCAGGGTCATCACCTCAAGCATCGAGGCACGCATGATCCGGAGGTATGTCGCCAGGAAAATCAGGCCAAGCGTCGCCGTCGGCAGCGCAAGATGCCAGACAATATCGACGGCGCGGCGAAGGCCGGTGTGCCCGGCGCCAATCTCTTCCAGGCCGCCGGCCGGCAGCAAGCGAAGATTGACGGCAAAGATGATGATGCCCATCAGCCCAAGCCAGAACGCCGGGGTCGCGTAGAAGATCGCGCCGATCGTCGAGATGACCCCGTCCGGCCACTGATTGACGCGCCGCGCCGCCAGCACGCCCAGTACAAGTCCTCCCGCGAACGCGAAGCTCAGCGACGATGCCATCAACAGCAGCGTCGCGGGGAGACGCTCGAGAATGACGTCGATCACCGGCTTTCCGTAAATCGCGGAAAATCCGAGGTCCAGCTGAACCAACCTGGTCAAATAGCGAACAAGCTGAACCGTCGCCGTTGCGTCCAGGCCATAATACTTGCGCAGCTGTTCCATCATCGCGCTGTCGCCGCCGCCCATCTGCGCCACGAGGGCATCGACCGTGTCGCCCGGTGCAAATTGGAGCAGCATGAACAAGCCGGCTAACACGATCAGCAGCGTTGGCACGCTCGCTGCGAGCCGACGAATTGCGAACAGGAGGAAACGCATAGCTGACGGCCCGACCTCCGTGGACGTTCTAGACCATCGCCAAAAAAAATGAAACGGCGTCCCTGATCAGATGGCCGCCGTCAACTGATCCGGTCAACTGATCCATGTGTCATGCCAGTCGCTGGAATCCCATCGTGGTGAGATATGGTGATTTTGCAGTTGCTTGCTGGTGGCTGCGACAAATTGGCGTTCGGTGACCATCCAGATCGGCAGCTCTTCGTTGATGACTTTGACCCAGTCTGCGTACAACAACTTGCGTTTCTCGGTATCAAGTTCGGAGGCAGCGTCGTCGATCAACTTGTCGACCGCGTCGGACTGCCAGCCCCATTGATTGGTCCACGGCGCTCCCTTCGGCGAGCCCGACCGATACCAGACCGTGGTGGAAACGGCAGGATCGCCGCGATATTGATGCCAGCCGGTGGCGAGATCGAAATTCCAGTCGCGGTAAACCGCGGAAAGCGCGCCGGCGATGTCGAGATTGACGATATCGATCTTGATCCCGATCTTGCTCAGCGATTGCTGGATATAGGTCGCGAGCAGCGGCACGTCCTCGCCGTTCTGGATCGGCACGATCTTCAATGCGAAGCGAATTCCGTCCGCGCCCCGCTTGTATCCGGCTTCGTCCAGCAGGGCCTCGGCCTTCTTGAGATCGTGGGCATAGGGGACCTCGCCGCCGGGATAGAAGGCGGGTGAGGAGGAGGGGATAGGTCCGGTCGCCGGCTTGCCTCGTCCATACAGGAAGTTTTCGATGAAGAACGGCACGTCGATGGCATGGACGATGGCACGGCGAACCCGCACGTCGGACAGTTCCTTCCGGCGCACGTTGAACTCCAGCGTATTGTTGAAAGCGTTCGCTTCGATGCCGCGGCTCGAGACGTCGAAGCGCGCATCCTTCTTCAGGCGATCGTAGTCGGCGAGCGACAGCGCCGAGTAGGTCGAGAGCTGGATCTGCCCGGTTTCCAGCGCGGCCGAGGCCGCCGACTTGTCGGCGATCACGCGCCACACGATCTTGTCCAGATACGGGAAATCCTTGCGCCAGTAATTCGGGTTTCGTTCGGCGATGATGAATTGCCCCCGTTCATACTGCACGAACTTGAAGGGCCCGGTTCCGATCGGCGCGGTGTTGGCGGGATTTTCGAGGACGTTGGTGCCTTCGAACACATGGCGCGGGGCGATGTATCCGAGATCGGCCAGGGCTCTCAGCAGCAGCGGGAGCGGCATCGGCCGGGCATAGCGGAACACCGCGGTATGTTCGTCCGGTGTATCCACGGCGTCAAGGTACTGCTGCAGTTGTGTGCCGTAGTTCAGGTATTTCTTCCAAAGCTCCAGCGCGGTGTATTGCACGTCGGCGGACGTGAAGGGCTTGCCATCGTGCCAGTTGACGCCTTCGCGCAATTTGAAGGTGACGGTCTTGCCATCCGGCGTCGCTTCCCAGGACGTCGCCAAGACTGGCGTCGGTTTCCCGTCGGCGCCGAGATCGACAAGCGATTCCACGATCTTGGAAGTAACGATGTAAACGCCGGTCGATGCGCGTATCGCCGGATTGAGGATACGCTGCTCGCCAGGAAGATGAACACTCAGGGTGCCGCCACGTTTCGGCTGCTCCTGGGCCGATGAAACATCCGGGCGTGTACCGGCCAGAGCGGCGGCGGCGGTGGAAACAAGGAGGTCGCGACGGGTCAGGCGCATGAAAGTCTGCCTCTTGGAATTGCCATCGGACGACAATCTATCAACAGGGGGCGAAAAAACAGGCTAATGTTTAGTCAGAACCGGTGGCCGAGCAAAAAGGTTATTCTGTACGGCCGCCGCAGGTTCGGAACGAAGATTCTTCCATTTCGGGCTTCCGCGACGACAGTACTGGAAGCCGGCAGGCTCGCTGAAATCCGCGCGAATACCCTATCGTGACCGTTCGCCGGTGGCGATTGCGTGATCGCGCCGTCACATCACGATCTGGTCCGTCTACGGAGAAATATGCGGCGTTGTGTTGGGCTGCGGCGCGCCCTCCGGTTCGCTTTCGATTGGAAGCTTCTCGTCGTGGACCGCAAGGCGCGTTCCGATCCAGAAGGGATCGACGACGTGGTCCCTGCGCGGATTTGCCGTGTTGGGATGAATGAGGATGCTCAGGCCGCCATGGTTGAGCATGAGCCAGGGCACCAACGTGGCGAAGACGTCGTTGGCAAAGGCGACCTGGAACATCGCCGCGTCATGAGGGCCGACCCGTGCATCATGCCAGCGGCCAAGCTGCACCGGAAAGCGCTCGCTGATCCAGGCGCGTAGTTGCTCGGCAGTGGATCGCGTGGCAGCCGGATCATAATAGATATGGGCGTGATAGCTTGCGATCTCGGCGATCGGCCTCGGTGCGGCCACGGCTGTTATATCACCCATCGACATGCCATCCTTCGGTTTGTGACAGCTCCGGTCCGTTGACGGCGAGGCGGAGAGCGAAACGGGTCTGGTTTCTCGCCGGCGAAGCCTGAATAGATCAGAAAAAGCCGTTGGCCGGAAGCGGCGTGCCATCTGGTGCGCGTTCGCTGGTTCGACCTCAAACAAAAAGCCCCGGCCATGCCGGGGCTTTTCCATCCGCCGGAACGGAACGCGGTCAGTACTTCCCGAACGTCCCGCCCGGGCCGAACATCCCGCCTGGGCCGAACTTGTAGTTCACCCGGAGCAGACCGATGTCGATGTCCTGGTTGATGCGATGGGTCATGGTGGTGAGACCGGCGGCGGTGACAAAGTTGAGATTCTTGTTGCCCATGAACAGGTGGTCGTATTCGACGCCGACTGACCAGTTCGGAGCGAAGGCATATTCCAAACCTGCGCCGACCGTACCGCCCCAGCGCGTGGTACTGGCGCGGTCGACCATCACGCCCGTCGCGGTCGTGAAGGTGTCGTAGCGGTCGCCGACGACGGCGGCGCCGCCCTTGAGGTAGGCCAGGAAACTGGGGCTCCAGCTATAGCCGACCTGACCGGTGAAAAGAC